>Ga0222651_1000123_pt1 | contig 58481 bp, 40 predicted proteins | sample AntAcemetagen369_FD_179855 | JGI IMG/M metagenome (GOLD analysis project Ga0222651, IMG submission 179855) | Saline water microbial communities from Ace Lake, Antarctica - #369 | ecosystem: Environmental > Aquatic > Non-marine Saline and Alkaline > Saline | place: Antarctica: Ace Lake...
TTAATATTGGTGAAGTTTTCTCTTTCTTTGGTTCACATACCATTTTCTTCGACTTTGTCACCGGTGACTGAGCGGAGTCGAAGTCAACCCGATGAGCTCTCCATCTATTTATTCGATGTCAGCAGCTTGTGCTTGTGCTTATTTAACGAAAGTTGAAAACTTTCGGCATTATAGGTCTAAGTTACGCTTTGCTAAACTTAGACCAGTGTATCCTACACCTACCGGTGGCTGAGCCTGTCGAAGCCAGCGGAGTAGAAGTCAGCGAGGGGGTACTTCGGAACCTACTGATTCCATATATTTTATTCACGATTCCGGTTTTGAAGTGGGGAATTCAATATTTTAACCGGAAAATTCCGCCTTTTTGGCAGCTCATTTGAGTACTGAGCTCGTCGATTTGACCAAAAACTGACAGAATTCAATGTCGTAACCGAACAATTGAATAATAATTATGGAAAAAAGTGTATCGGAAGTGGGGAAATGAAGCTAGAATGGCATAATGATACCAAATCAGGCAAAAAAAAATCAAGGCACAACCCTAATAGATTTCGATGTACCCATCACTTTGTTTTGGGTGAGATTAGCCGATTTTATTCGTGAGGCATCTGTTTCGTCGGAAGGGCCATATTTAGCTTTTAATAACTGCTGTTGAAGGTCTTCATGGATCACCTTGGCATCTGCTACATTTACTTTGGCACCCTATTTCACGGAAATATAATAACTGATCGCTCCTAAATATGCCGCTGAAATGGCTTTTATTTTATTATCGGTCTACCTCTTTTTTCTTTATTTGGAGACATTTTTAAGTTATGTTCGGGCACAATTCCGCCAGAACGTCAGAAAATTATATATATGTCTCAATTAATGCTTTTAAAAACATAAAAACTTAGTTAGTTTAGTGGGTAGTTTTAAGGTGAATAAAGTTCATAATGTACTTATATCTTCACGTTAGCAATAATTTCTATCATAACTTGAATGAGTCATAAATATTACGAAAATCTTAGTTCCAATACCTTTTTCCATTTCACAAACTCAAAGGAAAACTTAATCGGGATTTTGGAGAAATCCTTTGAACCCAGATATTGTCTCGAACGCACTGACTATTTAACTGGAAATATGAAAATGGAAATGGCGTATCCTATGGTTTGTTTCTGTGACATACCGCTATCCAAACTCAAAAGACATATTGGAACTTACGGAAACTATGGAATCGGTTTGACCAAAAACTGGGGATTTAAGAAGAACCTCAGCCCAGTTATTTATACCAAACAAAAGGCAAGAACAGCTTCAAACTATGAAAAACTAATTAAGTGGTATAGGCAGAATTTCGAAGAAGAAAGTAACGATCAAAAAGCAAAGGAATTCAGTCAACTTTTTTCTGATTTTCTTATGTTTACAAAACCATATTCTGGCAAGATGTATAAAAACGGAAAAAATAAAATCACTAGATTTTACGATGAACGAGAATGGCGTTGGATTCCAAAAGTAACGAATAAGGAAGTTTGGACACATTTAAATAAAGAGCAATTCCTGGACGACTCATTCAGAGAAAATGCAAATTTGATGGTTTCCGAACTCTACAGACTCCATTTCCAACCAAGGGATATAAACTAATTGATACTGAATACCGAAGATGAAATTAACGACTTCATATGCTCTCTTGAACTAATTAAAAATAAGTTTGACCATACAACGATCAAAAAATTGACCAGCAGAATAATCACTAAAGACCAGATCACATCTGATTTCTGAGTGATAAAAAAAATGCTAACAAATGAATACCTAATCCCCTGTATTAGACATACAACTAAAGGTATTATCATAAGCGCATAACACCAGGTATCAGCTCATAACTCTCAAGGTTTGGAAACTCAATACCTTGAGTAAGGCTAGGCACCTATTTTATTGGGTTTAAAAAAAAATGAAGCGAATCACACTTATTTTATTTATAGTAGTACCTGAATGTTTTAATTCAGAATCTAGTTCAAATATTTTTAATGGACAGAGAAAGATTGTTGATGAAGAACCTTGTCCGCCTGAATGGGACCTCAGCACTTTGGACATCGTAAATGAACGAATTGTCAAAGATACCATCAGTCAGCAACTTCTATGATATAAAGTTTGGTTTGAAATAATTAATCCTAGGAAGGTAGAGGATGGATTGACTAAAGCATATTTAAGAAATTACCGAACCGACGGAACTCTTGAATCAGAAGGATATGCGTTATTTTTTGACCATCCAGTAGCGGATTACAGTATGGAAGAGAAGTGGAGATTTTATGAATGTAATCAAAAGATTAGCAAGGTAATAACCTACAATAATGGTGTGGAAATAATAAACTAAACTCACAAACCAACCAACCCACCATCCACCTGAAATAATTTACTACCCGGTGGCTGAGCCTGTCGAAGCCACCATAGCCGAAACCCCTAGATACTACTTCGTTTCTTCCTCCCCTTCTTTGATTGTTTCTGAGTCCCAAGCATGGTCGTTGAGACTGAAGCGCCGATTCAGTTCAAAGGAAAGGAGATTTTCTTGCATTTCTATGGCTTTCCTTACGGTGGAGATAAAAGCTTTTTTGTCATTTTTCACCTTGGCCAACTCAACCAATGAGTCCTCATCGTATTTGATAAAATCCTGTGCAAGGCGATGCACCGTATGTGCTCGAAAACCCATTTTAATCAACACATCTTTCCCCATTCTCACCGCACTTTCTAAATTTTGCATGTAAATATGTGGTACTTTCAATTCCATTAATTCGAATGCTTCCATTCTGTCTTGTGCCCGCACCATTAGTTCCAGGTTGGGAAAGTGCTTCTTGACCATGGTGACCAGGTGATAATTTGTTTCGGGATTTCTAATTGCTGAAATCAGTATTTTCGCATCCCTCGCTCCAGCCATCTCTAGCAAATCTACTCTGGTGACATCTCCATAATAGACTTCAAAACCCATTTTTCTAAGGAGATTTACTCGGTCTGAGTCACTGTCTAAGATTGTCGCATTAATGCCATTTGCCCTTAAAAACCTACCAACGGTACTTCCATAATGAGAAAATCCTGCAAGGATCACTTTATTGGATTCTTCCATTTCATCATGGGGCTTCTCTTCTTTCTTTTTGGTGCCAATATAAGGCAGTAGGAGTCTTTCATTAAACAACAACAGCAATGGCGTAAAAGTCATGCTTAAGGCGGTCACTGCCATAAGAATTTCTGTCGTTTTTGAGTTTAGAATATTTAATTCAGTGGCAAAGGAAAAGGTGACAAAGGCAAATTCTCCTACCTGACTTAGACCGAATGCGAAAATAAGGTTTTGGTCGGTACTGATTTTATTCATTTTGCCGATACCAAATAGTATAAGGCTTTTTACTAGCAGGATGGATAGGGTAGCAGCAAATACCATCAATGCATTCTCGCCAATTAATCCAAAATTGATGGATGCGCCTACTGCGATGAAAAATAAACCCAGCAATAAACCTTTAAAAGGTTCAAGATCACTTTCAAGTTCATGCTTGAATTGAGAGTTGGCTAATATTACGCCGCCAAGAAAAGTACCTAAAGCAGGACTCAATCCCACTAGCTCCATTAGAAAGGCTATTCCCAGCACAACTAATAGGGCACCACCAACAAAAAGCTCTCTTAACCTTGTCTTTGCGATCAATCTCAGCATGGGTATTATAATGTACCTACCTGAAACTACCACCAAGATCACAGCCCCAAATACCAACAGCGTTTGCAACCATCCGGGGAATTGGGCAATAGGGCTCATGTGATCGATATCCACATCGGAAGTTGCAGCGAGAGCTATTAATGGCAAAACTGCCAAAATAGGAATGACTGCAATATCCTGCATCAAAAGGACCGCAAATGAATTTCGCCCAGCAGAGGAGTTCATCTGATCCTTTTCTTTAAGGGATTGTAAAGTGATGGCTGTAGAAGAAAGGGCGAGTGAGGTACTAATAGCAAGGGATTGTCGCCAACCTGTACCCATAAAATAGAGGATACCAAAAAAGACTAAGGTTGTGATCAATACTTGTGAAAGACCAACCCTAGTGATCATCTGACGCATTTTCCAAAGTTTCGCTGGCTCTAATTCCAAACCAATCAGGAATAGCATCATGACCACTCCAAATTCTGCAAAGTGCATGATGTCTTCACCTTCTTCACCAATAAAACCGAAGAGGTAAGGACCAATGATAATACCTGCCAATAAATAGCCCAATACGGAACCCATTCCGATCTTTTTTGCCAGGGGAACGCAAACTACAGCCGCTGAGAGGTAGATGATTGCTTGAAATAAAAATCCGTTTTCCATAATGCTACTGCTTGAAATCGTTTAAAAAAGGAAGATTTTCTAAATCACTTAAATTTGGGCTGTCTCTCAAGTGAATTATGAGCGCTTTGAAGTCATTTATTTGAAGGTTCAATTTCTCTGACGTAATATTATGGGTACCGGCAATTTGAAAAGGCGGCAGGTAATTCATGTTGCACAGCCTTGCCGTCTGCTTATAGGGCAGGAGAAATTCCTTTAACTGATAACCATGATGCCCTTTTGCACTGTAGGCTTCAGGGGAACCTCCCGTACTGACCGCATTGAATAGGTATTTACCTTTAAGGTAGATGCCTTTATGCCCATAGGCCCAGTTATACTCCAGGACGAGGTCTATCCATTGTTGCAATAACGGAGGAGCCGAATACCAATACAAGGGATGCATCCAAACTATAATGTCAGCACCGAAAAGCATTTCCTGTTCATGTTGCACATCGATATTAAAATCCGGATAGCACTCATAAAGATCAGTGATATGGACATTTTCCAAACCATTGATGGAGGCCATTAGCCCGGAAATCACCTTTGAATGTTCCAATTTAGGGTGGGCCATCAGGACCAGAATATTTCTCATTTTATTTCTGATATGCTTATCAAATTACTAGGTTTTTGGCTTTTGAAGCAACAGTATTTGGTAAAAGTTTCCACCAATTTTATAATTTCCTTAGCGGATGATGGTGATTTGGGTTCATGAGAAAATTGGGAAGACTTACTCCCTAGATAGCCAATTTAAGCTAAATTTTGTGTGATCTATGGCTTATAGAGAATGACAATAGTTTGGGTAAAAGCCTAAAATACACGACCTGACAAAACTAAGTAAATTTTTTGGATAGCTTTTTAATCTTTGGGGGGAATCATTATTGAGAATCATAGTGTGCAGGGCATGCGATATGTTTTTGATCCGCTGCAATTTTTTATACAAGGGACTGTCCGATCGATTAGTGACGCTTATAAATTCTTTCGATTTAAAGGAAACACGCAATAATTAGTTTAATCTTATATTATTTACTTATAATCAACTCCTTAGTTTTAATTGCTATAATACTTAATTTTTAAATCAAATTTTTACATACAAAGTCTTGGAATTACTATAATTTTCACGCAAATTGAAAAAGAGTTTATAATTTGAGTCTTGAGGTAACCAACTGCAATAATTAACCTTTGATTAAGGTTAGTCAAATATTTTTCCTAGACTTTGATTGGTACTTCTAAACCAACATTATTTCATTTAGATCAATCGGTGTACGCTACTATACCTGTTACTTAGTTGTTTCATTTTTGTTTAATTGACCAATGATTTTTGAAGTTTTTCAAATATTAAAAGAACAGATCAACCATTACTTTGATGAGGTGGGGCTGGAAAATTCTGAATTGGTAATTGATAACATAGCTTTGGCTGAAGGAGCTGCAGAAGCATCAGATGGGATGCGAAACAAAATGGTTTTAACGCTTGTAAACCTTCACGAGGAGGGGACATTGAAAAATTTCTCAAACCACCAAGTCAACAATAATAAGTTGCAGTACCGAAACAGGGTAATTAACCTTCATCTTTTCTTGCTTTTCTCTGCCAATAGGGATGTATATAGCAACTCCCTTATAGACCTATCAGCCGTTATTAATTTTTTTCAAGGAAAAAAACGTTTTACCCAAGCCAATACTGTTTTCAATAGGGAACTGGAAGCGATGGAAAATGTAGGGGATTTTAATTTTACCATAGAGTTATATACCCCCACATTTGAAGAGATGAACTTTATTTGGGGTACACTTGGTGGCAAGCAATTGCCTTCTGTCTTGTATCAACTTAATCTTCTTCCTATGGAAAGGGACATCACACATAGTGAGGGTCCATTGATAGAAAGTGTCCATTCAGATGTTAAAAACAAGAACTGACAATGTTATCTACTCAATATAAAAAATTATTCTCCCTTAAGGTGTACCACGCATACCACCTTAACAGCGGAGTTATTGAGCATGAAGATTTAGAAGAGAACGTTCGGCAGTTGAACTTAAGAAAGTACAATTGGCAGGATTTTCTTCACATTAGTCCTACAAGGGGCACCGAAAAAATTTTAAAGCGATTTCAATTGTTGATTAAATATTCAAATCAAGGATTGATCATTTTTGCGAGGGTTTCCGAGCTGGACGGTCAGGAAAGTTTTATCCCTTTAGAGCAAGACTTGGTTTTAGAATTTCTCATAAGTTATAAAGACCCTTACTTTGAAAATTATACGGATATCAATCCCCTTTCAGAAGAAAAAATCTTGCTTTCAAATTTTCTTCCAGCGCATTTTCAGGGAATAGATTTTGATTTACTGCCCCTAGAAAGTGAGGACAGGTTATTTTCGAATGATTTTCTTGTGTCAAGTGACAGTGTCGACTCCTACTTTGCAGATTCAGGGAACCAAACTGCAGGAACACATGCCAAAGGCCTACTCCTTATAAGGATGCAAGGGGAAAACGGAAATCTAAACGTTACCAACATAAATGGTACCCTTAAATTAAGCCCTACGGTTTTTAAGCTCCATTTTAACAATAGAAGTACTTTTTGGACCTACCACCAGAACTCGAATAAAATCAGTGTAACTACTAATTCTCCTAAACCACTGACCAAAAACGGTTTCGTTCAAATCATATCGGATTCAGATTTTGATGAGCCCAATGATAATTTGAGTGAATTACAATTTCCCAACCCAAGTGTTGAGCGTATCAAGATAGAGGCAAACAATTATTATTCAGAAATTTATATTTAACAGGTTGAACCATGGCAGCAAATTATAGAACCCCAGGTGTATACATTGAGGAAATATCAAAATTTCCTCCATCCGTAGCCCAAGTAGAAACCGCAATTCCGGCTTTTATAGGTTACACAGAAAAAGCTAGAGAAAAAGAAGCTGATACAAGCGAAACCTTATTCTTAGCGCCCAAACGAATCGTTTCATTACTAGAATATGAAACATTTTTTGGTGGACCAGATCCTGAAACAGGACTTAAAGTCCAGGTAACTGAGGAAGCAGGTGAAAAAGCTGTTTTAGTGGAAGCACCTGACCCAGAGGACAAGTCTCCTTTTTTAATGTTTTATTCCATGCAGGCTTATTTTGCCAATGGGGGAGGACCATGTTATGTGATCTCTGTGGGTGTATATGACGATGCTGATCCGGTTACACCAGTGACCATGGCTGCGCTAAATACAGGCTTGCAGGAGTTAGAAAAAGAGGATGAGCCTACTTTAATTTTATTTCCAGATGCGACGGCTTTACCAGAAGCGGCTGAGTTTTATTCCATCTACAACAATGCACTTGCCTTGTGTAGAAAAATGAGAGATAGGTTTACTATCATCGACACCTATACAAATAACATGGAATCCGAAATTTCTTTGGAGTCAGGAGTTAGGGAATTAATCACCTCGGATTTAGAAGAAAAGAAATATGGGGCGGTCTATTTCCCTTACCTTGAAACGATACTAAATTACAGCTATGATCCTGAACAAACGGAAGTCTCCCACCTTATAACAGACGCATCACCTGTTTCTGATATACTAGAAGAGGTAGACGATATACTGGTTGAAGCCGAAGGCATCATCACTGATTTACCTGCTGAAGTGTCGGGTTTTTCTGATGCAGATACGGCTGTACAAGGGGGTACAGATGGAGAAGCTGTTACAAATAAAAGTACTGTTGTTGATCCACTGAATGCTATTATCGATGCCTTGAACGAATTTGTGGGCCTAATGGCGGAAATTGTAGAAGACACCAATAATGTGGCAGCCATGGCTGAAGAGCAAGACGAGATGCTTGCTACTGCGGCTACAGAAGCTGCCAATGCACTGAATGATGAGCTCGAAGAGGCGGGTGATGTACCCACTTTCATTTCGGCGCTTCAAGGACACCTTGATATATTAAATCAAGACATATTAGGTGATGCCGTAAAACAAGCTTCAGGAGATGCCAATACCGCTCTCACGAATACAGATGTCAGTGTTTTGCTTCAATCCGTTCTAGACCTGATAGATCCTGCCATATTGGATGCCATGTTGGATATTGAGGAATTGGACATGGAATCTGATGGGGTACTGAATGGTTTTGCCTTAAGTGATATTGAAGCCATTGACAGTGCAACCTATAACAAGATAAAAGCCGAAATAAACAGGGTAAAAGTTGTTCTTCCTCCATCCTCACTTGTAGCAGGAATTTACGCTAAGGTGGATTCGAACATAGGAGTATGGAAAGCACCGGCAAATATATCCTTAAACTATGTAGTCAAGCCTACCGTCAAGGTCACTAATGACATGCAAGACAGATTGAATGTCGATACCATAGCTGGTAAATCCATAAATGCTATCAGGTCCTTTACGGGAAAAGGTACCTTGGTATGGGGAGCCAGAACACTTGCTGGAAATGACAATGAATGGCGTTTTATATCCGTCAGGAGATTTTTCAACATGGTGGAAGAATCCGTCAAAAACGCCACGCAACAATTTGTTTTTGATGCCAATGATGCCAATACCTGGGTAAAGGTTCGTGCAATGATAGAGAATTTCCTCATTCTTCAATGGAGAGCTGGAGCATTGGCAGGTGCCAAGCCTGAGCAAGCCTTCTACGTTCGTGTTGCTTTAGGGCAAACCATGACGGCGATGGATATTCTGGAAGGAAAAATGAATGTGGAGATAGGCATGGCTGTTGTTCGTCCAGCTGAATTTATCATTTTGAAATTTTCTCACAAAATGCAGGAATCCTGATTATTTGTTTTAACCCTTTAAATGTAAAATATCATGAGTTATCCATTATCGAAGTTTCATTTCTCCGTTGATTGGGGAGGAACAATAATAGGTTTTACAGAAGTTTCTGGTCTAGATGTGGAAACGGAAGTAATAGAATATAGGCATGGCGCAAGCCCGGAATACAGTAAAATTAAAATGCCAGGCATGCAAAAATTCAGCAATATCACCTTGAAAAGTGGGACTTTTGCTGGCGATAATGAGTTTTATGAATGGTGGAATACTGTAAGTCTAAATAAAATAGAGCGTAGAGACATCACTATTAAACTGTTAAATGAAGAGCATGAGCCAGTAGTCACCTGGAAAGTTAAAAATGCCTGGCCTACCAAAATTCAGTCGACAGATCTAAAAGCGGATGGCAATGAAGTGGCCATCCAAACCATGGAATTGGTCCATGAAGGACTTAGTATTCAAAATGAATAAGAATGGAAAACATTTACCCATACGTAAGTTTTCATTTTAGAATTTCCATTTCGGGGTTGGAAGATACGGAGGATTCCTATTTTCAATCGGTATCGGGTTTGGACGTGAGTATGGATGTGGAAGAATATGCTGAAGGTGGAGAAAATAGGTTCAAGCATAAACTACCTGTAAAAACCAAATATTCTAACCTGATCCTTAAAAAAGGACTTGCAGCTTCCACCGGATTAACGGACTGGTTCAAGGAGTCCATGGAAAATTTCAATTTTGAAACAAGAACCATCACCATCGATTTGCTGAATGAGGAACACGAACCTTTGATTACATGGAATGTAGTGAACGCTTTTCCTGTAAAATTGGCAATTGATCCTTTTAATGCAATGGAGAGTAAGATGGCGATTGAGTCCATGGAATTTTCTTACCAATATTTTACAAGAATTAATTAATGGCTATAAATATAAAGGAGATGCATATCAAGTTTCATGTCGAAGAGGCAGGGAAGGTGAAAAAAGGAGCATCAATAGACAAAGAGAAAGTTGTTGCACAATGTGTAGAACAGGTTATGGAAATACTTAAGCTTAAAAAAGAAAGGTAATTGTCATGAGCGAAGGAAAATTAGAGAAACTAAAGTTGGTAGCCTATAGTGATCCTGAATTCAGTGATAAGGTAGCTGATGGAGAGTTTTCTACTTTGCTTAATCCTGAAAAATATGCTTATCAATACAAGATTGAACAAAATGAAGACCAAGCTCCCGGAACCAGTGCCGCTCCTACCAAATTCAACAAAAAGCTGCCAGAAGAACTCGATTTAGAGTTTCTTTTTGACAGGACAGGGATTGTAAAGGGTAAAGAAAGCACTGAAGATGGTGTCATAGATGACATTGAGCACTTTAAAAAAGTAATACTTAATTACAATGGAGAGCAGCATAAGCCTAATTATGTAATGATCTCCTGGGGTAGTCTGCTTTTTAAGGGTAGCTTGGTTGAAATGACAGTGGAGTTTAAACTATTTAGACCTGATGGAACGCCACTTCGAGCGGTAGCAAAGGCTAAATTTAAAGGTTTTGTGGAGGATGATTTAAGGGCAGCAAAAGAAAATAGAAGTTCACCGGATTTAACGCATTATAGGATAGTTAAGGCGGGAGACAATTTACCTTTAATGACACAGAGAATTTATGGCGATCCAAAATATTATTTAGAGGTAGCCAGGGTGAATAAGCTTGTTAATTTCAGGAATCTTACGCCAGGTCAAGCCATATATTTTCCTCCGATAGAGAAACAAGGGTCAGCATAAAATTAAAATAAACAATGATAGAGACTGGTGATATCGTCACTTTGGAGGTAATAGTATCAGGGAATACATTAGCTGATAACATTCAGGTTTTGAATGTTACTGTTCAGCGCGAGTTGAATAGAATTCCCTATGCAAAAATCATGATAATAGATGGGGATGCTGCCACCGGTGATTTTCCAATTAGTAATGAACCAACGTTAATGCCTGGCAATGAAATTGAAATTTTGGCGGGTTACCGATCAGAGACGGTCACGATATTTAAAGGAATTATTATAAACCATAATTTAAAGATCAGAGATGGAAGTTCTGTTCTGCTGATAGATTGTCGGGACAAAGCATTTAAAATGGCGAATAGCCGAAAATCCGGCTATTTCTATGAGTCAAAAGACAGTGAACTGATGGAAGAGCTTATTACCAGACATGGACTTGAGGCAGATTTAGCACCTACCAATTTTACTCATCCTGAGATGGTGCAGTACCAATGTACAGATTGGGATTTTCTGGTCGCCAGAGCACAAGCCAATGGAATGGTCGTGAACGTGGAAAATGGGAAAATTTATGTGTCAAAGCCAGATCCAGGCCAAGGAAGCGTTCAAACTGTAAAATTTGGCGATTCCATATTTGAATTTGACGCTGAAATGGACGGTAGGAATCAGGTTCCAGGTGTTTCTTCATTTGGTTGGAACCCTACCGATCAGGAAATAATTAAAGTAGAAGCCAATAAACCTAATTTTAGTCTCAATGGGAACCTGTCCCAAGAAGAACTAGCAGATTTGATGAAACTTGATCCTATTGAACTTAAAAACGGTGGGAAGATAGCAGATGTGCTCTTACAGGACTGGGCAGATAGTAAATTGATGTTTCAACAACTTGCTAAAACCAGAGGGAGAGTGAAAATACAAGGAAACACCGAACCTGTTCCTGGCCAAATGATTACACTAGAAGGTGTAGGTGATAGGTTTTCTGGAGATGCATTTGTTTCTGGTGTAATGCACCAGATTGCAGAAGGAAATTGGACACTTGATGTACAATTTGGTATGGATCCAGAATGGTTTACCGATCAAATCTCCATACATACTCAACCCTCGTCAGGGCTTTTGGCTGCTGTAAAAGGTTTACAAGTTGGAGTGGTTTCTCAATTAGAAGGTGACCCGGATGGTGAAGACAGAATAATGGTGAAATTTCCGGTGATAAATCCAAATGAACAAGGGATTTGGTGCAGGCTGAGTTCTTTGGATGCAGGCAGTGAGCGTGGCTTTGTATTTAGGCCTGAAATAGACGATGAAGTGATTGTAGGTTTTATCAACGAAGACCCTAATCAGGCGGTTGTATTGGGTATGTTACCTAGTAGCAGCCATCCTAGTCCTTTGGAACTTTCAGACGATAACCACCAGAAAGGGTATGTCTCGAGATCAGGAATAAAGGTGATGTTTGATGATGAGTTGAGCAAGTTGGAAATGGAGACCCCTGCAGGAAAGAAAATCGTGATGGACGACGACGGAGGCGAGATCACTATCACTGATGATCATGGCAATACCATTACCATGAATGGGGATGGTATAGTAATGGAAAGTGGGGCAGATTTGACGATAAAAAGTACCGGAGACATCAACCTTGAAGGTGTCAATATAAACATTAAATCTCAGGGAGAACTTAAAGCAGAAGGCAGTGCAGGAGCCACATTATCGAGTAGTGGATCCACCACAATAAAAGGATCATTAATACAAATTAACTAATAGAACAATGGGAATGCCCGCAGCAAGAATCACAGACATGCATGTTTGCCCTATGGTAAGCCCCGGAGGAGTGCCTCATGTAGGAGGGCCGGTTTTACCTCCTGGTGAGGCCACCGTATTAATTGGGGGAATGCCAGCAGCCAGGGTGGGGGACATGGCTACATGTGCAGGTCCTCCTGATTCTATAGTAGCAGGTTCTTCCACCGTATTAATCGGAGGAATGCCAGCAGCGCGAATGGGTGATAGCACCACCCATGGAGGGTCAATAGTGGCTGGATTGCCCACTGTGTTAATTGGTTAAAAAGATATCATTATGGAAGAAGAATTAGATTTTCTAGGTAAAGGTTGGAGTTTCCCTCCAACTTTTGACAAAGATTCAGAAATGGTGGAGATGCGTTCAGGGGCGATAGATATAAAGGAAAGTTTATGGATACTGTTATCTACAAGGCTTGGTGAAAGGGTAATGCAACCTAAATATGGATGTCAGCTCGATGAATTGCAATTCGAAAATTTAAACAGAACAACCATTACCTATATATCGGAACTAATTCGAACCGCCATTTTGTACCATGAACCGAGGATTGAAGTAGAAAAAATCGAAATAAAAGAAGAAGAATTAATTGCTGGGAAAGTATTAATAAAGTTGAGCTATTTAGTAAGAAGTACCAACTCAAGGATGAATATGGTTTACCCTTACTATATTAATGAAGGAACATCGATTTAATTTTTATGCAGCCAGATAACTTAAATATTTTAAAGGTATTGTGGAGGAAAGGCACCTCACAAGCAATGAGAACGAATCCTGCCCTGGATCCATCTAGCCTTGAGTTGATGGAATTGGAGCTTGGTGACTGGCTGCTCTTTGCCAATAATTTCGCAAAATTTATCCCCTTTTTCCCTGCCAATACTTCAAAAATAACCATAGATAACTGGCAACTTTTCTTCAATGAGCTATTGTCTGTTGAAGACTTACCCCAAAAAGGAACGCCTGCCTATTTGCAGTTAAAGCAATCCATTCAGGTAAAATTGGAGGGGTTTTCCAAGGAGGGTACACTTAAGCCCCAGCTTACGCTTCTTGTGGCTTTTTTACAACTCTTAGAAAATTCCAGAGGCAGACTCAACAATATTTCAAAAAGACATCTGGATTTTTATTATGGTAGTGTTTTGGGATTTTCAAAACTGCCGGCTATTTCTGATGAGGCTTTTCTGATCATAGAAACTGGAAAAGGACCAAAGCCGGCCTTAACAAAAGGTTCGACATTTGATGGTGGAGTAGATGCTTTAGGAAAAAAACGCATCTACATTTTAGAAAAAGATTTTTTCCCAAACCTTGCTCAGGTAAGTCAACTAAAAAACCGCTATGTAGGTCCCAATCAAAAAAAAATAACCATTAGTCAGGTAGCTAATTCTGTAGATGGAATGGGGGAACCTTTTAAGGAAGACAATCAAGGTTGGTGGCCTTTTGGACACGCGCTATCAACTGCTTCCTATCCTGAACTGCAAAAGGGATCTTTTGGTTTTGGGATATCATTGCCCTCATTATGGGCTTCAGCTGCTTCAGACAAGTATCTTAGTTTTGAACTCACCTTTAAAAAGAATTTACCATTTCCAGGCACCGCCAATGATGTACATCAGCTGTTTTCTGCTCAATACAGTGGGGAGAAAGGTTGGGTACCACTTTCTCCAACTGACCATCAACTAAAAAGTGATTTTAAGTGTAGTGTTACTAACAATCGACTCACAATTGTCCTTTTCGTGAGCAAGTCTCAACCAGGAATAGTGGACCAACAAGTGAAAATTCATGGGGATAGCAAAGGAGAAGGAGCTCCTTTAATTTGGTTTGATATTGCCTGTAATTCTATTAAGGCATTTCGATGGATAAAAGGTCTAGGGGAGACTCCTCTGAAAAGCCTTACTATTCGGTCAAGTTTTAGCAATATTAGTACACCCATTATCGAGTCTGATTTGGGTATACTTAATCCTGAAAAACCTTTTCAACCGTTTGGAAGTATCCCCAAAAAAGGCAGTAGTTTTTACATCAAATATCCCGAGTGGAAAAAGAAAAAACCTACCAAAGTATCCGTTAGTGGAAAGTGGTCCAATACGCCTACTGATTTTAAAGATTGGTATTATGGGTACAGGGATTTGGGAAGTCAATACTTGAGTAAAGACAATTATTTTTCACAACATTTTGTCCTCAGTGCTGGTGTTTCTCAACCTATCAAATCCTTTTTGTTGCAACCAACTGGCTTCAAATCGGCCTTAATAAATAGTCAAATTAGCGTAAATGCTAGTCCGGATAATTTGATTGTAAAGAACAACAGTCACTTTAAAGCAAAACTGTCTTTGAATGACGGTCAAGGTTGGACTACCAAAGTTGCTGAAGAAGTCTTATTTGAAAGTGATGGAGATGGATTTAAAACTACTTTTGATATTTTACCTGCGATTGGAAAACTTCACTTGGACATAAGTGAAGGGATAAAAATGACCCTTCTACAATCCTTTTTGTCTGACTTATACCCTCGGTTATATGCTTTGGCCATGTCCAGTGACCAGCCAGAAACGCCTATTCCAAATGAACCTTACACGCCACTTATTGAGTCCCTACTTTTAGATTACGAAACAGAGGATTCATTTGACTGGTCAACCACACCTGATCCGAGTTTGCAATTTTTTGTAAGGGATGATTTTGGTTGGTATGAAGAAAATAAAACCATTAAAACAGGGCTGTCACATACGCCAGACAATGAGTTATATACCTTGTCTTATCCAGGAGAAGTTGGGGAGTTGTTTTTTGGCATATCAGGGCTATCTCCATTAGAGCAGTTGTCTTTGTTGATTCAAGTGCTAGAAGGAAGTGAAAACCCTTCACAGACTGCATCCGATAATAGTGAGGGATTAAAATGGTCTGTTTTGGTTAGCAATTATTGGAAACCATTGGAAAGAGAAAATATTATCTCTGATCAAACAGACAACTTACTCAAATCAGGAACAATCATTTTCTCCTTACCGGAAGAGGTGTTCAACACCCACCATAGATTGGATAATGCGCTTGTATGGATAAAGTTAAGTTCGCAAAAAGAATTTAATGCGACGAGCCGGATTCTTGGCATTTTCTCCCAAGCTATAAAAGTCGTTTTATTGAACAATGACAATGATTTAGGTCACTTAAAGGAAGGGTTACCTGCTGAAAGCATTTCTAAAATGATCGAAAGAAAAGCAGGAGTAAAGAGTGTTTTACAGCCTTTTAATTCTTTTGGTGGAAAAGCACCTGAACAAGACAAGAACTATTATATAAGAGCAAGCGAAAGGCTGCGACATAAAAATAGGAGCGTATCCCTTTGGGATTTTGAACACTTGGTATTGCAAAAATTCCCTGACGTGTATAAGGTTAAATGCCTCAACCATACCTGTTCGGAATCCTTTTTATCTCCTGGTCATGTAATGGTTTTGGTCATTCCTGACACATTGAATAAGAATGTATATGATATCTTTAAGCCTACCTTTAGTGCCGCTAAACTCAATGAAATAACCAGTTTTCTAGAAGAAAAATCGGCTCCCCAGGTTAAAATAAAAGTGGTAAACCCCTTGTATGAGGAAATAAAAATAAAGGCTCAAGTAACTTTTTATCCAGAGGTGGATAAGGCATTCTATGTGAATAAGTTATCGTATGATATCATAAATTATCTTTCACCTTGGACAAATGGTGACAATCAGACAATAGATTTTAATAGTCATTTTAATAAGAGCAGCCTTGTATATTTTTTCGAGAAATTGAGTTATGTGGACTTTATTCAGGAACCCCGAATATTTAGAAATGGAATTGAGATGGGAAATGACATTTTACCCAGCAGTCCCAAACATATTCTGGTTTCCGCCAAATCTCATGACATTTCATTGTATGCCCCCATTACAAGTTAATAGATGATGGATGAAAAAACATATCGCCTGCTTTCCAAGGATATTCATACAAGTGATGATTTGGACTTTCAGTTTCTAAAGGATGAAGGTATAAAGGTAATCCAGCGTCTAGGCAATAAGCTTTGGACGGATTACAATACACATGATCCAGGCGTGACTATTTTAGAAATCCTGGCCTATGCAATAACCGATTTGGGTTATAGACTCTCTTTACCAGTTGAGGATCTTTTGTTGGGAAAAGATAAGGCCAATTACCTAAAAAAACATTTCCATATGGCGACAGATGTCTTGCCCTGTAAAGCGCTTACAGTGTTAGATTATCGGATGTTGTTTATGGATATTGAAGGAATTAAAAATAGCTGGATTGAGCCTTATGGCAAGCAAGTTTATGCTGACTGCAAAAACCTTAGAATGGCCTATGATCCCATTGTGTGGCAAGGCATACCTGAAAAAGACAAAACATCATTTGAGCTTAAAGGCTTGCATAAGATTTTGGTAGATGCATCCGATGAAGTCCCTTTCGCCCAAATAAAGAAGAAAGTGCTTTTAGCCTATCATCAAAATAGGAATTTATGTGAGGATGTAGTAGAAGTAGTCCCTGTAGAAAGTCACCCGGTTCAGGTATGTGCGATAATGGATTTGAGCCCAGATGCTGATGAAGAGTTAATAGCTGCAAAAATTGAATGGGAAATAGAACAATATTTCTCTCCCAACATCCACTTTTACTCTTTCGAGAAAATGCTGGATAAAGGATACTCAACGGATGAGATAATGGAGGGGCCATATTTGAAACATGGCTATTTGGACCCAAGTGAATTGCGGGATGCAAAATTGAGGAATAAAATAAGCCAATCCGACATCATTCAATTGATAATGGATATAGAGGGTGTGGAAGGGATTCGAGACCTTAGTATCAACCATTGCGATGAGCTCTCAACAGGAGGTGGATGGACAATTACAATTCCCGAAGGGAAAAAGCCAAGTTTATGTGATAAGAGTAAATTTAATTTTTACAAGGGGCTGCTACCTCTCAATGTAAACCAAGTAACAGTCGCGAGCCATAAAAAATCAATCGTTGAGCAAAACCTAGTAGAACAATATGGGATAAAGGAAAAGGAGTTTCCACTTCCTGTACCCCATCAATATCCACTTGGCGATTTTTCAAGTATAAGGAATGATTTTCCGGAAGTATATGGTATTGGGCCTCTAGGGATCCCTGAAAATACCAAAGGTTTGAATCGGCAAAAGAAGGCCAACCAATTAAAGGCCTATTTGACTTTTTTTGATCAAATCTTGATGAGTTATTTCAAGCACCTTACCGAAGTAAAAAATCTATTGTCTGTATTCAGTACACATGAAAGAACCTATTTTACGGAGACGGTAACCGATATTGGAGATCATGGCGATTTCTTGGGAGATTTCTATGCAGACGAATCCCTCTACGCGGACCTTTTGGCACCGTTTGATGAGCGGAATAAAAGAAGTCAGAAATTGAAAGACCACCTTTTGGCAAGGTTTGCAGAGAAATTTTCTGATTATGCTTTTTTGATGAAAAAAATCTATGGATCAGGTGTAGATGAACAAGTGCTGGATACCAAGTCCTTTTTCCTTGAAGAATATGGGAAAATAAGTGCTCAGCACTCGACTGCCATGAACTATTACAAACAACCATTAAAGAACCTATGGAATACAGACAACACGTCAGGATTTGAAAAACGGGTTGCTTTACTAGTTGGTATTAGAGACTATTTCAGAAAAAATTTATCGCGTTCTTTTGTTGAAATTTTCCCTACCACCAATTCCGAAGGGGAAGCAGTTTTTAAATGGAGAATATACGATCAAGATAAAAACGTCCTTTTAACGGCTAACAAATCCTATAAAGGGAGAACTGCTGCGCACAAGGACATATACCTGGTTATTCAGCAAGTCAAGGCTGTTTCGGTTGAGACAATTGAAGAAACACTGAACCAATTTGAGGAAGTACCTGAAGAAGGGTTTATTTTTGCCTGTTTTAAGGTAAGTATCTCTCCAACCGGAAGGTTCTCATTCAGCATATTTAATCTGGATATATCAGATCCAAATAATCCCGATTACCTATTAGCTAGCCAGCAAAAGTATTTTACTTTTCAAAACTTTAGAAATGCACTGTTGGGTTTTAAATCATTCATGAGTGAGGAAATGGATGATGAGGGGATGTTCGTTGTAGAAAACATTCTGTTAAGACCAGATTTCAATGAAGCGGAAATCGATAACCAACATTTCCTGCCATTTTGTAAAGACGATTGTACCCAAGGAAATTGCCTTGATCCCTATTCTTACAGGGTGACTATTGTACTGCCAGGAAACTCTTTTAGGTTTGCCGATAGAGATTTTCGGGATTTTCTCGAAAATTTAATAAGAGAAGAGATACCCGCCCACATTTTAGCAAAAATTTGCTGGATAGGTAGGGCCAGTACAGGTGACCTTGAACAAGAAGACAAGATGAGCCCTTTTGAAGCCGCTTTTGCCAATTTTCTTTCCGGACTAACGGTCGGAGATTACCAATATCACGAGCAATTTGTAAAAATATTATCTGAATTGCACTCAATTTATCCTACAGGTACCTTGTATAATTGTGAGGATGAGGATGAAAGTAATGCAATGAGGGATACCATAATTTTAGGAAGATCAAATTTAGGAACCATTTAATCCCTTAGGCCATGTCAAATAAACTTAGTTCCGTAATCTACCAATATAGAAACTATAAGGCTGATCAGGTGCTTACCCATACCCAGCTAAATGAGACGATTGCTTATTTCGAAGACCAGGATAGGTTGAGTCGGGTTGCATTGACTGGGGTGGGAATCGTTCATGGTCTTACGATTTCTAAAAGAGCTACAGAAGGTGGGGACCAATTTGTGGTAAATCAAGGTGTTGGTATCACCACGGACGGAGACCTGATACTGCTGCATGAGCCATTGTCTATAGAAGAACCGAAAGAAAAAAATATTGCTATAGAAGAATTAACCTTTACCCATTTCAGGGTTTTTTCTGATGAAAACGCAAGGTATTCTCCCTACTTCTATGTGGATGAGGAGCAATTCCCGATTTGGGAATTTTGTAACGAGGGAGATACAGATGCACAGCCATTGTCTGCTTTGGCAAACTGGGATGGAATGAACTTTTTAGCTTACCTGGAATGCTATCCAAAGAGCCAGGATATTTGTGGTGAGATCAATTGTGACAATCAGGGTATTGAACAAATTTCCAAATTGCACTTCTTAATGCTGGAGGATGCTTCTATCCAAATTTTGGTGAACCATGATGAATTGCTACTCAAAAAAATAAAAATTACAGAAGTATTAGGAGAGCTGTCGGCACTTCAATTGATGAAGGTGGTTCATAATGCGCAGAACTCAACCAATTTAGATCAAATAGAAAAATTATATGTTGCTGCGATCAGTAATAACAATACGCTAGAGGAGATCACTAAAGGCCTTGAAATAATTGTGGAGGGGTTCAATTCAATTTTGGAAAAAGAGGATGTTATCCAGAATTTTATTGAAAATTTTAAAGAATTGGTCGATAATATTTTTAATCAGCTAGAAGAGGATTATAATTTCTATCAATATCGATACCTCCTCGCCAAAGACCTTATTAGTACCTTTAATGAGTTAATTGATGCGCTAAATAACTTTGATTTTTGGCCAAACCCAGAAATTACTTCATTTCCCAAGCACCTTTTGCTTGGAAAGTTAGATAGTATAGGGTATCGTCACGATTTTTATAAATCTCCGGCATTAGGGGATTATGACAATGATAAAAGAGAAATCAACTCGCTATTTAGGAAAATGAATTTTCTGTTAACTTCGTTTGAGATAAAGACAGAGCAAGGATTGAGAATTATCCCTAATGGAAAGAAAAAACACAATTCACTTTTCCCTTCTATACCTTTCTATTATACAAACAGTGAAGGTATTTTGTCGAGTTGGAGTTCCGATGCCAATGCCTTTAGTTTTTACTATACAATAGGCAATAACCCATTGTTGTTGGAACATGACGGGCATGACAGTTACTTAATAGGGGGACATTTGGGTACAGATGGAGAGAATACCTATCAGGCCATAAGTTCAATGATTAGTCAATTTGGATTGGAATTTAAGATCTACCATTTTGATTTGGCGCTGAACCAGAATGAGCTAAAAAAACTCTATAAGAACCATCCTTCTTGTTCTGCGAGAGGTGGGGTGTCAAAATCAGGTACTTACATTTTACTTAGCTATAATAACAAAGTTTTTGCAGACCTTTCTCTTTCTTATAGGGTGGTAGATGAGAGCGGACTTATTGGGTCCAGTCACATTAGGGTTGCAAGTTGTAGTTATCCATGGATAAGTTCTTTGAAATACCTCAATAACCTTTCTAGAAGTATAAATGGTTCAGTTAGAAGTTCTGGAATTCAGCCTAAAAATTACCGCTTAGTTATAAACAATTACACCATAAACGGACAACCTATAATTAAAGGCGCCATAATACTGGAGATTCCTCTTGAGGCCATTTTGAACAGGAGAATGCATGCCATCACCGAAGCCTTAAACGAAAGGTTCCCCAAAGGTTTGGTCTTCGATTATGATGAATCGCTAAAGCGTTTTGTCATTATACGTCCGTTTGATGATGAGTTTAGCATTAGTTTCTCTGACAACACAATAAGTATCAATAAACCATCTTATACTTATACTCAGGATGGAATGGTAAAATCAGACAGAACCTTCAGGCTTGAGGCTATTCGTTGCGAGGAACTTAGGAAGTATAGAGAAGCCACCTATTTACAATTGCAAACTGAATTTGCTCCTGTAGACAAGGATGATGATTATGGTGATTATAAAGGAAAGTGGAAGCTGTGGAACAGATTGATTGAAGATTTGGATACTGACGCAAGATTCACTGGAAATAATAAGCCAAGGATTCCTGGAAGTATAGAAGATCTTCCTAGTTCTGTTGCGGGAATTATCGGTAGAGTTCAAAGAAGTTTGACCAATTCTAAAATCCCCCACCAACTTTACCTTACGGGTGACTGGGTGACTGGAAGTTGGGCAAGTATTGAAATGATAGATGATTACAAAAATTCTACCAATACCAACGATACGATCTTTAGGTTTTTAAACTTGAGAAGTAGTCTTCACAAAAAAGACCAAGCAACAAAAGCTTCATTATTTGTGGTTCTAGATAGGGAAATTGATAGGGAAAGAATGAAAACGACGCTCGAACCCTTTACCGAACTAGTAGATGTCTATATAGAAGTGCCCGCTACAAGGGGACAACCTAGATCTATTGATACCATACAAAAACTTAGGTTATAGGACATGAAAAAGAACCAATCATACAACTTCCGGATGATGATTGGTCCTTTATGGGCTTCTTTCCTAATCTTCAGACTTTAATCTCTAATCTAGTAGTAAGCGACTCAATAGTGTAGACAACACGTAACGAACGCAACTTCAAGACATTTTGACTTAATCGACTGCTCCCTATTCCATACTTATTGCCAGTAAAATTAACTTTGTCTTGCGACTTAGCAGTTAGCAATATAGCAATTAATAGGAAAGAATAAAAATATATGAAGGAAATCGATGCTCATTCCATACAAAAAGTTTCTGTCGATATATATTCCAAGTCGGTTGAGAATGCCAGGTCTATAGAAAAAAATATCAGCTCCTTTATTCAAGATTATATAATGCCGCTAATAGCTACCTATCTTGATGAATTGGAGAAAGAGTTACAAATTGAATCTCTTCAGATTCCCCAGATAAATATTTCTTTGGATCTTTTGGAAGACGATTTTTTGGACCCTAAAATAATTCAACGCGCATTCATGAATCAATTTAAGGAAGTCTTGTCAAAGGAGATTTCATCAAAAGGTTTGCTCAATTTTCAGAAAATGCCTGCTGATGGAAGCGCTATTGATACGGACCTCGATTTATTTTCATCCTTTAAAAAAGATGGAGATGAGATTTTAGTTCTTAATCCTTTAGAAAGCATCTTAAAATCCTGGATCTATTTCCTAGAAAACGGAAATTTACCCTGGTGGTACAGTAAGGCAAAAGCCAGAGAGACCTTTAATTGGGGTAAAATAAAACCCTTGGTAACCAAGTATTTTTCTGATGGAAAGATGCTTAAAAACTTCCAACATTCACCCTTCTTTGATAGGGTGATTAGTCAATATTCAGTGGAAGATTTAGGAGAATTGGTTTGGATGGTTATTGCCCGAAAATCTTTTATACAAAAAACACAATACTTGCAGATAAATGAAAGGTTGGAAAAAGACAAGAGGCTTGTATTCTATAGGTGTATCATCGCTTTAAGCCTTTTTGAAGAATTGAATAGCAGGAGAGAGACCATAATTAACTTGTATTTTTCTAAAGTGGATGTGGCGGAAAGAAAAATAGTCGAGGAAATTTTCAGAGAAGTCATAAAATTTGATGATATTAATGAAAGAAAGAAGGTTGCTCCCTCGGTCTTTCAACTATTAGAGAATAAAGAACAATTAAGTGCTGAAATACCAAAGGATATTCGGGAGCGATCAGAGAAAATTGAAATTGATACAACGGATAGTAACGAAGGCTACTATATATCCAATGCAGGTCTTATTTTATTGCATCCCTTTTTGAAGGCATTTTTTATTGATTGTGAACTGTTGGATGAAAAAGGGCAACTAATTAATGCGGAAATAGCAGTGCATGCGCTGTATTATTTATCTACTAAAAAAGAGCAACCTTTTGATTTTGAGCTGGTTTTTGAAAAATATTTAGTAGGAATTCCTATTAGCCAACCGGTATTGAGAGAAATTATCCTTACAGAAGAGATAAAAGGCAAAACTGAAAAACTTTTAAATGCCTTAAAGGTCAATTGGAAGCGTTTGGGAAATACGGGACTAGAGACAATTCGTAACGAATTTATAAACCGCAGGGGTAAATTGGTTTTTGAGGAGAATTCTGACCGGTTATTTGTGGAAAGAAAAGCACAGGATGTTTTGCTGGATGGGGTTCCATGGAACCTTTCCTTGGTAAAACTTCCCTGGCAAAAAAAGCATTTGCTTGTAGATTGGTAAATTATAGATACTATGAAAAGACAAGGTTTTAGAAAGTCCTCTGTAGGGTTGATCAATCCTGTATTTCAAAGCAAGGAAGGAAACAGTTTTTTTCGCCGGAAAACAGAGAAAAATGATGCATTAATTCCATCAGTAGAAAATGATAATTTCTTTGATCCGATGGTTCAAAGAGTACCTGATGATAAAGAGGCTGAATTAGCTGTTCAAAATAAGGAAAAGGAAGAGGCTGTCAGCATGAAGGAAGATTCGAAGGAGGAAATTAAAAAGCAGGAAGCGTCTGACAAGGAAGAATTGCAAGCTGCATCGGAGGAAGAGGAGCCCGTTCAGGCCAAAGCGGATGAGGAGGAAGGGGTCCAAAAAGTTGGGGAAGAAGAGGAAGCCATAAGCGCCAAAGCAGAAGCCGAAGAAAAGGTCAATGCTTCTACTGAAGAGGAGGAACCTGTCCAAACAAAAGGTGAAGAAGAAGAGCCTTTGCAAGCGGCATCGGAGGAAGAAGAGCCTGTTCAGTCCAAAGCGGATGAGGAAGAGGGGGTTCAAAAAGTAGCAGAAGAAGAGGAAACCATAAGCACCAAAGTAGAAGCCGAAGAAAAGGTCAGTGCATCTGCTGAAGAGGAGGAACCCGTCCAAACAAGAGGTGAAGAAGAAGAGCCTGTACAAGTAGCATCGGAGGAAGAGGAGCCTGTGCAAGCTGCGACTGAAGAAGATAACCTACAAGCGAAGGAGGACAGTTCGGCGAAAGGCTCAACGCGACAAAGACAGGCCAATGAGATAGAAAATACCCTTTTTCAGGAAAAAGGAAAGGGAAGTGAAATGGCGCCAGACATAAAGGAATTTATGGAAAAAAAGTTCAGTTCTGATTTTAGTAAAGTTAGAATTCATACTGATCAAAAAGCCCAATTGATGAATAAAAAAATTCGAGCCAAGGCATTTGCACATGGTTTTGATATATTTTTTAATTCGGGGCAATACCAACCAGAAACAAAGGCCGGAAGACATTTACTTGCCCACGAACTTACGCACACAATCCAGCAGAAGGGCATTACCAAAAAAACCGTGCAGCCGAAATTAAATGATGGTAATGATTTTCATCCAACGAGCAGGTTTTCAACGAATGAAATGCTAGAGGATACTTATGATAATTATGCCACTGTAAAAAATGGATCCAGTGGCCAATTTGTAGCACTCTTGCAAGATGCCTTAATTGGTCTAGATTATCGGTTACCCAAGTTTGGTGCAGATGGCTCCTTTGGTAAAGAAACGACAAGAGCTGTGAAAGCTTTTCAAGAGGATATGGGCTTGTCCGTGGATGGAGTGGTGGGAAGAAATACCATCAAATACCTTGATAGACTAGACAGAAGGGTGGACGTAGTGACACCCGAATTGCCTGCAACTATTGATACTACAATTGACCTAAACAATGTAATCGCCCTGGCGGGAGCAGTTCCATCTACCAGTTTATCCTTTGGGGTCTGGGGAAAAGTTTTACCTGAAAACATAGATGTTAAATTAGATCTAGTGGATGATGGTGCAATGTGGCATCCTATAGTTAGAGGAGTAGTAGGTAATTATTCTGTTAAAACACGCTTACTCCCGGGAGTTTCCGAAGTAACTGGTCCTGGAGGGAACACCAGTGAAGAAAATTTTTGCCACCAGATTAAAGATTTAAGCAACCTTGGGCTCACTTACGGTGATTGGTTCATGGAAGATGCGATTTTAACCCATGAAAGATTTCATGCCTCCAAAATGCGTAAGGCTTTAATTGATCCTGCTGTAATGAAACCTTTGGAAAAAGCGGTAAAGGAAATGGCATTTCCCAAAAGTGCCCTTACAATTAATGAAATTTTAGCTGAGGTAATGATCAGGCTGGATCCAAGATTTGAGGATGGAATCTTCGAAGCTGAGGATAAATGGATTGATCAGTTTATTGTCTTAGTGGAAAAAGATCATGGGACACCACATGGTTCAGGTCCAGCCTTTAGTGCAGAAAGAAAAATTTTAAGCCCTATGATTAGTAAAATTCGTAACTATGCCAAAGCAAATCGATGGTCTTCATGTGCCCAAAGTAGCTCCTAGATCTAAAGTAATTTTAAATGACGTTTTGAAATACAAGCCAAAAAATCTGAATTGATGCAATAAATTGTATGAGCCACTTTAGTTCAAAATCGAAACTTAATCGAGGCCATTCCTCTCAAAGTCAACCTGATAGTTTTTTTCAGGCAAAATTGGCCATAGGACAACCTGGGGATCAGTATGAGCAAGAAGCTGATGCCATGGCAGATAAGGTGGTGCAAGAAAAATCACAAGAAGAAAATATACAAACTCGGACGGATGGAAATATCCAAGCCAAATCCATTGCAGAAGGGGTAACTCCTCTTGTACAGTCGAAGGCGAGTGATGATGACTTTCAGGCAAAAGCTGATGAGGAAGGGCAACTTGCTATGGAAGCCGAAGAAGGAGATATGGAAGATCCTTTGCAGATGAAACAAGAGACTTCTTCTGATGCCCCACCAGGTTTTGAGCAACAACTTAATCAAAATTCTGGTGGAGCGACAATGGATCAGGAGACACTTTCGGGAATGGAGCAATCATTCGGTGCTGATTTTAATGATGTCAGGGTGCATACAGACAGTCAGGCGGTACAAATGAGTCAGGGGATTGGGGCACATGCATTTACCCATGGTAAGGACATTTATTTCAATGAAAATCAATACAATCCTAATGAAACCTCCGGGCAGCACCTCTTGGCGCATGAATTGACCCATACGATCCAACAAGGAAGTAGCCCTGCCCTACAAAACAGTACGATCCAAAAAGAAGGAGATGATGAAGTTGCACCTGAAATGGAGGAAGAAACCGGTATTTTGGATGAAAGCGCCAAGACCATTACTTTTAGTAGTGTACCTATTCCAGGTTTTAAATTACAAGACCATAGAGGAACATTATTTAGTAGCAAAGCGCCGCTTAAAAGGAAAAACAACTATTTAAGAGGTAATACCAATCAGCGAGACGGAGTTTGGAGAGAAGTGGTGAGCACCGCCAACATCACTACAAGATTAAACACCCTGTATGAGGAGCATCACAGGACGCCACCAACAGCTGATACAACACATGTATTTAAAGCGAATACAAATGGTCGTGGAGTAAAACCCACCTATATCGGTGGCATTGATGTCATTTCCAAAGAATTAACCACTCCAGGCTGGGGAAAAGACAAGAATTACAGAAACTTTCACGTAGACCATATTGTAGAACTCCAGTTGGCAAACTGGAATACAGCTACTTGGCCCAATACCGTGGACAATATGGAGTTATTGGATGGTAGTAAAAACTCCTCAAGTGGATCGGTTATTAAAGGACAAATTACAGAAAAACTTAATGGTTTTAGAGAAAGGCATGGCGCCCAACATCCTGGGGGAGATGCATCCTTTAAAAATAAATATACCCTGGTTTTTAACCGTGCGGAATCCTTGGCTGGAGGAGATAGTAATGCAACGGAAAATGAATTTTGGACCCAAACCCAAATTGAACGCGGTGATCATTTAGAACCCATCGAAGTGGGTAATTTAGCAGATATTGGTAGCGATGGTGAAGTACGTATTTTTCCCAATGAATCCGGGGGAATGGGTAAAAAATTCGTTTGGACCGGGGAAGGCAGTAGATTGAATCATTCGGAAAAGACCTGGTTAGGCAGTCCTTTCAGAATTACATCAAAACAATTTGCTACTGAAGGTGAAAATGTGGAGAACACAGAAAACCTAGGCAGTATCTCTGTAAACATACCTTCGTCCGATAAAACATGGGCTCCTTGGCCGGAAGACAAAGTTTTCCCAGTAAAACGATACCCAGGATCTAAATATGCTGGATACCTTACCAAACAGTCCATCAAATCAGGTTTATACGGTTTGCGGATTAAAAAGGCAAGCCCCGTAGAAATTCTTGACTTGGATCTATTGCCCACAGGAATAGAGGCTTATGGACAAATATTGCCCAGTATTCCAATTTTCGCAGGCAATCCAATCGAGCTTTTTATATCCAATGGTGAAATTAGGGTTTCAAAAACCTTTCCAATTGAGGAAATCAACGTTCCAGCACCTTTCGAGATAAGTGATAGCTCCTTGACCATTTTTGCAAGTTCCAGAAATGGATTGGGTTTGACTGGCCAAACCAATTTCGCCATAAATCAAGTTGGAGAAGGGCATATAAGTGCTACCGCTTCCACCGCCTCAGGTTTTGAATTGGAAGGAGCATTTAATTTTGACTCCGAATTATTTGATCCTGCGGAGATCAATATGGAGTACAAAGACAATATCTGGACCATTGGAGGAGAGATTGGCATTCCTGAAGGAAAACTAAGAGGAATAAAAACCGCTACGATTATAGCAACTTATAGTGAAAACAACTTTTCGGCAACAGGTGAAGCAGAGCTGGATGTTCCAGGAGTTGAGCGGGGCAACATGGCCTTTAGTTTTGGAGAGGATGGATTTTCCTTTAGTGGTGATTTTGATTTGAGTAGTGATATTCCAGGGATTACCGGTGGCAATGTTGCTGCCAGAGTAGCCAAACCTGCAGGAGCAGAGAATTATGAAATCATGGTTACTGGTACTGCCAACCCTGACATTCCTGGGATTTCCTCTACACTTACTGTTACTTACGATAATGGTGCATTGACTATTGAAGGTTCTGCAGCGTATAACCGGGGAATGTTAAGTGGTACCATAGAAGTAGGTGCTACCAACCGTGCAATAGGTGAAGATGGCCAACCTTCAGGAGATCCCGACGAGACCATGCGTGTCTATGGTGGGGGAGACCTTACCCTTCAGTTAACCCCTTGGTTAGCGGCAACTGCTGGTGTGCGACTGCTGCCCAATGGTGAAATTGAAGTAACTGCCAGACTTGACTCAGAGAGCTATGAGGTCTTTCAGAGAAAAGAATTTAATAGAAATCTATTTAGAGTTCCAACCATAGAGATTCCTTTGTTTGCCATTCCTATAGGTCCCAGGAGTATTGGTTTGGTTGCCCAGATTGGTGGTGGATTGGATTTTACAGCGGGTTTTGGTCCAGGTGAATTGAGAGATCTTTCTGCTGAGATCACCTACAATCCTGAAAGAGAAGATGAAACCACAATAAGTGGGCATGGTGAGTTTGCTATTCCTGCAGATGCCGGACTTACTTTAAGAGGTGATTTGAGCCTAGGAGTAAGCGTAGCGATTGCTAGTCTTACAGGAGGAATAGAGTTGACTGGTGCATTGGGTTTGGAAGGCGAAGCTGCCGCAGAAGTGGATTTAAACTGGGGGCCTCAGACTGGCTTGTCCTTAGATGCAACTGGTAGAATCACCGTAAACCCTAAGTTTGTGTTTGAAGTGAATGCCTTTGCGAGGGCAACCCTGGGAATAGGTTGGTTCTCCATTTCGGAAACCTGGCGTCATAACCTGGCAGGGTTCGAATGGGGACCTGATATACAATTTGGCTTGGTGTTCCCGATCAATTATCAGGAGGGAGAAGCTTTTGACATGTCATTTGAAGATATTGAAGTGATTTACCCTGATTTGGATATAGTAAATATGGGCAAAGGCCTGGCAGGTGATATCAAAAATGATTTATTTGACTAATTGACTATTATGGAAAAAGAGAAAGCCATTGCATTTAACAATGAAGGCGCAAGGCATTTTTTGAATCAAGATTTTAAAAATGCAGCTGAATGCTATGAAAAAGCCTATGAAATAGATCCAGACAATACATCCATTTTAAATAATATGGGGCTTTATTACCAACAGCAGAAAGACTACGATAAGGCCGTAATGTTTTTTGAAAAGGCGATAAAAATTACTTTGAAACCTCATTTTTTGGTTAATTTAGGAAATGCGTTGTCAATGAAAGGAGAATATGCGCTTGCTTGGGATCAATTTTCCGAAGCCAGCGAGCGATTCCCTGATCATCAAAATGCCAAAATAAGTTTGGCAAAGCTGGCTACCCATATTGAAGATTTGGATAAAGCTGTACAGATCTGGCAAAACATCATCAATGAAACTCCCAGCGATCAAAGTAAAACACAATTGGTTAGGGTTTTTATGAAGATGAATCAGTGGGAAAAAGCAATCCATACCTTGTCTTCAATGGATTCAAATAGTTGGTCAGGAGAAACTTGGTTTTTGGCTGGCCAATGTGAATTTCATTTAAAAAATTACGGTCTGGGGGTCAAGTCTTTTAAATCAGCCCTTGCAGAAGCACCTGACAATACCTCCTTTAGGCATTATTTAGCCATGACCTATCTTGCAATGGGCAATGTGGGGGAAGGATTAGATCATTTGTTAAAAAATGCCCGTTTGGATCCGGAAAACCCAGCTATTTTAACAGATGTTGCAGTAGTTTACCTGAGTAAAGGTGAAGTTGAAACGGCAGCCAATTGGTTGGATAAAGCCCTGGTTTTAGCTCCAGATTTTGAAAAAGCATTACATTATAAATCCCAAATGAAGCAAATCAATTCCCGCCATCAGGAGCAAAATTGATTTTAACCCTGAAAGGTATTTCTATAGATCTATGAAACAATTGTTGATTTTTTTGGAAATGGTCGTCAAAAGCAGGATGGATCATGAACTTGGAAAAACAGAAACACTGGCCAAGCCTAATTTAGATCTTTATTTTGACCCGAATGAATTTTTAGGCAAAACCATTCAAGAGCTTAATATTAAGAATCAGGAGTTGTTGCTTCTGGCGCTAGCAATGGTACCCTATATAGACCCGGGATTTTTAAGTAAAATGGTGCAGGAGTATTTTCCAGATGGCACTTCACTTCCTGAGTTTGGTGGATTTAAAAGCAAGTATCACCGAGGGATTATACCTACAGGTGAAACCCTTCTTTATTTATTAGGAGGTAAGGATCCGGTTTCCAGAAAAAAGTATATTTCCATCTTTCAGGATTCTAGATTATTAAAAGAAGGGTATATACACTTAGGAGAAGCTTCTGAAGAAGAACCCTTTTATGCAGCACCATTGTATCCTGATCAGGAATTTGTAGATAGATTATTGATGGAGAGGGTAAGGCCTCCGAAACCTAGTCCCAACTTTCCAGCCGAACGGATACATACTGATCTTGAATGGGAAGATCTAATATTGTCCGACAAAACGTTTTCACAAATCAGGGCCCTAGAGGATTGGTTGACCTACAATGAACAATTGATGGAAGATTGGGATTTAAAGCGAAGTGTGAAACCTGGTTACAGGGTGATGTTTTTTGGGCCTCCCGGAACGGGAAAAACCCTAACAGCTGGGTTGTTAGGAAAATTTACAGGCAAAGAGGTGTATAGAGTTGATTTGTCCCTAGTGGTGTCAAAATACATTGGAGAAACCGAAAAAAACCTTTCCAGGCTTTTTCAAAAGGCTTCAGGGAAAAGCTGGATTTTGTTTTTCGATGAGGCTGATGCACTCTTTGGAAAAAGAACAAATGTGAAAGATGCAAGGGACAAACATTCCAACCAAGAAGTTGCCTACTTACTTCAAAGGATAGAAGCCTATCCTGAAATGGTGATCCTTGCATCCAATTATAAAAGCAATCTGGATACAGCGTTTATCAGAAGGTTTCAGACGATCATTGATTTTGAGCCGCCTGGTGTTACTGAAAGATTGGCCTTGTGGAGGCAATATTTACCCAAAAAGATCGCACTGGATAAAAAATTGGTAATAGAGGATCTGGCGAGAAAATACCAGCTGACTGGGGCTAATATTGTGAATATAATTCAGCAAGTTGGCCTAAAGACACTGGCTGGACACCATGATAAAATCATGGAGGATACACTGGTACAGTGTATCAGGTATGAAATTCAAAAAGAAGGGAAAATTCACTAATTAACTTTTAACTAAAGAATTAAATTTCTTTTAACCAACAACCAAGCATGAAAGAAAAAATAATAGTAGTCCAAAAACTTTTGGCAGAAAAAGGATTTTACAATGGGGCAATAGATGGTATTTTTGGACCGGCCACACTCGCAGGTTTGATTCAGGTTCCAGGAATTAGCAGTAATCTTCCCCATGTGAGAAAAATTACTACCATGATTCAAATAGGGGCTAGGGAAAAAGGATTTAACTCTGGAGCAATAGATGGTATGTGGGGGCCTCAAACCCAATATGGTTTTGAAGAATTAGCTTATTTACAAAAATTTGGAAAAGTAAGCGAGCCGTGGAGACCAGAAGAAATCAACCCAATTAATCGCTGGCCAAGACAAAATTCGGCAGCTTTTCATGAATTTTATGGACTTCGGGCAAAAAACCTGGTCACAGTGGCTGTTCCTTATGAACTGAAAATAGCCTGGGACATGAGGTACAGAGCTAAAAAAATTACCTGTCATGCCAAGGTAGCAGAGAGTCTTCTGTTGGTTTTAGAAAATGTCCGAAACATTTACGGTGAAAATGAAATAGATAGGTTGGCACTGAATAGATTTGGAGGCTGTTTTAACAACAGGTTGATGCGAGGTGGCACCCAATGGTCTACTCATTCCTGGGGAATTGCACTGGATTTTGATCCTGCCAGAAATCAATTGAAATGGGGAAGAAACCAAGCAGCCTTTGCACATCCGGTATACAATGATTGGTGGAGGTGTTGGGAAGAAGAAGGATGGGTAAGCCTAGGCAGAAGGAGAAATTATGATTGGATGCATGTACAGGCAGCAGAAGTATAACAACAGAGACCTACTTTCTTTTATTTAAGGAAGGATAGATTGGTTTAATCTTATCTCAATTTATAGGTTTAGTCTCAATATTTCATAATTAACAAAGCGTTACATTATGTATTATATTCTTTAACCAGGATTAAGCAATAGGATTCGTAGTGCCTGTCCCGACTTCAATCGGGAAGTGGTTTTATCACCTAATAGAAGGCCTATTGCCTATTTCGGGTTTAATGCATAATGTATGTTGTATCCCTACAAATTGAGTTGCCTTGGCAACTGGTTTTCCCTTAAAAGGAATTTATTTGAGCTATTAAGTATCAAAATTTTTGATATGCAACTTTGAAGTTCTAATTTTAAAGGATAAAGAAATTACTGCAATTGATTTTTATGGATGAAGCATTTCTTTATGCAATGGCAATTTTTTATATGACGGTGGGTATTTTGCATTTTGTGAAGCCCAATTTGTTTATAAGTATAATTCCGCCTTTTATTCCCGTACCCAAATTGGTAAACAAATTAGTAGGGAGTCTGGAAGTGGGATTAGGATTTGGTTTGATATTTGAGCCAATCCGTGCTATTGCTGCCTATGGAATCATCCTATTGTTAATTGCCGTATTTCCAGCCAATCTTTACATGTATCAAAGAAAGCATTTAGGAATTCCAAAGTGGTTGTTGCTGATAAGGCTTCCGATGCAATTGTTGTTAATTGGTTGGGCGTATTTGTACACTTAAACTAGAGAAAAATTGATTTTTAGTGAATTTAATTTTGTTCCCGAACTTCAGGAAGGTTTGGATGCAATGGGTTTTGAAAAAGCAACCCCCATACAAGAGCAAGCAATACCAATAATTTTAGGTGGGAAGGACTTAATAGCAACTGCTCAGACAGGAACAGGTAAAACTGCGGCCTTTATCCTGCCCGTACTTAATGAAATAAGCAAGAGTGATAGAAAAGGCGTTAAAGTTTTAATTATCGCACCTACAAGAGAACTGGCCATCCAAATAGACCAACAAATCCAGGGACTTGCCTATTTTTTAGGCATTAGTTCCATTCCCATTTATGGGGGAGGAGATGGTAAAGTATGGGAACAACAAAGAAAAGCCTTGGAAATGGGAGCCGACATTGTTGTAGCTACTCCCGGAAGGTTGATCGCCCTTCTTGCGGGTGGTAAAGTGAATTTTGATTTCCTGGAAAATCTAATACTAGATGAAGCTGACAGGATGCTGGACATGGGGTTTTCAGAAGATATTTTGACGATTATAAATTATCTTCCCAAAAAACGGCAAACCTTGTTGTTTTCTGCCACCATGCCTCCAAAAATCAGAAAGTTTTCTCAGCAGATTTTGCATGAACCTGAGCAAATATCAATTGCTTTGGGTAAAACAGCAAAAGGCGTTAGTCAATACGTTTACCATGTCTATGATGGGCAGAAAGAGGCACTAGTCAATCACATTCTTAAATCACAGGACTTCCAAGCCGTCATTATTTTCTGCTCTACCAAAGATAAAGTAAAGTCTTTGTTTAAGGTGCTAAAGAAAAATTTTATGGTAGAAGCTTTTCATGCTGATTTAGATCAGAATGAGAGAGAACTAATTATGTCCTCTTTTAAAAATAAATCACTAAAGATTCTGGTTGCTACCGATATACTGTCTAGAGGTATTGATGTGGAGGATATTGAAATGGTAATTAATTTTGATACGCCTAACGATCCTGAGGACTATGTGCACAGGGTGGGGCGTACTGCCAGAGCTGAAAAGAAAGGAAAGGCAGTAACTTTTGTCAATGAAAAAGACAGGTATAAATATAAAAATATTGAAAACCTTATCGGCATGGAAATTGAGGTATTGCTTAATCCAGAGGAAATAGGTAGTGGGCCGGATTTAAAAAAGAGTCATTCTAGCAAAGCCTCTGGAGGAAATAGATCTGGAGGTAATAGAAACGTAACAGGCAACAAGAAACAAGGGAAACCCTTTAGAAAACAGTCAAAGCCTGTTGATAAAAATGGTTCTAGCGAGTCGGTTAGTGTGAAGCCCGAGGCCAAGCCTAAATCCGATCCATCTTCTGATAATGGGAAGTTTCGTGAACGTAAAAACATTAAGGGTGGGCTTGAATAATAGTAGGTAATTTAAACGAAACCAATGCTAATAGCTGAAAAAAGTGTATATATTATTGGGGCTGGAATTTCCGGCTTAGTGGCGGCAATAGAACTTGAAAAAGCCGGTTACTTTCCCGTAATTCTTGAAGCGTCTGATAGCATTGGAGGTAGGGTTAAAACGGATGAATCCTACGGTTATTTACTTGATCAAGGATTTCAGGTCTTGCTTACTTCTTACCCAGAACTAAGCAGGTACCTTGACTTGGATAAGTTAAATTTAAAAAAATTTAAAGCTGGCGCAGTAATTTTGGAATCAGGTGGAGAAACTTATGCTATCCATGATCCCATAAGGAATCCACTTAAGGTTTTTGCCATGGCTTTTTCCAATGTGGGAACGCTATGGGATAAATACAAAATGTATGCGTTGACCAAAAAATTAAAGGAAAAAAGTATTGAGGCTATTTTTGCCAGCCCTCAAAAATCCACTTTAGCATACCTTGAGGATTTTGGTTTTTCAAAACAGATTATTCACAACTTTTTCAAGCCGTTTTTTAGTGGGGTTTTTCTAGAGGATAAACTTTCGACCTCTTCCAGAATGTTTGAATTTGTTTTTAAAATGTTTGGACAAGGTCAAGCCGCTATTCCAGAAAAGGGGATGGGGCAAATCACGAAACAACTCTTCGCACAATTAGAGCATACGCAAGTAAGGTTCAATACTAGGGTTTCTTTGGTAGAAAACAATACCATTCACCTGGATTCTGGCAATACCTTGACCGCAGATCAAATTATCATTGCAACTGCTCCAGGGAAAATCATTGGCCAGGAAAATTTAAATTATAATAAAGTCACCAATCTGTATTTCACCTTGCAGCAATCATTTATAGCTAAACCCATGATTGGGTTGGTGCCAGATGATAAATTCATGATTAACAATCTGGTGTTTTTAACAGATGTTAGTAAGAAATATGCTAGTGATGGAAGGGCACTGTTGTCTGTCTCGATCATTAAAGATGTCAAAGGGTTAGAAAACCTCGAAACGCTTGTGGCAATGGAATTAGAAGAACTCACAGGAATTGATGCCAATTATTTTGAACACATTAAAACCTATTCCATTGAAAAAGCATTGCCTATACTAACAGACGTAAAGAATACTGCTCCCCTACAACATGTCAAATTATTTGACAATGTTTTCTTGGCAGGAGATCAGCTATTAAATGGTTCTATAAATGCAGCCATGACTTCAGGTAGATTGGCAGCAGAGGCTTTGTTAGCCAATGCTTAAAACCAGGATTCTGAGACAAGGAAAAAATCACATTATATAGCTAGCTTGAGTCGGTATTCTTACGGCATTGTTGCCCAAAAATGACAACATTACCGCAAAAATTGCGTGAATTTTATTTACTTACCACGGGATTAAACTCGTAGCAAATAAAGTTTGTATTTCTAAGAATGATGGCTTGGAAACTATTATTATGGTCAACTTTTACCAATGAAAACTTGTAAACCTTTGTAGGGGCAGGTGGAATTTTGCGATTACATCAGGTAATAGAATGGCTATTGCCTATTTCTGGTTAAATTCTAGCTTGGAAGTTATACAAATCATGGTACCTGCCATTGATATTAATCAATTCATCGTGACGTCCACGTTCTACGATCTGTCCTTTTTCAATGACGAGTATTTGATCTGCTTGCCTTATGGTACTTAGTCTGTGAGCTATCACAAATGTGGTTCTTCCTTCCATTAGGCTTTTTAAACTGGACTGAATAAAGTGTTCGCTTTCTGCATCAAGGTTACTTGTTGCTTCATCTAAAATCAGTATTCGTGGGTCAGCCAGAATTGCCCTGGCAATAGTCAATCTTTGTCTTTGACCCCCCGAAAGTTTTACTCCACGTTCCCCAATAACTGTTTCAAGCCCTTTTTCGAAATGGTCTGTAAATTGATGAACATAGGCAGATTTTACAGCTTCTTGAAGTAATTCCTCAGAGGCATCAGGTCTCGGGAACATTATATTTTCTCTTATAGTCCCTTCAAAAAGGAAATCATCTTGTAATACAACCCCCAGTTGCCTTCTAAATGAATTCAAGTCTACCTTACAAAGGTCTTGACCGTCTATTGTTACTAACCCTTTTGAGGGGTTTAAAAACGAGGCAACTAACCCGGAAATGGTGGTCTTTCCTGATCCTGAACTGCCCACCAAAGCGGTTACAGTTCCTGGCTCGGCAACAAAATCAACGCCCTTTATGATTTCTGTTCCAGATTCATACTCAAAATGAACATTCTCGAATGCTATCCTTCCCTTTATTTGTGGCAAAATAATATTTCTGGTTGTAGGGTCTGCCTCTAAAGGGATGTTCATCAGCTCTTGAGTCCTATCCAAACCTGCAAAGGCTTCTGTAAGTTGACTACCAATATTGCTCATCTGAAGAATAGGGGCAATCATAAATCCTAACAATAGTGTAAAAGCTAAAAAATCACCAAAAGTCAGTTGTTCTTGCATTATCATGTATCCTCCTATTCCCATAATTCCGGCAGAGGCAAGACCTAATAAAAAGGTGGCTGCACTTGTTACAAAACTGGTGGCGGTTAAGCTACTTTTAACATTCAAAAACAGTCTGTTTACACCAGATTCGAATATTTTCGTTTCTTGATCTTCAGCATTAAACCCTTTTATTACACGAATACCTCCTAGTGTTTCTGTTAATCTACCCGTAACATCTGCATTGATTTTTCCTCTTTCTCTGAAAATTGGTCTGATCCTTCCAAATGCTTTTAAGGAAATAACTCCGAAAATTATCACGGGAACCAAGACATATAAGGTCATCTTGGGACTAATATAAATCAGTAGAACCAAACTTATTAACGATGTCAACAGTCCACCTACCATCTGGGCAAGTCCGGTACCCACTAAATTACGAACGCCTTCAACATCCGTCATCACCCGAGAAACCAACTCTCCGGTTTTGGCATTGTCAAAAAACCGTATAGGCAGCCGTATAATATGAGCCTGAACTTCCACCCTTAATTTGGCAATAAGATTTTGGGCTTCTACACTCAATATCTGGGTTAAACCAAAAGAAGTGACTGATTGTATAGTAACCGATATGACTACCGCAACGATAAGCCATTTTAACAATTCAAAATCGCTGGATGGAATTACATCATCAACAAGGTATTTGCTAGCCCATGGTAGGACCAGTCCGGATAACCTACTGATGATAATTAAAAAAAGTCCGATAAAGATATATTTTCGTCTTGGCCAGATAATGGTTTTAAAAACACTTCTTAAACTAGCCTTACTTTTATTTTCTGTCATTGAAAGCCTTGAATGGGATAGAAGTATAAAACAATTTTCAAGAAAAATCATTCCCTTTTGCCAAAAACTAATTGCTTTAAGGCATTTTAACAGTCATTTCCCATGATGGATTTCCTATCCAATTGGAGAATAAAAATCACTATTTGAATTCAGTACCAAGAAAATATCTGGGTTTCTTTTTCTTTAAATTATTTAATCGTAATATTACAATATAACGATTGATAGACTTTCTGATTTAGAAGAAACCATTGGGTTAAACCCGGACATTGCTAAAAAGTTATTGTCATTAAAATTTTTAATAAAGGAATTTAGTTATTCAATTAAAATAAAAGGCCATGAAATTATCAGAAATAAAACCATTGTTGACTAAACATAAAGAGCTTAGCTTCCAATTACCTGATGGGACTTTAGTGCCAGAACACTTTCATGTTACCGAGGTAGGTAAAGTAGCCAGACACTTTATTGACTGTGGTGGCACCGAGCGAAAAGAGGAAGCAATTAATTTCCAACTTTGGGTAGCTGATGATTATAGTCATCGTTTACATCCAGAGAAGTTACTACATATCATTGAATTGTCGGAAAAAATATTGGGATTAAATGATGCACCTATAGAAGTTGAATACCAGGGAAAAACCATACAAAGGTTTGGGTTAGTTTTTGACGGAGAGCGATTTCTGCTTACCGGTAAACAAACGGATTGTTTGGCAAAAGAGAATTGTGGTATACCTGAAAAGAAACCTGCCTTGAAGAAGGTGAGTACTCCTTCTGGAGGTGCCTGTACTCCTGGCGGAGGATGTTGTTAGGTGATAATTATTTAGATAGTGCTGTTTTAATCTGCACTTTCATTGCCAATTTCCGATAGGAATTGATCTCGGAAGTGCAGCTTTGTTTTCAAGCAAGGGAAGACATAAAAGCCAATTGTCTTAAAGGGAACGGGAACTTTTACTCCATAAATTTTTATTATTGTCAAGTAACACCGCAATTAGTTTATTCATGACGATTTTGGAAAAAATTAAAAACGAAGTCTTTACTACTGAGTTCACGTTTCTAGCCTCTAGAAGTAGTGGGCCTGGTGGTCAAAATGTCAACAAGGTAAATTCAAGGGTGACTTTATTTTTTAATGTGCCCAATTCTCAATGCTTGTCTGAGGAAGAAAAAAGCAAACTTTTTGAAAAATGTAGTCATAAATTAGACAAGGAGGGCACCATACAGATTGATGCTCAAACTTCTCGTTCTCAACTTGAAAACAAGAAAGCCGTCATCAAGAAATTCTATGACCTGATGGAAAAGGTCTTTAAAAAGAAGAAAAAAAGAATAGCCACCCGACCTGGGAAAGCGGCCAGAGAGAAACGTTTAAAAGCGAAACGTGTTCGGTCGGAGAAAAAAGCCATGCGAAACAAAGATTTTTGATTGGATGCTATTTTGAAAGGTATTGACCTTATCAGAGGCTTAACCAATTCAGCTCCATTAGTTTTTAAGGATAATTATTGTGTTCGCCTAATAATTTTTTGATAAACACCTTATTTTGACTTGAAACATTGTTTAGAAAGCGTATTACTTTAAGTATTATCTTAAAATTCAGTTTTTTTATTTAATTTATGAATTGCACCGCTGAAAGGCTATGCCCAAATTTAAAGTCCACTGGATTTTCGATTATCATCAATTGCATTTACTAAATCAGGAATTCATTCACCTTCTCGAATAGCAACTATGGAATATTTCAACCAATTGGGCAATAAAGTAAAGAAATTTTCCAAAGGTTATTATTTTGATAAACCTTGCAAGACTGGTTTTTTGGTTGTTTTAGGTGTTTTGTTGTTTTACGGATGCCAAGAAAAGTCTGGTAAAGAAACAGAGGATATCCGGCCAAACATTATTTTGATCATGGCAGATGACATGGGATATTCAGATATTGGGGCATTTGGTGGTGAGATCGCTACTCCGAATCTCGATAGGTTGGCTGCGGATGGTTTACTGATGACACAATTTTACAATACTTCACGCTGCTGTCCCAGTAGGGCAGCCTTACTTACTGGTTTGTACCAGCATGAAGCTGGGGTAGGGAATATGACAGGAGATATGGGACACCCTTCCTATCAGGGTTTTCTTAATGAGCAATACGCCATTTAAAATGTACAAACATTGGGTGCATGAAGGGGGTATTTCCACTCCTTTAATTATTAATTACCCCAAACTGATTCAAAAGCAGCAAATCAATCATGAAATGGGACATATAATGGATATCATGCCTACCTGCCTTGATCTGGCTGAAACAGACTATCCAGAGACGTATAAGGGCAATGTAATCAGACCAATGAGAGGTAAAAGTCTCCTGCCTTTACTTCTGAATAAGGAAAAAGAGGCTCATCAATGGCTATTTTGGGAACATCCAGGCAATACAGCTGTAAGGAAAGGGGATTGGAAGTTGGTCAATAAACAAAATGATGAAAACTGGGCCCTTTATAATATAGCCAATGATAGGACCGAAGGAATGGATTTGAGTAAGGATCAGCCCGAAATGGTAAAAGAGATGCTTGTGGCCTACCAAAATTGGGAGAAAGAAGTTGGCGTAATGCCTTGGGGATTTGTTAAAAAATAATGCTAAAAAGCCTGAAACTGTTGGAATAAGTTTCAGGCTTTTTTTTAAAAAATAATTCCGGTAGAACTAGACCAGGTCTGACCAACCAAATAGGTCAGGGCTAATACCCCTTCTGATTTCAGAAAGTTTGTTTTTGATACGGTACATCCCTGCATCTTCCTGTACATAGGTTTCAAATAATTCACCTTTATAGGAAATTTCCTTTATGGGTGAAATAACTGCGGCGGTTCCAACCCCAAAAGCCTCAACTTGTTCTCCTGCAATAACCCTATCCAAAATCTCAGAGATCTGAATAGACCTTTCTTCTACTTCTAGGCCCAATTCAGGTGCAAGTTTAAGTATAGAGTCCCTAGTGATACCGTCTAGGATACTGTCACTTAATGCCGGAGTAAGTAATGTTTTACCATTGAGGATAAACATTATATTCATGGTGCCTGATTCTTCAATATATTTCCTTTCATTGGCATCTAACCAAATGATTTGATCAAATCCCGCTTGTTTGGCTTTTTGCTGTGGCAGAAGAGAAGCACCGTAATTACCACCATTTTTAGCTGATCCTGCACCACCTCTTGCAGAGCGGATATAGGTAGTTTCCACTAGTACTTTTAGTGGTCGATTGTAATAGGCTTTTAATGGGGATAGAATCACCATAAATAAATACTCGTGGGATGCATCCACACCTAGTTTATTTTCTGTAGCAATGGCAAAAGGGCGAATATAAAGTGCATACTCAGGATCATCTATTACCCAGTGACTTTCTTTGTTTACCAGCTCACGAATCCCGTCTATGAAGCATGCCTCAGGTAGAGGAGGCATGGCCATCCTTTCAAGTGAACGGTTCATTCTTTTATAGTGACTTTCTAGCCTGAATATATTTACCTTCCCATCCACAGTCTTAAATGCTTTTAACCCTTCAAACACTGTTTGTCCATAGTGCAAACACATCGCTAATGGAGACAAAGAAATATTTTTGACCGGGCCAATATGAAAATCTGACCAAGAGCCATTTTCATACTTTGCCACCAACATCTGATCTGTGGCTTGTAACCCGAAAGTGAAGTTTTCAAAATCAAAATCCGGTCTTTCAGTTATCGTTTCGTTCATCATGGGTAAATCTATTAAAAATGCATTTTCTTGACAATCATGCTATCCAAAGAAAATATGCCGATGTCAATATTTCTTAATGTTAAATTTTCAACAACCAATATTAATAATAGTTCAAAAAAAAGTAATTGCCTTACTTCAATGAATCAGAGTGGTTTAAATTATTTCCAGACTTATTAATTAAGACGGCTCCTGTTAATTTTACAAAATCATTTGATTGTAATTGCAAATTAAAGAAGAATCATTGATTGGTTACAGATACAATTTATTTAAATTTGAAGGGTACAGTGTAAATTTTAAGTAAATGACCCTATTTGAGAAACTTGCCGAAAACTTTGAAAATCTTATTGCGAAGGGTACCCTAAAATTGGGTGATAAAATGCCTTCTATACGCACGGTAAGCAAAGAATACGGGGTTAGCAAAAACACAGTAATCCAGGCCTATTTACTTTTGGAAAGCAGGTCTTGTATTGTCTCCCGTCCTCAGGTAGGTTTTTTTGTTTGCCTAAAAGAGGACCAAAGACTTCCTATGCCGATGGCGAGTAGTCCCAGGATAAATAGTGCTCCAGGAAAGGAGGATGGTTTAATAGGAAAAATTTTTTCAAACTTTGTCAACAAGAACATTACCCAAATGTCTTTAAGTGTTCCCGATGAATCCTTTTTCCCTGTAGCCAGATTAAATAAATGCCTTCAGACCGCAGCCAAAACCCTTAGTGCCGGGGGTACAGGATATGATGATATTCAAGGTAATCTTCGCTTGCGTAAAAATGTTTCCAAATGGTCTTTTACCTGGGGAGGAAATCTTGGAGTGGATGAATTGGTAACTACCTCTGGAGCCATGCATGCAATCTCTTTGGCATTTATGGCCTTAACCAAACCGGGTGACCGAATAGGTGTGGAGAGCCCCGTGTATTTTGGTATTTTACAATTGGCGAAAAATATGGGGCTAAAAGTAGTAGAACTACCGACGGATCCTGAGTTTGGCGTCTTACCCCATGATTTGGAGGCGTTAATTGGCGAAATTGATATTTGTTTGCTCGTAAGTAATTTCAATAATCCTTTGGGAAGTTGCATGCCGGAGGAAAATAAGAAATCCGTGGTTGAATTATTGACCAAACACAATATTCCCTTGATAGAGGATGACCTGTATGGAGATGTTTATTTTGGTACTAGCCGGCCTAAACCTTGCAAAGCATTCGATAAAGAAGGTATCGTTTTATGGTGTGGTTCGGTATCAAAAACTTTGGCTCCAGGCTATAGGGTAGGATGGATAGCACCAGGGAAATTTATAAAACCTATTTTAAAACTTAAACTTTTTCATTCTATTTCCGGCACCACGGTTACTCAGGAAGCCATCGGCTTGTTTTTAGAAAATGACTATTATGAAAAACACTTGAGACAACTTAGGGCTACATTATACAGTAACTCGCTGCATTTTATCCGGACCATAGCAGATTATTTCCCAGAGGGGACTAAAATAAGTAGACCACAGGGAGGTTTTGTACTTTGGGTGGAGTTGGATAAAAAATGGGATACTGGAAAACTATTTGATAAAGTATTGTCAAGAGGTATCAGTATAGCTCCTGGTCGTATGTTTACCCTCCAGAGCCAGTTTCACAACTGTTTGCGTTTGAATTATGGATTGCCCTGGTCCGATAAGCTGGAGCAAGAGTTAAAATTATTAGGCCAGATCCTAAAGGAATAAAAATCCTTTAGGATCGTAAACCAGATAGTTTTAGAATTCTTTTTCTCCAAACTCACTTTTGACAAAACGCGATTTATTTTTACCGGGGTTTATGGTATAGCTTAGGTTCAACATAAACATGTCCACTTCCAAAACGTAATTAGTCGTTGTGTAAAATTCACCCTCTCGCCAGGTAGTTATTCTTTGCTCATTCGAAGGTAATAATCCCATGTCCATATTGAGCCACTGAAGGGTGGCGCTAAAGCGATCCCCAAAGAAAGATTTCTTTGCTACCAGATTTGGTGATAAAAACCTTGAATCTTCTCCTTGTGCAGTGATTTTTTTGGACAGGTAATTAAGGGACCACTGCAAACTAAAAGTGGAAGTAAAAGCGTAGCTAGTATTTGCATTGATAGAGTATACCCAGGCTGAAGTATCAATGGGTCGTTCATTAAATTGGCCAATAATTTGATATTGGTATAAGTTCCCTCCTGCAAATAACTTCCATTTGGCTGTAGGATTCAACTCAATACCCGCTTCTAAACCAACCGATCTTCCAGTTCCAACATTGGAATAAATTCGGTTTAAGATGGTGTCGTTGTATATTGTGTTTACCCTGTTTACCAAGTTTTTTACATTTCTATAGTAGGCTGTGGCATAAAAACTGTTTTCACCAAAATTCTTCACCATGCCTGCTTCTACCAGGTCTATAAATTCTGGCAACAAGGCTGGATCTCCTTGTTCCAGTGTTTCAGAATGCTCTCTTTCTGGAAACGGATTCATTTTAAAGGTAGTAGTTCGTTCTACTCTTTTACTATAAGCTGCTTTAAAATTTAAATCCTCATTTGCACTGTATTGGATATTGGCAGATGGGTATGGTATTATAAACTCATAGGTATAAGTGCTGTCCACTGTATTTCCCTTGTCTTTCAGATGCAGGGATCTATCCATGTATTCCAGTCTCAAGCCAGCAGTATAATTCCATTTGCCCTGAATTCCATTGACCTGTCCATAGGCCGAATGTATCAATCTTTTCAAATCAACATTTGAAGAAAACTCAGGTATCAGTTCAAATTCGCCCTCACTGTTTTTCCTTTCATAGACAAAATCGCCTAGGTGGCTCAGGCTTCTGAATTGGTAGCCAGCCTCCAATGTCCCCCAATTTCGGGGTTTGGCTTTGTAGTCGGTTTGCCAGCGTATTCCATGAAGTGGGTTGTCATTGGTATTGTATTCATCCTGATAAATAAGCGCAGTATTTGGATAGCCCAGATTTCTATTTGTGGTAGGACCTCCCAACATGGTGTACTCATAAAGAAAAGAGGTAGAGAGTGATGCCTTGTTATCAAAAGTATGGACATAATCAAAGCTACCTAAGGCAAAATCACTTGTCCTGATCCGTAAATTCTCATTGTAATATTGCATGGTGTAAACCCTCTCTTCGTTTACCAATGCATGGTTATCGTAGTATATGATATCAGCCGTTCTATCTTTACTCCTTATACCACCGTAAAAACCCAAGCTGAAATTATTCTTTTCATCGGGTACAAATCCAAGGGTAAACCTTCCAGAATATGCCTCCTCGTCAAAGCCCCTCTCACCGTCTGAGGGAAAGTAGGTAGTTTTGTCACCAATTATGGTATACACCTCGCCTTCCCTGCGGCCATTAATGTCGTTTCTTAAATAACTTGCACCAAAGGACAAGTCCCATTCATTTTTTTTGTGGTTGATAGTGAAATCTGCCCCATACCGTTGTGGCTTTTCCTTGTTGTCATAATCTTGAATACTGGGAAGGCCTAACCTAGTGTTTACTTGAATAAAAGTACCGTCTGTTGCTCCTTTTTCTGTTGTTATATTGATGATCCCAGCCTTACCTTCAGGGTCATACTTAGCAGATGGAGCCGTTACAACCTCAATATTTTTAATGAAGTTGGCAGGCAATTGACTGAGGATTATAGAAGGGTCAGATTGAATGGGTTTACCATTTAACATGACGACAAAACCAGTTGAACCTCTAACAGAAAGTTCACCTTCAGCATTAATAGTTACTGAAGGAAGGTTTCTTATAAGATCAATCGCATTCCCACCTTTCCCGGAAAGAAATTCAGAGGATTCAAATACCTGGCGGTCTACCTTGTGCATGGTCGTAAACCGAGAACCAGAAACCTGTACCATTTCTAGCAATTGCTCATCCGGAGAAATAAATAAAGTGCCAAGGCTAAGGAGCTTTCCTCTACTTACTTTTACGGGTGCCACGATAAGATTTTTATAACCCATAAATTGAATACTTAGGTAATAATCACCTGGCTTAATGCCTTTTAATTCAAAAGTACCGTCAGGTTCTGTGACTGCACCATTTATGAGGCTGGAATCACCAGGGGAATAAAGACCAATGCTTCCATATTCAATGGGAGTATTTTCCTTGGCATCTTTAAGTGTTCCGTTAATGCCTGTTTGTGCAAAAATGCAGTTAAAAAAAAGTAAATTTAAAAGGAGTAATAGGGCTGTTTTCATCAATTTTATTGCTTTAGATGCAAAATAAGCTAGAAAATCCATTAATAGTACGGTATATTATTACCAATAATGGTAATTTTAGGACAATAGTCTGGCGCGGTATTCCATAGGCGTTAAGGTTGTTTGTGATTTAAAGAATTTAATAAAGTTAGAAGCGTCTGAAAAGTTCAATTGGAAGGCCACTTCATTTACAGGGAAATTGGTATGGGTAAGTAGATTTTTGGACGCTATTAATAGGCGTTCTTTTATGATTTCTATGGCATTACATCCAGCAGCAGCTTGACAAATTTGATTGAGTTTACGGCTGCTAAGGTTCATTAGGTTGGCATATTCTTCGGAAGTTCTCAGGGTTAAATAATTTTCATTGAGTAATCTTCTTAGCCGGCTAAATTCACTAATGAAATTTGGGTGGATGTAGTCTTTAAGAGAGGGGAGATGTACCGTTTTTAAAATTAAGGTGTTAAGATGGGCAGATAGTAATTCTAAAGGTTCGTCAGCTTTATAATCCAAGTAGAACACATTCAAATGGTCCATTAAGGTATTCGCTTGACGGGGGGTGTTGAACTTGTCGTGGAGCCTAAAAAGATTGTCTAAAGCCGATGGGTAGTTGGCGAGTGCTTCCTCTTTAAACATGACCACATAACCTTCTGGTATTTTGGTAAAATCCCAGCAATGGACTTGGCCTTGGCTTAAATAAAACCCTACAGGAGGAAGCACTTCATGTTTATTATTGTCTACTATGTGATAGCCAGACCCTTTATTTAAAAATATCAATTCATGGTATCCTTCGTGTCGATGTGGCTTTGTAGGCTTTATTACTGGTTTCATTTTTGAAACCTTGAGAACAAGCTCTTTTTCAATTTTATTTTTTTTGCTTATTTCCCTGATTTCTTTTGACATATGCTGTTTGAACTGTCCTTTATTATTCAATATTTAACAACGAGCAAAAATACAGAACCAAATTAGGGATTCACCCATAGGTAATGTATTAATTTTAATAAAGGAAAAAATATCCCCATTTTGTCAAATATTTGGAGTATCTCAATATAACAGAAAGGGAAATGGCGGTGACCATTTCCCTTTTTCTCAAAAAGTTAAAGGCCAAAATGGCCATTAAACCCGAGTTGACATTTTTTTCTATGGTATCCTTTTCAGGATTCTGAATCTTGGTTTTGGGCCACTTCGGGTTTAGATAACTAATTTATAAGATCATTCTCTTGATTCGATTGTTTGAGGGTTGATTTTATGGGTAATCAACTAAAATTTAGAATAAAAACCATTAAATTCTTAAAATTTCTACCTATTTCCATAAAAGTTAATTGGAATCTAGGAAATGTTGCTATAAATTGGAGGGGTTTAGCAAGCAAAATCCTACTTTAAATAAAATGAAAAACGCTGATATATTATTGTTAAAAGCAATGGGTACAGGCAATGTGAAAGCATTTGAGGCCATTTACAATAAATATTGGGAACTACTAGTGCGGCAGGCATACGTAAAGCTGGGAGATTCATCTGAGGCCGAAGATCTGGTTCAGGATATCTTTTTAACCATTTGGAACAACAGGAAATCTCTGACTGTCCAGAAAGACTTAAAAGTTTACTTGCTCACAGCTGTAAAGTACAAAGTCTACCGGGTTATCTATAAAAGGAAAATGCTTTGTGATATTGATGGAATTGATGAAGTACTGATCCAATCAGAGGTCCCAAGAATTTTGGAATTTGAGGAATTATATGAGAAAATAGAAGTGGCCATTGATAAATTGCCAGAAGGCCAAAAGGAGACTTTTAAACTTAGCCGTTACCATCACCTTTCCACCAAAGAGATTGCTACCAAACTTCAGATTGCCCCTCAAACAGTGCACAATAAGATTCACCTTTCTTTACTTTTTATACGTGCAGAGATAAAAAATTATCTTTTCGGTTAATCTTTCCATTCAATAATTTTCATAGTTCAACTGCCTTTAATGTTATCAGTTGGTGATCATTCGATGAAAATTTAAAAAAAATAAATTTATTAGGTAGTGTCCTACCGTTTTTGACACTTAAGTATATATAGCAGGTTAATTATGAATATCCCAAATCATATTTCGCAACTTATTAAGAAGGAATTAGAAGATAAACTAAGTCCAGAGGAAAGAATACTTTTAAATAATTGGTATGAAGGATTAGAAGTTGGAAATGAAGTGCTCCTGGACACCAGGAAAGAAGAAAATTTTAAAATTTTGAGGGCAAAAATTGAGCCTCAGTGCCATCCAAAAATGAATTTTAACTGGATAGGTTGGGCAGCGGCCTTTATGGTGGTTTTTCTAGGAATATTTGAGATGTATAATTTGAAAACCACAGTTTTACCTGTTGAGGAAAAGCTAGTTGAGGAGCGTTTTGAAAAATTCATCAATCCTAGAGGAGTGAGGAGAAAGCTTACTTTAACAGATGGGTCTGTAATTTTTTTAAATGGGGGAAGTAAAGTGGAGATAAGCAAGAAGTTCTCGGCCAATCGCAAAGTGTTTCTTGAGGGGGAGGCGTTTTTTGAAGTCGTAAAAGACCCCGAAAACCCTTTCGTTGTCGTCACAGATGGATTAGAGACCAGCGTTTTGGGTACTGCATTTGCCGTCAGTGCATATAAAGGAAAACCTCAAACAGTTGCGGTGAAAGAAGGTAAGGTCAAAGTTATAGAGGTCTACGATCAAAGTCGTAAGAATGATGATTTCTTAGTAGCCAACGAACAATTGACTTATAAAGTAGAAACTGGCTTGGGGAAAAAAGTTAAAATTAATCCGGATTTGAAATTTGCCTGGGTTAATGGAAAGATAATTTTCGACCAGACACCTATTAATGAAGTCTTCGTAATTTTATCCAATTGGTATGGGTTAGAATCTGTCCAATTGAGCGATAAAAATATGAGATGCTTTGTGACGGGTAGCTATACACGGATGACACTTGAAGATATTATGGAATCAATTAAATACGCTACTGGAATTGCCTATGAGATAAACGGAAAACACCTAAAAGTGAAAAAAGGTAATTGCTAAAAAGTGGCGCTAGTTCCAATAGCGCCACTGAAATAAAAGCAATTCATCTAAATTGAATTACATTTAACCAATACAAAATTATGAAAAAAAATTTACTCATCCTTTTTATGAGGATTACTATGCGGATATTTTCCATTGGATGCCTTTTTTACCTGGGCTTAGGGGTAGGTTGGGCATATAATTCAGATGCCCAGATAATGAAAGAAACCAAAGTAAGCCTATCTCAGGAAGCTGAAGCTTTGGTCGACATTTTCAAACAGATAGAAAAACAAACGGATTTTAACTTCGTGTATGAAAACGCACTGGAAAAAAATCTTGTTTTGGATCTCGGTCTGAAGAACTCGGACGTGGAGACAGTTCTTGAGGAGATCTCAAGGAAAAGCAACCTTGTATTTAAGCAGATCAATCACACAATTACGGTAGCTGAGAAAACATCAGCAAAATCAAATGCCCCTCCGGGTATTCTGAAATTGGTAACGGGTACAATTGTTGATGACGATGGGAATCCTATACCAGGCGCTACTATATTAGTAGAAGGCACGACCACAGGTACAGCCACAGACCTAGATGGAAATTTCTCTATTGACGCACCTGCTGGTGCAGTCTTGGTTATTTCCTTTATTGGGTATGAATCAGTAAAAGTTGACGTTGGAAATCAGACCAAGCTAAGCATTACTTTATCTGAAGACGAATCTTCTTTGGATGAGTTTGTTGTGGTAGGTTATGGATCAGTTGAGAGGAGAGAAATAACTGGATCGATTGCATCCATCAGTAGGCAGGATATAGTAAGTGAGCCTATTTACTCTTTTGAAAGTTTGCTTCAGGGAAGGGCTGCAGGAGTAGATGTGGTTGCAGATAGTTACAGACCTGGTGCTGGAGCCACAGTAAGAATTCGTGGTGCAAGATCATTGGTTGCAGGGAATGATCCATTGATAGTTATGGATGGAATTCCAATTGCTGGAAATCTAATGGACATTAATCCTTCAGATATTGAATCCATTGAAATACTAAAAGATGCTTCGGCTACAGCTATTTATGGTTCCAGAGGATCCAATGGTGTAATATTAATTACCACCAGAAGAGGTTATTCAGGAGGTACTCAGATTGAATACAGCGCCTTTGCTGGTATACAAAACATATCCAACAAGGTAGATTTGATGAACGCGGAGACATTTACTGAAATGCAACGCGATGCTGCCAGACAGCAAGGCTCTTACACTACTGATGAGGCTTTGTTTTTAGATTGGGAGTTAGAAGGGATTCAAAACGGCGTAGATACCGACTGGCAAGAAGAAGCCTTCAAAACTGGTTTTCAACAAAACCATCAAATAAGTGTAAGAGGTGGGACAGATGATACGAAGTATGCTTTGTCAGGAACCTATCTAGACCACAAGTCGATTGTCTCCAACAATGATTTTTCTCGTTTCGTAGGAAGACTAAACCTGGATCAGGAAATAAGCAAGCGCTTCAAGGCTGGAGTATCAGCTCAGGTGACTACCAGTGAAGAATACCGAGGAGGTAATTTCAGGGACCTTATCCTTAGAAGCCCATTGGATTGGGCAGCAAGAGCTGAAGGAGCACTTTCTAGTGAATTTGCTGTTGGTGAGAGTTTTCCAACCTTGGCATTGGATCGGAATTTATATATTGACAGAAGGGACCGAACCCGTGTAATCACTAATGTTTACGCAGAAGTGGATATAATTGAAGGGTTGAGTTACAGGTTCAATTTTGCGCCTGATCTTACTTATTACGACAGAGGAGCACATACATGGCAAACTTCCACAGCTAGTGTATCCAATAGTAAGACCAGCAACATCCTTTATGAAAACATTGTCAACTATTCCAAAGATCTAGGTACTTACCATAAAATTCGTGCAACTGGTCTTTATAGTGTTCAGACATTAAGGGAATTAGGTTCAGGTGTTTCTGTAAGAGGATTGCCTTTCGAACAACAACGCTACCACAATATAGGGACGGCAGAAGAAACTACCTCAAGAAGTTCATTTTTGAATGAATGGGCCCTTGAGTCTTATATGCTTCGACTGAATTATTCTATGATGGACAGGTATATTTTCACCATGACAGGTAGGGTAGATGGTTCATCCAGGCTGGCAGAAGGAAATAAATACGGTCTTTTTCCATCAATGGCCTTTGCTTGGTTGTTGGATAAAGAAGATTTCATGTCCAATAATTCAATATTCGATGAGTTGAAATTACGTGCCAGCTATGGTGATGTTGGTAATACAGGGATTAACCCTTACCAAACTCAGGGAAGAGTACAACGGGCAGGTTATGCCTTTGGTGACCAATCGGTTTTCGGGTTTCAAAGTGCTGAGTTAGCAAATTCTGAATTGAAATGGGAAAGGACGAGACAAATTGATATAGGTGTGGATTTCTCGCTTTGGAATAGCAGAGTGATGGGAACAGTGGGCATCTATCAGCAAAGGACCATTGACCTTCTTATGAACAGACAATTACCACCAACTTCAGGATTTGTAAGCACCTTAGAAAATGTAGGAGCGACCAGAAACAGAGGATTTGAATTTAATGTTTCATTGGTTAACGTAGAAGCCAAAAGGCCAGGAGGTTTTAGATGGACTACAGATTTGGTTTTTCACGCCAATAAAAATGAAATTACCGAGTTATATGGTGGTAAAGAGGATGATCCAGGTAACCTATGGTTTATCGGACAGCCAATTAACGTCTATTATGATTGGGAATTCGTTGGGATCTGGCAGGAATCGGAGCGAGATCTTGCAAATGCTTATGGTACCAACCCTGGTGACATGAAGTTAAATGATGTCAACAATGATGGTAAAATTGGGGCAGATGACAGAATGCTATTGGGTTCTGATGTTCCCAGCTGGACTGGAAGTTTGAATAACAGGATAACTTATAACAATTTTGATTTCGCTTTTTTCATATACACTACACAGGGAATCAACATTTTCAGTCAGGCTGGGGGGACTTCCCTTGGAGGTATGATTAATCTTAGAAGGGGTTACAACCTGAACTCGAGAGATGTGGATTACTGGACACCAGACAATCCAAGTAATGAATATCCTCAGCCAAGGGTTCGTGGTCACGATTATTCTACGCCAATGGGTTATTTTGATGCAAGTTTTATCAGGGTCAGAAACATCACGATGGGATATAGTCTGCCAGATAAAGTTTTGGATAGATTGGGCTTGAGAAAATCCAGAATTTATACAGGTGTACAAAATCCTTTTACTTTCACTCAGTTTCCTGGATTGGATCCTGAAGGAGCTAGGAACAATGATATGCCTAATTACAGAACCTATTTGTTAGGTATTGAACTTGGATTTTAAAAAAATAATGTCAAAAAGATGAAATCTACAATAAAATATATACTTGGATTGGCTGTCTTTAGTACCTGCTTAAGTTGTGCAGACCTGACAGAAAATATGATTACAGATACGGTAGCTGATGTGCAATTTTCCACCCCTACGGGATTGGATGAGGCATTGATCGGCGCTTATGTACCATTGAGATGGTATTATGGAAGAGAGCCGGGACTATTGATGAATCTATTTGGTACTGATTTGTTCATGGAAGGGCAAAGTTATAACTCCGAATGGGACAATTATGGGCCAGGGTTAAATGCATCGACTGTTCTTTCACCTTCTGGTGACGTATTGGTTTGGGAACATTTTTACCAAGGTATTAATTATGCCAATACTGTTATTTCCAGAGCTGATGGGATAGAAGGAATGAATGAGTCTACCAAAATGGCGAAGGTAGCTGAAGCGAGGTTCCTTCGGGCGCATTATTATTTTGTATTGGTTCAGCATTTTGGTCCAATACACCTGACCTTGGAAGAAACTAAAGGTGTAGAATTGGAAGCATTCAGAACTTCTAAAGAAGAGATTTATGCAGCTATTATCGCAGATTTGGAATATGCCATGGAACACCTTCCTATGGAACAAGTCCAGTATGGAAGGCCTACACATGATGCTGCTACCAACCATTTGGCCAAGGTTTACCTGACCATGGGTGACTGGGAAAAAGCATCAGATCTAGCCATTCAGGTAATTGAAGGAGGAAGATATCAATTACTGGATAACTATGCCGATATTTTCGATCCATTCAATCAAAGGCATGAGGAAGTGATCTGGTCTGTGCAATGGGGTGATGATCCAGAAGTTAACAATCCGAACAATCAATTGCAACGTTTTCTGGGACCAAGGCAATGGTTACTACCCGGTTTAGTAGGTAATGACATGTACCATGTAGGGATTGCCCGCTTCTGGCCAACAGATTTTACGCTTATGACATTGTTTGGCAATGATTATAGAAATGGTGGATTGCATATCAGAAATGATTCTCGATACAGCGTTACCTTCAAAGAAGCTTGGTTGTACAATGATGAACAAAATGTACCTGCTGGATTTTCAATAGGAGACACAGCAGCCTGGTTTACCAACGATCCTATTAGGCAAGAATTTTCTGCAGAGGAAATTACAAATGCTCCTTATAGATTGGTTATTGTGAAGGACAGGAATGATGTGTTTTCACCTACAGTACAAAAACACCGTTATCCTTATGAGCGAAATAATGGTAGAAATTATATGTACATGCGTCTAGGCGAAACTTACCTTATTGCTGCTGAGGCACTAATGATGCAAGGTAAATTGGATGAAGCAACTACTTATTTCAATACGCTTAGAAAAAGAGCTGAATTTCCTGGAGGAGAGGAAATTCCTTTAATCACTTCATCTGAGTTGGACATAGACATGATCCTTGATGAAAGAGGAAGAGAGTTGGCTGGAGAATTGCACAGGTGGACTGATTTGAAAAGAACAGGAAAACTGTTGGAAAGAGTTAAAATGTACAATCCTAATGGTGGACCGAATATTCAGGAATACCATACCCTTCGACCTATTCCTCAGAGTCAGATTGATAGAACTAAAAATGATTTCCCGCAAAACCCGGGTTATTAAATTATAGCTTGCTATAAGCCCAGGTCTTTTGGTCGTATAGCAATTGATTTTAGGGTATAAGTAATTCCCCCGACTTCTGTAAGTCGGGGGAATTTTTGTTTTGACTATTTTGGGTGGATATTTCTTTATTCCCATTACTACTCTATGCTATAGGTTATGCTTTCTTTTTCCCCATTATTGGTTATCTCCAAGGTAACTTTCTTGCTTCCGATTTTAGTTTTCGGGGCTATTTTAACGACAACTTCAGGAGGGGTTGTTCCTTTAAAAGGTACAAGGCTTGTAACGAATCTTTTTCCTTCGCCTTTACCATTCCATTTTTTCTGAAAAGAAAATGCAGGCCTTGGTTCTTTCTTAGTATAGATAAATGATACCTGGCCTTCCATTGGGTTTAGGTTAAGATCTTCGGTCTCATGCGCTTTAATTGAAAGGTTATATCCCTCATTAAATAAAGAATTGACTTCAAGATTATCCATGTCCATTTCTACCTTTCCGGGAGCGAGTTGAAAATTCAGATCAAGTATGCCTTTGTCTTCTCCTATGGCCTCATCAATAAAAATAAAGAAGGATTTATTATAAAAGATTACAGCTCTTCGATGGGCCATTCCCTCATAATTCTTATTTTCCACCACTAGAATATCATGTTTCTCTCCGGGCTGCCAAAGGAGAAGTTTAGGGGCATAGGCAATATTTTCACCGTTTAGGGTGAGGGTTTGGTGAACTTTGCTTTGTCTAAACCAAGCCCTTCCTTCAGGATTTCCGCTATAGATAAAGCTTCCTGAATCTGGTGTAAGGCTACGTCTACCAGCATAAAGTTCAAAGGTACCATTGTCAGGCTGGCTATGACCACCTCCATTAGGACCACACTTTAATACCAGAGAAATGGCTGAAGGATCCCAGGAGCTTCGCATGGAGTACAATCCACTTTGAGGGAAAGCAAATGCTGTTTGTTCGGGTTTGAGGCCTTTTTCTCCTTCAGTACCTACATACAGAAAATCAGATCTGTCAAAAAGTGCTCCCCAGGTTTGAAGGTTTTTATAATACTGGCCGGGTTTTCCTGTCCACGAATCTCCAAATTGAGGAGTAGTACCGTTTGGGAAGGCAAGTTTCATAGGTACTTCTGCCATCTTCTCGATCAGATTTAGGTAATCTTCAGAAAAACGATTGGCCACACCATTCATTTCCGCAAGTTCATAAGTCCTTAAAAACCAACTAATGCTCCCCATGTGGTATCCAAATGCCAGTTCTCTTTGGTGCCCATCAGGATAGACTTGTTCATGTATTTCATTATTAAAGCGCTTAATAGCCTCATCCAGCCATTGGTCTGATGCAGAAAATTCAGGGAAAGTCATGGCAATAAACGCCATTCCTTCAGCTTCCATAAGGGCCCAATTGCTTCCAGAACTGTATTTTGTCATTAAGAAATCTGCATGGTCATAAATACTGCTTAAAAAGAAAACCAGTGCTTCGGGAGTGAAATTTGGCGAATGAAGGAAATAATTGAATAGGTGCGTCCATCTGTTACCTCGAATACCAGCTTCAATGGATCTCCATGCCAGGTGGTGATTCTTGTCTCTGGGGTTTTTAATCACCCAATCCATAATCTGTTTGTTCCACTCGATGGCAAATCGTTCATCGTGATTTTCTTTGTAAACCTTGCCCATACTTTGCCAGAACACCATTCTGTTTAGCTGCCAAACCCATTCCTTATCCTTCACAGGCTGGCTCTCCCAATCAATATCCCATCCCACAAATTGGGATGGGTAGGCTGGTTGACCAACCATTACATGATTCATTGCATTCTCAGCATGCGTAATGTCTTTTGGGGAGGGATTTCCGGAATAGTGTTCTTCGTCTGATGGATGTTTTATGCCTGTTCTATTCTGGAAATAGTTAAGTAAATAGCGCGCCGCTAATAATGGGTTGTTACTTTTGTCTCTTACTTCATCCGGTAAATTAAGGTTTTGAGCTATTTTATTCCATTTCTCAAGGAAAAGGTCATTGGGAACAGTGGCTGTATTGCTCCTTTTATTATGTCGTAATAAATTATAAGTCCATATTTCTTCGGAATTTTCCGGATAATTTATACCCCATTCTCCATTGTTACGAATAAGGTTGTCATTGATTGTTAATTGACGATTACCTTTGTCTAGTTGTTCTAAAAACAATCCATTTCGATCATTTCCCTCAAGGAGGTTTTCTATAATTTTTATTCCTTGTGATTCATTGATTTGAATGCCATCCAATTTGTTTCTGCTGCTTTCATTGTTTGCTATTGTAATATTTTCACATAAACTGGCCATGATTCCTGAACCCCAAGGTGAATTGCTAAACCTACTCTCCTTAATGGCAATGTGGGAGGAGCGGAACAGGTGCAAGTTATGATGCAGGCCTTTTCCCGGTACTACATTGGAACCATTCTCGCTAAAATCACAATTAATGATACTTATGTCTGTGACTCCTCGCAGAGAAACTCCATTTTTGGTGAAATTTCTCACCGTGAGGTTTTCGAGTTGAATATTTCGGATTTGGTTTGGTAAATCAGCAGCTAAAACCAAGCCCTCCCTTCTAGGTGCTGATTGTCGTGCACGAGATCTCCTGCCCTGATTGGGATCATATTCTGGTTCGGCACTTGTCCTACCTTCAATTACAAAATTCTTTAGTGTGATGTTTTCAGATGCTGGACTAAGGTTTCCAATGGTAAGGCCACTTACTTTTTCGTCGAGTAATAGAATGGTGGACAAACCGAAACCTTCCAAATGAGTGTTGCTAGGTAATTTTAGTTCTTCCTTTAGCACATGTTGGCCTTTTGCCAGTAAGATCATTTTTCCGGATTTAGCTCCTTTATCAATAGCCTGTTGGATTGATTGGCCCGGGAGCACTTTAATATAATCCCCTGTACCGAATTGTCCCATGTCTGAGGTTGCACCGGTTTGCACCCTTGAGTTTTGCAAAGGATCCTTAACTTTCCCCAATAAATACACTTGTTTCACTGGTGCTCTATGGGCTTCTAAAAATCCCCAAGTTGAGGTTGGTCTTGTTAAGCCAAGTGTTTTTTCAGTATAAGGCATGTTGACTTTCTTCACTTTGGAGTAATGGGCGTAAATGGACTCGTAAATGTCCCTAAATTGTCCACGTCCTCTTTGTGAGATATCTCCATAAACAGGCACCTCCTCACCAAGCATAAATTTGGCAGTATATTCAAAGCCCAGCGCAAGTCTGTTGTCTGCTACAGCATAAAAATCTACCCCCTGGGTCCATGCTATTTGGGCAGCTTTGGCAAATTCCCCCAGCCCTAACTGGACATGTGGCCAGTCTCGAGTAGTTTCTTGAATTTGTCCATTGGGGTATATGTATTTGGTAATTCCTCCGTTATTGGGTCCCCAAAAATACCTGTCCACAGCCCTCTTAAAAAGATCTGGACGGTCCGTGAAAATACCTATACCAAGCATGGTATTGATCATGGCAGCATCCCAATTTCCATTGGCGGCTGTGAAAAAATCCTTAATATAGGGATAGAAGACGGTAAGCATTACTTGCTCAAATTCCTCAATTTTCTTAATGTCCCATCCGGAATTGCTATACCGTAATATTTCTGCTGCATTTAAGAAATGCTGACCTGTCAATGCTGCAATCAACTTTGCATCATTGTCATCAAAATCCCATAGTTGGCCAGACCATGTATTGATGATTTCAATGGCTTTTGTAGCATGTGATTTGTCCTCTGTAATATACCATAGCAATGCCTGTCTGTAGGCCTCCTTAGCACTTTCAGAAAGTTCTTTATGGCCTTGGCCTTTACGTCCGTAAGAACCTCTGATCACATGGGTGAAAGCCTGTACTTTAAAATCAGTGGCTGACTCTTTATTTAGATTTTCGAAGGAAGTTTTCCAAGGTTCTATTCCTTGCTGGATTTGGGATTTCATATAATCCAAATCAGCTTGATTTTGTAAAATTCCTGGATGGACAAAAGAAGTCGGGTAAACTAAATCTGAATGGCTTTCAGTTATCTGGGCCAGACTACAAAAACTGGTGAATAATGAAATCGCAAAAAAGGCTATTGATAGATGGGTTGGTCTCATAGGTTGTTTTGAGCTTTGTTCTAGAAATGAAAATATACGAGTATACCGTCAAAAATGAAAGCATTTTAATGTTGTGTTTTAGTTATCGATAGAAATGGATAATGAGAATTGATACCGATTTGAGCTACCATAATATGCCAGTAGCTGAGATTTTAGTTATTGGCAGCATAGCACTTGACCTTTTCAGGTACTTGATGGTTTCTTGGAAAGAAGGAATGGTCAGGGTTTCTTAGGCTTTCATTCGGAATTAGCTTTGGGTTTTAAAATGAGTAATTCAGTCGCTTTAAAGCGGGATATTGTTGCTGGTGGATTTAAAGAACGAAATAATACCAATTGCTTGAGTAAAAAAATAAAACTTTTAAACTTAATTGCAATTTTAAATGATTATTTATTTCAAATACTGGATTTTGATACTTTTTAATGTTAATATTAACTTTCTATTGTCTATATAAGAATATTTATAGAAATTAATTTTTATTTTATAATATTTTCTTAAATACCTAGCGGTATTATTGCGTAATTTATAATTATTTACTTTCCTTACCAATTAATTAATTTAATCTAAAACCACAAATCAATGACGAAATCATTACTTGTTAGAATTAGGGTTTATTTACCCTATACTAGACGGGCTTTTGCAAGTCTTATTATTTTGCTAATATTTCTATTTTCACCAGATATCGGGTACGGTAACAACAATTCCTTAAAACTTGCTGATGTTAATGAAAATGAGTGGAGAGCAGCCATTACCGGAACTGTGATGGATGTAACCGGAGAACCCATACCAGGAGTTACAGTTTCTGTTCCTGGTACAGGAAGAGGTACAGCTACTGATTTGGATGGAAAATACACTATAAATGTAGATGAAGGTACTACACTTGTCTTTTCATTT
>Ga0222651_1000124_pt1 | contig 58315 bp, 78 predicted proteins | sample AntAcemetagen369_FD_179855 | JGI IMG/M metagenome (GOLD analysis project Ga0222651, IMG submission 179855) | Saline water microbial communities from Ace Lake, Antarctica - #369 | ecosystem: Environmental > Aquatic > Non-marine Saline and Alkaline > Saline | place: Antarctica: Ace Lake...
TTAAAACACTCTCTATTAAAACACTCTCTATTAAAACACTCTCTATTAAAACACTCTCTATTAAAACACTCTCTATTAAAACACTCTCTATTAAAACACTCTCTATTAAAACACTCTCTATTAAAACTCTATATATTAAAACTATAGATATTAAAACTCTATACCTCCAGAAATCAAAGTAAGGGTACCCCCAAAACCTCTCTCGAAAACATCCAAACTTAAAAATAATAGGTTTACTTAAATAAACTTAATACAAAATATTACCTTTATATATGTAATAATAAGGATTAGCCGGTTCCTAATAGAAAATATATATTTTATATTTAAGGACACAAAACTTATGAACAACAAAGACAAGCTAGAAGCGCTGAGAGAACTCAAGAGGAGAGAGAAGCTAGCTGGGTACAAGAATAACTTTGAGTTATTCGCAGAAGAGCAGATAAGAATACTTCCAAAAGATTCTTCGCAGGGCTTTCAGCCATTCTTATTTAACAGTGCTCAGAATATTGTTAATGAAGCGATAGAGAGACAGTTACAAGAGACAGGTAGAGTTAGAGCGATTATATTGAAAGCTAGACAGATGGGTTTAAGTACCTATGCTACTGGAAGGGTTTTTTGGAAGAGTTATTTTAATGCATATAACAAGTCAGTAGTTATGGCTCATGATACAGCCACCTCAGATGCTTTGTTTAGTATGTCCAGGAATACTATTGATAATATGCCTGAGCAGTTTAGACCTAAATTTAAAAGGTCTAATGCTAAGGAGATCATGTTTGAACATAATGATTCCGGTTACAGATTGTATACTGCTGGTTCACCGGAGGCAGGAAGGGGAACTACACCAACTATTGCACACTTATCTGAGGTTGCCTTTTGGACTCATGATGAGAAGATTCTTGCTGGTATGTTCCAAGGTATTTCACAAGCTGAAGGTACAGAAGTAATCTTAGAGAGTACTGCTAATGGAGTAGGTAATGCCTTTCACAGGTTATGGTTAGGTGCCGTTAAAGGAGAGAATGAGTATATTGCTATTTTTGTTCCTTGGTTTCTTATGGAAGAGTACCGTAGAAAAGCCCCAGAAGAATTCAAGAGAAGTGATAAAGAAGAAATATTAGTCACTAGGTTTAACTTAGATGATGATCAACTATTCTGGAGAAGATTAAAGATAGCGGAGGGTGGCGAAGATAAATTCCGTCAAGAGTACCCCGCCACAGCTGATGAGGCATTTATTGTTTCAGGGGCTAGTGTATTTAATATTGAGAAGCTTTCTAAGCTAGTACCTCAACCTATATTAGGTGCTAAGGAGTTTAACTTCGACTCTAATATGATGGAAGATAACGAAAGAGGATCTATAGAGATATTTAAGTATCCTACCTTTGGTGATTCTTTTGCTATTGGGGCTGATGTAGCTTTGGGAGTAGGTAAGGATTCTTCTGCTGCTGTAGTTATTAATGCTAATAGAGAAGTATGTGCTGTATACAAAAACAACATGATAGATCCCTCTAAGTTTGGTGATCTTTTGTTTTACCTAGGTAGGTACTATAACAATGCTTTGTTAGCCGTAGAGTCGAACTCTATGGGTATTGCTACCCTAAACAGACTAACACAGATGCAGTACGTTAATATGTACTATCAGACTAAGATAGCTAATGTATCTAAGGAAGAAGGTAACAGGATTGGATGGAGAACTACTTCATCTTCTAAACCTGCTATTATCGGATTCTTGAAGAACGCTATTGATAGCGAAGATATCTGGATCCCTTCAAGGATAATTATTGGGGAGCTGATGAATTATGTGGCAGATGACTCTGGCAGAACTAACGCTATTGTTGGTCATAATGACGATACCGTTATTGCGCTAGCTATTGCTCTTGAAGTTATCAGAACACATGGTGATAAACTAAAGAACAACAATGTACCCTTCTCTCAAAGGATGGGTAGCTTTGAACAAATAGAAACTAACTGGTTATAAGGTATAATTATTATGGCAACTAAACAAGGATTGTACGACAATATTAATTCTAAACGTAAACGTATAGCTGAAGGCTCTGGAGAGAAGATGCGTAAGCCTGGAACCAAGGGTGCCCCAACCGCTAAAAGCTTTAAGGAGTCTGCAAAGACTGCTAAGAAGGGTAAATAATATGGCTGAAAAAGATTCTAGACTAGCAAAAGCAGGAGTATCAGGATATAATAAGCCTAAGAAAACTCCCAACCATCCTACTAAGAGTCATGTAGTTGTTGCTAAAAGTAATGATACAATTAAGACTATTAGGTTTGGTGAGCAGGGAACCTCTGGGTCTCCTAAGTCTGAAGGTGAGTCTGATGCAGATAAAAGCAGAAGAGAATCCTTCAAGGCACGACACGCTGCTAATATTGCCAAGGGGCCGTTATCTGCGGCTTACTGGGCTGATAAGGTTAAATGGTAAATATATATGGCTAAAGACAAAACACATTACTTACCAAATGGTAAAGTACATACAGGTAAGACACACAAAGAAGGTAATATCTTGATGACGGGCGAAAAGCATACGGCAGCAAGTAAGATCCTGACACATACCCCACCTAAAACTAAAAAGTAAAGAGGACAATTCTAATGAGAGAATTACCCGTACGCAACATGCGTAAGACACAGAACAAGAAACCACCTAAACCTAAGAAGTAATATGGCACAAATGAATGTACCTTTAACAGGTAAAGAAAAAGATCAATTTAAAAGCGCCCTGAAACCACAGGGTACCCCTAAGATTCTTAATCCTAAAGAAAAGATTGGTGAAAAGATTCCTAAGGATTTTAACGCCAGAAAATAAATAAGATAAAAGAAGAACCATGTCTAGAGTCAGTAAGATATGGCTGATACATAAATTATATGCACACCAGCGCCTGAGGTTATTCTTGATACGCTCGATGGTGAAGTGGTAATGATGATGTAACACACTTAAAAGATTTCCCTTTGTGTCAATAGCTGGTAACTCGTTATGGAAGAAAGTAGTTACACCTAATAAACAGCCATTGTTGGCTTGATTGAATGAATGACCAAGAAAGGTTTACAATGGCTATACGTACGCAGGGTTATAAAGAACCCGTAGACGACAGCGAACTTAAGGCAATGATCGACCAAGGAGTTATGAACTCTGTTGGTGACTTCCTTAATAGTTCTGACCTCGCAAGAGAAAGACAGAAGGCTACATACGAATACGGTATGATGCCGATAGCGCACCTTGCACCTCAGGGTGTATCTCAAATTGTTTCTTCAGATACTGTAGAAGCTATTGAGGGTTACAGTGCTATCTTAGCTGAACTTATGTTTAACAACAATAAGCTAGCTAGGTTTATTCCGTCAGGCACTAAGCCTACTGATTACAGTAATGCTAGGAAGGCTTCAGAGCTAGTTAACTATACTATCTTTAAGCAGAATCCTGGATGGGAGATCCTAAACACATGGGTTAAATCCTCTTTGTTATGGAAGAATAGTATTGTTCGCTGGGACTTTATTGAAGATTACGAATATACTTTTGAAGAGTATGATTCAATTAGTCAAGAGAATTTAGATATTCTTTTGTCTGATGCTGATACCGAGATCATTGGTACTCTTAATTACGATCAAGAGCTGGCCACTGATGAGGGAGGTAATTCTGTATACAACATAGTATACAAAGATGTTCGCCTTAAAAAGCAACATGACAAGACAAGAATTAAGATTGAGAACGTTCATCCTGAGGCGTTTCGTATCTCTAGGGGCGCTAAGTCTTTAGATGATGCTGATTTTGTAGGTATTCAGATTGAGATGACTCGTTCTGAGATTAGAAAGTTTTACCCCGATATTGCAGAGAACATCGAGTGGGACGATATTGGAGATGGCAGCACTTATATGGCTGCTAGCTACAATGAAGAGCAAGCAGCTCGTAAACGTCTATCTGGTGAAGAGTACTGGCAGGGGGGTAATTCAAGTGGAATCTTTGAAACAGAAGCTAACAGACAAGTAAATGTTATTGAATGTTGGTTGAGAGTTGATCGTGATGGCGATGGTATTGCTGAACTAAAACACTTTATTGTTGCTGGTGGAACCGTCCTTCTTGAAGAAGATTGTGACTACGTACCATTAGCTACACTATGTCCGTTCGAGATTCCACACGAATTCTACGGTCTATCTGTAGCAGATATGATTCGACCATCTACATTAGCAACTACTGCTATTATGCGTGGCTTTGTAGAGAACGTATACCTTACCAACTATGCACCTAAGTTAGCTGACCCTAACGTAGTAGACTTCTCTGCTTTGCAGAACATGAAGCCTAAACAAATTATTGCTACCAACGGTAACCCTAACGGTGCTGTTGCAGCTATGACACCTGATACTATCAGTACAGGTACTGTACCTCTTTTAGAGATGCTCCAGTTACATAAAGAACAGGCTACAGGCCTCTCAAAAGCGGCTCAAGGCCTCAATGATACTCTTTATGTTTCTGGCAACTCTGAAGAAAAGATGCAGAAGGCAATGTCTGCCGCTCAAGTACGTATCCAATTTATGGCACGTAGATTTGCTGAGACAGGTTTTAAACGGTTAGTTGAAGGTGTGTATAAAACACTCCGTACTAAGCTTCGTGGTAAAGAAATAAAGTTCTTTGATCAGAATGATATGTATAAGTCAATCGATCCGGGTATGTTACCTGATAACATGCTAATGTATGTCGATATCGATGTTGGTGAAAATAGCAATAGTAATATTATTAAGAAGATGACACTGATTGGTCAACAGCTAATTCCTGCTTTACAATCAAGCGGTGCTGGTGCAGTAGTTGCCCCTGACGCAGCAGCTAAACTAGCCGTTAAGACTTTAGAAGCAATGGATGTAGATCCGTTAGACTTCCTGATTGATTACACATCTCCTGAGTTCTTGGAACAAGCTGTTAAAGCTCGTGAAGCAGAACAACAATCAGGTGACGTAGCTAAACAACTTGAAGAGAAAATAAAGCAATTAGATGCAGCCCAGCGGGAAGCTACTATTGCACTCACTAATGTACAGTCTAGAAATGCTATGCAAGACAACACTAAGCAACTTATGGTTGCCTTGGATAAAAGCTATCAAGAATGGGCTAAGCTCACTATTGAAGCTGCTGAAAAAGGTATTGATCTTGGCCCTCGGCCTAGCGCTGAGGAGTTGCTAACTACTGCTAAATCAATGATTGAAGCTGATGAAAGCCAGTCAAAACCACAACCGGAAGCTATGGGACAGCAGCAACCACAACAACCAATGATGTAAAACAAAATCCACCCCTCTACCAATAGGTATGGGTGGGTCATATTAAAGTAAATAAATGAATCAATATAAGGACGGCTTCCAGCAGAGAACGAAGCCTAAAATGAATCATGAGACTGGTGAATACAAAGTAGAACCCTTCCGTGATGCTCAATTAGCGTTAGGTAAATCCCAGTTTGCAAATAAGGAACGTGAGCAATTCTTTGGAGAAGCATACTCAGAGATCTTAGCAGATCTTTTTGTTACTTGGCTAAAGACAGAACCTCATTGCAGTAAAGAACGTGAATACCTATACCATACTGCTATGGCGTTAGGTAGTGTTAAAGAAAAGTTAGTCGGCATTGAAATGTACGGTAACAATATGCAGTATATTAATAAACAATCCCAAGAAGGGGAAGATCAAGAATGAGTAATTACGATTTAGCAACAACTGTGTTAAAGAGAGCACAGCAAGAGATTATCCGTGAGTTGGCGATATGTGGCCAAAACGGTGGAACTGGACGAGCACAGAGCTATGCCCCAATCCTTGTTACATTAACAAAGGCAATTGAGGTAATTGAATCTCTTGACAAACCTACGGTTAAAGTCAAAGAGGTTACTACAGCTACTGTAGATCGTATGGCTAAGGTACGTGCAGCTAAAGCTGCCAAAGCCCTTGAAGCCGAATAAATAGACACAAAGGTAAAAGAATTATGAACCTAGAACAACTCTCTACCAACACTCCTGCCTCGGAAATTTCGAGCGAGAGTTTTGATGACGGAAGTAATAGTGTAGGCTTGGAAGCAAAGAGTCTTGATGACATTCTACGGAATTCTCCAGCAGCAAAACTGTTGGGGTTGAAAGAAGAGTCTCTACCACAAGAAGACAATAGCGTCCCGAGTCCAGATGAATCATCGGAAGAAGAAGAAGAAGCACCCCAAGAGACCGATGAGGAAGCTGAAGATGACCTAGATGAAGAGGAAGAGTCGAAAGATTCAGAGGAAGAAGAAGAAGTTGAGGATGATACGTCTACCCAAGATACTGATTTACCTACCGAAGAAGATATTGACTGGGAATATAAAGTACCTGTAACCATTGATGGTAAAACAGAATACCTTACCCTAGAAGAAGTCCGTAAGGGTTATTCTACTGATAAGCATCTATCTCAAAAAGGGCGTGAACTAGGCGAACTGAGAAAACAGATCGAACAAGAGAAGACAGAAAAACTTAAAGAAGTTATTGAATTAGGGCAGATAATCCAACAGGAATTAACTGCTACTGAAACCAATCTTGCCGAAGAGTATCACAAGTTAAGTAAGGATATCGATAAAGCAAAGGATGAGGGTGACTCATACTCTGCCAGAGAACTTAAAGAACAACGTGAAACGGTGCAAGAGAAGTACTGGAAATCCCGGAATAAGCGGGAAGGACAAGCAAAGGCTATTGCCGAACAATTTCAGGCTCAAGTAGAGACGCAACGACAAGAGTTACTAAAGTCATATAACGAACGTATCAATACGTTAGTTCCAGACTATTCAGATAAAGTCGCTAAATCTATACGTGAGTTTGCAGTTAAAGAAGGTATCTCAGAAGAACTATTAGGTTCTATCTATGATCCCCAAATTGTTAAGTTCATCAATGATTATCGTAAGTTAAAAACAGCTAAAGATACTGGTGCAGTTAAGCGTAAAGCAGCTCCTACTGTGAAGTCGGTACCCTCTAAAAAGGGAACACCTAAATCACAAAAGGAACAGCAAGTCGCTATAACCGCTAGATCTAAAGTTCTGTCAGGTGAAGGTTCGAATCAAGACGAATTAGATTTTCTAAAACGTATTTCCTCAGTGAGCAAAAAACTTTGATTAAAAATCTCATTATAAGGAAACCATTAAAATGGCCGCAACTAATTTTGCAACAGGTGGCTCAAAAGCCGCTGCACGTAGCGCATCCGCTACCGGTAAGTCTGTAAACGCTGGCGAGCGTGAAGACCTCGCTGACTTTATTTCTATGATCAGCCGTGACGAGACACCTTTCATGTCTTCAATCGGTAAGACAAAAGCTACCGCAGTTTTCCATGAATGGCAAACTGACGAGCTGGCTGCTCCATCCTCTTCTGCAGTCGCTGAAGGCGTATCTTACGCTACTCAGAATGGCGCACAAGACGCAGAGCCTTTCCGCACCCGTCTGGGCAACTACACACAGATTAACAGCAAGACTGTTACTGTTACCGGTACTAAGCGTGCTGTTGACCAAGCTGGTGTTGCTGACGAATACGCATATCAGCTCAAGAAGCGTGGTACCGAGCTGCGCCGTGACGTTGAATTCGACATGGTTAACAGCTGGAACAGCTCAAATGGCTCAGGCGTCCGTAAAATGGGTGGCTACCAAGCTTGGGTTAATGATGCATCTACTGCATTGAACGTGTTGGCTACTGGTAGTGAGTACACTGCTCCTACTAACACTGGCGCTGGTATTGCTGGTACCTTTACGACCGTTACTTCTGCTGATAAAGTCAGCTTGCAACTGTCACACATCGATACCGTGATGCAAGCCATCTACGAAAACGGTGGTAAGGCTTCTAAGCTGATGGTATCTCCTGCTAACCGTCGCGTGTTTTCTGCTAAGGCACAGGCCGCTGGTTCTGCTACCTCTAGCGCTGGTGACGGTAACGTTCGCCGTAACATTGATGCAGACGGTAAGTTGCGTCAGTCAGTTGAAATCTACATGTCTGACTTCGGTGACATCATGGTTGTTCCTAACTACGTTATGGGTATTGCCAACACTGGTATCTCTGGCTTGGACAACGCTGCTAACTTCTCAGCATTCTTGTACGACCCAATGTGGTTCAGCTACGCTGCTTTGCGTCCAATGCAAGAAGTTGACTTGGGTCAGCTGGGTGATTCTATCATCGGTCAAATTGTTGAAGAAGGTACAATCGAGTGTCGTAATCCTAAGGGTTGCGGCTTGATCTTCGGTTTGTCTGGTCAGTAATTAACCTATAAAGGGGTGAGGGAAACCTTGCCCTTTTTTTTATTAGAAAGAAAATAATGCAATATCTTAAGATTACACAAACAAACGGTACTGCCACGTACTACCCCGGCACTACTTCTTTTGTTACTATCGCTGCACCTATTTTAGTAGGTAATGTAGTAGTTAATAAAGGTAAGGTCACTTCAGCATCATACAGTAAGATTGTTGGTACTTCAATGACATACGTAACAGATACAGTAGCTGCCTTTAATGGTGCTAATGCTAAATACGAGCTTGGTAAATTAGCTCAAGACGGTGCTTTTACAGTAGCACACTCTAATTAAGTAAAAGAGGACACATGGGATTTCTATCACAAGACAATAACAAAGATAGCTTTAAAGTAAAAACAGATGATATTAACTTTAAGCTAGAACAAGACGTTGGGGCTTACAAAAATTATGCTACACAACAACGGGAATTGGATGCTGCCTCGAGTGGCGCTAGGACATATAGATCCTTTGCAATCATTCCTGATATCGTAGCTATTGATATTTTAACTAAATACGGCATTGATGTACACTCTCCCGACTTTATGAGTGATCCTGCGCAAATGCGTAAGTTAAAACAAATCATTGATAGCGATTATCCTGCATTAAAGACAAGCAATATTAAGACATTATAAGGAATTTATTATGGCAACACCCCTATATGACGCTCTCGTAGCAAAGGTACGGGACTGGAGTAACAAAAAAGAAGTAGCTACAATCCCTGATAGCGTCATTGAAGATTGCCTAAAGTATTCTGCTGATGAATGTTACAGGGAACTACGTATCCCGCCTTTAGAGAGTACCGTTACGTACACAGTTACGGCAGGTAACAACTCAACGGATAGTCGTATCACTGAAATTGAAATACCCTTCAACTTGACAGAATTTATTCATGTCAGAAAATTACCCTCAAATAGCCAATCAAGCTACGAATCTGAAGTATTTAGTCAGGTCAGTAATAGCATATCATTTCTAGATAGCTATACAGAAAATTATGCTGGTTATAGCTACATGTGGTTAGATGGTAAAATAAAAATACAACCTCAACTCTCAGTTGATGATGTAGTAGAAATATCTTACTACCGTAGACTTCCAGATTTGAATGCAACATACAGAGTTATTGCTGCTAACTATTATATTAGCTCCACTGATGAAGCGCAACTATACCTAGAATTAGTTGCTAGCGGAGGTAGTAACCTTTATTTTGCAGGTACAGGAAGTACCTTAGTAGTCCTTGATAGCTATGATGCCGCATCTCTTTATGATATAAGTTTAGGTAATGATGGGTCTAACGTAACAACTAAACAATACATAGGTAAAGAATCCTCTAACTGGTTAAGAGACAGTAATGAAAGACTCCTGATCTGGGGTGCATTGTATAATGTAGGGGCATATCTCTTTGATGAAGGTATGGAATCTCGTTACGCAAGAAAATTTAAAGAAAACATCGATAGCCTAAATAGAGCAGAGCAAATGCGCAGAGCCAAAGGTGGTGTTCTTAGGACAGTTGTAAGTACTAATGGTCTCATCTAAGGAGAAATAAATGGCATATAATCAAACAACAGGCATCACAAGTGATAGCCCTGATGGTGGAGCATTTGATGAGAGATCATCAAGTTCAATTACCTCCACAAACCAAGCTAAAGATATCTTGGATGCTGCAGCATTACAAGCAGCTTTATCTGCTGAATCTGCTACCGATAGCGCTGCTAGTGCTACTGCAGCGGGTATAAGTGAAAGCAATGCTAGTATTAGCGAGGTTAATTCAGCTAGTGATGTAATTTCGGCTGCAAATTCAGCTACAGAATCAGCTGAATCAGCTGCTGATGCTTTATTATCTGAGAATGCTGCCTCTAATAGCGAAACTAATTCTACTAATAGTGCTACTGCTGCCTCTATTTCTGAAGGTAACTCTGCTAACAGTGCAATTTCTGCAGCCACCTCTGCAACTGCATCAGCTAATTCAGCTACTAACAGTTCTAACAGCGCCACTACATCAGCTACTAATGCGACTAACAGCGCCAACAGCGCCACTACATCAGCCTCTAGCGCTACTAATGCAGCATCTAGTGCTTCTAGCGCACAAACGGCTCAGACAGCCGCTGAAACCGCTGAAACTAATGCAGCTATTTTAGCCTCAAACGCAGCCTCTAGTGCTTCTAATGCCGCTTCTAGCGTGTCTACGGCTACTACTCAGGCTACTAATGCAGCCTCTAGTGCTTCTTCTGCTGCTACTAGTGCAACAGACTCTGCTTCTTCCGCCTCTACTTCTGCTTCTAACGCTTCTGGTGCATCTACTTCAGCAACCAATGCTGGAACAAGTGAGACCAATGCGGCTACCAGCGCTTCTGCATCTGCTAATAGTGCTTCTAACGCTGCATCTAGCGCTGCATCTGCTGCCAGCGCCTTAGATTCTTTTGATGATCGTTACTTAGGTGCTAAGTCTTCTGCACCTACATTGGATAATGATGGTGATGCTCTTGTTACTGGTGCTTTGTATTATGACACTACTGAAACAGGAATGTTTGTATATGATGGCTCTCAATGGTTAGTGGCTTCATCAGCTACTCAAGCTATTTTAACCGTTTATAATTACACAGCAACTTCAGGTCAAACAACCTTTTCAGGTGTTGATGATAATACAGCTACTTTAACTTATGTGTCTGGTTCTATCATTGTTACTTTAAATGGTATTTTCCTTGAGGATAATGCTGATTATACTGCAACGAGTGGTACCTCTGTTACGCTTACAACTGGTGCTAACTCAAATGATGAGTTAAACGTTTATGCTTATAACACGTTTGATTCTGTAAACGTGTATGCTCTAGGCGACACGAGATACTTTCAGCTATCAAGTACAAATGAAGATATCTCAGTAAATTCTATTACAGCTACTGGCGGCACGATTAACGGCACAAGCGTAGGTGCTTCCACACCATCTACAGGTGCGTTTACCTCGCTCAGTACGTCAGGCGTGAACAACTTGGCGGGGCTAACCGCCTCCACAGCCTTAGCCCTTGATGTCAGCAAAAACGTTGTCAGTGTCGCCAATACAGGCACAGGCAGCAACGTCTTAAACACAAGCCCTACCCTTGTTACTCCTGCTCTAGGAACCCCTGCTTCGGGAATAATGACTAACGTCACTGGTACGGCAACAGCGTTGAATATCGGCGGGAATGCAGCTACGGCTACCAACGCCTCCACAGTAACCACTAACGCAGACCTCACAGGGGCAGTTACGAGCGTGGGTAACGCAGCATCACTAGGCTCGTTCACGTCAGCACAACTGGCTACGGCGCTTACTGATGAGACTGGCACTGGGGCTAACGTATTTGCCACAAGCCCAACACTAGTAACCCCAGCCCTAGGAACCCCAAGCAGCGGCGTTGTAACGAACCTGACAGGCACGGCGTCTATCAACATTAACGGAACTGTAGGCGCTTCCACACCATCCACAGGTGCATTTACTACGCTGAGTGCTACAGGAACCTCTACGCTGGCTGCTGTTCACACCACAGGCGTTATGACGATGGGTTCTGCTGCTTATTGGAAGGCAGAGGTTAGTACGGGCTTCCGCTTCAATAACGCAGCGGACACAGTTAATTTACTGATTATCCCAGATAACGCACCCGTTACCATCGCTAAAGGCCTAGCAGTAACCGGAGCTATCTCCTCCACTACAGGCGCTAACTTTGCTACGAGTAGTGGGAATGTGGGGATTGGGACGAGTTCGCCAATAGGTAAATTGGCAGTGGTGGGTGGAGCAATACAACTCAGCGGGGGTACTTCAGCGCAAGCTGGTTTAAGGATGCAAACTGTTTCAGGTGTTGCAGATTTATCTGGAATCAATAATGACAACAACACGTTTAACCCTATATCAATAAGTACTAACGGCACAGAACGCCTCAGAGTAGACAGCGCAGGCAACGTAGGGATTGGGACGAGTTCGCCTTTCGCAAAAATGAACCCTGCTGGAGCCACAAGCACAAGCAGTACAGCATATTCTTCATCAGCACCACCAACGGCAGGTCAGCTTGATGTTAGAAGCACCGATGCCTACACCACACAACTTGGCGGCAAAATAACTTTTTCTGGAATTTCGGGAACTGGGGAGGTTGCCTTGTCGGTCTACGGGGCGATTCAAGGCTACAAAGAAAACGCATTCGCCTCCAACGCAGGAGGCGGTTTAATACTCAGCACCACAGATAATGCTTCTGGCACTTTAAACGAACGCGCCCGTATCGACCCCAGCGGTAACTTGCTGGTGGGGACTACGGCTGGAAATGCCAAGTTATCAATCCATCAAAGCACTCAAGGTTCTGTACAATCGCTTGCTGGCCCCGGTGGAAACCAAGGCCCTCCAAACTTTATTACGGTTGTAAAACAACTCCCTGCTGTCTCTGCTGGAACGCAAATTATTATTCCATTTGCATACCAAACAAGCATAAATAACAATACGATTGTTCGTATTCGCGGTGTCAGCGCACAGTACAACACAAACAATCCAAAACCTTTTGTTTGTGAATTTGCAGTTGGGCATTTGGTAACTCTGTATAACCTTACATCTTGGAATTTGCAAGGAGTCACGTCAGTCACAAAAAGTGGTATGAATGTGGTGATTACTTTGTCGGCTGCTGCTTATACAGGTGCAACATCAAATGGGGTCTTCATAACGCTTGAATATCTAAGCTCTTTCGTAAGTTTTTCAATTGATGTTGAAAACATCGCAATGAACTAAATCTTTACATAAAGGAAACTAAAATGACTACATGGAATATTGCACAACTTGAGCGCCGCACATCTGACGGCTTTGTAACTACCGCGCATTGGACTTGCTCTGATGTTGACGGTGAGTTTAGTGGCAACGCATACGGTGCTATCGGGCTAGAGGGTGTTGTAACAACAGCTTACGAAGACATCACCGAAGAGCAAGCAATTGGCTGGGTTAAATCAGCGATGGGTGAAGAAACTGTTGCAGCTACTGAAGCAGCGGTGGCAACTCAGATTGAAGCTCAAAAGAACCCTGTGGCGGCCTCCGGCAAGCCATGGTAAATTAAAGGAATATAAATATGACTAAAGCAAGAGACTTAGCAAATATCATCTCTGCAGGAGGAGTTCTTGCTGATGGTGTCGTAAACATATCAGAGGTGGTTGTTGCTGACAATGCTATCAGTGGCGACAAGGTTGAGGGCGGCACTATTAACGCCATCACGATTAACACGTTGACTAGCGGAACTGTTGATATTAACGGCGGCGCTGTAGACGGGACTAGTGTAGGCGCTTCTACCGCATCATCTGGTGCGTTTACTACACTATCAGCATCAGGTGCAACCACACTATCAGGCGGCACAACTAACGGTGTCACCTACCTCAACGGCTCTAAAGTTCTCACCTCCGGGTCTGCGCTGACGTTTGATGGAAGCAAGTTACTTGTTTCATCCAGTGGCGAACAACTAAAGCTATTATCTTCTGGTGACTTTGCAACGACAGGTACTGGTTACATCCGATGGTATGACTCAGGTGGCGCAAAAGGCTATATTGGATACGCGGGTACAGCGAATCAACTTGATTTGCAAACTGGCGCAGGGATGAATTTAAACTTTAATGCAACAGGAGGCACAGCCACTTTTGCAGTTAGTAACGCCGAACGCATGCGCCTAACCTCAACGGGGTTGGGGATTGGGACGAGTAGTCCGGGGGCTAGAACTCATATTGTTTCTGCTGCGGGAACCCCTCAACTAAAGTGGTCTGATGCAGCAAATGGCACTGCATCACTAGACACTGCCGCTGGCTTGTCCCGCATCTATACAAACGTGGGCTTGGCCTTTGGCTCAGGCTCGGAAAGTTTTGCAGAACGCATGCGCATCGACAGCGCAGGCAACGTAGGGATTGGTACTACGAGTCCCGGAGCATACAAATTAAACGTAGCTGGCAATGTAAATGTAACAGGTACGGTGACGGCTAGCGGTGCGATTACTACATCTAATGGTGATCTAACTATTTCAAGAACTGCGTCTAACGCAACAGCGATACTTAATCCCGGTACAGCCACTTATTCAAATTTAATAATGCGTGGAGCGAATAACTCTACTGCGCTAGGCCTTGACATATTAGCTGGCCAAAGCCAAGCATATTTTAGTTCGGATACCCACAACTTCCGCAATGCAGCACAGTCCGCTAACTATGGCGTATTCTCCTCCGGCGGCCTAGCAGTAACCGGAGCTATCTCCTCCACAACCGACGCAACCCTGTCAGGCGTGCGAGTGGGCAAAGGTGCTGGAGCAATATCGTCTAACACCGCATTGGGTTCGGGTGCTTTGAATGCAAATACCTCAGGCACCAGCAACACAGCCAGCGGGCAGAACGCACTCCGCGACAACACCACAGGCAGCAACAACACAGCCAGCGGGCAGAACGCACTCGTTTTTAACACCACAGGCAGCAGCAACACGGCCAGTGGGCATGGCGCACTTTTCTACAACACTACTGGCACCGACAACACAGCCAGTGGGCAGGCCGCACTCCTCAGCAACACCACTGGCTTCGACAACACAGCCCACGGGCGAAACGCACTCTACAGCAACACCACAGGCACTCAAAACACAGCCAGCGGGCGGAGCGCACTCGCCAGCAACACCACGGGCAGCTACAACACAGCCAGCGGGGTGAACGCACTCAACAGCAACACCACGGGCACTCAAAATACAGCCAGCGGGCGGAACGCACTCTTCTACAACACCACGGGCAGCTACAACACAGCCAACGGAGTGAGCGCACTCGTCTCCAACACCACAGGCTACAACAACACAGCCAGTGGGGCGAGCGCACTTCAGGCCAACACCACGGGCTACAACAACACAGCTAGCGGAATGATCGCACTTCAGGCCAACACCACAGGCGCTGAAAATACAGCCAGCGGGGCTAGCGCACTCCGCGACAACACCACAGGCAGCTACAACACAGCCAGCGGGGTGAACACACTCCGCGAAAACACCACTGGCAACGACAACACAGCCAACGGAGTGAGCGCACTCGTCTACAACACCACAGGCAGCCGCAACACAGCCAACGGGCGGAGCGCACTCCTCTACAACACCACAGGCATTGAAAATACAGCCAGCGGGAAAGACGCACTTTTCAACAACACCACAGGCAGCTACAACACAGCCAACGGAGTGAGCGCACTCCGCAGCAACACCACTGGCAACTACAACACGGCTAGCGGGGCGTACGCACTCTACTCCAACACTACAGGTACCAGCAACACAGCCAACGGGTTGAACGCACTCTACTACAACACCACTGGCATTGACAACACTGCCACTGGGTATGGCGCACTTTTCTACAACACCACAGGCACCGACAACACAGCCAGTGGGCAGGCCGCACTCCTCTCCAACACCACAGGCTACAGCAACACAGCCCACGGGCGGGACGCACTCCGCCTCAACACCACAGGCTACAGCAACACAGCCCACGGGCGGGACGCACTCCGCCTCAACACCACGGGCAGCAGCAACACAGCCAGCGGGTATCAAGCACTCTACTCCAACACCACGGGCGTCAACAACACGGCTAGCGGGAGGAGCGCACTCTTCAACAACACCACAGGTAGCGGAAACACAGGAATCAGCCCGCGTAATTCAGCAGGCGGTTACGCACCAGTCTTCAACCCAACGACCGAAAACAACAGGTTTTGCATGGGTTCGACGGGTGTAACCAACGCCTACATCCAAGTGGCATGGACAGTAGTATCAGACGCTCGCGACAAGACCAACTTTGCACCCGTTCCCCACGGACTTGAGTTTGTTAAAGCGTTGCAGCCCACGGCGTATCAGTTCCGCACTGCACGGGACTCTGAAGAAACCAATGGCGGGGTGCGTTACGGCTTTAAAGCCCAAGACGTGCTGGCGCTGGAAGGTGCTAACCCTGTCATCGTGGATAACGAAGATGCAGACAAACTGCGCATGGTTGATACCGCGTTGATTCCTGTTTTAGTAAAAGCCTTGCAGGAACTGAATGCAAAATTTGACGCTTATGTTTTAACCCACCCTTAAAAGGAAATACCATGATTATTGAAAACACCCCTGAGCAAATCGCAAAGCACTACTCCGCAGCTATGGACAGTGTGAACCTGATTAACGCTCTGAAAGCAAAGCCTGCCTTGACCGACGAAGAGGCAGACACATTGGCACGCAACCAAGAGCATCTGGTCGGTATGCTGGCCAAGGATTACTGGACAACGGAAGATTTAACCCCGCTACAAGCTGTAGCTTAACATAAAGGAAAATGATAATGGTAAACAAACAACCCCAAGTCATCACAATCGACGAAGTAGAACACAACGTAGACGATCTATCTGAAAAACAAGTGATGTTAGTAAACCATGTTACCGATCTCGACCGCAAGATTGGCTCAACTATGTTTCAACTAGATCAATTGCGAGTAGGTAGGGATGCTTTTATGCAGCTTCTAAAGCAGGAGTTGGAAACACCTACAGCAAATATAGTTGAAAATGAACAATGAAGATGTAACACATAAAGAAATATACGAGCGCCTAATAGAGGTGGAAGCTAAAGTAGATAAACTGTCCCAAGATAGTGATGAGGTTGTTGCGGCTTTTAATGCAGCCCAAGGAGCCTTTACTGTCTTAGGGTGGTTAGCTTCAGTAGCCAAACCTTTGTTATGGATTGCAGGTGTTGTCACCGCTTTCTCTTTTATGATCAGTGAATATAGGATAAAGTAATGATTGCTGAACTTGCTATTGCCAACGCAGCCTTTGGGGTAATCAAAGAAACAATTGCTAATGGTGGTGACATCATAGCTGCAGGACAACACCTGTTCAAATTCTTTGATTCAAAAGCAGAGATATCAAAGAAAGCTAATAAGTCAGGTTCTGATTCAGAAGCTTTCTTTGCTCTTGAAACAATTAAACAAAACGAAGCTCAATTAAAAGAACTATTTATCTACCAAGGTCGTCCTGGATTATGGGATGACTGGTTGCAATTTCAATCAGATGCTAAACGTAAACGTGAAGCAGATGCTAGAGCAATTGCTTTAGTTGCTCTCAAACGTAAAGAAAAAATCTGGGCATGGATCAACGGTATTCTTATTACTATCAGTGTATTAACTGGTGTAGCTGTTATCATTGGTCTTATCTGGGTTATTGTTAATAAAGGAAATATATAATGATTCCAATTTTAGGAAGTCTAATTGAAATTGGGGGAACTTGGCTTAAAGGTAAACAAGAAGAAACCAAAGCAAAGGGTGAGGCTAAGTTAGTTGAAATCACAGCTGAGTCTGATATTAAAAAAGCTAAAGCAATTGCAGCTATTCATGCAGCAAACTCAGGACAACAACAAGACTTTGATTTAGATAGAATTGCCATGGAACAAATGGGTAAGAGCTGGAAAGATGAACTAGTATTAATAATATTTCTAGCCCCAATGGTTATGGCTTTTATTCCGGGAATGGATAAGTATTCCCTAGCTGGCTTTGAAGTAATTCAAAAGATGCCTGAATGGTATCAGTATATTATTATCGGTATGGTAGTAGTCATTTATGGTATGCGTGGTATGGTCAAGCAAATAGTCAGCAATAAACTGAGCGTTAAAAAGGATTAACACAATGTTTTTACCCATAGTATTTTATTGTTTAACTAATGGTGTTTGTATGTTTAGTCAAGGTGTTGTTTCAACTGAGCTACAAGCATGTATATTACAAAATGAACAGTTAACTATAAGATTTAAAGAAGAAGTAATGGTCAGCGCTTTTCAAACTGACTGTATTGATTTAACTAAACCTAGAAAGGTTGATAACATCTAATGAAACTAAGTAAGAATTTTAGTTTAGAAGAATTAACAAAATCAGATCTAGCAATTAGATTATGTGTTGATAACACACCTGATGCAACAGTAACAGCTAATCTTCAAGAGTTAGTTGATAATATATTACAACCATTGAGAGACAAGTTTGGCCCAGTAATTATCTCAAGCGGGTATCGTAGTCCAGAGGTTAACTCAAAAGTAGGTGGCAGCAAAACAAGCCATCATTGCTTTGGTTATGCAGCTGACATCGAAATCCCCGGAATGGATAACCAAGAACTAGCACTATACATAAGAGATAACTTTAAGTTTACCCAGTTGATACTAGAGTTCTATAGGTCTGGAGTACCCGACAGCGGTTGGGTGCATATAGCTTTTAACATACATGATCTAAAAGGTCAAGAGTTAACAGCAGTAAAAGAGTCCGGTAGAACACAATACAAGTCTGGCATCGTAGCCTGAGGCGGTACCTAATAGGGAATATCTTGAAAAGAAACGACAAACAACGCAATGAACGCATGGTAAGAGAAGACAAGTCTTTTCATTTCCAACCTAAAACTCTTAACCAACAAATGCTATTAGATGCTATTAGTGAATTTGAAATCACAGTAGCGTTAGGGCCAGCTGGAACTGGTAAAACATTTTGCTCTGCTAGTAAAGTAGTTCAAATGTTTTTAAAAGGTGGTTATGATTATATTATATTAAGTAGGGCTAATGTACCTACTGGAAGATCATTAGGTGCATTTCCAGGGACTGTTGAAGAAAAACTAGCTCCTTGGTTATTACCTATTACTTTTGTATTAGAAAAGAGATTTGGTAAAACTAAATATGATTATTTAGTAAGTAAGAAGGCAATTCAAATGCAACCATTAGAGACTATTAGAGGTAGATCCTTTGAAAACTCTTTAGTAATCATAGATGAGGCTCAGAACTTAACATTTGATGAAATCAAAGCTATTACTACTCGATTAGGTGAGAATTCTAAAATGATTTTATCTGGTGATGCGTCTCAATCAGATGTAAGTAATGGTAATGGTATCACTAAGTTTACTAAATTGTGTGAAAAGAATAATATTGAGATTCCAGTAATTCAATTTACAGTTAATGATGTTGTCCGTTCAGATATCGTTGGTGCCTTAGTTAAAATGTTTGTAAAAGAGAACGTATAAATAAATAAGGAGTAGTTATGCCAACTAAACAAATCATGGAGTTAGGGAGGGGAGGTATTATTAAAGACTTACCTGCAGTATTACTTCCTGATAACGCATTTAGCGATGGGCTTAATATTAGATTCGATAATGAATCAGTAGAAACAATTACTGGTGAAATTGTAAGTAATACTTTAAATAGCTTCCAAGCTGACTATGGTTTCCATTGGAATAGACCAGACCAAGGGTACAATATATATTTAAAAGATGGTAATGCAATTAGAGTTGACTCTGCTAAGAACCAATCAAGTGTTATTGTATTAGGTTCTGGAGTAGATTATGATGATAGCGTTTGGCAATCAACTTATTTTAACGGCGGATATGCAGTTGTAATTAACAATGGAAGAACAACACCTAAGTATATGCTTTATGGTGACCTTAACTATAGTAATACCTTTGCGGAAATTCCAGGGTGGAACTATTTTGGAGGATTAGAAGTAACAGCTAGGGTAATTAAACCTTTAGGCTATTCTTTAGTTGCTGCTAATTTAACTATAAATGATAATGGTACTATTGTTAACGCTCCTTCAACTATTAGAATATCTGTTCAGGCAGTCACTGGTCAATTCCCTAGCACATGGGAACCCGGAACTACAACAGATACAGCAGATGAATTAGAGATTAACTGCTCTAGCCCTATCTTAGATATGGGAGAATTACGTGGTAATATGTATATATATTCTTCGGATAACATACACGTTCTCTCAATTAATACAGGTATAAGTAGGGTTCAACCTTATGCTATTGGATACGGAATCTTAAATACTAATTGTTTTGCCGAATTTGATGGTAAGCATTTTGTGGTAGATAAGAATGATATCTACACTCATTCAGGAAGTGGTGGGATACAATCAGTTGCCGATATGAGGATGAGAGATTACTTCTTTAGCAACCTTAATAGAGATCACTCAGATAAAGTGTTTGTAAAAAGAAATGCTAGGAATGACGAAATATGGGTATGTTATCCTAAGGGTTCCTCTTCTCTCTGCAATGAAGCTCTAATCTACCAATATAGAAATAACACATGGTCAATTAGAGAATTACCTAATGTAGTATCTATGTTTGAGGCTCCTATTAATGAGTCTAATTTGTTTTCTTACTCTGACAATAGACTGCATATGTTGCTTGGTAACTATAAAGTACTACAAGCAGATACCGGTTATGAAATGTGGAGTGGTTCTGATTTAGTCCCTTATGATTCTTATATAGCAAGGGAAAAGTTAAATTCAGGGGATACTTTAGGTAGTGTATATATTAGCGGTATAACCCCTGTGTTTGACAACGTACCTGTAGATGCCTCAATAAGTATTACAGTTACTGGTCAAAACAACTATGTGTCTAATGCTGACTGGTCAAATGTTTCGGGTAGGGATACTTTAGAGTTTTTACCCAATGATGATTCTAGTCAAGGATATAAAGTTAATCCGAGAACTACTGGTAGATTATTAAATTACAAAATTAGTAGCGCTAGCTATTGGAGATTAGCCTTGATAGGTATTGACGTAGCACCCGCTGATAGGAGATAATATGAGTTTAACACCACCATTAACAGGTAATGAAGATTTAGATTCATTCCTTTATAATATGACTATAAATGGGATAGGAGGGGGTAATTTAGAAGACAACATTGTTTATAATGATGATGGATCCTTTTCATTTTTATATAGATATTTACATCTTAAGTTTGCAGATAATAATGTTGGTTTAAACTTATCTAATAGTCAAGTTAATAAATCATATTATGGTTTATATAATTTTTCTTCGCTAACCGAATCTGACAAATCAGCTAACTATACTTGGTTTAAAACAGATGGTTTTGGTAATGATTATAAGCTGTGGTATAAATTATTAGGTGGTCGTAAAATTGAAATTATTGTTTCAATATTAAGGCCAAACAATGATCCTAAGTATATTTTTGATGATAACAATTCTGCTATAGATTTAGATAATATTAAGGTTGAGGGTGAAGATATTGTTAATACTCCTGGCACTGTAGGAAAAATATTAGATATACTTGAAAACAATATTACTGAAAGCCAGCTGTTCGCAAGCCTTGGGAGCCGTATTGACTTAATTGACGCGGATGCTACTGTTGTTGCATCAGTTAGCTACAGGCTACTCGAGGAAGCTAATGCTAGGTTAGCAGCTATATCAGCAGAAGCTAATGCTAGAGGAGCAGCAATAGAAGAAGAACAAACAATAAGACAAACAGAAGACGAATCTTTAGCTGAATCTATAACATTATTAACAACTGCAGTAGATGATAATGTAGCAGCTATAGTAGTAGAACAAACAGCTAGATCAAATGCTGATACAGCTCTAGCTAGTAGCATTACAACTCTAGTTACTGGAGTAGATGATAATGTAGCAGCTATAGTAGTAGAACAAACAGCTAGATCAAATGCTGATACAGCTTTAGCTACTAGTATTTCTACTCTAGTTACTTCAGTAGATGATAATGCAGCAGCTATAGTAGTAGAACAAACAACTAGATCAAATGCTGATACAGCTCTAGCTAGTAGCATTACAACTCTAGTTACTGGAGTAGATAATAATGCAGCAGCTATAGTAGTGGAACAAACAACTAGATCAAATTCTGATACAGCTCTAGCTAGTAGCATTACAACTCTACAATCGATAAGTAATAGTAATACAGTAGCTATTCAAACAGAGTCTAGCACTAGGTCTACTGAAACTGGAGAATTGTTTGGAAAATACACTGTTAAGATTGATAACAACGGTTATGTCTCTGGTTTTGGTTTAGCAAGTACGGCTAACAACTCGACACCTGTAAGTGACTTTCAAGTAAGAGCAGATAGATTTGCCATTGCTTCTCCTGCTGGCCCAAGTATTAACCCATCAGTACCTTTTATTGTTTATACGACTAGCCAAAATATTACAACAGCATCGGGTGAAACTATTACAGTTGATCCAGGTGTATACATACGTAATGCTAACATTGAGTATATTACGGCAGATCAAATTGATACCCGTGGGATAGCAGTTAAGGATGCTAATGGTACTACTATTTTCTCTGCTGGAACTCCCTTAGGATCTACTTATATTGCAGATGCAGCTATTACTAATGCTAAAATACAAGATGCAACTATTACTAATGCTAAGATACAAGATGCAGCAATCACTAATGCTAAGATAGCCAATCTCTCTGTTGATAATGCTAAAATAGTTGATGCCGCAATTACAACTGCCAAGATAGGGGTTGCTCAAATTGATACTTTACGTATTGGAGAAGACCAAGTTACTATACCAAGAGGTAGTTCTGCTTCTGGTTTTGGTGCAACGGTAACAATAACATTAGCTTACACGGCACCTGTGGCTTTAATAGCTACTTTTTATGGTCAACAAATTTCCGGCTTTGGACCAGTTATTAGGAGAGATGGAGTAGTTGTTGTACAGGGTTACTCAGCATCAAGTGGTGGTATTAACCCTATAATACCCATTACTATTACTGGAGTTGATAATCCTGGAGTAGGTACCTTTGTTTATACGGTAGATCGAGTTAGCTACGGCGGGGGAACAACCAGCTCCACCTCTCTTTTTGCGTTAGGAGCTAAACGATGATTGAGTATAGTATATATAATGAAGTTACTGGGGAAATTATAGCAAATAATTTTTGTTCAGAAACTGATTTTTATAATCAGGGCATAAGAGAAGGTTTTAAAATTATATTAGGTAACCTACCTTACGACAAGTATTATATTGATACCTCAGATAACACACCTGTTGAAATACCTAGTAGGTCTAATAAGTACTTTTATTTTGATTATAGTACTAAATCTATAAAAATAGATGTTGATCTCTTAGCTCTAGATAGTAAAGAAAAAAGAGATTTATTACTATCAAGATCTGATTGGACGGACACACTCTCTGCTAAAGAACGATTAAGTAGCTACTCCTATCAAGAGTGGAAAGATTATAGGCAGGCGCTTAGGGATGTTCCTCAGCAAGAAAACTTCCCAGAAAATATTATATGGCCAATTAAACCAGAATGAAAACAACACTAGTAAAGCCTGAACAGGCATTAGAGTACTGGCCTACTTTAGGCCCAATGCTGAAAGAATCATTGGATCATGGAGTGGGTGAATCTACTCTTACTGACTATATGCGTAAGATATTGTGTTATGATGCACAACTATGGGCATTTATGGATGATGATAATAAATTAAAAGGGACTGGGTTAACTCAGTTCATTCAGTATTCTAATCACAAAACACTACATATCATTGCCTGCTCAGGTGTTGACTGGAATGAGTGGGCAGAACAATATTATGTTGTAGAACAATTTGCCAAAGACAATGGTTGTAAAGCTGTTGAGCAATGGGGTAGAAAAGGCTGGTCAAGAATACTACCAAAGGTAATCCCTGGGTTTCAGGTAGTGTATCATGTTATGAGAAAAGAAATTCAAGGAGATTTAAATGTCATTTAAAAAATTAGAGGTTAGTAAGCGTTATGGTGGTGGTGGTGGCCCTACAGCGCCAACTGAAAATATACCTGAATGGATGAGACCTTCCATTGAAAATGTAGGAGCAGAGGCTGAAAAGCTATACGGTTCAGGTGCTCTTGATAATGTATCTGGGGTATCTGACTTACAAAATAAAGCATTTACTACCGGCGCTGAAGGTATTGAGCAAGCTACTACTGGTGGTTTATCTGCTCTACAAGAACAACAACAAAGACTAACAGGCTTAGCTACCACTCCTAGCGCAGAAGTATTAGCAGCTCAAAAGGCTGGTATTGTATCTGATGCTCAAAAGAGAGTGTCTGGGATTAATACTAACTTTGGTCAAGCAGGTACTTTAGGTTCTGCTCGTCAAGCCGTTATGCAAGGTGCTCAGAACGCAGAAACTGTAGGGGCATTAGCCCAAGTAGATGCTGACTACGAGAACAAGATGTTTCAAAATAGGTTAGCCGCCGAACAAGCTCTTGGTGGCTCTGTTGGTGCTGCTGGTGATCTAGCTTCTAGTGGTGCTTCTGGTTTATCTAACTTAGGTGGTCAACAAAGATCTATTGATCAGCAAATTATTGATGCACCTTACCAAGGTCTTCAAAGATACGCTTCAACTATTTATGGTAACCCCGCTAGACAACAAGCTGGTGCCAGCGGAGGTAAATAATTATGGTCAGAGATCCTTGGGCATGGACCAAAGAAGATAAAAATAATTTCGGTAGTGTTGGTGGCCCTATGTCTGCTTCAATCCAACCATCTAACGAGCAAGCACCCCCACCAGCAATGTCTACACCTGATCCTGTTGATCAACAATTGACAAGTATGGCTCTTGGTAAGGGTATTGAGGCAACTGCTTCTGGTGTTAGTGGTGCATTAGGTGCAGGTACAGCTGCTGCAGAAGGTATGGCAGCTGCTGTTGGTACTGGTGCTGCTTCAGGTGCTGGATCACAGGCTGCTATGTTAGCCGCACAGAACGCAGGTATGGGAGCATTAGCTCCACAAGCTGCTGGTCTAACTGCTCAAGCATTAGGTGCAGGTACAGCCGCTACTACTGCAGCTACTACGGGTGCCGTTGCAACAGGTGCTGGTGCCCTAGGTGCTGGAGGGACCGCTGCTATGGCAGCACTAGGCCCTGTCGGTTGGACTATTGGTGGTCTTTTGCTTGCTAAAAAGTTTGGACTATTCTAAGGAGAATCATATGGATAATATTGGACCGTTGTCTACACGACAACAGTTAGACGCTCTTAAGATAGAACAAGAAAGAGCAAAATTACTTAGGCAACAAGCCGAAGCACAAAGATCGGTTAATAAAATAACTGCAGAAGTACCTAAAGCAATTGAACCTGTTCCACAAGTACCTCAGACTTCTACTCAACCTTTTGATGATTCATTACTTGGTCATATGATTAATCAAGAAAGTGGAGGATACCACAGAAACCCTAAGACAGGAGAACTAACAACGCCACCTGTTAAAAAAGGAGAAGTCCCACCTAAATACCCAGCTAAAGGTATTTTACAATGGAAAGGGGATTCAGCAGCACAACCGGGATATGGTACTACCCCTTTTGATGTTAACACAGCAGATGAGAATACCCAAATCAATGCCTCTAGACAATACATGACTGGACTTACAAAGGCCTTTGATGGTGATTTAGAAAAAGGATTAGCTGCTTATAATTTTGGCCCAGGAAATCTCAAAAAACATATTGCAGCTAACGAAGCAAAGGGTTTAGATTGGAAGGTAGGATTACCAAAAGAAACAGCTAATTATGTCAGTAATATTATGGGTGAGTATTCTTCTGGAAATCCTAATGTAGGATCTCAGGTACCTCCTGTTTATCGAGCTTCCATTAATCCAAGAGATACTATGAAAGTGCCGCCAGTAGGCCCGATAGATGAGACTAGTCTTGTTAATGCACCTACACAATCAATGCCTACTGAATTGGAAGTCCGAGCAGCACATCTAGATATCAGAGATAGTAGCGATCTTGTAAAGAGAGCTAAAGCTCAGATGGTTATAGATAGAGCTAATGGTGTTGAATCATCTCCCGGAATGATTAGGGCTGCTACTTCCAACTTCTCTCCTCAACTACCTAGTACGATTAAACCTATGACCGAAGGGGATAACTCTAGTGGTGGTATTGATGCAGCTGATGATCCAGAAGCTCAGGCATTTGCCCCTATCAGTACTAACAATCTCTTAGCAGTACCTCCATTACAAGATAATGCAGATCAAGTAACACCAGTTACAGTAGATGCAATAGAGAGTGGAGTTGTACCACCTCTTGATGAAACAGATTTACCCCCACTGACATCAACACAACAAAAGACTATAGATAGCCTAGGTGCTGCTGGTGGCACAGTAAACCCTGCGTCTATAGCTGACACCTTAGTAGGCGTAAGTGGTGACTCTATTATAGGTGGCCCTAATTCAGGTAGCGAAGAAGACAAAGCTAAATTACCTGATACATTCTGGAAAGAGCTATCTAAATCATTTAAAGACTTATTTACAGATAAAGAGTTTATTAGGTTTGGTATCTTGTTAGCCGGTGGTATGCTTACTGGTGGCTCATTCGGTGGATCACTTAAGTACGCTGGTTTATATGCTCTTCAATCTGCTGATAAAAGAGAAGCCGTTACAGCTGCTGCTACAGTAAAAGCTAAGGCTGATGCTGCTAAAGACCTAAGTGATAGAGGGAATGCTATTGATAAGAGTCTCACATCTGCCTTAGCTAATACAAGTATCCCTGATAATGAGAGGAACTTTGCACTTCAGCAAATGAGAAAGAATGATACTTTACCTTTGGCGCAACGTGTAGCTGCTAACTCAGATCTCTTAGAAGGACTCAATTCACGAGCTACTAACAAAAAGGGTTATAGATCAATACAAAGAGTGGTTGACGGGGTAATTACAGATCTATATGAAAACCAAGATACCGGTACATACTCTACACGAACAGTAGACGCTAAAGGTAATGTAAGCTTTACTGTTGTTCCTAATACACTAAGTGTTGATGATTTCAAAAAATTAAATAGTGACGTTAGAGATGCAATATCATCAATGGTTGGTGCTCACTTAGACCCTGAGCTAAAGAACTTAGGCGATATTAAAAATAATATTGCTCAACAAACTTTAGATGCTACTACTCACATGACAACATTTGGTAGTACTATTCAGGCTAAAGATGTAGCTCAGATGGCTAAGGTTGCTATGAATACTGTTGGTACTTACATAGCTGGAACGGACTACGCAGAATGGTCGTCTAAATATGTTGGTGCCTTGTACACTCAAGCTGCTGTTCGTATAGCCCCAACTAGAAAAGAATTGTTTATGAATCCTGAAGGGCTTCCCTTATCAGCACCTGCTTATGCCAGAATTAGAACTGAGTTAGCTGGTGATAAGTTAGAACCGGGTCTTGCTAGACTAATAGGTGAGTACGAGAAATACCGTGACAATCCATCTACTACTAAGGTAAATATTACATTACCAAACGATGGTTCCTTAAAGGTGCCTAAGGATGTTGCAACATACTTAAATCAAAACAAAGCAGAAAGTCCGTTAACGGCGTATCTTCATTTGCGTAGTCTAGGTAAAGTAGGCAAAGTAAATTAAAACGAGAGGAACTTATGATAGAAGAAGATAAAAAAGATCCTGGCCCACAGGTAAAATTTATTGATGGGAAGCCCGTAGGTTCCTCTTACAGTATAGATGCTGACACAACAGTTGTTGATGATCAATCATACCGTATACAAGGCTTTAACGCTTTTGAGACTGCTAAAGATAAAGCAGGAATAATTGTTCCTAACCAATATCAAGGTGATAGGACACAAGAGTTTGTAAATAGGTTCGCAGAGACAGGTGAGTTTGATCGTCTTAATACGAAAGGTCAAGACCCTGCATTTAAGAATCGTGTACTGGCAAGGCAAGTCAATCTTGAAGGAGAAGACTTAGCCTCTGTTATGACCTCTCTTGGCGTAATTGACCCTACTGCTTTCTCAAACCCTGAAGATATTAATAACTCAATTGCTAGTGGTAGTATTAGTAGGTTGTTTCCAACAGCAGACAGTACAGATCCATTAAGAGCACTCGCTAAGGAAAAGAAAGACTATGATAAGGCACAAGGCGTTAGGTGGGAAAAGACCTCTAACGTAGCCTCACCAGCAGAGTACAAAGCATTTCAAGATGCTGTTGGCGCTACAGCTGCTGCTACTGCTGCTACTGAAGTTGAAAGACTCAATGAGGTACTGGCAACAGAAGAAATGAGCGACTCCACAAGAAGTCTCCTCACTACCCAATTAGAAGAGGCAAGAGGGAGGGTCTTATTTGCTGCATTAACTCCTAGAATTATCGGTGGAGTTAACTATCAACCTAACGATAGAAACATTATGAATAAAGCTACTGGCTTTATTAATCAATCTTACGCTGCACTTAACGTTGCAACAACAATGTTTGTTAAGGGTATTGGTGGTGTATTAGAGATGGCTGGTGAAAAAGGTCAGTGGGATTATATAAGCCAGAAGGGTAAAGAATACCAATTAAAAGCTGAACTGTATGATGCAGACACCCCATCTTACGTTGCTACAGTTTCTGATATAGATACAAGTAATCCATTTTCTGCAGTAGCAGATACTGGTTTGTTCTTATCTAACAACCTTATCACAATGATTCCGTTGTGGACTTCTGCATTAGCAGCTGGTGGCGTTGCTGCTACCTTAGGTGCTCCTGCAGTTGTAGCAGCCGGTATATCTGTGTTACCCGGATGGTTAACATATACTGGTGGTATGTATTCAGACCAACCTGAAGGTGAAAAGAACACAGCTCAAGCCTCCTCTTTTGGTTTGTTTGCTTCTGTTCTTGATAGGTTAGGTATTGAAGCTATCTTTGCTAAGGGCGCAAGTAGCCTCCTCACTAAGAAAGGCTTAGATGAGATGGTAGCGATTGTAGTTGCTAAGAAGGGAGTTACTCCAGAAGTAGCTAAAGAACAAATTGCAACTATAACTAAGAAAGAACTTATCGAGACTGCTAAGTTTAGTAGTGCATTTGCAAAGTCGCAAGTAGCTACAATGGCATATGCAACTAAAGCTCTTGCACGTATATCAGCTGCTGGTATTACTGAGGGTGTTACTGAGACTGCTCAGAGTGCCTTAGAACTTATTGCAGCTACTGGACAATGGAACTTAGATGCTAGGTACCAAAAGGATTTCAACAAGCAATTGGTTGATTCCTTTATTGCTGGTGGCGCTATCGGTGGTGTTATTACAGGAGCTGGTGAGGCAAAGACCTTAGCACAACTACATTCAGCTTATGATTATCACAGGACTAATACAAGAGATCTAGATGATAACCAAAAAGCACAATTATCTCTTGAAGAAGAATATAACTCTGGATCATTGCCCAGCATTGGTACTGAGTTTAATACCTTTAACGTAGCTAAGGGTATTCAGTTACAATCTCATGATTTTATAGCAGGTAATCCTAGGAACGCTACCGATGCAGTTAAGATGACTAACAAAGAAGGCTTTATTAACATACTTACAGATGGTTTTAGACTATTAAGAGGTCATGCTAATCAAATGACTAAAAAGCTTTATAATGCTGACGGTAAATTTCTGAGAAATAGAGCTGTTATTAAATCGCTTATGTCAGGTATGGGTATAGTTCCGGGTCAACCTTACAGTGGTTTTAAAAGATCACTACTAGGTGAGTGGGCTGCAAAGCATACCAGCTCTGCAAATATTTCTGCGGAAATGAATATGAGTGAAGTAGAATCTGGTAACGTTATCCTAGATGCTTATAGAAGATTCTGGTCTAAGGGGTTAGATACACCCGTGGAACATCCTAACTTTGAAGCATTGAACAGGTATCATAGTGAGTTGGGTAACATGCAAAGAACAGCTAGGGGTATGGCTAATGAGTCTGGCGTTTCTAGTTCTTTGATTGATAATCTTGATTCCCTCTTTGTTCCTGAGATAGATAAACATACCTTCAATAAAAATAAAGATACCATTATTGATAAGTTAATGGCACAAGGTATGCCAAGGAGTGAAGCTAATAAAACAGTAGAGAATATTTTCTCTAGTGATAAAGGAAAAATGAGAGATGCCTCTGAAGCAATTGCTAATGCAGGTTTATTTAGAGATCCTGAATTAGATCATATCTTTGAGAAGAACTTCTTCAGATCATTAGAAGGTATTAAGGAAAGATTAGCGGCTAACATAGCTATCAATAGCTACTACGGTAAAGATGCAGAGATTCTTTATAAGTTAGCGGACATGGCAGATCAGAATGGTGAGTTCTCTAGTCCAGAAGAAAAGCAAACATACCTCAGTGAAATTAAAGATTACTTTGATATGATTGAAGGTAAGTATAACACATTAGATAATTACCCAGTAATTAAAAATGTATATGCATGGACAGGAACCTTGACAATGTTAGCTATGCTAGGTAAGGCAGGATTATCCTCGTTACCTGAGGTTGCATTGTCATTGCTAGGCACAAGAGGAGAGAAGGTAGGAGACCAATTAGGCTTATGGGCTAAGAATATGCTTAGCGAAATTGGCGATGATGCATTTACTCGTAGTAACTCATTTGTTACTAGTGCTCTACGCATATCTAAATTAGGTAACGTAGCTCTTAAGACTCAAGATATTAAGCTTGCAGAACAGATTGCTGAGATAGAGGCCGCGCTAAAAGTAGCTCAGGCTGGAAAAGGTAATGACAAAGAGCTTGATGCTATTGGCGTTAAATTGGATAGTTTGTATGAAGAATCTATTGGAAGAACTTTATTTGAAGATCTTGGATTTGCAGAAACTGGGTTTAACACTCAGTCTAGATTCGAGTATGCAGACAACAGTATGCGTAATGTTATGGGCTTATTCGCAAAGATAACTTTACTTAAGCAAACTACTGAGTCTACTCGTATGGCTGCTATATCTATGGCATCTGATACGGTAGCATCTTATGTGGAAGCACTTAGAGGTGTACCAGTCGAAATGTTTAGGACTGGTAAGGGGCTAACTAAGTTCCAATACCAGGCATTAAAAGAGTTACAAGCATACGGTATGAATGTACCTGATGTAATGTTTTATATCGAAAATACAGAAAGCGGTGAGCTTAATTCATTGTCTTCAAGATATGAGATGTTTGTACTTAAGGGTAAAGAGAATGTAACTGATGTACCTTTTAATAGTTTCATGAGAAATATTAATACGGCTGTATCAAACATGGTCGATTCAAACGTTCCTAACCCACAACCACATAACATTCCTAAGTATTATCATGATCCTAGGTTTAGGATTATAACTGTTATGACAAGGTACCTTGCAGCACTGCAAACCTCAGTCATACCTAAGTTATATAATGATTATATTAAAGATGGTAATGTAGGTATGCGCTATCAAGCGTTCTCAGTTATGGTTGGTGCAATGGCTCTTTCTGGATTAGCTAATGGTTTAAAAGATCAATTATCTTACGGAGAAGACAGCCCATATATCAATGGCATAATGAAGAATGCTCAAAGAACCCTGTATGGTGCAGGTTTATTAGGTCGTGGTGAGGTTATTGTAGATGCAATGGCTCCACTATACAATCGTAAAGGCGTTAGCCTAGGTGATGCAATGAGTCCCGGTAATGATAGAAGTACTATCGGTGGCTGGGTTTATGACACAGCTAAAAGCAATATGGCACCAGTCGCATGGGCTGATAGGTTTGTTAGAGCAGGTAGTGCTATATCTGATGGTGACTACCCTACAGCTGGAAGACAACTTGCAAGGGCAATGCCTTTAATCGGGTCTGTACCTAGAACATACGATGAACTAGAAGAATTATTTGTAAATTCACTTAAGGAAAAATAAAATGGCTTTATTTGGTAATATACGAAACAGGACGGCACCTGACGCTCGTAACTTAAATATCCCTCAACCAAGAACATCTCAAGGAGAGATGGACGCACGTTACGGGGATGTTCCTCTCCCAGCAGTTTCTTCAGTAGACGAAGCTGCAAGAAGCATAATGGAATATGGAGGTGTTCCTCCACAAGCGTTTGGCTTACCACCTGTACCCGCACAAGCTGTTGGTACTCCCCTAGATCCAGATCCGCTGGCTAGGCGTGACCGTGAAATACCTAATCCAGCAACTAATGACTTATCATTGCTTGATCAAGAGCAAATGCAGAATCAAAGTGTACCTGTAAATCCTGAAGATTATTCAAGGCAGTTCTTAGATGAACAAGCTAAAGAAAAGGATTTCCAGCAAGGCTTTGAGGCTATGCAATCAGTTGTTGATCCTGCTACTGGCCAAAGAATGCCCGGTGACTTTACAAAAGCAGCTGAGTTAATCTTAGGTGAAGGTAATGAGAAAGCAAAGTATCTATCTCCCGGAGAAGCTGAAAAGTATGCTGCCACGGAAACACAGATTAAGAACGCTGCTGACCGTGTATCTTCACCACTAGCTTTAATCTCTGAAAGAGCTAGACAAAATCTCTTATCATCTAGTAGTATGGTATATGATTCGTCTAACCCTGATTCACGGCAAGCTAAGGGTTACACCTTAATGCTAGCAGAGGGCTTCGAAGATTCTGAGATGGAGACAGTAGCTGATATGGCAGGTATTGCGTCTTACTCTGCTTTGTCTCAGATCCCTAGGGCAAAGGCAGATGCAGAAGAAGATGTAGCTGTAAACCCAAATACAGGAGTTATTAATTACGATAACGTAATTGCTAGCGGTACTCACTTCATGAAGAATATGGCCAAGACTGTTGGCTTGCCTGAACCAAGCCCCGGTTTCTTTGAGAGCATAATGGCTACTCATTTTCAAGCTGAAGTACAAAAAGGTAGCTATGCTCTTAACCGATCTGCGGATGGTAAGATAGAGTATCTCCCTACTGATGCTCAGAAAATTATAGCTAGGAAAGTTGGTACTGTTGCTAGGATAGCTACAGCTAGGCTTGGTAGGAATGTTTCATCTAGAACACCTCAAATTGTTGGATCAGCCCTTGGTGAGAAACAAACATTCACTAAGAGGTCTCTTACAAGCAACTCTGTATTAGGTAGAGACCTAGATACCTCTGCTGCGGAGACTGTAAAGGACATGATGGGTAGTGTAAGCTATCGCTTCTTACCTTCTCATGTAGCTCTGCAAGAAAAGTTTATGACAGCTATGTTGTCACCTGAGTTCCTAATTAACTCTCCAGATGAAGGTGTATACTCTACTCACTACATGGCAGAGCATTATGGTCTTTCCCAGAAAGACTTTAATAAGATTAAGAACAATCAATTACCTCCTAGAGATGAAGCTAAAAGAGTAGGTTGGTCTCCAATACCGGCTGCTGTTAAGATAATGAACAACATTATCAAGCAGAAGGGTATGGTCTTAGAAGCAATTAAGGGTGCTGAAGGTTTAAGGTTCGCTGAGATCATGCACTCAATCATGAACCATCGTTACTTTATTAATAGTTACGATCTTGATTACATGGGTTCCAAGGATATGATTCGTGATATCCTTAACTTCGGTGAAAGAGATATCGTGTATGGTAAATCGCTTTTCCCTAATGATTTGAATTCTTCTTTAGAGAATGACAGACTTAAATCAGAGGGTCTAAAGATCTTCAAGATAGAAGATGGTGTAGCAAGAGGGAAAGCCCTTGAGAGTCTAACTCCAGATAAGCTTGGTGCCTTAGGTACAATGATTGATGCTGTACTTAACTATCATACTGTTGTTAAGCCTTTACCTGATGTACTGAAGATGCCTGATAGAGATCTTATTGGCCTTTACACACCAGAGCTAGCTAACGCGTTAGCAGACTTAGGTGGTCAGTATAACGCTTATATAAACGATCCAGAAGGTGATGCTAATAATAAACACAATAACATCTTAACTTACTTAGCAGCAATACCTAAAGGAGAATTCCTTGCTAATGCTGCTTTGTGGGATGATATGTTCCAATTGAAGAATGATGCAGCTAACCCTAAGAGCAATAAGCTTGGTAGGTCTATTACTCATACAACAATTAGTGATGGTACTCAGAGTGGTTTGTTTATTCAGGCCTTCCAACACGGTAACAGTGAACATGCAGATCGTCTTGGTAGAGCTAAGTATGCCGATGAAGAGCGTGCCCCAAGAGACCTTCGTGATGCTACTATGGCATCTATGATTGAAGAAGTAGATAGGATTAACCGTAAGAGTGGTACTGTTGAGGATTCTAATACTGCAGATGCATTTAGTGCTTTCTTTGCAGAGCTACCTGATGTATATCGAGGTGATTACCATGCGATGGCGAATGAGTTCTTTAAAGCGCCATTGATGCAAGTGTCTTACTCCAAAGATGCAGGTATGTTTCAAGGTTTCTTGGAAGACACATTATCAAGGACTAACATAGAACCCTTAGTATCTAAGTACTTGTTACCCCACTTTAGTTCATTATCTGATGCTGCTGCTAGCCTTAATATTTCTTTAGAGAATGTATTAAGAGAAGCTATATCTACTTCAGTTAGGAAGCTACAGGATATTGGTTATGGTATGGCAATACTTGATAAACCACTGGTTTATAAGAGTATAACAGGTGATGATGTCCTTATCAGCCCTGCTGGTTTGACCACAATACCAAAGACTGTAGACTATAACTCATTTACTACTGGTAAGCATGGCTTTAAATTCTTAGCTCGTGGTGTTGAGACAATTGATTTTATGGTTGACGATGGTAGTGGTATGCTGACTAGTAAGTCTATACCTCGTAAGATGATGGGGCTATTGCCTGGACATGCCAAGCCTGTTCAATACTACTGGGATAACCAAGCAAAAGTATATAGACCTTACAAAAGCTTTGCAGGTAGTTCTTTGTCCAGAGAAGCAGCGGTAATGCCTACACAGGCTATCGATGCAGCTTGGATTACATTAACTATGTTAGAAGTAAATAAGGGAAGATCTAAACCAAGACCAGTTTCTTGGGTACACGATTCAATTATATCTACTGGTGGTCAGGGTCTTATCTATCGTAACGCTTATAACAACATAACAATACCTAGGTCAATTAAGACTGTTGCTAAAACTAATGGTGATATTTATAATGCCTACAAAGAAGCTAAAGCACAGGAGCTAAGGCTTATTAAAATTAAAGGTGTGGTTGGTATAGGTTCTGATGGTCAGTACGAATCTATGGGTGGTTTCTTTGATAGCATGTTCTATCAGTTCGAACCTATGAGTGAGTACAAAGCAATCTTCCTAAAGAGAAGAAATAGCAGTGGTGCTATGCGTACTGAGCTGGATTGGAATAAGAAAGTACTACAGGTTAACAAAATCCTTGATGAAGCAATCAATAATGGATATGTACCTCCTAACCTTGTCCCTGAGTCTGAGCGTAAGAGCATGGCAGTTAATGCAACTGAGTATGAAGCCTTACTAGGATTGTTTGAGACAGTTAGAGGTATTAGCCCTAGAGTACTACAAGCATGGGCTGATAATTCAGAAGCTAAGGGTATTGAGGCCGGAAAGTTCCTTATTAAGAGAGCTAAATATGGTGGTATTATACAGATGGCACCTAGTGGCGGTGCAAGGCCAATGTTATCTTCTATGATTACTGAATCACTTGCTTCAGCTAAGAAGCCAGTAACACCCTTTAAGTTTGCAGCACCAGTAGCAGCTGAAGTGGTTGAAGAAGCACCTGTAAAAGCTAATAGTAGAGCCGGTTTACTTGAGCAAGCTCAACGTGATACTAAGTTTACTGATGAAGCTACAGAGGTTGATGAGGTACCTGCTGTAACTAGTGGTGATGATATCCCTACAAATGATTCTATATTAACAGACAAGACAAAGCCTATAAGCTTAGTTGACCTTGTTAATTATATAAAATCTAAGAGCCTAATCCCTACTGCTGCAAATACTAGCTCATATTTACTTGATCTTAGATTAAAAGGATATGATGTTAGCAGTATTACTTATGATGATGTAGACAACTTCTTCAGTAATATACCTATCTAAAGCAATTTTTAAGCCCCTACTCGTAATTGAGTGGGGGCTTTATTTTTTTTTAATCTTCTCTGTTCATAGCTGATTTAACAGCCTGTCTAGCATCTTGTGCTTTACCATGAGCCATTGCTAGTGCATCTGACTCAGTCATACCTTGTGCAAGGTATCCTTGGTAATTGTCTCGATACATTTTATCAATAGCTGCATCATTAATTTTAGGGGTATTGGCTAAACTAGGGTCTAAACCTAGGGTTTCGCATACATCTTGATCTGTAGTTTGTGCATCACCTTGTAATGCAAATAGATTATAATGTTTTAATTCAGTCATTATTTATTTCCTTAATATTATATTCAAAGGTAAAGTTATCTGAGTAGATAGCCATATCAATATAGCTAAACATATTTGATGACTTAACAGTGTTATGTTCAGTCTCATGATCAGCTATCTCATTACACATATCTTCTATGTCATAGTTATTAATCATATTTATTGTTCCTACCTTAGGTTAATGGTGCGCCCAGAGAGATTCGAACTCCCGACCCACGCCTTAGAAGAGCGTTGCTCTATCCATCTGAGCTATAGGCGCATAGGTGCTCATCCTTTACAGCGATGAGCCTTCTGATAGCTTTACGTACTACAACGCCCTAAGGTAGAGGGATCTTTTACTATTAGGTACCGACTATTTCTAGTTCAGGAGCTTTACTCCATCCCCAGTCACCACCCATACCGTTAACAGAGTATTCTGTAACACGCTTCTCAAAGAAGTTATCATGAGACACACCGTTGAGTACCCAGTCTAACCAAGGTAATGGGTTATCTTTTACTTTGAAGTTAGGTTTAAGACCTAGCTGAATGAGTCGGCGATCAGTAATGTAACGAATGTAAGCCTTAACCTCTTCTTTAGTAATACCTTCAATAGCATGGTTAGAGAAGGCAAGGTCAACAAACTTATCTTCAAGGGAAACAATATCCCTAGCGATCTGGTAGATCTTAGCCTTGAATTCATCATTGACAACACGAGGATGCTCATTACAGAACTCACGGAACAATCTTGCGTTACCTTCTACGTGGATTGTCTCATCACGGATAGACCATTCAACAACTGTACCCATACCCTTCATCTTACCGAAGCGTTGTAAGTTAAGCAGCATAACGAATGAAGCAAACAAGGATACACCTTCATTGAACACAGACTTGGCTAATGCTAGGGCTAGACCTGAATGAGTGCTGCTGTCTGATTGTGACATAAACTCAATCTTATCAGCCATCTCTGAGTACTCAAGGAACTCGTGGTACTGCTCATCAGGTAGTCCCAATGTATCATTCAACAGGGCATAAGCCCGTTGATGTGTACCCTCGCGACCTGCAAATGAACCAAGCATTACTCGTACTTCATTGTTCTTAAACTTAGGGATAAGGAAGTCATAATAGTTTTGACCTACCTGTACATCACCTTGTGTAAATAAACGGAGAATGTGAGTAATAAACTCTTTCTCATCTTTGTTAAGCTTAAGCTTCCAATCATTAATATCTTCTGATAGGTCAGCTTCGTCCTCGACCCAGTGGATTTCCTCATGGGTCTTTGTTATGGCTACAGCCCATTCATGGTTAAATGGTTTGTAGGTCTTTGCGAAATTCATTAACGACATTTACTTTTATCCTTCACATGCGAGACATTCATCTGACTCAGTGTTTGTTATTTGGTTTTGTAAGTGGTTACTTAGTTCAGTAAACCCACCAATGTATTCTCCCTTCAGGTATATCTGAGGTACTGTTCGAACGTCAGGACGTCCTGTAATTTCAGCTGCAGTCTTACCTTCAACTTCAATATCGATATATTCATACTCAATATTATTAAAGGCAAGTAAACCTTTAGCGTTAGCACAGTGAGGACAATTATCCTTACCGTATACAATAGTTCTTTTCTCTTCAATTAACTTATTAGACTCTACCTTCTTAGATACATTCTCTGCACGAGCAGTTGCCTCAGTACGTAGATAGTATAGCCCTTTAAGGCCTTGTTCCCAAGCAGAGAGGTGTACCTTATTAACATAGGCACGATCAGCACCAGAGGGAAAGAACAAGTTAACAGATTGCCCTTGGCAGATATAACGTTGACGTTGACCTGCTAACTTAACAATATCCATCTGATCAATCTCAAAGCTTGTGGCAAATACTCTCTTCGTTTGGTCATCTAAGAAGTCTAAGTGTTGTACTGATCCACTATTAGTGATGATATTACTCCACACTTCCTGTGTATTCTTACCAAGAGCTTCTAGTACATCCTTAAGATATCGGTTCTGTACTAAGAAAGAACCAGCACGAGTACGATGAGTATAGGCATTAGCTTTATTAGGCTCAATACAAGGGGAAGAACTGATTATAATGCTACTAGAGGCATTAGGAGCGATAGCTAGTAGGTGCGCATTACGCATACCGGTACCCACCATATCAGGAGCCTCTCCACGCTCACCTGCAAGCAACCTGCTAGCCTGTACAGCTGCTTTCTTGATGTAAGAAAACATTTCTTCATTCATAGCTACTGAATCTTCACTACCAAAGGCAACATTATTACGTTGTAAAGCGTTATGAAAACCCATAGCACCTAGTCCAAGAGACCTTTCTCTTGATGCAGAGTACTTTGCTCGATACAAGGCAGGAGGACAATTCTCAATAAAGTATTCGAGTACGTTATCAAGCATAGTAATAAGGTCTGCAATCATTGTGCTACCAACCCAGTCACTATAGTGCTCTAGATTAACTGAGCTTAAACAACATACAGCAGTACGGTCTTCGTTTGTTACTAGGTGAATCTCATTACAGAGGTTGCTACCATTAATAGATAGGCCTAGATCCTTCTGTGCTTGTGGTAAAGCCTCATTAGCAGTATCAATAAAGTTAAGATAGGGTTCTCCGGTACGGAAACGGGTTTCTAGAAGCTTCTGCCATACAACTCGTGCATCTAACCATTCACCGGTGTTACCCTTCTTAGGGTCGATAAGTTCATATTTAGTTCCTGCTTTTACAGCACTCATGAACCCATCAGTAATATTAACAGCATTATGAAGGTTGAAGCACTTACGATTGACATCCCCCGTTGGGATCCTGAGACCGATAAACTCCATAACATCAGGATGATCAACGTTAATATAAGCAGCATAAGAACCTTTACGTGTTTTACCTTGGCGATATGCCGTCATGTCCGCATCTACCGTATGTAGAAACGGGATAGGGCCGGGAGCAATATCCGATACACCTCGTACATCACTCCAATGGCCACCTACACCACCTCCCATAACAGAGAGTAAGCGTAGTTCAGAGCTGTGATCAATAAGACCCTCAATTGTGTCAGGAACATACGTTAAGAAGCATGATATTGGTAGACCTTTGGCCTTGTTCGATGAGTCAGGGGCATTAGAAAGAACAGGACTGGCGAACATAAACCAGCCCTTCGATACATAGTCATACAAGCGTTGAGCTAACGCTTCATCTCTTACACCTTTAAAATTACTCCATGCCCAAGAAGCACGAGCAAAAATATCTTGTGGGGACTCCTCACCTTCTTTAGCGTAGAAGTCCATTAACATATCCCGTGAGTAGTCGGCTAGTTGTTTATCACGTTCATAGTTAATTTTAATGTTCATTTTTATCCTTGTTGGTTGTTATTTTGTTTGGTATTAGGTACCGACTGATTAGCAAAAGAAATACTTTGATTCCATTACATCGATTAAATCTAAACTTCCTAGCTCAGGTTGTGGTAAAGTGAATGACACTTTGTTATTCATTAGTGTACCTTGTATAACATCAAAGAAGTTTGATACATCATATTGAGCAATGAAAGTCATCTTAGTTACTTCCTGTAGAAAGTCCACTCCGGAGGCATGTGTACTAAAGCTATCATGTACAGCTGCAAAGCTTGCATTAAATACATTAATAGTGTTAGCCATATGAGCAGCATCATAAGAGTGGACAACATTGGGGCTAATGCCTGAAGCAAATGATCTACGGCAAGGTACTTTTTCACCTGTATCTTTGTTAAGTACATCCACTCGGATAACGTGCATGACACGACCGTCTTTATTACCGACAATACCTTTGATAGTGCCTCTTTGTTTACGTTCATGTTGTAAGAATGCCTTATATATTACAGGAAAGCCACTAGGAGTATGCCAATCTAATACGTTACGACCTGAGTTAATCTCATGCTCAACTATCTTTTGCAGATACTTAGTGGTCTTTAACGGGCCATTACATACTGAGTTAATAGCCTTGATAAGATTACCTGACAGCATATTACAATCATCTTCTGTGATGTTGTATTTAACTGTGAAGCCTTCTACGTGGCAGTCATCATACATATTCTTAGAGATACGTTTCTTACCAGCTGAGTATGCACGAGTCATTGAACCTCGTTTAGCGATACCCTTACGAATGTCTTTCATAGGCATACCCTTACTGGCAAACCAATCAGGCATTGTAATGATTAGTTCCTTAGCTACAGCTACATAGAAATCTTTTTGGATTTTAGTAGGTACTAAAGAAACTAATTCACCTGCTTGCTTGTCTTTAGACATAGCTGCTAGGTGCTGCCAACCATTATTACTACCATCAATAGGTATAGGTAATCTAGAGTAGTAGTCACCCTTAGAGTTCAAACATTTAGTTATATCGATACATGCTGCCAAGAAAGCATAAGGCTTTTCTGATTCATTTATAACCTTTAGATCATTAGCACAACTAATTATGAACTTTAAATTCTCCTTAGCCCATGCCTCTCGATCTTCTAAGGTCATTTTATCTACACTAATAGTTTCTAATCCCTCTTCCTTGAGGTAATCTACATAATCAGTTGATAACCAATCAATATCTTCTAGCTGATCGATATTGTATGATGCATTGTAGCTATTAGCAGCATGAATAAGCATCCATTTAAAACCTTCTGGAGTAACTTTCTCCTCGTTATTAAACAAGAACAAACTACGAGACAAGTCACTACCTTGGAACTCCAAGAATGACTCAGCATAATAGATACGACCTCGGTAGTCACATGAAACTTCTTGGTAGAAGGTTCTGTCACCAACCATCTCAGCCTTCTTAACTACCTGCATATACTCAAAGTACTTAGAGATCATACGCTGTAGCTTAGGATCTTTCTTTCCCATGAAAGTAGTACCATCAAGGTGATTAAGCTGCTTAGGTAAATGTAGGTTCTCATGATGTACGTTGTACTCATATAGTACTCCGTCTTCATCTGTTAACTCTATAATTTCCTTAGGTTTATTATTTTGCATAGCCTTAAGCACATCTAAGTTTAACTTCCAACCTTGCTGTCTTAAAGTTTCAAGAGCTTTAACAAAAGGTTTGTCTAAGTACTCATGGAATAGCTTACTGTTAGACCATCCTTTAATGAATGGATCTTTAGTAATACCACTGTACAAACCAGCAATAGGTAACGGAGCTTCAAACACAGTACCAATAAGTACTGGCTTAATGTCGTCAGCCTGATTAACAATACGCACCATGTACGGTGCCTTCTGTCCTTCATACTCGCGGAAGATATCTATCAACCCATCTTGAAGGAATGTTTCTAAGAACAAGTCACCAAGACTTAAAGTTGTTTTGATATTAGTATCATCAACGCCGATAGAACGGGCGATCCGCTTTCCAATGAGATCACTTGAAAAAGTGAGCTTAACTGAGGCGGTAAACTTGGAGGTTTTATTACGGATACAGTAACGTAGGAGTGTGTCCCATGATTCATCTATAAGTCTTTCTAATTCATATTCCCATGTGGGATGGTGTGCTAATAGTCGAGCACCCTCATTATAAATCTTATCTGAGTTTACTACGACTTTAGATACGCGTTCGGATAAGTATTTTAGTGGATTCATCTATTCAAAGTCAATTACAGTGTTTTGAGTTAAACGACCTGTTGCAGTGTCGTATCGAGTTGATCCACAATCACCAGTCAAGCCGGTGAATCGTGATTTAAGTACCCTTAATTTAATTGTGTTACGCTCTGATTCTGTTTCAGCAATCATGTTACGAGAAAATGCTACGATATCAAACGAGATCTGTTTAATAGAACCAGAACCCTTGATGTCATCTAATGAAGGTAACTTACCTTCTTCAAATGGCTTCATACCAACACCTGATTTACGCAGGTGAGAGATGATACCTAACCATATGTTATGTTTCTTAGTAATCTTAAGCATGTCAGACATGAATGAATCAATCGCTTCATTACCTGTTTTACCTTGAACACCCTCAGATACTGCAATAGTAATGTGATCAAGAAAGATATACTTACAACCCATTAAGGCTAAGTGTTCCATCTTATCTGCTAAGGATTCATCACTAACAGAGCCTTGGTGATCAAGCATAACTAAACGCTCATCTCCAAACACCTTAGTAAAGGCTTCGTACTTTTCTTCCTCACTAACCTTTTCTCGGTTAAGATTCTTCTTGAGTTGCATACCAATAAACTTCTCTGCGGTATCACCAACAGATTCTTCTAATGAGACTATACCTACCATATCGGTTGTCTTATCTAAGATCTCTAGTATAATCTCCTTACTAATAGTAGACTTACCTGCACCTGTGCCTGAGGTAAACAAAACAATATCACCCATACGCATACCATATAGCTTCTCATTAAGAGGTTTTAAGCAAATAGGATAGGCAAGTGATACTGTGTTCTGTTTACGCTGGTATTGTTCCCAGATGTCATTACCCTTAACCACACCAGCAGGGCTGAATGGTCGAGCATCAAACATACAACTCATTAGCGTAACACTACCATGCTTAATTAATACTTCACATGGATCTTTCTCTGGTAGATTAGCTATCTTAACTCTTTCGTAGCCAATAATCTTAGCAGCAGTCTCGGTTGCCTTACGACCTGCCTCATCATTATCAAACATCAATACAACTTCATCGAAGTTCCTGATCCAGTCACGTTGAGCAAGGATAATAGAGGTAGCAGACGCTGAAGGAATAGCTACTACAGGATAGAATCTAGAGTACTTATCGTACTGTGCTTGTGCCATTGCTAATGCGTCAAGCTCACCTTCAGTAATGATTAATCGTTTACCTGAACCAGCTATGTTCTGACCGAACAATTCAACGTTCTTAAAGTCACCATGAATCAAGAAGTCTTTTGGTAACTTACGTTCCTTGTAGGCACATACAACGTTATCCTTTGTGTAAGGATAGAAATGAGATTCGATTGTACCATCTTCTGCATAGGCTACCTTAACTCCGTAGTGTTCAGCTACAGGCTTAGTAATACCTCGTTCTTTAAAGCCACGGGTATCATACGACTTAACTTCATCTAGGTTTAATATATTAGCGTAGATCATCTTAGCCATAGGTTTTTCTTTCTGGTTTATTAAATTACTTTTCTGACAACTAAAGCAAAATCCAAACTCATCATCATCCTTGTAAGAGAATGCATCTGATGAGCTACATTTTGGACATGCTGTGTGATACCATCTACTCATTTAATTCCAATCTTGATCTTCTCTGATCTCTCTGATTAACTGCCTACGTTCTTTAGCTGTTTGTTGTGTATCCCTTTTACGTGTAAATTGATCGCGGTATTCTGACTTAGGGTTTAAGTCTTCAACCTCTTTGTGTTTAGACTTGTCGTCTTTATTTTTCATAACTTAGGTTTAATAAATTTTACTGCACCAATATTACCATTGTACCAGAGTCTCTCCCCTGATTCAATCTCTTCCCTAGATAATACTTCTGATAGCCATTGCTCCTGTACTTCACGGTAGGTTAACATTCCTTTCCCTATTACCCAGTCATAAATGACAAAGGTAAATGCTCCTTTACCATACTTCTTAATGTCATCGTTCAACTCCTTACATGATGAGGTGTAAACCCTCCAAGCAGATTCCTTAACGGTCTTAACTCGGCGAGACTTACCCTCAACTCTTTTCATAGATACACTTACGAGTTGTTTTCTTCCGATATATTTTCTTCCTGTGATAAGGTTTTCGATATAGTAGATGAATCCAAAGGCATCGTCTGGTCTATCACTAAGGGGGTTCCAGTGTCCGTAATCGTCCATGATAATTTTTCTTCTAGTTGTTCGTAGGTTAACGGGATACAGTCATCCAAGTACTCTCGGATATAGATTAGGTTAGCACACTTAGTGAACTCTTCCTTCCAATTATAACCTACTTTAGACTTCCAAGTCTCAATAACCCTACTCCATATATAGTCAGTAGGTAGATCTTTAAGAATCTTTTCTGCTGTCTTAGGGCCAACACCTTTTAGACCTCTAATGTTATCGGTTGAGTCACCGGTAAGCATTTGTGTCATAAGGAATAGGTAACTCTCTTGGGGTTCCATGTAGTATAACTTAGTAGTTCTAAAGTTATAATGGTATCCAGGAAGTGTATCTAAGTCTTTATCTATGTGACATATAACATAACGTTTATTATCCTTTAATGCTATCTCTCCATAGATACCACAGTAGTCATCAGCCTCTGCTCCATCAGAACAAAAACAGAACGCACCAGCATACTCATATAGCATGTTGATACGATCTTTAATCTCTGGGTCTATGTTATTTTTACGATTAGCCTTGTAGTCATCTGTAACTGAGTACCTGAAGTTATCAGTACCTTTAATAAACACAGCGCCCTCTATTGAGCCTGTGTTAGACATAATCTCTTTTAACTTATCGTCAAAAGCTTTCTTAGCTAATACTGGTGATGGCTGGTAGTGAGCTATCTGGTAGATAATACTATCAGCATCAATGATTGCTAAGTCAAATTGATCGTCTGATTCAATCATAATCTTCCTTTGTTAATGAACGTCTGCATAGGTCTTACCTACCTTAGCTTCACCACCCATACAGGTGATACCAAACCACTTAGGTGCTTCATTAAAAGCTTCTTCAGATAGCTCACGTAGTTCTTCTACGTGTTCATCCTTACAGACAACTGCCAATTCATCGTGATAATGAAGGACAAAGTAGTGTGGGATCTTTCGTTCCCTTAGTTTTCTTTTGAGATATACTGCTGCGGCTTTACATGTAACCCCTTCAGCTGTTTGTAGTATGTAGTTAAGTACCTGATGAGGTGATGATACGAATACTAATCGACCATCAATACCACGTACAAAAGCTTTCTCCTTACCAAACGCTCCAGCAGTATTATTATACTGAGTCATTATCTTATCTTTAAGTTCTGGTAAGCCCGGTGTGGACTTCTCAAACTTAACCATAGCTTCTTGACCTAATTTAGCATCTCGTTTACCGCTAAGTATAAGACCTAACTTACCCGCACCACCACCAAATAGGAAAGCATACAAGAAAGGTTTAGCTAAGTCACGACTTACATTCAGGGTATCAGCATTACGTTGATGTACGTCACCGTTAATTACCTCATTAGTGAACTCATCGTTACCAATGTAGTGGCAGAGACCACGCATCTGATTACCTGATGAGTCGGCACCTACAATAGTAGTCCCTTCTTCACATATCAGTAATGATCGCATCTCTTTACCGTATACAGAGCTTACCTTAGGTAGGTTAGCTACTACCTCATGACGACATCTAAAAGTAGGTGTACCGATAGTCCACATACGACCATGAAGGCGATTGTCTAATGATTCTTTTACTTCCTTTATCCATCCTTCTAGAATACTTTTACGGCTACGTATAGTATAGAAGTCACTTAGCAGCATAGCGTCTGCACCTAACAGCGACAATGATGAGTCAGAAAGCTTAGGAGACTTGTTGACAAACTTACCGTTGATACGTTCAACATTCCACTCATCGGGTACCCATCCTAGTGAGTACAACCAATCCTTTGCTACCTCAATTGATCCTGCTTTACCTTGTTCAAATGATACTCTGCAGTATGCACCAAGGATAGGTCTATCTCTTTTACCACTCTCTTGAGTGTAACCGAAGTGCTTAACAGTAGATAATGTGTAGCAACCATCCTTACGCCATGCAGGTTCTTTGTACTCAGTAGGCTTATCAATCTTGATACATCGCATACCAATCTTAGGCTCTAGCACCTGCTCGATAGCATCTATCTTATTGTTTATTTTTGTAAGCAGTGTTTGAGCACCAGCCATATCGAACATCCATCCCTTATTACGGATCTCAGCTTCAATCGCAGAGAATTCCATCTCTACTTCAATACCCTTCTTAAAGCTAGGGTGCTTGCTTATGATCTTACTAGACTCTATGGCAAGCTCCTTGTAGACTTTAACGTTTAACTCTACATCTCGGATACAGTATTTAAGCATCTCTTTAGAGTAAGAATCAAAGTCATTGAACTCTATCTTAGGAAATTCTAACTTACTACCCCATCCTGCTAGACCATGTTTGTGGTCACGCCTGTACTGGTTTATCTGCGACAGTACCCATGTATCGATTACTTGTTGATTATCAGTAGGTGTCCAACCAGTTAGGTGCTCTAACACTACTAAGTCATATCCAATAAAGTTATGACCGAATAGAATGTCAGCTGTCCCAATGAACTCTAGACCTTCTTTGAGCGAAGGTAGTTCTTTATCATGGTCAGAGAACGAGTACACCGTACCCGTATCTGAATCAATAGCAACCATACACCAGATCTTAGAGACATGTGGCATAAAGCCGTTGGTCTCTAAGTCTACGCATAGTCTTAATTTACTCATAGTATTTTATCTCCATATTTTTCTGCATAGAAGTACTCTAACATACGAGCTTCCATCTCCATAGGTTCAAAGCAGTATGCTTCAAACTCATCTAACTTATCGTACTTCAAACCTTTTACAGTAAACCCCTTACGATTACAGAGGAACTGTGCAGCGTGTACGAACTCATGACATAGTACAGCCAAGAAGTGATCTACCATGTAGGGATTACCTTCCCAATCATTCATGAAAGGATCTCTTACTTGGATAAGCATACGTCCACAGTCATCAGACATTGCAGTCAGTCCCTGTGACTTAGAATCAATATCATACTCAACAAGACATACATGTATCTGCATTGGCTTATCAGTTATTGTTAGCCCATAACGTGTACTGTAGTCTGTTACTACATTAATTAGTAGTTGTTTAATATCCTTTTCAGACGGAGGTAAACAAGAGACATTAACTTTGATATTCTTAGGTAGCTTATTCATCTTCTTCTGCCTCAACGATATCAACGTTTTTAGAGCCATAACTTTTTAATTCCCTAGCCATTGATACTACTACTTCATAGTATGAGTCTACTTGTTCTTCTAAATCCTTAATCTTGTTTAGTAAGTAAGTTAGATAAGCACCTAAAGCAAAAATAGATACCGTCATTACAATAAAATAATCGTTCATAGTAACCCTGTCTTTCTTAGCTCGTCATCGGTAAATAACTTGTTATGGTTTTCTTGTTCATTAACTAACACACCTACTTTACGTAGATATTCTATGCCTTCCATGCTTTTGTAATCATCACGGTAAACCACTCTAGTAATTCCGCTGCTATAAATAAGCTTCCCGCACTCAATGCAAGGAGAGAGAGTACAGTAAAGCGTAGAACCTTTAGTGGAATTGTTACTAGCGGCCACCTTAGCAATCGCAGTAGCTTCAGCGTGTAAGACAGTATGCTTTTGTGTGTCATTGTTTGTACCTCTTGCTGTACCATTATAAGAGAATGAAATAATGTTATCATCTTTTACAAGGATAGCACCTACTTTCTTATCTGTAGCGTAACTCATTTTAGAGATTACATCACAGATACCCATGTACATTACATCCCAGTCACTCTGTTGCTTGATCATATATTATTTCCATTTCAGACAATGCGTCTAAGAAGTCTAAGAATAAAGTTGTGCTAGCACCGTTATGCGGCTTGCGTAGTATGATTGTTATCTCAGTATAACAGTCATCTGTTGTAGTATCAATTTGCATATGCACCATCTTTGGGAAAGTATTTATACCAGTCTTGGTAAGTTTCTTTTTTATTAATATATGCTTCTCCTATAACATTAGGGTCTAAACCCCATTGCTCAACTAGCATTGTTAACATAAAGTATAGCTGACCGATCTCTGTTTCTAACATCTTCTTGTTACTAACACCTGTATCAGGATGTACTCGGTTGATTCCAAAGCGAAATACTTTGGAGATAGCCTGAATTACTTCAGCACATTCTTCTTGAGTATTTAATGGTAGGATCTCTTCGATTTTCATATGTTCCCTTTAGATCTATTAGGTACCGGCTGTATTTTTTATTATATGTTTTCCTTTGATCTAGCACCTGACAACTCAGACATCTTAGCTAGTAACTCATCCAGACCTTCAGTCATAAGTGCTCGGCAGCAGCTAATGATTATTGGGTTGAATAGTCTACCACCTGAACTCTCTTCGACACGGTTTAAGTACTTATCGAAGAAAACTTTAACACATTCTCTTAGTTCAGCGTCACGTTCCTCCTGTTGCATTTCATCAGCTATTGCTTCAAACTCTTTATTAGTTAGTTGTTCTGGCTTTGCATCGTTCAGCTCATCAATTGATTGTTTTAGTTCTTCATCAGTCATTGCTTCTCCTTACTTAATTGCATTGTGAATATAACTCTACGGCTTTAACTAACACATGACCAATAGATAATCCAGTAATAAACATCATTACGTTTATTAACAATTTAGAATATGTCATATTCAGACTCCTTAATGTGACCTAGTTTAATGAGTATTGCTTTTACTTCGGCGGGTAACACTGCTACGCCATCATACTCCAGTAGCTGTACTTCGTTGTTAAACCACAATCCACCTGCGGAGTCTTCACCTAGTTCTTTATGCTCGAAGTATCCGTAGTTTTCAGTTGATGAGATATCTATTGTGTAAGAGTTTGTATTTAGAACTACATCAAAATTGTATTCAGACATATTAATCTTTCCTTAGGTTGTTAGACAGGTTGTAGTACATACCTGACTTAGTAGCTTTTAGTTGCATTATTAGCATAGTTTCTAGCTCAAGCATTTCTTCATCAGTACCATAGGCTAGTATAGTACGGGTGAAGTCAGTAGGGCTATCCCCAAGCTCTTTAAGAAGTGTTTCAGATGAACATAGGTATCCATCGTCAGGACCACCTTTATGTTTACCGATATACTTCTTATCATTGATATCAATCCACATATATACGAAGGCTTCACCTTCCTCTCTACTGGGTATGTTTTCTTCTTTGATTGGTTCATTCTTGTCGTTACCTTCAAGATGATTAACCCAGATATCCTTAACATACGCCAGCATGTGATCACCCTTAGGTGCTCGCCATAGTACTACAAAGGAATCTGTACCCTCATTAGAACATAAGAAGTCATAGACCCATTTGTTATGTAAACCGTAGTATTCAGTACCATCGATTGTAACCTTGATCATAAGTTTATCTGAAGCAGAGGTATAAGCCTCAACTTCATTTACCTTACACTCAAATATATCGAAGTATTTATTATTACCAGCTACATATCTTGTGATAGTGTTTACAAGTTTCATTTTAACCTTTCTAACTTTTACTGCGGATATTTTGTCCTATTACTTATGTTCGTACATCGCTTTAACTAAGTGGTAGAACTTAATCAACTCTTTGTCATACTTACAAGCCCAGTCTACCACCTCACCCTCCGGCTTGTAACTCTCATCCTGCCACATACAAAATCCCGCCTCTTCAGCCAAGTCTTTAATCTCCTCTGTGAACTCTAGGTCAGCTTCATAATCAGGTGCTAGTTTCTTAGCCTCACCAATCCCCGCCTGAATAGCAGTGAGGATTCCTAACCGCGTCAAGGCTGCTAGTGCCTCTGGTGGAAAGTCAAACTGGTATACAGCACTGCCATCTTCGTTATCACGTAATAGGGTTACGTTGCCCGTTCCTTCATCATTCATCTATAGCTCCTCCAAAATAATCAATCATAATACTAGTAGCGTTTATTCGTTTGTTAATTTCTACAATGTCTTTTTCCTTGTCTAACTCAAAGATGGCGTACCCTTTTTTGTGCTTTCTACGAGATAACTCCTGCTGTAAGTTTTCTAATGTCTCCTGTAAGTTGGAAACAGTAATCTTATCTGCATCATCACCACATATTGTTAATCTAAAGTCCATAATTCACCACTCACTTTCATCAGTAACACTGACAGTCATCGTAGTACAAAGACCATTGTACACTGTCACCCAACTCATTGTTATGATAGACCCGATACCTGAGTTTCTATCAGAATCAACGGTTATGTCAGATACAATGTTGTTTAGTTCAATTATCTCTTTAATCTTTTCTACGTCCCTAGGTAAAAATACTACTTTAGCCATAATTCTTCTCCTTTACTTTAGTTTCAATAAACTGTGCAAACTCAAAAACAGTTGGGTGGTCTGGTAAATCCCAAGAATCAACATCTATTTGCGTCAGCCCAACCCAAGCCTTGTGTGTTTCCGGCGGTGCACCTTCACACATATCTTTGACGGAAACGTGGTCTTCACTCATACCAACACATTCCTGCACAATTGATTCAGCAAACGCTTGTAAACATAGTTGAAAATGAGGGTTAGGCTCTATGTCTAAACTCCAAATCTTATCAGCAAGTCTTTTAATTCGTTCGTTCATTTGTTCCTCTCCCTTAATTCTTTTCGTAAGCGTGTATGAAAATCTTCTTCGCTATCATCCCCAGACACTAACCAATCTACCCGTTTAACATATATATAAGATTGCCTCAACATCTCGACTGCGGTTTGAAATGCCGCAATAGTTTCTGCTGTATAGTGATGACCTGTAACATCCCCCCACTCATTCCATTCTTCATTATCATTATCTACAATTAGTTGCTCAATGTCGTCAGCAATTTGAGTTAATTGATACTGTGTGTAATTAAAATGTCCGCCGCTCATAATCCTTCTCCTTTACCAGTAGTAACTTAAACACTGCGTCTTGCGCGTACGCTGTCGGCGCACCAGTTGGCGGCAACCATCTCAGGAGCATCGTCTTCGTGCCTGTAACGGGCCACGATTTCGTCACACATCTTTGCACATGTCTCACGCTCTTCTTTGACCACCTCTTCAATGCACACTTGCCACAACTGTGAATGCTTGTTGTTGTAGTCGTCCACGACAAGGGCGGCAAAATGCTCCAAGTCCTCAATAACCAAGCTGTGTTCTTCTATATTCATGTGGCAGTGAAGCTCTGCCTCTTTTGCCATGCGAATAATGTCATCGCGGGTCATGTGTTCTTCTCCCGCAACCTAGCTTCAACTCCCTCAGCAACACCTTTACCGCTACACCATAGTTGGTAGCCTTCTCTATAATGTGTATTGTTATCAACAATCTGTTCCATCTCCCCCTCGGTTAATCCAACCCAAGGCTTATGTCTGTATTGATTCATGTTGTGGTTTCCGCTCATTTGTTACTCCTTGTTTTAATCAAATTGGTTATGTTCTATATATCTCATTTCAAGATAATTTATTAGTCTACAGTCAATAATAGATACGATGTTCAAATTACTATCATCGAGATAAACTTCTTCTAAACTACATGTACCTAGGTCGTGGTCATATTCAAAGTTACATTTGGCGCTTATTCCAGCTTCAAGTTCCATTTTCATCTTCATACTCCATGTTAACTATACGAGGGATTTTATCGAAGACCTCTAACGCAGTTAGTTTACCTTTATAAACTGGATTGTTAGTAAACTTCTTTACGAAGGTGCTGTTTTTATAAGGGTTGTAGGTTATTATATCACCTTTAAACATTTCACCTATTGTACCAACGTCGATCAGTGTTCCAATTACACCAGCATGTACGTTCTTTTTTCTTTCACGGATTACCCTTTGACGACCAGCCTCAGATATTTTGAACTGAGTATGACCTAATACGATTGAATGGCTATGACCTATAACCTTACCTTTACTAGCGCCCTCTAGTGACTTAACACTAAAGAGGCGCTTGTGTAGGTTGAAGTACACAAACACCTTCATGATTCACTCCTTAGTTATTTCCAACCAGCCTCTACTTTACCAGTACGATAGTAGTTAGCTAGGCATTGTGCATACCAAGAGATTTTAGTAGCGTCTTGCTGTTTAGAATCTTTCTTCCCTAAGCGCATAGAGTACTTATAGATCTGGCCCAGTAAGTGAGCTTCAACACCTGAATATCCTTCAAGTAGATCCTGCATTAACTCGATATACTGTTTACCAGCAGCTACACTTTTATAATGATCAGGGTTGATAGCATCTCTCTGTCGGTCTTGTATTGCATTGATTGTATTAATAGCTATCATAGCTTCTTCTGCTTCAGGGTCAAGATCAGGGTAGTTTAAATTAGCTCTCATTACTTCTTCCTTTTCATCATCAATAATAGGTTGATTGTACCATAAGTTAGCAGATTTTAACCACTTACTAGAGGCCATTTCGTCATAGAAATCATTTTGAGCTGTAGACATCGCCATTTTCCTTAATCTTTTCATCTTCATACGGGGAAACTAACCTACGGTACATCTCAAGCTTACAGCTCTCTAAGGCACCGACTACATCATTCATTGTAGCATATCGCTCTCCTTTATTTGAAAGATAGTCTAGACAGACTATTGTTAAGGTATAATTAAGCTCACCTGCATCGTTAGGCATACGATCTCGGTAGTCAATTCTTAATTCTGCTCGTTGGTCTTTTGTTATGTATGGCATTTTAGTTCCTAAAGTTGTAGTTTCTTTTTACTGAAGATTATAGTGAATAGCATATAGAATGATATCAGAGTCAACAATACAAAGAAAAATTTCACAGATATTCCTCAATCAAGGTTTCACAGGCTTTATCTACAGTAGACCGCCACTCGGTAACTAACGACTCAAAGAAAGGGTGGATATGATCACTCTCTGCTTTAAATGCTACAACGGGCTTACCTAGGGTATGTGCTGCGTAGAACACTTCCATAGCTGTACCGTGTTTAGCTAGTTTTGGGTCATTGAGGTTTACTAATAGTATATCCGCTTCACGAATATCTCTTAAGTCTAACTCGAAGATACGTTTCATGTAACGTGTTTCGAAGTTATGTAATCTACGGCATGGGTCAAGGATATCATAATGATCTTGTAGCATAGACTTAGCTATGTTACGCCAACCACTTGCTTCCTCTATAGAGACATGCTCCATGCTTCCTGCCAGATAGATAGTTCTCCTTTTATTCATTGGTATCATCTGACATATCAACGAACATTGTCATAGATAAGGCTTCTAAGACCCAATCAACGCTAACATCAAGGTGTTCTGCAATAGCCTCTGTTGCTGCTCCTCGTAGGTGCATTTGATGGATTGCTAGGTGTAGGTCGCTCATAATACTCATGATTTTTCCTTAGCTAAAGTAAGTTAGCAAGTTCATAACGTTAGGTGCTTGATCGTAAAAGAAATTACTTTCTAAGCACTCGATTTTAACCCATATTAGGGTTTCTTCTGATACAAAATAACAACCTGTTACGGTTTCTCCTATAGCCTCAGTGATTGTAACAGTGGTCATCCTATACTCATTTCATACGCTTCCTTAGTATCTCTAATAATTTCAGCTACTTGCTCTGTTGTAATGTTTTCAACAAGTCCTCTTACAATTATGTCTTCTAACTTCCATTCGTTAGGTGCATTTAATCGCTCTATGATCTTTTCATACATCATATCTTTTGGGTAATCGCTTAGCCATTGGTCTAGGGCGAAATGTTCTGATTTAGTCATATAGTTACCTTTAAAGCTTCTGGTGAGTTATATACAGCGAACAGAGAGATGGTTGTTTGTTCTCCGTTTTCATGTGTTATTACAAGTTCTCTGCTCTGTGAGTTTACATTATTTTCACTAACTGATCCGAAGTCTACGTTAGTTACGTTGTGGAAGCTGATATCTATTGACATGATTAACCTTTAGCTGAGAAAAAAATACCTCAAGAGAGACCCTGTATTTAAGGTCTCTCAAGAGATAGTTTAGAACATTACGTCTTCGTCTGTTTCTGTTGATGCTTCAACACCTTCAGGCATTTCCTCATCAAAGTCTACAAAGTTAGTGTTCTTTGGTTCGTACTTAATCAACTCAACTACTTGTACAGCAGTCAGCATTGTAGAGGTACCTTCTTTAGTTACTTTACCGTTAGGAGATTTGATTTGGTATTCTTGTTGGAATACAATCACATTACCTACAGAGCCATTACCGATAGTCTTAGAGTCGATATTTTTCTTTGCGTAATCTACAACTCGTACCTTAGCAGCATCAGAGCCATCACGTTTTAAAGCTTTCTTCTTCAGTTGGATTGCTACGGTACCGGGTTCGAAACCAGCTTTAATCTTACCGAACATAGCCAATTCTTTCTCACGCTTTTTAGGAGCTTGGATAGATAACTCCCATTGGTCGGTACCGAAGGGTGATACTGGCTTGTCTAACTTAGCCCAAAAGAGTTTTACTTCTTTGATCATTACGTTAGAACCGGTGTTGTTTGTTGAATCAGTCATTTTGTGTCTTTCAGTGGAAGGTTTAATTTGCGAATAGTTCGCTAGATGGTACCTAATAGAGAATAAACCCTATTAAAAAGGAACCATATGTCAGGTGGAAAATCAAGAAACGTTAATTCATTAGCTAACCTGAAGCTCATAACTTCAGAGACAGCTAGGATTAACCAAAAGAAAAGCACTCAGTCACGACTAGCAAATATTCAAGCAAGAGAAGCTTTCAAATTCTCTGCTAAGAACTTTGCACAGGTCATGAAGGATTTACCAGAAATGTCCTCGTTGGATGTTATCAAAATGGCTATGCTGCAAGCCCTTCAAGAGGATAACATTGAAGATGCAGCTCGTTACGCTAGTATGCTAGCAGAATACCAAGCACCTAAGCTACAGCGCATAGAACAGAACACTACTACTAGAATATCTGATATGTCTGATGAAGACTTACAGAAGATTATTGATCAAGAAGGTCTTAAGAAAAACCTACCTGAAGAATAAAATAACAACAAGAGAATATATCATAAGTATATTCTCTTTTTTATTGTTACTTACTGGAAACTTCCTATTAGGTACCGTCTATGTTCAAGTGTCAGCAGCACCTCCTTCATAAGCTTCAATAGCTTCCATTATCATATGAGCATCGATACCTACATTTGGCATATAAGCCCTTTGTAGTTCTTCATTGATGTAGTCAGAGATATACTCTGCTAGTTTTGGGTAATTCATTTCCATTATGTATTCTCCAGTATGCTAAGTTGCTGTTCATCACACATGTCTCTGAATCTCTCGAAGTGGTTTTCTCCACAACATTGAAAGGTACTCTTTACTTCATTACAATAACAACAATACTCGGTATCATCGTCTAGTAACTCTTCCTTCATAAGCTTCAATAGCTCCCATTCTCTTGTATTCATATATGCTTCCTTCCTAATTGTTTTAACAACTCAATAGTCCTACCTTGATCAGCTAAGACTTGGTACTCTGTTGTTACCTCATTAGATCTATAAATAGATAACTCAGCTAATAACATAGAGTTAAGTCTACGTAACCTACTTATATCATCAACTCTATCTTCTAGAGTAGATTCTAGTAGAGTTATTCTATCAAGTAGGTATTGGTAGTTACTTCCCTTATTTAGTTCTATCATAATATCTTCCCCTTATCTCGATATGTTAGGAGAGAGAGGTAACTACCACCCCTCTCTAGATAATACTCTCAGGTTATATTCTCAGGTTATATTCTCAGGTTATATTCTCAGGTTATAGTTCCCTGTTAATAGTTCCTTGTTAATAACTATCTATTAATATTATCTATTAATAACTTCTTACCGGAAACTTCCTATTAGGTACCGGCTAATATTGACTCTACGTCAGTGGTAACGTCATCTAGTACTTTCTGTCGTGAACCTTTATAGCCTAGGTCTTTTAGTATCGCATAACTTGTACGTCCACTAGTCATACGTAGTCCTCGGATCTCTAGCCTTAGAGCAGTTCTCAGAGTAGCTAGTCGGTAGTTCTCTATCTGTTGTATTTGAGTTAGTATAGTCATATCTTTCCTTTGTAGGTATTATTCAGTCCCCTGAATAGTGTGTTTAGGAACCTTTGTAGCGCTTCCATAGACTGTGCATCTTGGACTTTCAGAAGCTTTATATAAGAGTTATGTAGGTTAACGTCTGTTGCGTATAACTCTGAGGTAAACCGTTTAGAGGCACTTTCTAATGATATACATTCACTATCCAAGTAACTATCTAAGTACCTATCTAAGTATCTATCTATACTCTCGATACAGGACTGACATGCCTCCTTGTAGGTTTCGTGGGTATCAATCGCATTGTCTTGTCCCCAAGCCAATTCTGTCGCTCGACAATGCGCTGTGAACTTACCAGCTTTATCTAGCGAGTGGTGTTCTGGGTGGTACCACTCTACTGTGTAGTAGATGTCGCGGTGTGTTAGTTGTATTCCAGTTTGCATTCTTTGTTTCCTTCTTTGTTTAACTTTTGATACCCGTACAAGATTTACCCATAAAACTCTCATCTAGCCACATTCCCAGCCGTAATTACCGTGTAGAACTTACACAGAGAACAGCAGAACGGTACCCAGACGAGCTTTTTATGGGTAATCTATACCTGAGGTATTCTTTGGGTAATTATTTCAAGAGAACCTTATCTTATTGTACACTTTACCGTCGAGAACTTCCCTGAAGAAATTAGTATTACAGTCATTTTCTTCGAGTAATGACTTAAAGGCGATACTTACCTCGTTTATTGATCGTAAGTGACCTGCCCAGTCGTGAGGTCTCCCGTAAGTTTCCTCGAAAGCTCCGATTAGGTCTAGATACGCGTTGAGTAGCGCTTCTTGTTGTGCTTTATTCATTAGTTTACTCCTATTTCTGGTGTCATATCGTACACATGGACGTATTCTATTACACATCCGTCTATATCTGCTGTGTTACAGAGGTTTTCCAGTGATAATAACCGGTCTGATACAGCAAATACGTGAGTTACTCCTACATGGTCTCTCGATAGTACAGCTTTACAGGCAAATTCTGCTAAAGCCTCTATAATTTCCTCCTGTGTTACGCCAATGTTGTCTTCGCTGAGTGGTGTGAGTAGCATATACATGATAATGTTCCTTATATGAGCTTAAAGCCGTTGAGATAGTTAACAAAGCTGATGCGCTTACGGCGGAGAATAGTGGTTAGTAGAAACTCCCATACGTCCGCGTCGTCCTTGTACGGGAACACAAGGTACCAAGTACCGTATACACGTTTTAGTTCTGTTTTCATCATAGTCTCCTTAGTAGATGATTACTTCGTATTGCTTAGGAGAGAACTCATTAAGCAACTTACTGTTGGTGGTCTTCGCTACTAAGACACGGGTCAAGCGATGGTAAATGAAATACATGATAGATCCTTAGATAGAGATTAAGCCGATGAAGTAGACGTCAGGAGAGTAGCTCCTCCCCTTCACACTACACGAGTAGAAGATAGCTGTATTACCCACATGCTTCTCCATTCTTGCCATGATATCCTCAGTAGATAACGTGGTACCGAACGTATTGTTCACTGTCCTAGTGACAATAGCTCTTATTTTCTTATCTGAACAAGTAACCATGATCCGATCGCCCATATCATAAAGTCCTAGTACAGTAGCTGCTTTAGAGGCTTGCGAGCCAGGAAGCGCTTGAAGACGCTGTATATCCAACACTTGCTTAGGGTTGAATATCTCAGAGAGAGCCTCAGTAGAATTGAGGAATAGGTTGCTGGTAACGGTGGTCATTATAGTCTCCTTAGTAATGACAATATCGAGCAATAGCGCTCTTGGAAGCCCTCAAAAGAAGGCAACCAGCAAAGCTATCTAGAACACATAGTCAACCTCTATAGTCAGGCAAGCACTATCATGCTCCCTAAGTGCTTCGGTTAGGATCTCACCACCAGTAAACAGCACAACACCACGAGCAGCTGCCTCTTGACAGGCATACACAGCCGCTGCCTCGTATGTGCGGAACGAACGAAGGGAACGACTATCGTTATTCATAAGGTCGTTAATACAGACAGACCACACAGTCAAAGCACCAAGCTCACAAGCTACCTCGTTACGAGCAAAGTGGAAGTCAGCAAGTGACATCTCAGTACCTACATCAATAGCTAAAGAGTTCAAAGACTCTTCGTATTGACCAGCAGGTGTGTTTTTATAATTAGCATTCATTTTAATTCTCCAAGGCGGTTAAGCCCATTATAGACGAAGCAGACAAGAGTCCACCACAAGAAACAAGTATAAGACAGTCAATCACAGCGAAGTCGAACAAGGCACCTAAGGCACCAAGACCGAGCAGGGTACAGCCAATAAAGCCGAAAGTATTAAAGAGAAAAGACATAACGAACTCCAAAGAAAGACAGGACAAGAGCGTCCAACCAACCACCGACCTAGAGAGACAACGAACCACAAGGAAGGGGGGTACACCGAAACAGAGAAGGGGTATACCAAACCACATCTTTGATTCTTTCACACACAGAGACAGATACCCATCAACACTCTCTATTAAAACACTCTCTATTAAAACACTCTCTATTAAAACACTCTCTATTAAAACACTCTCTATTAAAACACTCTCTATTAAAACACTCTCTATTAAAACACTCTCTATTAAAACACTC
>Ga0222651_1000128_pt1 | contig 58028 bp, 56 predicted proteins | sample AntAcemetagen369_FD_179855 | JGI IMG/M metagenome (GOLD analysis project Ga0222651, IMG submission 179855) | Saline water microbial communities from Ace Lake, Antarctica - #369 | ecosystem: Environmental > Aquatic > Non-marine Saline and Alkaline > Saline | place: Antarctica: Ace Lake...
TCCCGAGATTAAGGCCTTCTACGAAAGGCTGAAGGACAGGGGCAAGAAGCCGAAACTCGCCCTGACTGCTGTCATGCGAAAACTCGTCATCCTCGCCAATACACTCGTCAGGGAAAACCGACCCTGGGCACCCGATGCCCCTTGACTCGAGACACAGATGCTCTCCCCCCAGGGGCGGAGAGGGAGCGAGTGGACGCGGGCGCACCTTCTTCCTTCTGGAACCCTCTCCTCCCCGGAGGAGAGGGCAGGGTGAGGAGGGCTGCGCCGTAAAAAACTTCCGACGATTGACATTCATTGACATCGGTTGACATTCCCCACCCGCGCTGCCGCGCCGCGAGGGCGGCGAAAGCACCCGTAACGCCGCCAACAGAATTCCCCTCTCCACCCCCGGGGGTGGCTGAAGCCGCCGCAAAGCGGATTCAGGCCGGGGTGAGGCGGGGGCTTTTTTTCCGACGAAACATCGCGATACCATCCGGCGGGTAGAAAACAGTTCATTCCGATATGCATTCCCGAATGTTTTCCGGCCCCTCCATCGCACCGGAAGACCGCCTGTCCGGTCCGCATTAAATCAAACAGAACAAAATAGGAATCATATCATAATTTATATGGAGTTGCAACCGGCATCGGCGCGGATCGCGGCGACAAAGTCTCCGCTGGTCCGCACCCACCCGGAAACCGGCCGCAAGGGGCTGTATCTCGGCAACTATACCTCGCATATCGAGGGGCTGCCGGTGGCGGAGGGCCGGGCGCTGCTGGCCGATCTGCTGGCCCAGGCCACCGACCGGCGCTTCGTCTACCGCCACCGCTGGCGGCCGGGCGATCTCGTCATGTGGGACAACCGCTGCCTCGTGCACCGCGCCTCCGGCGATTTCGACTTCACGGCCCATCCCCGCGTGCTGCACCGCACGGCGCTGCACGGCACCGTCCCGGTATAGGGGTTTGATCGGTGTGATGGCTCTGTCGGCGAGGGCAGGGGCCGGTTGAGCGCGCGCCTGTTGCATAGCGCCACTCCTTGCTGGGCCTCTTCACCGGAGGTGGGATGCCGGAAACGAAGAAGCTGGGAAGACGTGCCATGCTGGTCGCACGCTAGGTTATCCGGAAAGCGCGACAAAATGGTGCATCGTTGCGGCAGTTTAAAATGCCCTTGCGCACTAATCCGGATCTGATCCGGCTACGATCCTGTATGGCAATTCTTCGTTAGCATCTCGCAGCATACGACCGGGCCATTCGGCTTGCGTCTATCAGGGTAATCCATTAAATTACAACTAGGAAAAGTATTTATATCTTGTTAGATATGCTTGGTTGATACGTTAATGGCTATGTGATGTGCAACTGCGATTACTTATGCACAAAATGAAGGTTGCCTCCGAAAAGAATGCTCGTCTGAAAATGGCATGGGTGGGGATAAAATAAAGTGCTTATCCGAAGCTTGAGTAATGATTTTTGGTTATCGGATCGGGGGAAATAAATGGGTGTCATCGGAAAAATAACAGGAGTTTTTTTGTTTTTTTTCGTAACGGATTCATTAGCTAGCCAAGAATATTTTGGAAAATATTTAGGTACTGTCCAATCCGAATGGCTATCTGATGGCCGGAAAATGAAAATTACGGCTGATTTTTCATATGAAGATCCAAATGGATTGGCTTGGGTTGCCAAAAAAGGGTCCGAAGTTGATGGTGCATCAATACCAGAGTTTCTTTGGTCTATGATAGGATCGCCATTTTCTGGAAAATATCGAGAGGCGTCAGTAATACACGATATCGCATGCGACGAGCGAAACAGGACATGGGAAGTTTCTCATCTTGCTTTTTATTATGCGATGCGTGCCTCTGGTGTGGGATCGGTTCGCGCAAAGATCTTGTATGCAGGAGTATATTATTTTGGTCCACGGTGGGCATTAGTGCAACAAGTTGAGCATCAGGTTGCTAAGACAATTTTCGAAAAAGTGTGCTCATGGAATGGAGGTGTTCATTCTTGTATAAGAGTGCCTAGAGTTATTATGCAAAAAGTTATTACAGATATATCCGTACCTCCGCTTGTGAACGATTTGACAGAGAAAGATTTTAATCGATTAAAGTCAGAAATTGAAAATAAAGAAGACACTGAACCTTTGTCACTTGACCAAATTCGGTCATTTCGTTGAAGCTTCCGCATCAAGAATTGTGGAAGGTTCGGTTTTTTTCCTATTGTTCCCGGACTCGCCACTGATCGAATTCGTGTCAGCTTTTGCTCCTAGTAAAAGGTTAATATCCCAACACCTGTAAAACGAGTGATTCCTGTGAAAATACCGTGAGTCGGGTTGTCGTGCTGGATAGGGTTGCTCAGGCGAGCGCGGTGTCGTCCAGTGGCGCTGGCTTCGGTTTCCGCCACCAAACATGCCTTTCTTTCCGGCATCTCGTCGCGTAGCACCACCCTGCATCTGTCCATGCCATTGAAGCCGACCGAATGCGCCGGTTGACGGGTGGTGCTGGGTTTATTCAACGACCTCGCGGACGTCGGCTGCGCGCCGACGCCGGCGCGAAATCAAACGCCCTCAATGATCCGGAAATGGCGGAGGACGCCACCGTCCAACTCCTTGAGTGCCGCCTGATAATCGGCGCTTTCATACGCGGCCTTGGCGGTCCCGAGGTTCGGATACTCAACAATCACCGTGCGGTTGGCGTCCATGCCTTCCTTGGCTTCGGTCTCGCCGCCGCGAATGATAAAGGTGCCGCCAGCCTTCTGAACCGCCGGCCCCGCCAGTTTTGCGTAGGCGGCCAGTTTGTTTTCATCGATGATCTTCTCGTAGAAGCTTACCCAATATCCCTTGGCCATATCCTGATCTCCCATCGTTCGTTTTTGTTGGTCCGGCATTCCCCGGTCGGGACGCCGTTACGGCAGGCGCCGCCCGCTATCGTTCAACTTTACCGCCGCGTCCGGATATACGGCAACAGCCGACAGCGTCGCCTGCCCTAATAGACAATCGCCCGCAGCAGCACACGGCGGTCCTCGGGCCGGGAATCGCCGGCGCCGCGATGCATGGTGGCGCGCTCGTCCCAGATCACCAGGTCGTCCGGCCGCCAGTCATGGCGATACACGAAGCGGTCCTGCACCGCATGGTCCCAAAGGTCCGCGACCAATTGCCGGCCCGCATCCGCGTCCATGCCGTCGAAGCCGACCGAATGGGCCGGATTGACGAACAGGATGTGCCGCCCGCTGCGCGGGTGGATGGCGACCGCTGGGTGGTGCTGGGTTTCTTCCACGGCTTCGCGGACCCCGGCCTGTCCGTCATAGATGCCGGCGCTGTTGGCGGGGCCCCGGTTGAACTGGTGCAGGCCGGTTAGCGGCTGTAACCGCGCCTGTGTTTCCGGCGGCAGCGCATCCCAGGCGGCGCGCAAATCGGCGAACAGGGTGCCGCCGCCTTCTGTCGGTACTTCCAGTGCATGCAGGATGGCCAGCCGGGGCAGGCTCGCCTCGTAGGTGGCGTCGCTGTGCCAGATGGTCGCCCGGCGCACGCCGAACGGATCGACCGACCCGTCGGCGGCGACATTGGTGACGTAGGAAATTTCCGGGATGTCCTTGTGCCGGTACTGTTCCAGCACATGCCGTTGCGGGGTTCCGAAGCGGCGCGAGAAACGGTCCAGCGCCGCCGCGTCGAGATGCTGGTCGCGAAACACCAGCACGGCGTATTCATCGAGTTGGTCCGCGATCCAGTCCACGGCGCCGTCGTCCAGCATCCTGGCCAGATCCAGCCCCGCGATTTCCGCCGCGAATCCGTGACCAAGCGGCCGAACACCTGCCGCGGCGGTGCCTGTGTTTCCTGCCATATTGGGTCCTTCCGTAATCGCCGGGACAAGGGGAATACTCTAGATCAGATCGTGATTGGTTGTAATCGCCTTCGACGCGGCGGAATACACCGGCCCGGCATCCCCCGGGCCAAGGCGGTATGTCTTTTGGGGCATTGACATTAAGCTGTCCCGGGAAGGAATGCCGGGTCAGGCCTTTTAGTATTCCAGATGATGGGGATTTGAATGCGATATCGCGACGTTGGAGTTTTGGAGCATGATCGCCTGCGGGCGACGCCCGGCGTGACGCTGGTGGTTCGGTTGCGGGGCAAAGCAGCCTACCTGGTCGGGATGAACGGGGAGGTTCTGCACGAGTGGAATTTTCCGCTGACGCCGGGCAATCACGTCTACCTCATGGAAAACGGTAATTTGCTATGGAGCGGCGAACCCGAAGATACCGCGCCCTATAACGGCGAGGCGCATTCCCGTTTCAAAGGCGGCGAGGGCCCGCCCTTGCGGGGCGGCCGCGGCGGGATCCTTCGCGAGATCGACTGGGACGGCAACATCCTGTGGGAGCATGTCAACTGGGATCAGCACCACGACTGCCGCCGTCTGGCGAATGGCAATACGCTGTTTCTGGGCTGGGAAATAATGCCGGAGGCCGCCGCCGCGCGGGTCCAGGGCGGGCAGGAAGGCACCGAATACAACGGTCTGATCTATGGCGACTATCTGCATGAAGTGACGCCGGATGGCACGGTCGTGTGGGAATGGCACGCCCATTCCGACATGGCGCTGGAAAATTACCCGATGTGTTCGCGGTGCTTCCGAAACGAATTCGCGCATGCGAATGCCTGTTTTCCCATGCCGAACGGCGATGTCATGGTCAGCTTTCGCCGGTTGAACATGATCGCGATCATTGATCGGGAAACCAGACAGATCAAATGGGAACACCGGGATGATTCATGGGGGCATCAACATGACTGCCAGCTGCTCGACAACGGCAATATCCTGCTGTTTGCCAATGGTATTCACGGCGGCGAAAACCCCTTTTCCCGCGCCATCGAACTGGATCCGGAAACCCGGGAAACCGTGTGGTCCTACCGGGGGTCGCCGCCATACACATTCTTCAGCCCGCATATCAGCGGCGTGCAGCGGTTAAGCAGCGGCAATACGTTGATCTGCGAGGGCCAGTGGGGGCGGGTTTTCGAGGTGACCCCGGAAAGCGAGATCGTCTGGGACTACATCTCGCCGTTTTTCGACCCCAATCCCAATGGTGGTGGCCATACGAACATGATGTTTCGCGCGTATCGCTATGCTGTCGATTCACCGCAAATCCGCGGTCGCGTTTCCCTGTAGGATCGCGCCGGCACGCTGCCTCTTTAATATTCGTTTTATCGAATATAAACGTGGAGCGACCGGCTGTGTCCGCTTAAACTGGTTCCACAACAAGCGGTCCGGACGGGCCGCCAGGGAATCAGGCGGGAGGTGCTGGCGTGTTTCAGAAGGACCGGTTTATCGAGGCATGCGCGGCTGCCGTGGGCGAAGGCCAGAAAGCCATTCGCGAGGTCGTGCTGGAGGCGGTGGCCGATCCGGCCGGCGTGATCGCCGAACTGGGCGAACCCGACAAGGCCGGCGTCTATCCCCTGCACAAGAGCGATAATCTGACGGTCATAAATTTTGTCTGGGCGCCGTATATGACCCTGCTGCCGCATAATCATAACATGTTCGCGGTGATCGGCCTGTATGGCGGCCGGGAAGACAATATCTTCTGGCGGCGCCTTGCCCGGGAGCAGGGAGCCGAACTGGAAGCGGCCGGCGCGCAATCCATGGGGCCGGGACAGGTTGCCGTGATGGGGCCGGACATCGTTCATTCGGTCGCGAACCCTATCGCCAAACTGACCAGCGCCATTCACGTCTATGGCGGCGATTTCTTCCATCCCCCCAAACCGCGCACCCAGTGGGACCATGAAACCCTGGTGTCGGAACCCTGGGACATGGAAAACACGCATAAGGTCTTTCGCGAATCCGATGCCCGTTTCAACGCCGGTGTCGCGGCCGGCGTGTAACGCCGCTTACCGCGTCTGCGCCAGCTTCCGTTCCCGGTACAGGATGAACAGCCCGCTGCCCGTCACCAGCGCGATGCCGGCGAAGACGCCCGGCGTCGGGATGTGGTGCCAGAACAGGTAGCCGAACAGGATCGCCCAGGCGAGTGAAGTATAGTCCAGCGGCGCGATGGCCGCCGTTTCGGCGAGGCGGAAGGCGAGCGTCATGAAATACTGGCCGAAGCCGCCGATCAGCCCGACGATGATAAGCAGCGCCAGATCGGGCAGGGTCGGCGTGACCCAGCCGAAGATCGCGGTGAGGATAGCGCCGCCGACCGTGCCGAACAGCGAGAAATAGAAGATGATCGTGGCCACGTTTTCCGTGCCGCTCTGGTAGCGGATGACGATCACGGCCAGCGCGTAGAGGACGGCCCCGCCCAGCGCGAAAAGCGCGCCGGTTTGCAGCATCCCGTCATCGGGGCGCAGGATGACCAGCACGCCGACGAAGCCGATCAGCACCGCGCTCCAGCGGTAGATGCCAACCCGCTCGCCCAGGATCGGGATCGACAGCACGGTCATGAACAGCGGCGCGGAGAAGAGGATCGCCTTGGCGTCGGCCAGTTCCATGTTCTGGAAGGCCAGGAAGACACAGCCCATGGCTGCCAGTCCGATGCCGCCGCGCAGCGCATGCAGATGCGCGCGTTTCGTGCGCAACACAGTCACCCCGCCGGCGCGCCAGACGAACCAGGCGCAGGGCAGCAGTGCGAAGGCGGACCGGAACAGGATGATCTGCTGCACGGGGTAATCCGCCGCCAGCCATTTGACCAGGGCTTCCATGACCGAAAACAGGAACACGCCGGTCAGCATGGCGAGCGCGCCGCGCGTGTTGTCGCCGGGAGACGTGATCAGCGGGGTGGCCATGGTGCGGGAATATCCGTGATGGGAGGTATTACGGCGGGTCTTGGGGAACGGCACGTGTATCGGGAAATAACGATCGGAAAAATCCCGGCTGATGGTGCTCTACACCCTTAAATGGGTGACGGGAATGGATAAAATACTATGGTAAGTGTTTGATTAAGGTTAAGGGGCATACTCCGGCCCGAATGGTGTTTCAGCATGGTTGGGCGAGATGGCGAGTGAATTTCTGATTTTGACGGACAGGGGCGGGCGGCTTAGCGCGGTGACGGATGATGCGGCGGCGGCGGTCGGCCGTTCCGGTGGCGAGATCCAGGCAGGCGCGCTGTTCGAACTGTTCTCCGAGGAAAGCGGCGAGGCGGTTTTGAAGGCGCTGCGGACGGCGTCGCCACGCGAAGCGACCGTGCTTCCGGGCCAGACAATCCTGCCCGGTACCGACAGGGAGGCCGTATTCGACATATCCATCGAACCGGCCGGCGTGGACAAGTTCTGGATCCGGTTTACCCCGGCGGCCAGCGTGCTGGAAGACAACGGCCCGCTGGCGAAGGAAAGCTTCCTCGATGCGGTTTCCAGCCGGCTCGGCCTGTCCGGTGGCGATGATATGCGGCTGTTCATGATCGATTTCGGTGGGCTGCGGGATACGGCACTGACCGAGCGGATGGGGACGGAAGCGGCCCAATTCCGGACCACGATTGAGGATGCGTTGGGCGAAGTATCCGGTGGCGGCCCCGTTGGTCGGCTCGATGCCAGCAGCTACGGCGTGTTGGGGAGTGCCGGTCAGAACCAGGCAACGCTGGTCGCATCGGTAGTCGAGGCCGCGGGCCGTCTTGGTGTTTCGGAAGCGGACCTTGGCGCCAGGGCCGAATCCGTAGCGCTGGATGTGGTGGAAGCCGATCCGAAGAAGCTGCGCGGATTGCTCTCCCATGTCTGTCATAAATTCTACCAGACCATCCGCAATGGGGCGGATTTCGGCAGCGAGCAGCTCAGCGAAATCTCCGAGGAAGTGCAGCAGGCCATCGGCCTAATCGAAACCGCACTGGACCGGGAAGATGTCGCGATTCAGTCGCGGGAGGTCCGGTTCCTGTCATCGGGGGCGGTCCGTATCATCCTCGCCTATGGCGAACTGGTGTTCGGTGATGAACAGGTCCCGGCCAGCCGCCTGCTCGTGCTGTCTGATCATCCTGCGCTGTGCTGCCGGCATGACCGGGTCATCGCCTTGGCGGCGCTGGCGGCGCAAACCGATACGGAAACACCGGTTGTCGTTGATATCTACCCGCCGACCCTGGAGTCCGGTGCCGCGGCGGAGATCGCGGCGGAAATAGCCGGTCTGGGACGGATCGTTGGCTTCCGGCCGCACGGGCTGGATATTTCCGCGACACGGTCCCCGGCGGTGCGGGAGGTGCAGAAATTGCTGAAGGACGGGTATCCGGTCTGGCTGGTCAATTTTTCGACCGCCATTGCGAAGACGCGGCAGCTTCAGGGCGCATTCGTTGAAGTTTCCGCGACCTTCCTGCGCGATGTCAGCGCCATGCCGGACCGCAATGTCCTGCTGTCCCGGCTGCTGAAGGTCTGGAACGATGTCGAGGTCAGCCTTGTTGCCGTGAATGTCGACTCCAAGAATCTGGCATCCTTCGTCAGCAAGCTGGGCATCGCCTTTGGTGTTGGCGTGGCGGCGGACCCGAAAGCTGATGCGCCGCAATCGACCAGCGACGTGCGGCGCTGAACCCTGCCGCGCGGACCGGCTGTTGACGTTTATGTTGCGGACGCGGGTTCCATCGTCGTCAGGCAGTCGTCATCCAGCGCTTCCAGCGGTGCGAAGTCGCGATGCGCCATCCATTCCGGGCGTTTGAACTGGCGGATATGGTTGTCCACGTGGCACAGGCTCAGATAGACGATGGTCCGGTCCCAGGGCGAGATATTTGCCGGGCTCGCATGGACCAGGTTGCTGTGGAACAGCATCGCCGAGCCGGCCTTGCCCTTGGGCGATACCATGCCGCCTTCATCGACCAGCCGGGTGATCGATTCCTCGTCGATGGTCCAGAGCGGGTAGCTGGTGGTCTGCACATCATGGCCCGCCTGGAGGACGCCGGCCTTGTGGCTGCGCGGGATAAACATCAGCGCGCCATTGAATTCGGTGACGTCCTCCAGGAACAGCGCAATATTCATGGCGCGCGGTTCGGGCATCATGTCGTCGCGTGACCAGGTGCCGTAATCCTGGTGCCATTGCCAGACATCGCCGTTGAAGGCCGCCTTGGCGTTGATCTTGAACTGGTGCATGTAGACCGATCCGTGGAGCAACTGCGTAACGGGGGCGAGCAGGCGCGGATGCCGGCCGAGGCGGCGGAAGGCCTCGTTATAATTCTGTGCGGCAAAGGCGGTGCGGGCGGTGGTGCCGTCCTTTTCGCGGAAGACTTCTTCCCGGTCCATGGCGAAAATACGGTGCGCCTCGCGGTTCAACAGGGCGATTTCCGCTGGATCGAACAGTTCCGGCAGGAATACCCAGCCTTCGGTGTCGAATTGCTCTACCTGTTCGTCGCTCAGTCGCATGGTGCGCTCCTTCAATATATCAGCCGCATTTTACGGTGTGGCGGCGGGATTGGCTATTCGCGGCTGCGCATCAGTTCCGCGGTTCTACGGTCGTCTGGATTATCGGATTTCGACAGCGCATCGGTGACGGCTGCGCGGTCCCGCCCGTCCCTATTTTGGCTCAGCTTGAACTTGCCCTCGATACGCGAAATGGGGATGCGGAAATTGACAATGGCGCGGATCATCCCGGCAATGTAATCCCCATCCCGGTCGTCCAGCGACCAGGGCGCATCGGCGCCGGCCTCGAACGTGTCCACCAGTTGTCGCTGGTCGGCATAGGCGGCGTCCGGGTCATCGACGATTTCCGGCGTGCCATAGGCATGCACGGCGGCGTAATTCCAGGTCGGTACCGCGTTCTCAGCCTGGTACCAGCGCGGCGTGACATAGGCATGGGGGCCGGAAAACATGCACAATACCTCTTTCCCGTCGGCGAAACCCCGCCAGTGCGGATTGGCGCGGGCCATATGCGCGACCAGCGTGTCCCCGTCCAGCATGAAGGGCAGGTGGGTTGCGAAGGGCTGCCCGTCGACCGTGCTCGTCAGGATGCCGAAGCTGTTCTGCCGGATAAAACCATGCAGCGCTGCCTGATCGTCCTCGGCAAAATGTTTGGGTATGTACATGCTTGAACTCCCTCAATGCCGCGCTCCTATACCACCGGATTGCGGCGCCGGACAGGGCCGGATGGTGAATTTGAGGCAGACCAATTGACCCATGTCATTTGTCGGAACGCCGGGATCGTATGAATTGAAGGGACGCAACATATAAGAGGGTGCTTAAAATCATGACACATGTCCCGCACGAACTGGCCGATGAATTCCCGGAACACGCCGGTCGGCTTCATGAACTGAAATTGTCGAACGCCCATTTTCGGCATCTGGCCGACGAACACCACAAGGTGAACCGGGAGATCCACCGGATCGAGGCGGAAACCCAGACGGCGTCCGATGCCCATTGGGAAGACCTGAAGAAGCAGCGTTTGGCGCTGGCGGATCAGATCCGGGTGATGCTGAACGCGCCGGTCTCTGGCTGAACCGGACGAATCGGCCTATTCCTGCTGCCGGAAGCGTGGCGGGAAAGGCCGTGTCGGTGGCGTCTTACGTTTATATCCTGGGCAGTGACGGCAAGGGCGGGTACCGCACCTATGTCGGCTGGACTCTTGACCTCGACAAACGGCTTGCCGCGCATAATACAGGGCGCGGGGCGCGTTCCACGCGCGGGCGGCAATGGGTGCTGCTCTATGCCGAACAATACCCCACGCGGAATGAAGCGATGCGCCGCGAATGGTATCTGAAACGCGACCGGGCGTTCCGGAAAAGCGTTCAGAACTTCTGGTAGCCGCCGTCAATCAGCAATGTATCGCCGGTATGGTAGGCGCTGGCATCCGACATCAGGTAGACGGCAATGCCGCCGAAATCATTGCCGTCGCCCCATCGCCGCATGGGAATGCGGGGTTTGACCGCGTCGGCGAACTTGTCCCAGTTGAAGGCGCTTTCGGTCATCGCGGTTTCGATCCAGCCCGGCAGGATTGAATTCGCGGTGATGCCGTAACGCGCCATTTCCACCGATAGCGCATAGATCATCGACACCAGCGCCCCCTTGGTGGCGGCGTAATGTTCGTTGCGTGCCGCGCCCGATATCGCCGCAAGGCTGGCGGTGGCGACCAGCCGGCCCCCGTCACCGCGTTCGATCATGTGCCGTGCTGCCGCGCGGAAGGTATAGAAGGTGCCGTCCAGGTTCACGCCCATGATGAGGCGCCAGTCCTCGGTGCTCATCTCGACAAAGGGTTTCAGCGCGCCACGGCCGCTGACCCCGGCATTGGCGAAGCAGCCATCGACCCGGCCGAAGCGTTCCAGGGTTTCCGCGAAGCAGGCTTCGACCGCGTTTTCATCGGAAACGTCGCAGATCAGCGTGGCGGCCTCGCCGCCATGTGCTTCGATTTGCGCCAGCGCCGCGGCGTTCTTGTCCGCATTGGTGCCCCAGATGCAGACGGATGCGCCGGCCCGGGCGACGGCATCCGCCATGCCCAGCCCGATCCCGCCATTGCCGCCGGTGATCAGCGCGACTTTTCCCGTCAGGTCGAATGCGTCATAGGCCATGGGTCAGGCTGCCTTCTTCTTGAGTTGATCCAGCGGGCCGACTTCTTTTTCAATGCCCGGAATGACTTCGCTGGCGAAGCGTTCGACGGATCGCATCGCGGCGGCATGCGGGAAATTGCCGACCTGGAAGAACATGGCGGTATGCGATGCCCCGACCTCGCGGATTTCCGTTACACATTTTTCGATGCAGGTTTGTGCATCGCCGATAATCAGGTTGTCGACGATCTGGTCGATTGACGGTTCATCCTCCAGCGGGACTTCCGCCATCATGCCGGTATCGGTCATGACCTCCTGCCGGCGGCGCAGGTTGCTGGCCAGCCGGTACTGGAACAGGGCGTTGTCGGCGAATTGCCGGGCTTCATCCTTGCTGTCGGTCACGCAGGTAAATCGCAGCGCGCCAAAGGCCATATCGGCGGGGTCATGGCCCGCCTCGGCGAAGACGGCGGCGCAACTGTCGCGTTGCCGGACCAGATGGTCCTTGTCATTCAACCGGCCGGTGAAGATCGGTGTATAGCCGCGTTCGGCGGCGACCCGTTGCAATTCCGGCGAATCCCCGGCGATCCAGATCGGCGGTACGCCCTGCGGGCCGCGCGCGCTGATATGGGTCGGCAACTGGTCGAAATGTTTGCCGTGATATTCGAAGACGGGTTCGGTAAGGCCCTTTTCGATCATTTCGAGGATTTCAACGGCCTGTTCCCGGGCATCGGACAGGTCGACCCCGAAACGGTCGAATTCGAAGGGCTGGTATCCGCTGCCGACCCCAAGCACCAGCCGCCCGTTCGACAGGGCATCCACCATGCCGATTTCCGCGATCAGCCGCGCGGGGTTGTAAAGCGGCAATACGACAATCCCGGTCGCCAGCTTGATGCGGGATGTTGCGGCGGCGCAATGGGCCGCCATGACCAGCGGGGAGGGGCAGACGCAGTAATTGGAAAAGTGATGTTCGGCGAACCAGGCCGTTTCAAAACCTCCCTGATCCGCCAGTTGCACCAGCTCCCGCGTTTCCGCCATCAATTGCGTCGTGGTGGTACCCGCGTCGCGGTATCCCATCAGGTTGAACAGCCCGTACATTGCATTCTCTCCCGCCAATCAGCTTATCCGTCTTGCAGGTTAGGGCATGACGCATGGTGTGGCCAACGCCTCATATTCGTCCTGGCGTATATGGAATTTCCACTAGCCCAGGGGCGTGGCGTGTAGTATTCGCGGCGCATGAACAAGCCTTTACGTGAAGCCCGTGTCTTTCTGGTTGGCGCTGGACCCGGCGATCCCGACCTGTTGACCCTGCGCGCTGCCCGCCTGCTGGGGGAAGCCGATACCGTGGTGTATGACCGGCTGGTATCGCCTGCGATCCTCGATCTGGTCTCGCCCGGCGCCACGCGAATATTTGCCGGCAAGGCCTCGCGCGAGCATGTGATGCCGCAACCGGCCATCAATGAATTGCTGGTGTCGCTGGCGCAGGATGGCAAGCGTGTTGTGCGGCTCAAGGGCGGTGACCCCTTCGTATTCGGCCGTGGCAGTGAAGAAGCGCTGCACCTGGCCGAACACGGCATCGGTTTCGAAATCGTGCCGGGAATCAGCGCCTCGGCCGGTTGTGCCGCCTATGCCGGTATCCCGCTGACGCATCGTGGCATCGCCAAAGGGGTGCAGTTCGTTACCGGTCATACGCGCGGGACTGACGATGACGATCTGGACTGGGCCCGGCTGGCCGACCCGGATACGACGCTGGTGATCTATATGGGATTGTCCAAGATCGAACGGATCTGCGGCAACCTGATAAAGGCCGGCTTGCCGGCCGACACGCCGGCGGCGGCGATTGAAAACGGCACCATGCCGTCGCAGCGGGTGATTCTGTCGACCCTGGCGGATATGCCGGAAACGATTGCGCATGACGGTCTCGGCGCGCCGACCCTGTTTGTTATTGGCGCTGTCGTGGCGCTGGCGGACAGGCTTGGCTGGCAGGTCGAAGGCCAGGACGGTTAGCGTTAACCATAAATTATCGATGCCTTCGCCGGATGTGAATGTTGACCTTTCATGTGCCCGGCTTGCTGTAACGGCCCGCTTCGCAGTAGCATTCCCCGATACATATCTGGAAAACTGAATGCGGGCGAAGGAGATATACGATGGCGTCGGTCATGGAACACGACCAGGAAACGGGCACCCCGGCTGAAATTACGATAACGCCGATGACGGTTTATACCGGCGCCGAGATTTCCGGGGTGGACCTGAAGCAGCCGCTTTCGCCGCAGGCCGTTGCCGAAATCCGGATCGCGCTGGCCAAATGGAAGGTCATTTTCTTCCGCGACCAGAATCTGGATCATGCACAGCATGTCGCCTTCACCCGGCAATTCGGCGCGCCCACGATCGGGCATGTCGTTTTTGGCCATGACGACAAGTTCCCTGAAATCTATTCGGTGGCGAAGCATCGCAAGGCGCAGAGCTTTGGCGGCGCGCCGATGATGCGGCCATGGTCTGGCTGGCACACGGATATCACGGCAGCGATCAATCCGCCGGCGGCGTCGATCCTGCGCGGCGATGTTGTGCCCTCGCATGCGGGCGACACGCAATGGACCAATCTGGCCGCGGCCTATAACGGGTTGTCGGAAGTCATGCGTGGAATCGTGGATAACCTGAAAGGGTTGCACAAATTCGCCCCGCCGCAGGGCGCTGCGGCAAGCCATGAATACGCGGAATCGGTGAAAAGCCGGAGCCTGGTCAGCGAACATCCGCTCGTCCGGGTCCATCCCGAATCCGGCGAAAGGGTTCTGTTCATAAGCCCTAGCTTTCTGAAATCGATCATCGGGATGACCCCGCGGGAAAGCCAGACGATGCTGGAAATGCTGTGGGAACATTCGGTTCGTCCCGAATACACAGTGCGGTTCCGTTGGAACACCGGTGATATTGCATTCTGGGACAACCGGGCCACGGCGCATCTTGCGCCCAAGGATGTCTTTGCAATCGACGATGACCGCCAGATGTACCGCACGACGCTGGTCGGTGATGTCCCCTACGGAATCGATGGCGAGCCGTCTGTATCCCTGGAAGGCGTGCCTATCGAAGGGATCTAGCAGGGCAGGGTCAGCACAAAGGTTGTTCCTTCGCCCGGTGTGGATTCGACATCGATCATGCCGCCATGCCGGGTGACGACAATATCCCAGGACATGGCGAGGCCCTGACCGGTTCCGCTGCCGACATCCTTGGTCGTGAAGAATGGCTCGAAAATCCGTTCCCGGATGTCTTCGGGAATACCTGGCCCCGTATCTGAAATGCGGATTACGACGGATTTTCCCTGTGCAACGGTGCTGATGCCGATTGTTTCCGGTTTGCCGGATTTCGCCTCCGCGATGGCGTGGGCGGCGTTCACGATGATATTCAGAAATACCTGATTGAGTTCCGCTGGAAAACCGAGGACCTGTGGCAGGTCTTCAGCCATGTCTTCCTTGATTTCAGCAAGATCTCGCCATTCGTTGCGGGTAATCGTCAGCGTGTTGCGCAGGGACTGGTTAATGTCGACCGGCGTCCGGTTTTCACTGTTGGGTTGCGAGAAATCCTTCATCGACGTGATAATCCGCGCGACGTCCTTGACCCCGTTCAGGGAATGTTCGATGGCATCGGGCACGTCATCCTTCAGGAAATCCAGGTCGACGGCACTGACGGCTTCCCCGATCCTTGCCTTTGCGGCAGTCAGGTCGCTGCCGGATTGTGCTGCGTCGACAATTTCGTTGAAGGTGTCGACGAGGCCGAAAAGGCCCTCGCTGGCATTACGCAGAAAGCCGAGATTGTCGCCGATATACTGTATCGGTGTGTTGATCTCGTGGGCGATGCCGGCGGCGAGCTGGCCAATTCCTTCCAGTTTCGAGGCGCGGGCAAGCTGGTCTTCGATTTTTTTGCGTTCGGTGATGTCCTCGATCACGCCGATAAACCCGAATGGTTTCCCCGGTGCTGCCCGGTGCGGAATAAACGTGACATTGATATGGCGGGTGTTGCCGTCGGGACAGGTCGTGATCGCCGTGTGCGTCACCGTTTTGCCCCCCAGCGCCTTTTCCAGATAGGGGAGCCGTTCGCTGTATAATTCGGCACCGATAACGTCGGCATAATGCTTGCCGACAATTTGTTCGGATGGACGGTTCAGCCATTCCGTGCCGGTGCGGTTTATGTATTTGTAGTGCTGGTCCTCGTCGAGCCGGAAGACCTGAACGTGCAGCGAATCCGTGATGTGGCGGATCTGATTGTCGCGGCTACGCAGCTTATTTGCAGATTTGGCAATATCGGAAATGTTGGTAGCGATGGTTGCGACGGCACGTTTGCCACTGCCGTCGAGATCAAGCGGAAACTTTACCATGGCGTACATCTCGACCTGTCCATCAGGAAGGGTATTCGAAAGCATTTGCCGTCGGGTCTGCCCTGTGTCGAGAACCGCCTCGTGCATCGAAATATCGCCGGATGACCGGTTGCGGATCAGGTTGGCGCTGTCGGGCGTGCCAATAAGGGACGCCCGAATATCATGTTTTTTGCAAAAGACCCTGTTGGCCAGAAGAATCCGGTTATCGGGGGAAATCGCCCAGATTTCATCGGTCGTGTGTTCCAGGAATCCCGTCACGATGTTGGTAAGGCCCGATTTGGCCAATGATTCCTCAACGGTCAGCAGCAGAAACGCCGGGGAATGCGGCGACATGGCAATTCTGGTTACTTTCTCGCTGACCTGCGCCTTTTTACCGCTTTCAAGCGTGTACTGTATTTTGCGGTCAAGCGGCACGTTATCGCCGTCCTGGGCAAGCGCGGTCAGCTCATCCGCATATCCTGGAGCGTCTTCAGGACTGACGACATCGCAAACGCTCCGGTCTGTCAGCCCGTCTGCCGAATATCCGGTTATGGCGCTAAATCTGTCGTTAACGGCCTGGTAAGTCAGGTTTTGAGGGCAGATTATCGCCATTGCCTGCGGCGCATTTTCAAATACCCCGAGGAAGAAATCCTTCGATTTGGTCGGGTTTGTCGCCTGATGCGTCGGCTCTTGCTGAGTTGGCATGGCTGTTCCGGGGTGGCTGACATTGCCTGTGTCGACCATGAACAAGGCCGATCAGGATTGCCCGGAAGGTATATTGCAAAAGCTAATAATTCATTGAGGTGTATATAAAAATGCCGGATTTTAGCCATTTTTCCGGCTTTATGGCACGTTATAACCTGCTGGTCCGGCTGTGATTACACGCAAAGGTTATCGTTGCCGGATCAGCCGCGTTTGCGGCGCAATCCGGCGACACCGAACAGACCGATACCGAACAATGCCAGCGCGCCCGGTGCCGGAACCGTCGTGACAGCCGAGAACAGAATTTCAATGACAAAGTCGTTGTAATCGAGATCGCCGAGCGTGGGCAGATCCTCGAAGCCGAGAATATAGCGGAATGCCTCGAATCCATCGTCATTGGGGTCGTTGGTGGGGTCGACCGTCTTGAAAGCGACCATATGGTCCAGACCGTTGAAATTGTCCGACGCAAGCGACGTGTAAAAGGTATTGCCTTGGCCGCGGACGTCAATTGTCGGTTTCCAGATATCGCCGCTCGAAAGCCCGGGAATGACAGCGTCAAGTTCGGTAAAACCGCTGGTAATGGTACTGCAACCCGTGACCCCGGTACAATCCGACAGCAGAACCCTGTTGTTCGTCGTGGCGCCGATCAGTTCATGATAATCGCCATTCAGCAGGGTTGCGCCGAAGCGGTTGCTGTAACCGGCATATCGGGCGCGGCCCTGTACCTGGGTTGTCAGGCCGCCGGCCGAAAGATAGGTAAAGAAGCTGTCATCCGGGTCACTGACGCGTTCCCATGCCAGCCCACCGCCGATATCGTCGATAATCAGATCGACGATCGAGGTCTGTCCGTCGAAGGTTCCGCCACCGGTACAGGTTTTGCCAATCTCGCCGGATTGTCCAAAGCTGTCGGCACCGACAAGGCAGCGTTCGCTGCCGGTGTAACCGCGCGCTTCGACATACGTCGTCGCGTGTGCGGTTGAAAACAGCGCCAAGATTGATGCCAGAAAGGCCGCAGTCAGAGTAATCGTTTGCGTGCGCACGGTGCTTCTCCCTATCGCTGTCACGTCCTCTTGTTTTTCCAACCCAAAGTCGGGGCTGAGGGAGTGACAGCCAAAAAATCTCTCATCAGATCACAATATTTCCCATGGATCGCAATCCGGCGCGTCATCCGAATGGGGGAGGATATGTAAAATGTTTCAAAAAAACTGGTTAATTTGGGGTATTTTTTTCTGAATCCTGACGTTTGGGTGCCGGTTTGCCGTCCTGTTGTGGCGCGTTACAATGCAGCGCGGCGTAACGGTGGAGTGGTTTCAGGATGGATATGAGTTTCAGCGAGTCGGACCTTGCGTTCCGGGATGAAGTGCGCGGGTTTCTGCGCGAGAACCTGCCGGATACGGTGCGCGATGTTGTACGGCGAACGCCGTCATACCTGTCCAAGGACGCAATGGTTTCCTGGCAGAAGGCGCTGTACGAAAAAGGCTGGATCGCGCCGGGCTGGCCGCAGGAATATGGCGGGACCGGTTGGACCGCGATGCAGAAATTCATTTATGGCGAGGAATATCAGGCGGCGGATTGCCCCAAGATCAGTTCCTTTGGCATCACCATGGTTGGGCCGGTGATCTACACCTTCGGCACGGATGCGCAAAAACAACGTTACCTGCCGAAAATTCTGTCCAGCGATGAATTCTGGTGCCAGGGCTATTCGGAACCGGGCGCGGGTTCCGACCTTGCTTCCCTGCAAACGCGGGCGATCCGCGATGGTGATGAATACGTCGTGAACGGGCAGAAAATCTGGACCTCGCAGGCGCACCGGGCCGATATGATCTTCTGTCTCGTACGGACCGACCCGGATGTGAAGAAGCAGGAAGGCATCACCTTTTTGCTGATCGACATGAAGACGCCGGGTATCACGGTGAAACCGATCATTTCCATTGATGGCATGCATTACCTGAACGAAGTGTTCTTTGATGATGTGCGGGTACCGGTGGAGAACCGTATCGGCGAGGAGAACAAGGGGTGGACCTACGCGAAATTCCTGCTGGGGCATGAACGCACGGGCATTGCCGGGGTTTCGAAGTCCAAGCGGAAGGTTGAAAAGGTCAAGGAAATAGCCGCGGTTGAAAAATCCGAAGGCGGAGTCTTGCTGGACGAGCCGGAATTCCGCGCGCGGCTTGCAACTGTCGAGGTCGACCTGATGGCGCTGGAAGTCACCAATCTGCGCATGATGGCGGCGATGAGCGCCGGGCGGCCGCCGGGTGCCGAATCATCGACCCTGAAAATCCGGGGCACCCAGATTGAACAGGAATTGAACGAATTGCTGGTCGAGGCAATGGCCTATTATGCCCTGCCATACGGGCCGGGACAGGTGCGACCGGATACCAACGAAGCGCCCATCGGCCCGGATTCCAGCGTCGGCATCATGAGCGAACGGCTGCTGCGCCGGGCCGCATCGATTTACGGCGGATCGAACGAAATCCAGAAAAACATCATCGCCAAGGCAATTCTCGGACTTTAGGGACCGGTTTTATCTTCGGGGCGACACGACAGGAAATTACCCATGCAAAACGACCACTTTCAGCCACGGCGCAGCTTCATTTTCATGCCGGGGATCAGCCCCGACATGTATCCCAAGGCGCTGGCGACCGGCGCGGATATCGTCTGCATCGATCTGGAGGACGCGATTGCGCCAAACCACAAGGCCGATGCGCGGGAACGGACCATCAAGTTGTTCCAGACACCCCTGTCTGACCCGGGGTTGGGCGTTGGGGTTGAAAGCATGGTGCGGATCAACTGTCTGCGCACGGTCGATGGTATGGCCGATGTACAGGCGGTCGTTACCAGCCCGTCGCCGCCGCCGGCACTTATGTTGCCCAAGGTTACGTCACCCGCGGAAGTGCAGTCGCTGGACGAAATGCTGAGCGAATACGGGCTATCGACCCGGTTGCACGTGATTATTGAAACCAATGCCGGGCTGGAAGCCAGTTATGAAATCGCACAATCCAGTTCGAGAATCGATGCCATGTTCTTCGGCGGCGTCGATATGGCAGCCGACCTGCGCGCCAAAAACAGCTGGGAGACCCTGTTATATGCCCGCTCGCGGGTCGTTCATGCCGCCGCCGGCGCCGGGGTGGATGTGATCGACGTGCCCTATCTGGATCTCGACGACATGGCCGGAATGGAGCGCGAAGCCCAGCTTGCCGCCGACCTGGGCTTCACCGGAAAAGGGTCGATCCATCCCAAGCAGATCGCGCCGCTGAACGCCATTTTCTCGCCGGATGCGGCTGCGGTTGCGCATGCCAAACGGGTGGTTGCGGCCTTTGAGGAGGCGGATAGCGGTTTGGTCGTTCTGGACAATAAATTAATTGAGAAGCCGGTCCTGCGCGACATGTACCGGATATTGCGCGTGGCGGAACGCATCGGCCTCCCGGTGTGATGGGGAGGGCGGTTTTTTGACACAATAGCGGATCGATTTCCTTCAACAGCGGAAAAAAGTCTTCTATAACTGATATATAAGCGGAATCAGTCGATTCCCTGCTTGTCCCCTAAAATCTGCGCTCGTATTGTTTTCGCGTTTTCGAATATGAAGTGCGGGTACTGATTGCGCGGGTATATGCCCCCGCAAACCGGGAATGCGCCGGAAGACGAAAACCGATTGTTGTCAGTTCATAGCCGCCTTGGTCCAGGTGGCTTATCCGTGGGAGGATTTCGATGCCGCCGGTCATGGTTGCGGGGAAGCATTGTTTCAATATCGCGCCGCTCACCGGCCCCTATGGGGCGCGGATAACCGGGCTTGATTTCACCCGTAATGCCGGGCGGGCGCTCTTTGAGACAATCGAGGAAGCGCTGCTGGAACATCAGGTTCTGGTCTTTCGGGATCTTGGCCTGGATGAACGTCAGCAGGTCATGCTCAGCGAATATTTCGGTTCAGTCCAGGAACATGTCCTGGATCAGTATCACGGCACGGATCCCGGTATTTTCATGGTCAGCAACCTGGATCAGCGCGGCCGGCCGTCGGGCGAGCATCCCGATCCTGGCGCGATGGTCTGGCACACGGACGGGTCCTGGTCCGCGCGGCCGGGGCATATCAGCATGCTGTACGCGCTGCAGATTCCCAGCGAAGGCGGCGATACGTTGTTTGCGGACACCTATACCGCCTATGAAGAACTCGACAGTCCGACCCGTACACGGATTTCGACGCTCACGGCAGTCCATGATCTGAACGATTCCCGCCGCCGTTCGGGGGCACGCGTTCAGATGACCGCGGAGCAACGCGCAGCGGCACCTCCGGTGGAACATCCGATCGTGCGGGTTCACCCGGAAACAGGCCGCCCGGCACTGTATCTGGGCGAACATGCGGCCTATGCCACTGGTATGCCGGAAGCGGAAGGCCGGGCGCTGGTATCGGACCTGAACGAGCGCGCGACTGCGCCGCACCTTATTTATCGTCACCGCTGGCGGCGGCGCGATCTGGTGATGTGGGACAACCGCTGCGTCATGCATCGGGCGACGCCATACGACACGGTGCATGAAAGCCGGGTCATCCGTCGGACGACGGTGCTGGAGCCGCTGGACGTGGAAATGGAAGAGTCGATGGAACCGGCGCTGTTGGCGGTTAATCCCTGATCCAGCCCGGGCCCCACAGGTTCAGCGAACGTTCTTCTAGCGGCCAGACCCGGGCGGCCATCTCGCGCGGCATATTTTCCAGCTCAGCGGAAATTTCGACCTGATTGCCGTGCGGGTCCTTGATCATGAAGAACAGGTTATTGCCGGGGCCATGCCGGCCGGGTCCCCACCACAGCTTGATATTCAGCGATGACAGGTGATCCGCCCAGTCGCGGATGTCATTCCAGGAATCGACCTCATAGGCATGATGGTCGGACCGGATTTCAGACGCGCTGAAAACGGCGAAGCTGTGATGTTCGGGATCAGACCGATAGAACGCGACCTTTCGGGTCGCCGGGTCATCGACATCGGCGGCGCAGTAATCGGACGCGGTGTAACCCAGCACATCCTCGTAAAACTTCATCATCGGGGCCAGATTATCCGTCGCGACGACAACATGCTGCAGCCGCCCGGAAAGGTTCAGTGCCGATGGCGTATTGACCGCCTTTTGTGATGGCAGGTCGCGGCGCGGCAGGCCAAAAACACTGAGCCAGCCATCGGGATCGCGCACCGCAACCGCATCAGGTTCAAAGATGGGGGAGGGCGAGGGTTCGGTGTTCAGCCCCTGGCCCTGCAGAAATTCCCGGATATCCTCCAGTTGCTGGCGGCTCTGCACCTTGTAGCCGTGATAGGGCCGCTCGCCCGGTTTGCCGCTGCCGACGACGAGCCTTCGGCCGGGGCCCTGCAACAGGAAAGTGTCACCTTCAAACGGGGACTGGTGAAAGCCGAAGACGGTTGCGTAATAGTCGGCGAGCATTGCCGGATCGTCGGAATTGAGCCGCAGATGGTCCAGTTGGGCCGGCCAGATTGGCGATTCGATACTCATACGCGCTCACCCCCAAAGGTACATTACCCGTTCCATATTAATCCGAAAGAATAGGGGCGCAACTCGGCGGCATCTGTTCCGGGTTATGCTGGCTGCGGGAACTCCGGGACGGGTTGATTTTCTAGTCAAAATATGTTATTATTCCTAAAAACATTTGCGAACATGCAGTCTCATAATAAGGGGTACGAAATATGCTGTTCATCACCAACAGGGAATTCAAGGAAACCATCGAAACGCCGGACGCCGATACCTTGCCGCGTCCGGTCACGTTTGACCTGGACAAGAACGCGCCGGCGAATTCGGTCTTTTACTGCGAGCGACAGGGGGCAGAGCAGTATCGGGAGATCGGGTCCCAGTCATTCCTGGAGCGTCTGAAGGAATCCCCGGCAAAGCAGTTGCTGATCTTTATCCACGGCTTTTCGAACCTGCCGGAACCGGACATCTTCCCCCGGGTCGAAAAACTGCAGGCCCTGTTTGACGCCCGTGAGGAAAACCTGGTCGAGGTCGTGCCGATGATCTGGCCTTGCGATAATGACCTCGGCATCGTCAAGGATTACTGGGACGATCAGAAATCTGCCGATCAGAGCGCCTTTTCCTTTGCCCGTGTGCTGCAACGCTTCATGGACTGGCGCGAAGAACAGCGTGATGGCGATCCCTGTATCAAGCGGATCAATGTTCTGGCGCATTCCATGGGCAACCGGGTGTTCCGCGAAACGCTTCGGGTGTGGGACCGCTATGATCTGGCGAGCGGTGTGCCGCTGCTGTTCCGCAGCACGATTTTGATGGCGGCGGATATCGTGAACGAGTCCCTGGAAGACGGCGAGGCGGGGCGGTTGATCAGCCATGCATCGCGCAACGTGTCGGTCTATTTCGCATCCGACGATCTGGCCCTGAGGTCCAGCAAGGTTTCCAACCTGCGGAACATGGTCGCGTCCCGCCGCCTGGGGCATACGGGACCCGAGGATATGGGCAAGACCCTGTCGAACGTCTATGCCATCGATTGCGACAATTTCAACAACCGCTACGATTCACCCAAGGGGCATTCGTATTTTCTGGATGACAATGTCGGCAATCCCGGAAAGGTGCTCGAGCACATACACGAAACCATAAAAACCGGCCGGGTCACGGTCGAGGACGAACGCCGCCGAACGCATATCCTCTAGGCTGTCCACCCGTAAAGCGCCCTGCATCGCTTGCCGCGACAAGGATGCATCCCTAATGTTCCGGAACGCGAATGTGACAGGGAGGCTCCGCAATGAGCGGTAATGGCGCGCGGCGCTATACGGGGGGCATGGTCAATCTCGACAAGGGGATGATTAGCCGGGAGATTTTTACCAGCCAGGCTGTCTACGATGATGAGTTGGAGCGTGTATTCGCGCGCTCCTGGCTGTTTGTTGGCCATGAAAGCCATATTCCCGAAGCGGGCGATTACATGCTCAGCCGCATGGGCGAAGAATCGGTCATCTTCAATCGTGACCGGCATGGCAAGCTGCATGTGTTCCTGAACAATTGCCGCCATCGGGGGATGCGGGTCTGTCGCTACGACAATGGCAATTCGCGCAAATTCGCCTGTCCCTTCCACGCCTGGGTATTTTCCGATGAAGGCAAGCTGATCGGCGTGCCGAAGCTGGAAAGCGGTTACCACAATGAACTCGACCGGTCGCAATGGGGCCTGATCGAAGCACGCGTCGCCAGCTATCACGGCTATGTCTTCGCCTGCTGGGACGAGGAAACGCCCGAATTCGAGGATTACCTCGGCGACCTGCGTTTCTACTTTGATGACTACTGCGAACTACCAGACGGTACTCATGGGGACTGGGAAGCCTTCGGCGGCGTGTTCAAATGGCGTGTGCCCTGCAACTGGAAATTCGGCGCGGAAAATTTCGGCGGCGATTACTACCACAACCCCAGCCATGCCTCGGTTGATGCGGTCGTGCTGTCGCCGGCGGGGACCAAGGGGCGGCATACCTATGACACGGTTTCGAAAACGCGCGAGCTTCACAAGCTCAACATCCTGACGAAGGAAGGGCACAACGCCCGCGGCGAGCTGTTCAAGGATGATTACGACTACGTGCCGACATATCAGGAAATGGCCGTGGTCGAGGATTACTTTCGCGACTGCTATGCCAAGCGCCAGTCGAAGCTTGGTGAAAAGGCGCGCTGGTACGGCCATGGCGGTACGATCTTTCCAAACGTGTCCTATTCCAACGGGGTACAGAGCATGGGCACGTGGCATCCCTGCGGCCCGAACGAAACCGAGATCTGGCGGATCTTTCTGGCGCCCAAGGCGGCGCCGGACGAGGTCAAGAACGTGCTGCGCCATTATGTGATTCGCTATCAGGGACCGTCCGGGCTGACCGAACAGGATGACATGGAAAACTGGGCCTCGGCGCATGAAGGCGCGCGCGGCACCATCGCCCGCCGGCATGATTTCCATTACGGCATGGGCATGGGGCATGAACGCAAGGGCTGGCCGGTTTCCTGGCTCGGCGGCGATATCTACGCGACCGAGGATGTCTCGGAACAGAACCAGCGCGCCTATTACAGCCGCTGGGCGCGCGATATGGATCAGCCTCCGTTCGAACGAAAACCGTTGCAGGCAGCGGAGTGACGCGGACGATGGACGGACGACAGGACGGCGATTTCCTCAACCAGCTTATCCTCCGCCACCGGGTCGAGCAGTTTTATATTGCCGAAGCCGATCTGCTGGACACGCGCCAGTTCGACGAATGGCTGACCTTGCTGGCCGAAGATATCCGCTACTGGATGCCGGTGGCCAGCAACCGCGAGACCGGAAAATGGGCCGGCGAATACACGCGCGAAGGCAAGGACCTGAACTGGTTCGACGAAGGAAAGTTCGAACTGGAACAGCGCGTCAAACAGATCATGACCGGGATGCACTGGGCCGAAGAACCCGTGTCCCGCACCAGCCACATGGTCGCCAACCTGCGGGTGGCCGAAGCCGATGACGGGATGATCGACGCGCATTGCCGCTTCTTCGTTTACCGCAACCGCACCGAGACGGAGACCGATTTCTTCGTCGGCAAGCGCCACGACCGGCTGCGCGCCGAAGGCGATACGTTCAAAATCGCCGCGCGCGAAATCTTCCTCGATCAGAGCGTCCTGCTGGCCAAGAACCTGACGGTATTTTTCTGATCCGACCGCTTTAGTACGGAGTTCCTGACATGCAACGATCCAGACTGCCGCAGGGTGGCGCGAATGTATTCCAGAAAATCCGCGCCAAACGGGCCGAAGCGCAGGGGCAGGGGATTGCGCTGCTTGATCTGTCGATCGGTGAACCCAAAGGGCCGGCACTGCTGAGCGCGCGGGAAGCGGCGCGCGATGCGGTGATGAGCGCCGACGAGGCCATGCATGCCTATCAATACAACGCCAGTCCGGCGGTGCCCGGTTTCCCCGAACGCTTCGTCAATGCGCATTTGCCGCGCCCGATGCCGGACGAGGGCGTTTCCTATCTGCCGATCCCGGGCATCAAGCCGATCCTGGGGTTGTTGCCGCTGGCCTGTGGCTGCGCGCAGGGACCGGTGACGGTCGCGACGATGACCAAGCCGGGCTATCCGATCCCGGCCGATTGGTGCGCATACCATTTGAACGTCACGCATTACGCACTGCCGCTGAATTCGACCAATGCCTTCCGCTTCGCGCCGGATGATATCCAGACAGGCACGAACCTGATCATGACCAATTACCCGCATAACCCGTCCGGCCAGGTGGCGACGGCGGACTGGTTCCGGGCGCTGTGCCGGCATTGCAGCGACAACGACATCCGCCTGTTCAACGATGCCGCCTATTATTCGCTAAGCCATGATTCCGACTGCGCGACCCTGGCCGAAATCGCCGTGGACTTCCCCGACCTGTCCTGGGCCGAGGCCTATACGGCGGCGAAGCTGATTGGCAATGGCACCGGCTGGCATGTCGGCGCGATGGTGGGCTCGCCGGATTTCATTGCCGACATGGGCGAGGTCAAGGGCAAGACCGATGCCGGGATTGTCGCGCCGATGGCAGCGGGGGCACTGGCGGCGCTGGAAACCGATCAGGACAGCATTGCCGAATACCGGGCGATGTACCGGGAACGGCTGGAGTTGTTATCGGCGCTGATGCGCGATTGCGGCATGCAGCTCGCCATCGAACCCCGGGCCGGATTCTATACGCTGTGGGAAACACCGAGCCGCGCCTTCGGCCGGTCCATTGCGGTCGCGGAGGATTTCAACTTCGCGATGATCGACAATACCGGCGTGGTCGGGGTGCATTTCGGCGATTATCTGCGCTACGCGGTTTGCGCCGATGTCGCCGTCATGGCCGATGACCTGCGTGCCGCCTTCCGCGCGGCGGAAGTCGGGTACGATTAATCCTGTACTTGTTGGTTCCTGAGTATGGCGGGTCAGGAGGTGTTTTTATTTTGGCCCGAAGTCTTTTCCGTGGGTTTTCCGTCATTCAGTTTTTTTACATTTTTGTAGCGAAACTCATTCCAGGCGGCATTGCACTGCGATACAAGCGAGTTGTCTGAAAGCGCCTTGCATTTCACATAGGTTTCATTCGCTTCTTTCTCGCGATTCATGGCGCCGAACAGCCGGATCGTGTTTGGCAACAGCCTGTTTTTTTCCGATGGATAAGAAACAGCGGCCTGCTTCAGTGCCTTTTGTGCTTCCCTGAATTTATTTGAGAAAATACTCCACTGAATACGGAAGTCATGCGCGGTGAAAGGTAGTTTCTTCTTTTTGTCGATCAAATTCAGGTTTGCAATCGCCTTGCTGAAATCTTTGTCTTCTGCCCGAATTAAGGCGAATTGCAGTCTGGTATAAGTGTGGTTTTTTCCGAGACCGTTAGTCGCCTTATACATTTCCTTTTGTGCGATTTTCTGCCTCTCCTTCGAGGAGGAGGGAAGAATATCCATCGTCAGGCTTGCACTGTCGATGTAGCCATAAATCTTATCCCAGCTCTTGTATTGCCTGCTACTCCGCAACTTGGATAAAACATCGCCTTTCCATTGCGCCTCTGAATCGAAATCGTCGTAATGTTCTTCCATGTATGCCGTGATGAGTGTCCGGCGGTCTGTCGATGATGGATGGGTTTCCCCCATCAGTTCGCGCAACAAACTGGTTCCGGCCTGAAAGCCTGATTCAATAAGTGATTCTTTTATTTGGGCTTCGGCAGCATCTCTGTTGCCGTTAAGATAAGATCCGAGGCTGGATGTATATAGACGGTCATCGAAGATCGGCAGATTCCCGAATTCAGACTCGACATCGCCGATTGCGACAATGGCGTTGATTGCATCTTTCGGATTGTAGCAGAGCCGTTCGAGCACATCGATTGCAAACAGGTCGGCGAGCATCTCCTCCCTGCGATTCCAGTTTTGAAGCATGCCCATTTCGAGCAGCAGCGGAATGCCTCGTGAATACGCCAGCCCCCTGTTCAGATCGCTGTCGCTGCCGCTGGTTTTCGCGGTATGCCAGAGGATTACTTGTCCGGCCAGTTGAGAAATCTGCTGAAACGAGCTTTGTGCCTGCCCATCCTTGAAGTGGTTCATCAGGATATGGCCGTACTCATGTGCCAGCAGGAATACGATAGCGGCTTCACTCAGGTTTCCACCCTTTTGGCGTACGCCTTCGGCCGTTTTCCGAAATGCGCCCAAAGTAATACTAATGGCGCCTGTGGCTTCAGCACGCGCCATCGTCACGCGGCCAGGTTCGATATACACATAAGAAGGGACGGCAGGTTGCGGTGACACTGCCTGGATTCTGCCAAGCAACTGGTTCAGGTGATTCTCGACCTTGGTAATATCCAGCAGGCCCTGTCGATGGACATAGGCGTTGTCGATACCCTCACCGCGCTTCATCATGACGGGAACCGTCTTTGGTGGCGCTGGGGCACTGCAATCAAAACGCTGCCCCGGCGTCAATGATTTCAGCGCCTGCTTCGGTAGGGTTGGGTTTTCCTGATTGTCATTTGCCGAAGCGGGTTCCAGTGCTGTGGCATTCTTATCTGCCGGTTCTTCGATGGTCAGCGCTCCGGCGAGAAGCCGGTCCATCACCCTTTCATCAATTTCCGGCGTTGTGTCCCAGGGATTGATGGCGCGAAACGTATTTGAAATGGAATCGGAAATGGAAGCATCTTCGCCGGACCCGGTTGTCTGGCATCCTCCGACGAGCATTAATGAAAGTAACGCGGCAACTGTTCTTCCTGAAGGGCGGGAATACATCATTGGCATGCTCCTGCGCCGGATGTGGCCAGGGAACGGCCTGAAGAGAATGTCATTCCCTTGGGGCAGGAAAATGCCTCGACCATCATGTCGCGTTTGTCGATGAGAAAGCGTCCGCCCTCAAAACCCGGAAGCGGCATCAGGTTTTCCTTGATCAGACTTTTTTCGGGAACGAAGAAGGGAAACTTGACGCTTGCCTTGATTGCCGCTGCCGCTACCTTTTTGTCCTTCTTGCCCGCGGGGCTGTAGAGCCAGATTTTAGAGGCAAGAATATCGACAACCTTTACATCCTCCGCCCTGGTTTCACCGACGTTTAGCGAGGTGAGCAGAATTGACACGATTGACGAAATGAAGAAGGGCTTGGCACGATATGATAGCGACATTTTTTGCTCTCCAACTAGCTGAAAACAAGGCGGAATGATTTCATGAAAACCCAATACAGGCCGCTAGCGTGTACTGCGGTTATGATGGCAAGATGTCCCAGTGCCAGCACGGTCAAGTGAATCATGTCGACATGGAGGACGAAGGTAAGGGCGAAGCCTGTGGCGACGACAATGCAACCAAGTACAAACAGGGCGGCCGCCTTGGGAAATTTGTTCCTGTCGGCAGAAAGCCAGTCATCTTCGGAAGTGGTGGCAGGAAGTGCCATTCTATTCAGCAAGCCACTGCCTACAACAAACAGAACAGAAAACAGAATTGTCAGGATAACGGAGAGGATATTTTCGAAAGCACGGTCGAGCTTATAAAAATATTCCTCGTTGTAATTGACGAGATTGCTGAGCGCGGCAGCATGGAAAAACACACCTGGTATCAGGCCATGGGCTGGTGTCCGGACCAGATCGATAGATTGGGCGATATTTCCGCCATAGAGGACCAGCCGGCCACATATCGGGTTATCCTTCAGGCAACCCGTTTCGGCTTCCGGGATGCTTGCCCCAGTCCCTGAAAAGCAAACGCCACCGTCTTCGTCTTTGCCCTGATTATAGTGCTGAAGAAGGCTTTCGGCCTTCATGTACAGGGTGCTCAGACAGGGTTGTATCGGCTTGGCGGAATTTGCCTGGTGATTGCCGAGAATCCCGTGAACAGCGAAAGAGACTCCTACCGACGAGCAGTAACTGGGCCCCGTACAGCTTTGCTGATAGGGATGTTCCTCCAGACTCCATTGCAGAACCATGGGGGCTTTGAAATTACCGATCTTTAGCCGTTCGCTGTCCGGCAGGTCCTTTTTGGGAGTCTGCTGGACGGTATAGGCGCGATACATCCTGAGAACGGGCGAAATAGTATGATTGCCGGGGTTGCTATCATCGTCAAGGAGTGGATACAGCCCGCTGTCCAAAGCCTTGAAGCTGAAATTGGCGTCGACCGGCGTCGCATACTTTACAAGTACCCGCTGTGGGGGTGACATTTGGGTTTCCGACTCTGGTGCGACGAAAAATAAATTCCGTCGCTCCAGCATCCGGCTGCAGTTGGGATTTTGCATTCTCGAAATTTCGGCAGCGGCTGCCTGAAGTTCGTCCTCGATATCGCTTAAATCATCGGGGTCGGTGCTTTGCAGATCGAAATCGATGAACAAGGCCCGGGGGCAGTTCCGCATAATCTTGGAGATGATTTGACCATGGCGCTTGTAACTCATGGGCCATCCGCTTTCCCCGATCGCGCGCAGACTGTCATTGTCCAGCGCTACGATGGAGACCAGGTCTTCGCGCGGCGTTTCGTTGAATGCGGCAGAAATGACAACAAAAATGCGTTCTGCGGTTCGGTTGCCGGCCGACAGAAGTCCAAAAAGATCAAAATGGGAAATCGCTAATCCGATAAGGGTGTAGAGCAGAATTCGCACCACACGCGACTGATAGGGTTCCGTCGCCTGGCCTTTTTCTGTCGTTTTGCGTTCTGGATTGATACTCACGTTGCAACCCTGTTTTGATAGTCGTTGGGCCGTACGTGATGTGATCCTTTGCGCGCAGACTGAAACTAGCGTGGGTGATGAATATGTCCCGCACGGCTCACCCGGCCCCAATTTGAAGCCTCAAACGGTGAATTCAGTCTCAACCGGATCGGCAGCCTTCCCCTCAGAAGTCTTGCCAACAAAACCTAGCCCCTTAATTCCCGCAAAGATTGTTGCAACGTGGAAAAATAAACGCAAGTTTAAACTGTAATTTTATGTTTAGGACAATGCAGGATGAGTCTGGCGAGCGCCATTGGATCGGCACGATGGCGCCGAGGCTTCGCTAATCGAAAGAACCGGAAGAGCGTGCAGTGGTCCGTTACGACGGATCGTCCTGCTGTGCCCGCACGCGTTCGCGATAGGCGACATAGACGCCGCTGGCGACGATGATAGCGGCACCGACCCAGGTCCAGCTATCCGGGAAATCACCGAAGAAGATATAGCCCAGGATCGTGGCGCCGATCAGCTGGCCATAGATGAAGGGCGCGGTGATCGCGGCCGCTGCGTATTGCAGCGCCTTGATGACCAGATACTGGATTCCGCCGCCGATACCGCCCAGCAGAATGAAGGCGAGTGTGTCCAGCCATTCGCGTGGCATTTCGAAATAGAACGGCATGGCGGCGCTGGTGACAATCGTACCCGCCAATGCGGTGTACAGGATCAGCGTGTCCGGGGCGTCGACGGAGACCAGCTTGCGGGTCAGGATCTGGTACAGAGCGAAAGATGTTGCGGAAACGAGCACCAGCAATTCGCCCGTTGCCATCGACGCGCCATCCGGACGAATGATAATCAGCGCCCCGGCAAAGCCTACGAGTACGGCGGCCCAGCGGCGCGGCCCGACCTGTTCACCCAGCAGGGGCACCGACAGCGCGGTGACGATCAGCGGTGCAGTGAAGCTGACCGACGACGCCGTTGCCAGCGATACGGTGGACAGCGCCACAATGTAACAGCCGTTGGAGGTGAACATCGTCAGGGAGCGGGCAAGCTGGACCAGTGGCCGGGTCGTGACGAAGACACGCCAGCCCCGTTGCGGCAGAAACAGCATGGCCATGATCAGGAAATGACCGGTGAATCGCGCCCAGACGATCTGTTGCAACGGGTATTCCGCGGCCAGTGACTTGGCAATCGTGTTCATGACCGGCATCAGCGCGACGGCGAAGCACATGAACATGATCCCGCGCAGCGTGTTCTGCTGCACGGCCCGGGAGACGGCAAAGGTGGGCTTCTTCGACAATGTCGGCTTGCATCCGCGAAAGGGAATGTGAGGCCCCTTGTTTCAACAAGTGGTTGCCGGGTCAAGCTGTTTCGGGTTCGCTGCCTGTCAGCGGATGTCGATGCCGTTCGGTACAGCGCTAAGTCACTTGCCGGGGAAATGCACCCGCGTGCGATTGGCGAAGGCCACCAGCGACAGCATGACCGGCACTTCGACCAGGACGCCGACGACGGTGGTCAGCGCCGCGCCCGAGGTCAGGCCGAACAGACTGATCGCGACCGCCACAGCCAGTTCGAAGAAGTTCGATGTACCGATAAGGGCGCAGGGTGCGGCCACATTGAACGGCACCTTCCACAGGTAGGCGGCGCCATAGGCGATGATGAAGATACCGTATGATTGGATGATCAGCGGCACGGCGATCAGCGCGATCAGCAACGGCCGGTCCAGGATGACCTGTCCCTGGAAGCCGAACAGCAGCACGACCGTGGCCAGCAGGCCTGAAACGGAGAAAGGCTTGATTGCGCCGGTAAATTTCTCGACCGCCGCCGCGCCGGATTCGCCCCGTTCTGCATGGCTGACCAGCCAGTGCCGGGTTACGATCCCGGCGGCAAGCGGGATGACAACGTACAGGCCGACTGAGAGCAGCAGCGTTTCCCACGGCACAACGATGCTGGTGACACCCAGCAGCAGCGCGACGAGCGGTGCGAAGGCGAAGATCATGATGACGTCGTTCAGCGATACCTGCACCAGCGTATAGGTCGCGTCGCCCCTTGTGAGCTGCGACCACACGAAGACCATCGCGGTACAGGGCGCCGCGCCCAGCAGGATCAGCCCGGCGATATACTGTTCGGCATCGGCTGGTTCGATCAGGTCGGCAAACAGGACCTCGAAAAACAGCACGCCGAGCGCTGCCATGGTGAAAGGTTTGACCAGCCAGTTGACCAGGATGGTGATGACCAGCCCCTTGGGACGGTCGCCGATGCTGCGCAGGCTGGCGAAATCGACATTGACCATCATTGGATAGACCATCGCCCAGATCAGCACCGCAACGACAAGGTTGACGGAGGCGTATTCCAGTTTTGCCAGAACGTTGAACAATTCGGGTACGACACTGCCCAGGCCGATCCCCGCTGCGATACACAAGGCGACCCAGACGGACAGCCATTTTTCAAAGAAGCCGATGCCCGCCGGCGCGGCGGCTGTCGTATCTGTGGTCATGATCGATGTGCTTTCCGTGATTTTCTGTTTTGGTTCGGTTCTTGTCAGCGGGACGCGGCAATATCGCCCAGCAGCGGGGCGCATAACTCGGGTTGCCCCCCGCAGCAGTCTTCCAGCAGGAACCGCAGCAGCGCCTGCATATTATCCAGCACGGCGGTGTAGCGGATGCTGCGGCCTTCCCGGATACCCTGGATCAGCCCGGCGCGTTCGAGAATGCCGAGATTGGCGGACATGGTATTCTGACGCACCCCCAGCCTTTCGGCGATGTCACCGGCGCGCAGTCCTTCGGGTTCAGCCTTCATCAACAGTCTGAAGACGTCCAGCCGGGTTTCCTGGGACAGCGCGGACAGCGCATCAAGGGTCTGCTTCTTATCCATATATCCAGAAAACACGATATATGGATGTTTCGTCAAGGGTCATTTTTTGACGGCGTTTCCTCAACGCTCCGCTTCGGCCTGCAGCAGTTCCGCCGTGTCGCCCGGATCGGTGAGCATTGGGTAGTGGCCCGCGTCGATTTCAAAGTAGTGGGCGCCCAGTGTTTCCGCCGTGCGGCGCTGATGGGACTCCGGTGGATTCGGGCTTGTCGCGCAGCGGATGACTGTCGCATTCCAGGACAGTTTCCAGAATTCGTCCGTTTCGCCCGGCTGCGCGTCCGACAGGGCCAGCGGGTGCGGTGTGGCGCGATCCAGCGCCCATGTCTTCACCGCGCCGGACAGTTCCACGAACAAGCCGTTTTCCATGTCTTCGCGGGTCGGGCCGCGGGTAAATTCGGTCATCTGGTATGGCGGAGCGTCCGGGCGCCGGACGATGTCCTTGATGCTTTCGCCCGGCATCGGCATCAGCGTATCCAGCAAGACGATCCGGCCCAGTTGCTCACGCACCATTGGCGCCAGCGCCTGTGCGATCATCCCGCCGGTACTGGTGGCCACCAGCGTCACGTCGGCGAGGTCTTCGTAAAATATCAGGTCGGCCAGTTCCTGCGCGGCGTTCGCCACGGAAAGGCCGGCGCGCAACCCGTTCTTGCGCTCGGCGCAGCCATCGGCACTGCGGGCGTAAACGATATGACCCTGTTTGCGCAGTGACCGTGCCGTCGGCTGCCATATCCAGCCGCCGACAAAGGAGCCGTGAATCAATAGGAAGGTCGCCATGATGTGTTGTCCTTTCTGCGATGCTATTCCGCCGCTGCGGCTTTTCTGGTCCCGTAACCCGGCACCATCAGCAAACCTGCCAGCGTTGCGATATCGTCCAGTTCCGGCAGTGAATCGACGGTTGCGATGATCCCGTCCAGGTCGATGCCCGGGTCCACCGTCGCCAGCAGCGCGCGGGCCTTGCGGGCAACGCCTTCGTCCGATAGCGGGCGTTCCGGCGTGCCCAGGCTGTCCAGCACTTCGGCGGAACGCACCGTACCATCAGTCATCTCCACATCGACGCCGTGTGGCATCTTGGCCGGTACCATGGGGTCGAAGCTTTCCTCATGCGTCACGACCACGCGGTCGACGACGTCGAGGATGCGCCGGTCGCCATGGTGATCGTCGCCGAAAGCGTCATAGCGGTCGGGACCATAGGCCATGGTCGCGCCGACGATGTAGGGCATGCTGTACTGTGCCGCCATCACGGAATCCGGGCGTGTCATCTGGTGTCCGGTGATGGCCGTTTCCGGCGAGCGCACATGGATGCGTGCAATATTGTTCGTGTCGATGGTGAAGCCTTCGGTTGCCTGGTCCAGCGCATCGATCAGTGAGTGAAACTTGCGGCAGCAGGAATAGGGTTTCACGCTGATGTTGTGAATTTCGTATGCCATGCCCTGCGCTTTTATCAGCTTCGACGAGTCGGGATTGTGACCATAGACCTTGAGGAAACCGAGCGGCCCGTCCAACGCCTGCATCGGTCCCTCGATACCAATCTGCGACAATTGCGCTGCGATGATTCCGTTTTGTGCCGGGATACCGCCATGCATGCGTTTCACCATCGTGCCCTTGGGTTCGAATGCGAACTGGTTGGCGCCGCCGGTCATGGACAGCGCGATACCCCAGGCCCGGGCCATGCCGCCGGCATCCAGCCCCATCAGTTTCGCCGCCGCCGCCGCCGCGCCGAATGATCCGAACAGGCAGGTTGGATGGTTACCATGCGTGACCACACCCAGAGCGTTCGCGGCCATGCCGGTACGGGTCATTGCCTCGTAACCCGCCACGATGGCGGGCATGATCTCCCGCCCGGACGCACCGATTTCACTGCCGACGGCCAGCGCGGTGGTGATGACAGCGACGCTCGGGTGGCTCATCGAGGCATCATGCGTGTCGTCCAGCTCATAACCATGCGCCGAGGTGCCGTTTACCAACCCCGCCGATGCCGCGCCCGCGAGGCGTCCGCTGCCGACCAATGGGGCGGTTCCGGCGGCGCCGTGGCGCCCTGCCCATTCGGTCAGCATCAGTCCCCAGGGCTGCACCGACCCGGCGAGCGTGACGGCGCAATAGTCCAGGACCAGCTTGCGCAACTGGCGGATATCGGCGTCGGACAGGCTGTCCATCGACAGGGCGGTTAGCTCCGTCGCAAGGTCAAGGGTCAGGTTTTCGGTATGGGCCATGATACTTGCTCCCCATTGCAGTGTCGTATGCTGCGGCCGGAATAATCTGGCGTGCTCCGGCCGGGCGCTACTCCCGGATCAAAACCGTAGCACGCCTGTAACACTGGGTAGAAGGGGGTGCCACAGTTCCCCAAACGGTCGCAGGTGGTTCCCTTCATACCGGTGATGGGTATAGGCTTTTCCAAAGCCGCAGCTCAGCGTGCTATCCGGGAAGGGGATTCATCATGTCACTATCGGACGCCGAAACATTTTTGCGCCAGGCCGGCCCACTGGCACGCGCTGCGGATGAGGCCTGCGCCGGGCTGGAAGGTCCGCCGGCAGGTTTCGAGCGGGTCTGGGCCGCGTTCGAGCCCATGGACGTGATGCAGAAGCGAGGCCAGATTTTCCGGCCTGCTTCCGGCGAGGCCTGGCAATTACTGTGCGACGAAGGGCCGGCACTGGGGGGCACCGACTGGGCACCGCCGCCGCTGGCCTGGTTCGCCGCCGGGATGGCCAGTTCCGTTGCCGGGGCGGTGGCGGACAAGGCAGCCGCGCAGGGAATTGCCGCAGATGCCGTCTCCGTTGACCTTACCAATCACTACAGTCTCAGCGGCTCGATCCTGCTTGGGACGATGGAGGGCAAAGGCCTCAACCCCGATGTCGTGGTCGATATCGATGGAATGGCGAAGCAGGATGCAGCCGCGCTGACGCTGGAGGCGGTGTCCGGCGCGCTGGTGGGTTACCTGATGAAAAGCGTATTTGAAAGCCGGTTCCGGCTGGTCGCCAATGGTGACATCGTGCCGCTCGACCTGCCGGACTGCGCGCTGAAATTGACGGCGGATACGCTGCCCACGGCGGCGCTGGCGGGCACGCCTGATCCGGCGTGCATCGCAAAGACCGGCTACCGCCCCGACGATCCGAATTTCGTGCAGACCGGCGGCGGCGGCCTGGACACGGTACAGAACCGCCGCAACCGCGTGGATGCGTCGGCAAAGGTTGGGCCAGATGGTGTGATATCCGGTGTGACGGGGATTGCCCGGCCCAAGGTCGGGGTGTTCGAATATCGGGGCGCATCCGATGCGGGCGTCGCTGCAGCGCCCTCCAGCGTGGTGCTGGCCGCTGCCGGAATCGGTTTCTGCTTCATGACCCAGCTTGGCCGGTATGCAGCGGCGGTGAAGCGCCCGGTGCATGACTACCGCATGATCCAGGCGATCGACATTCCGCTGACGGGTGCGGCGCCCGGCACGACGCCCGTTATCGGCACGGCACTGTTCCTGAACCTGGAGGCACCGGACCCGGGTTTCGCCCGCGACGTCATGCATTCCGGCAGGCGCACCTGCTTCCTGCATTCGACATTACAGAGCGAGTTGCGCTGTAAAATTTCCTGAAGGCAGGCAGCACGATGAAATACGGCTTCAGCATTCCGCATCGCGGCCCGATGGCGAACCGCCGGGATATTGCGGCACTGGTGCGCCATGGCGAGGCGCTGGGTTTCACCTATGCCACGGTGCCGGATCATATCCTGGTGCCCCTCGATATCGCTTCCCGCTATCCCTATTCCGACAGCGGCGAGTTTCCCGGCAGCCTTAGTGGCGAGAGCATGGAGCAGATTGCGCTGATGTCCTATGTCGGGGCCATCACCGGGAGAATCCGTATCCTGAGTTCGATCATGGTCATTCCGCACCGGCACCCGCTGCAGGTTGCGAAAGCGCTGGCCACCATCGACCAGTTAACCGAAGGCCGCGTGACGCTCGGCTGCGGGACGGGCTGGATGGAAGAGGAATTCCTGGCCATCGGCGCGGAACCATTCGCCGAGCGAGGGCGGGTAACGGATGAATACATCCGCGTCATGAAGGAAGTCTGGACCGCCGACGAACCCAGCTATGCCGGGGATTATGTGAATTTTCCCCGTGTCCATTTTCGGCCGCAACCGGCGCAGAAACCCTGTCCGCCGGTCTGGATCGGTGGCGAAAGCGCCCCCGCCCTGCGCCGCGCGGTTTCGCTGGGTGATGCCTGGTATCCGATTGCGAGCAACCCGAAATTTCCGCTGGATACGCTCACGCGATACCGCGCGCGGGTCAAACGATTGCATGAACTGGCTGAGGAGGCTGGTCGCGACCCGGCAACAATCGAACTCAATTACAGTTCGGCGTCCTACGGCGGCGGCCGCGATGATGGCCGGACCGAGGCGGGCGAACACCGCCTGTTCACCGGCGGTGCGGCCAATATCGCCGCGGATATCGAGGCGATGGCCGAGATCGGCGTAAGACATCTGTTCTTCAGCTATTCGGCGCGCACGTCCACGGAAGCCCGTACGGTAACCTCAGCTGAGGAATATAGCGACCGGCTGACCTACTGGATGGAAGAGGTCGCCTCGAAGGTGAGCGGGTAACGGCGGGGTGCGCGTTACAACGCACCCCGCGCTCCGTATTTAAGGTGTCAGGCGCGTTTTGCCCGACGGCGGGCCATCGCGCCCAGCCCGGCAAGGCCGATGCCGAACAGCGCCAGCATGCCTGGCTCGGGAACCGGGGTATCGCCGATACTACCACTCGCTGTTAAAAGGTAGCTTGACTGGTCCGGGCCGTCGTCGAATACCAGCGACAGGTCGCCCGCAATTCCAGCATCCAGGAAGCTGACGGTCAGAACAGCATTGTCCGCGCTGCCATTATTGAACAGGACATCGCGGAAATCGATCGCGACGTCCGAATTATCCGGATCGACATCGGCGTCGTGTGAAAACACCTCGGTCGGGTCGAACCCGGTAAACGCATAGGATACCAAGTCTGAACGGATACCGCCGGACAGGTTCGTATCGGGGAAATTGAGGGTGAAACTGCCCGACCCGGTCGTATATCCTTGGCTGCTGTTGTTGACGCCGTCGAAATTGAACGCGGTATCGCCGATTGTCAGCGTATATCCCGTAATCTGCGCCGTGTCTGACTGGTTTGTCAGGGCGAATGTCGGAACGTTGACATCACCGGATATCGCATAACTGAATCCGATCGGACCGGCTGTGGCTGCGGATGACCCAATGGCAATCATTGTCGCGCCGACAAGAGCCTTCAAGCCTGATGAAGCGACCCATCGCGGGATCCTGTTGGTCCATCGATTGCTTGTGAAATTTTTGCTCATTCCTGTAGTACTCCAAACTTGCTTAATGCCCCGTCGCATCGATGCAATTTTCTTGCCGCGAAAAAACTAATGTGTTTTCAAGGAAGTAGCCGGGTCGCCGTCTCAGGATCTGTAAAGAATTCCGACAGATGTTTCGCGGCTGGTGCCGACTGGTCTCTGTAACTGACTGACAATAATGGGTGTTATGGAAATTAGAGTGGTGGGCAGCCGATTGTAAAAAAAACCGACATATCCAGACGCCCAATCGTAACAAAGCTGGTGCGCGGTTTTGGAGGGGCCTGTTGATCTATCGAGCACCCCTCAGGCGTCGAACTCACCCAGCAGCCACCACCAGGCGAAATCGAGCGGCAGGATGACGGCGATTGTGATGGCGGTGAGGATGAGGCACAGCTTCAACCCGTCCTTCATGCTGGCCCCGCCCATCAGCATGGCGATCATCATCGGCGGTGACTGGTAGGGCAGGAACACGGTGGCGAAGACCGGAACCTGCAGCTTCAGCAATGTCTCGACGGACAACCCGCTGGCCTGCGAGAATTCACTTGCCAGCGGGGTCAGCACGGCGGGCAGTCCGGGCAGGGTGGTCAGCAACCCGATCCCGGCATAGATCGCGGCGACCAGCGGAATGTTGCCAAGCGGATCATCCGGCGTCATCCCGACGAGATCGAGCAGCGCGCCCCCGGCCCAGCCGCCAAGGCCGCTTTGCGCGATCACGGCGCTGAGGCTGAGGAATCCGGCAACGTAGAATAGTGGCCCGATGGCGAGGCCCTGCTGTAATTCCTTGGACGATACCAGCCCGGTCTGCGGCAGCAGGCAGATCAGCCCCGCGCCCAGGCAGACCCATGCCGGTGAAATGCCATGCCAGAAATCGGTCGCGAAGAGCGACAGCATCAGCGCCAGCAGGAAGACGAGCAGCCCTTCGCCGGATGACAATCGTCCCGGGCTGCTGTCGGTTGCCGGCTGTGATTCCGCCGTGTCCGGGAACAGGCGGCAGATCAGCCAGATCAGCAAGGCGCCCTTGATCAGCCCCAGAACCGGGAAATGCAGCAGGAAATAGGATCCGTATTGCAGCTTTATCCCGTACAGGGTGTCCGCGGCGCCCATCAGCACCGTGTTCGGTACATTGGCCGGCAGGATGGCAGTCGAAGGCAGATAGCTGCCCGCCGCCGTCGCCATGATCATCCCCGTACGGCCCACACGTCCCGCCGTGAAACCCAGCCGGTCGGCCAGTCCCATCACGATGGGGACCAGCAGCAAGACGCGGCCCATGGTCGACGGCATCAGGAAGGCGAGGCTGACCGAGGCGAACACGATCATGGCGATGAAATAGTTGTAGCCCCCATTCGCCCGGCCGAAAAACAACCGCCCCAGCCGCGGGCCAAGGCCGGTGGTGCGGATGGCGATGCCGACAATGGTGCCGCCCAGTACCAGCCACCAGGTCGGCGTGGCGAACCCGGCGAAGACAGTCGTCGGCGCCGCGATATGAAACAGCATGGCGCAGAGGAAGAACAGCAGCGTCGTCAGCGGTTCGGGCAGCAGGCTCATGGCCCAGCACGCAATGGTGAACACGACCAGAATGCCGGTGCGCACGATGTCCGGGCTGACGCCTTCCGGCAATGGCATGTATTCGACTGCGATCAACAGCGCGACAAGGCCGATGATCAGCAGTGGGATGCCGCCGCTGCGCAGGGCATCGACGAACGATGCGCGCGGGGCGGAATTGCCGCCGGACGGCGGTGTGGCAGTGGTCACGCAGTACTCCTGTCGGTCGGGCGTCGGCAACGGGCGCGCATTCTAGGCATGGCCATCAACCGTGCCACTTCGCCAATTCGTCGCATCCGCCGGCGGCATCCGGACGGCTTAATGGTCCAGGTCGTGTTCGTCGGCTGTTTCGGGGCGGGCCAGATTCATGCGTCCCTCATAGAGCGGGCGCGCGCCGGTATTGGGACCGGGATACTGGACAAACAGCACCGTACCGCCGGTATCGGTATGCATTTCGTCTTCGTAATGCGGATCGTCCATACAGACCATCGTGCCCGGGCCATAGGTCCGGTCCCCCATGCGGAAGGTGCCGTCAATGATGTACCAGATCTGCGCAAAGTCATGCTTGTGGAAGGGGAACCCGGCGCCCGGCTCGTAATGCAGGAACCCGGCATTCGGCCGCGTCGGGTTTTCGTCTGACGGGTGGAACAGGAACTTCGTGCGGTTCTTGAACCGGCCCATTTCCCAGTCCATATCGTCAGGGTGCCTGAATTCCGGTGCGTGATGCGATTCACTTCCGGCGGTCGCGGGCTTCGTGGCCGTGGGGTTTGTGGTCATGGGCGATCTCCTGTTCATTCGCATGACGGTCGGTTGTCATGCCTGACTTTACCGCCGCTTCAGAATACGGACCACCCCGTCAGTTGCGCCAACCGCTCCAGCGCCAGCGAGCCGACCAGCGAGTTGCCAACCGCATTGAGTCCCGGCGACCACACCGCGATGGATGCTGTTTGCGGGGCGATGCACAGAATGCCGCCACCGACGCCGCTCTTGCCCGGCAGACCGACATGGAAGGCGAAATCGCCGGAAGCATCGTAATGGCCGCAGGTCATCATCACCGCATTGATACGCCGGGCCCGCGCTTCGCTGACCACGCGCTCGCCGCTGATCGGGTCGGTCCCGCTGCTGGCCAGGTACAGCCCGGCGCGGGCCAGTTGCACGCAGTTCATCGTGATGGCGCATTGGTGAAAATACGCCGACAGCACGTCATAGACCGGGCCGTTCAAATTCCCGAACGACCGCATGAAATAGGCCATGGCGGTGTTCCGGTGGCCGGTATCGGCTTCCGATTGCGCGACTTCCATATCGATCTGGATCGAGCTGTCATCGGCCCGCGCGCGCAGGAATTCGAGAATTTCGGTGATTGCGAGTTTTGGATCACGTTCATTCAGGATCACGTCGGCAACGACAATGGCGCCCGGATTGATCAGCGGATTGCGGGGAATGCCGTGTTCATGTTCGAGCTGGATTATGGAGTTGAAGGCCGATCCGGACGGTTCCCGGCCGACCCGGCTCCACAGCGCCACGCCGACCCGCTCCAGCGCAATGGTCAGGGCGAATACCTTGGATACACTCTGAATGGAGAACGGTTCTTCTGCATCGCCCGACGTAACAGTCTGCCCATCGCAGGTGGTGATGGCGATGCCGAATTTGCGCGGATCGACGCGCGAAAGGGCGGGGATGTAATTGGCCACCTTGCCCTTGCCGATATGCTCTTCCATTTCCTGCCGGACGACGGCGACGATCTCCGACAGGTCGATATCCGGGTTCGGTTTGCGGCTCAAGGTATTCTCCCAATCATGTCAGGAATAATTAATACACAATGTACTAATAATTCGCTTGTACGCCGCATTCCGGTCGTATGAAATTCATTTCGCGTGCTGGCATTGCGCCGGTGGCGCGGTCTTTTTGGGGAAACAAAATGACATATTGTCTGGGCATGTTTCTGGATGACGGGCTGGTCATGGCTTCGGATTCGCGCACGAATGCCGGCGTTGACCAGATCGCCAAGGTTCGGAAAATGGCGAATTTCGTGAACCCGGGCGAGCGGGTGATCACCGTACTGTCCGCCGGGAACCTGGGGACGACGCAATCAGTCGTCACTTTGTTGCGGCAAAGCCTGCGCAGCGATGTCGAGGGCCATGATCTTTTCGCGGCAAAAACGATGTTCGACGCCGCGCGAATTGTCGGCGGCAAGCTGCGCGAGGTGCTGCAGCATGACGGGGAGCATGTCCGCCTGCATGGCGACCCGAACGCATCCTTCCTGGTCGGTGGACAGATCACGGGTGAATCGCATCGGCTGTTCCAGATCTATTCCGCCGGTAATTTCGTCGAGGCATCGGCCCGGGCGCAGCTGTTGCAGATTGGTGAAACCAAATACGGCAAGCCGATTCTGGACCGCGCGGTGGTTGATGAAACCACGCTGGATGCGGCCGCGAAGCTGGCATTGATTTCTTTCGATGCCACGATCCGAAGCAACCTGTCCGTCGAAGGGCCGATTGACCTGATCCGTTACAAGGCGGACAGCTTCGTCGCGGACAATGTCTGCAAGTATCGGCGCGATGACCCGTACTGGGTTGATCTGCGCACGCGGTACAGCGAAGGCCTGATGCAGGTCATCAATTCGATTCCCAACCCGCCCGATGCCGGCATGATGTGATCGCGATGACCCGTGCGGATCGAAAGCCCGATCCCGGCCCCGCACCAGATGCGGATATGGCGACGCTACACCTGCGCTGTGGGTCGGATATCCGGAAGACGCTGTCGGTGGGCGGGTTCGGTGGCGGTTTCCTTGAATATTCCGATCCCGTCTGTCAGGGGCCTGTGCCGGAGGCCGGTGATTTGCGGTCCCTGCGCGCCCGGTTTTTGAATGAATCCTACGATGTCGCACTGGATGCGGTAACAGCGAAGCTCGCGGCGGAGGCGGGTGGCCTGGAATCGGCGGCCTGCGATTATGCGCGGGTTGTGTTGTGGTTCGAACACGATACTTATGACCAGTTGATTCTCGCCCGCGTGCTGGCGCATTTCGCGGAAAGCCAGACGCCCGCCGTGCTGGAAATGGTGACGACCGACCGTTATCCCGGCATCGACCGGTTCCTTGGTCTGGGACAATTGCCGCCCGAGGACTTGCGCGCGTTGTGGGAAAACCGGACCCCGGTGACGGCCGCGCAGCTTGATCTGGGTCGCCGGGTTTGGGCCGCGCTGTGCGCGCCGGAACCCGGTGCGTTGCAGGTGTTGGCGCAAGATGGATGTGCGGCGTTGCCTTACATGGCCGGCGCGGTGCGGCGGCATTTGATGGAACTGCCGGGGATGGTGGATGGGCTCAGCCTGACCGAACGGCTGATTCTCGAAATCCTGCGCGATGGCGCCCGGACCGCTGGACAGGTCTTTCATGAACTGATGATGGTGCGCGAGCCGTTACCCTGGCTTGGCGATACAATGTTTCTTCATATCCTGCGATCGATGATGCATGCCGATAAACCGGTCTTCGATGTCGAATCCGGGGGATCGGGCTGGGCACACTGGGCGCTGGCGATCAACGATACCGGCCTTGATGTGCTGGCCGGGCGATGTGATTTCCTGTCGCTGACGCCGCCGGAACGATGGCTTGGCGGAATCCCGGTCAGGGCCGGTGAGCCCTGCTGGCGATGGGATGCGGCGGCCGGGCAACCGGTTTCAGGATGAACGGGTTTTCTTGATCATCAGGGCAAGCGCGCCAATGGCGGCCGGCAACATGATGTAGTCGGCGGGCAAACCGATCAGCCAGGCGGAAACACCGTTTGCAGCGGCGCAGCCCAGGGGTATGACGAACAGGATCAGGGACATCCGCCCTTTGGCAATCAGCAATGCGCCGAACGTGAGCAGGATTGTCGGGTCCGGCGCGAAGCCGAAAACCGGGGCCGCCGTCAGCGGAATACCGTTGGCAGCGGCTATCGCGGGATAGCCGAACAGCGCGAACAGCATGAATCCCAGCCCGCAATTGGCCATTGCATTGCGTTCGTAGCGCAGGGAGATGCTGTTGCGGACGGTGCCGAGCACGAGCAGCAATACGCCTTGCACCGTGAAGGCGGCGGCGGAAATCCACGCGGCCCAGCTCAGCCCCGCGATATGTTCGCCATAGTAGATGCTGCCGATCCAGAACCATCCCGCGGCCAGCAACCCGCAGACGAGCCGGTCGCTGTTGACGCGCGGGCGGCGGATCATATCAACGATCGCGCAACCCAGCAGGAAGGCGACGATCTGGGCGGGCCAGAGCATGGCGGCGTAGTTTTCGACCACGCCAAGGAAAACATCTTTTGAAAACGGGATCATCGGTTACAGGCTTTCGATATGCCGGATCATGCGCTGGCGCATTTCCTCGTCCGGCAGCCGGCCCCGTCCCGCGTCCATGTTTTCCAGCAGGTGGTCGACCCGGCTGGTGGCGGGAATGGCGCAGGTTACGGCGGGATGGGACACGACGAATTTCAAAAAGAACTGCGCCCAGGTGGTTGCATCGAATTCCGCGGCCCAGCCGGGCAGGGGGTGTCCGTCGGTATGGTCAAACAGGCCACCGCGCTGGAACGGGCGATTGATAATGACGGCGATATCGCGCTCCGCCGCCAGGGGCAACAGCCGCTGTTCGGCGTCACGGTCGAGCAGGTTATAGGTGAACTGCACGAAATCAATCGGCTGCGACGCCATGATTTCCATCAACTCGTCATGGCGGCGGCCATGCGATGTGGTAATGCCGATGTGGCGCACCCGGCCCGCTGCCTTCCATTCCAGCAGCGTTTCCAGATGCGCTTCCCAGTCCAGCAGATTATGCACCTGCATCAGGTCGAAACGGTCGACGCCCCATAACCGGAACGAATCTTCCATCTGCCGCACGCCGATCCATTGTGTCGGCGTCCAGACCTTGGTGGTAGCAAACAGGGGGGTAGGGTCGGTGACGCGCGCCATGCACCAGCCGATGACTTCTTCCGACGAACCATACATGGGCGAGGAATCGATCATCCGCCCGCCCTGATCGAAGAAAGCCTGCACTACCTTCAGTCGATCCGCCCGCAGCGCCGCATTATTGCCGACATTCATCGTGATCCACGACCCCATGCCGATGACCGGGATCGCCTCGCCGGTTTTCGGGATCTGGCGGGTGTGCAGGGCGGATGGCGCGGCGGCAAGCCGGCAGGGAATTGCCAGTGCCGTTGTCGCGGCAAGCGTTTGCAGAAAGTGGCGGCGGTTCAAAGCGCGTTTCTCCATCGGCGGACCCTGTAACGGACGCCGGTTTGAGGTTGCTGCTTCTATTTCATATAGCCCACGGTCCGGGGATCGCCAACCGGCGTAATGGTGTACTGGCACATCGCGGCTGCCTTCCTGTACTCTCCTTGCCAGTGGCATTCAGGGAGGAACGGATACGATGGCGAGCGAGCAGACAAATATACGGGTGGCGATTATCACCGGCGGTGCTGGTGGAATCGGGCAGGCGATGGCACGGCGGATGATCAGGGATGGCCATCGGCTGGCGTTGATGGATATCGATGGTGATGCGGCAGCGCGTGCGGCGGAGGCGATCAATCAGGAAGCCGGCACCAATGGTGTGCTCGCGCTTGGTGGTGATGTGGCGAATCCGGGCGATTGCGAAATCGCGGTTGGCAAGGTGTCTGATGCGTTCGGGCAGGTCGATGTTCTGGTCAACAATGCCGGTTTCGGTGCCAGCAAGATCCGCCCCGACGGCGAAAAGAACCTGCTGACCATCGAAGAACTGACGCCGGAAGTCTGGGGCAAGTTCATGTCGGTCAACACCGAGGGACCGGTGCAGATGATGCGCGCGGCACTGCCGGGCATGAAGGAACGCGGCTGGGGCCGTATCATCAATGTGACGACCAGCTTCTTCACCATGCTGCGCAACATGCCCTATGGCGCCAGCAAGGCGGCGCTGGAAGCGGGCTCGTCGGCCTGGGCGCAGGAACTGGACGGTACCGGTATTACCGTCAATGTGGTGGTGCCCGGTGGACCGACCGATACCGCGTTCATCGCCAAGGAGGCCGGGATGGATACGGCGAAGATGTTACGCCCCGGCGTGATGGGCCCGCCGGTTGCGTGGCTGTGTTCGCGCGATGCGGACAAGGTTACGGGCCAGCGCTTTATCGGCGGTCGGTGGGATGAATCACTGCCCGATGCCGAAGCGGCAGCCATCGCGGGCTCGCCGATCGGCTGGCCGGAACTCGCGGCATCGACGGTGATCTGGCCCGACGACTAAAGCAAATCCCGAGCAGATTGATTCAATCTGCGACGACGGTTTGCGGAAACGACAACAAATCCCGAGCCTGGTTCGGGTGATACAATAGAAAAGGGCCGATGGCATCGCGGGAAGCGGTACCATCGGCCCTGATCGGTTCGGGCTTTGCTATCGGGTCTATTTTTCGAACACGACCAGCGTGCGGACCTCGATGCTTTCGCGGGCCGGGGCGTCTTCGGTATTCGGCAGTACGAAGGCGCCATGCGGTGCAAAGCGGGCGAGCTGGTCGTCGCTGTCCCAGCCCTTGATCAGGATCACCTCGTCGCGTTCCATATCGGCGGCATAGTACCAGCGCTGTGTCCAGGCATGGGCGACGTTGTAGATTTCACCGACCCGGTCCGGGAAGACCTGATCGGTTGCGACCAGCTCATTGGGTTTCACGCTGGAGGCATCGGCCAGCGCCAGCGGCGAGCGCTTCACCGGGCCCTTGATCGGGCGCCACACGTTGACCTGCGCGATGCGGGCGCCGGCTTTAACCAGGCGTTCGGCTTCTGCATCGCCCAGCACGTCGCGGGTCCGCTGCGGGCCGCTCTTGACCGTGTAATCCACATGCACACGATCGGCCGGGCCACGTAGCCCGTCCCGGTTCGGCGCACCAGCGCCGCCATCCGAACGCCGGGTAACATCAAAGATATGCACCGATGTTGCGCCCATATGCTCGGTCAGCAGCGCCTTGAGCTCTTCGGCATAGGCGGTGTCGACCGCTTTGTCGTCATACAGGTCGTCAACAGCGGTGGGGTAGGTCATCAGTTCGAAGCCCTGAACGTCGAGCGACAGCGTGTCCGCGACCGGGCGCATATCCTCGACCGTGACATTGCGCCGTTCGGTTTCGAAAAACACTTCGGGCGCGCCGCCCGTCAGCGCGGAACTGTTGAAGTAGGGCTTGGTGTCCTGCGGTTTGATGAAGGTCAGCGAGGACTGGACTTCCTGCCGGACCGCGGGCCGTTCGCCAGCTAACTGGGTCATGTCGTATCTCCTGTTCGGGTCGGGCCGTGCCGCGACCATCCGTTGCAGCAGAAAATGGGGCAAGCCGCCCCGCAATTCCAGCGACTTCGCTTCAGGACGACATGAATTTTATTCAAGTCGATAGGGGTTGTGGACCGGCGACGGATTGCAGCCAGCGTTCCAGCCGCCGGGTTGCGGCGGTCGGTGCCTGCCCGGCGGCGCGGCACAGGTAATAGCCCGCCCCGGTCGGGTCGGCCTCCCCGAAGGGGGCGATCAGCGCGCCGCGCGTCAGCCAGTCATCGACCAATGGCCGCCGGCCCATCGCCATGCCGTGACCGGTTTCCACGGCCTGCAGCACCTGGGCGATCGAATCCAGCGTGATCGCGCCCTTGGTATCGGGGGTCGGCAAGCCACGGGCATGGGACCATTCCTCCCATTCCGCCGGAAAACTGCCATTGATGATCAACCGCGCGCCCGCCAGTGTCGGCGTTGTGTCGGCATCCGCCTTGCCGGCAAGCTGTTCCAGATAGCTTGGCGCACAGACCGGCATCGCGGTTTCACCGAGTAAAAATTCGGCTTCGACGCCCGGCCATTGCCCCTTGCCCAGCCGGATCGCCATGTCGACCTGATCGCGCCGCAGGTCGACGACCCGCGTGGTGGTAATGATCTGCAGGTCGATATTCGGGCTTTCCGCCTCGAACGCTCCCAGCTTCGGGATCAGCCAGGCCGCCGCCAGCGAGGGTGGCAGGGTCAGTCGCACGGTGCTGCGTCCGCTGGCGGGCTGCAGCGCTTCGGTCGCCGCCTGAATCTGGCGGATCGCGGGGTCGATCTGTTCGAAATAGCGCCGCCCGGTATCGGTCAATGCAGCGCGCGGCCCGGACCGGTCGATCAGTGCCGTCTGCAGGAATTTTTCCAGCTTGCGCACCTGATGGCTGACCGCTGATTCCGTGATACCCAGCGTCGCCGCTGCGTCCCGGTAGCGGTCATGCGTCGCCACCGCGTGAAAGGCACGCAGCGCGGCAAAGGACGGGATCGGTTTTGCAGCAAGAGCCATGGGGCAAGGATGGGGCGGAACTGAACAGAATTCAAGTTGCTGCGGTGATGGCAAACCTGAATAAGCCGTGTACAAGGATAATGAAACATGCCGTTGCGCATTCTTCGCGAACGCAAAAGGGGCTTGATCCGGTCAGCTTGCCGTGACGGTGGCCTGCGATCACAGTTACTTTGTAGGTCTTAATAAATATGCTATGTTACAAGAAAGTATTTGGAGAATAAGCTAATGGCGCTCCGTATTTTTAAGTATTTATGGCGACAAGTTGAATTAATACTGAACAGGCTGTCGTATGATTTGCGCTGGAAGCCGGCAGCCATCATCAAGGATGATGAGCGCGAACTTCGGCTGAATTTTGACTTTGTAGCCACAAATTTATTGTCAAAAAAGAATGATATTTTCTTTGTTGAAATCGGCGCCAATGATGGTGTGCGTGGTGATCCGATCCATAGGTATGTGCGGGATCACGGCTGGTCAGGGATCATGATTGAGCCCTTGCCGGATGTATTTGATGTTTTAACGGAAAATTACAGCAGCTATCCGGCTGTTAAACTTTTGAATGTCGCGATTGGAAAGACGGACGGAAAACAGACCATTTACACTGTTCAGATCGATCCTGAGGAATTTAGTTGGGCGAGCCAGTTTTCCTCTTTCCGGCGGGACATTGTTGAGTCCCAGGCACGGCATATTCCGGATGTTGCCAGTCGTATCCGAGAATCGACAATTGATAGTATCACATTCCAAACCCTTATCGAAAAACATGCTGACGGCCGCGAGGTGGACGTTCTTCAAATCGATACCGAAGGTTTCGATCTGGAAATCCTGAAGATGATTGATTTCAATGTCATAAAGCCAAGTATGATCAATTTTGAAGTCGCCAATATGAGCAGAGAAGAGAAAAACGAGGCGACACGATTGCTGTTGGAGCAGGGGTACCGGATAACCATGGGAAATCTGGATGGCATTGCCTACCGCCTCTCGGCTTGATGGGCCGCGATAATAATTGCCTGGCAGTTACTGCCCCGGGACAGATTTAGACCAAGCGGTATTTGTCAGTTTCGCGGTTGTCGGTGCATTAATTTATCGTCGGGTGACTTGTCGGGCACGGTTCATCGCCGTTAAGCTTCCCGGTGATTGGGCCACGGCCCGAACGGGTCCGGAGAAACATGCCATGAACGTATCAACCCCCACGCTGGCTGCGGATTATGCCCGCGACGGTTATGTTTTCCCGCTCGACATCGTGTCGGCGGAAGAAGCCGCTGAAATTCGCGCCGATCTGGAAAAGGCCGAGGACGAGGTGCGCGCCGACAAGCAGCACCTGCGCCTGCTGCGCGGTTATCCGGCGCGGCTGCTGCCGTCCTTCGACCGGCTGGTCCGGCACCCGAATATGATTGCTGCCGCCACCGCCATTCTGGGGCCCGATGTAATCCTCTGGGGGTCGGGGTTGTTCATCAAGGAAGCGAACACGCCAAGCTTCGTCAGCTGGCATCAGGATCTCACCTATTGGGGGCTGGATCAGGCGGATGAAATCACGCTCTGGGTTGCGCTGTCCCCGGCGCCATCGGAAAGCGGCTGCATGCGGTTCGTACCGGGTAGCCATCGCGCGGATATCGTGCCCCATGCGGACAGTTTCGCCGACGATAACCTGCTGACGCGCGGGCAGGAAATCGCTGTCGAGGTTGACGAGGCCAGCGCCGTCGACGCGGCGTTGCAGACCGGGCAGGCCTCGCTGCATCACGGCCACCTGTTCCATGCATCCGGTCCAAACCGCACGAATGACCGCCGCATCGGCGCCGCCATCCGCTATATCGTCCCGTCCATGAAAGCGTCATCGGGGCCGGAAACCGAGGTTGCGCTGATCGCCGGTGAGGACCGCTACAACAATTTCCGCATCGTCCCGCCGCCGAAAACCCGGCTCGATCCGGCGGATATGGCGGCGGTTGCGGTGGATGCCGAACGCCGGGATTCGGTGCTCTATGCGGGGGCAAAGGCGGCGCGCGGCTGACCACCATCGACATAAAGGGGCATGACATGACCGAACGCAGTACGGACCACGGGCCGGAATACCGGCATGTCGATGATATGGACTGGGAAACGCTGCGTTTCCCGGGCCAGTCCAGCAAGATGGTGTTCCACCCGCGCGACGAACGGCCGGGCGAACCCAATACCGGCTTCGTGCGCTACGAACCCGGCGCCTTCCACCCGCGCCACCGGCACGATTTTGCACAGGTCTGGTACATCCTGGAAGGGACCTTCAAGATCGGCGACCGCACCGTCGGCCCCGGCACCGTGGTCTATCACGAAGACCCGCATTTCGAAGAAGACCTGTCGACCGAAACTGGCGGCATGATGTTCTTCGTGCAATACACCGGCCCAAACACCGGCAAGGGCCCGATCTATGACGGGCGGTTTAATATGGATGAACGCAAAGACCTGTCGGAAGAAGACCTGACGGTATAATCCGGCTTGGGTTTTGCTGGCTGATGTGGAGGGCAGCCCGCCGTAACCGGTCACCCTCCATTTCGTCTAGCCAATCTCATCAATGGTGCGCGATTTCCTTATCCGTGAACAGGTAGTCCTTCAGCTCCTTGTCGAAGCGCGGGTCCTTGCGGCGGATCCATTCCAGGACCATGGCGGCGTGTTCTTTTTCCTCATCGCGGTTATGGGCGAGGATGGCTTTCAGGTCTTCGTCCTTGCAGGCGTCGACGCGCTGGTTGTACCAGTCGACGGCTTCCAGCTCTTCCATCAGCGAAGTGATGGCGCGGTGCATGTCGCGGGTTTCGTCAGACAGTTCGTTGATCGGTTCGTGGTATCCCTCGTTGGCCATTCTATTGCCCCTTGGTTTGTGTTGCGCCGGTCGTGCCCGGTTGAAATTCAGCGATAGCCATCTTCGCAGAACGGTTGCCGGACGACCTTAATCTATATCAAGCCGGCTACCGTTTCAGCGTCGAAATTGCATGTTTTGCGGCGGCGCGTTCCACGGCGTCTTTCGGTCCTTCGGCGATGACGGCTTCGAGCAGCTTGCGTGCGGTATCGACGTCACCGTTCAGCCGCGCCCGTTCGCCAAGATAGAACCCGGCTTCCAGAATTTGGCGGGAGCGGTCAGCTGCCGGGGCCTGTCGGGCGGCCGCCAGCGCCGCGTCGGTATCCTGTTCGCCCAGGAAGGTCTTGATCAGGGGGATCGGCCATTCGCCGGGCTTCATTTCTTCACGGTACCGGCGCAGATCCGCTTGCCCGTCCATGCCACTGCGGCGTTGTGCCAGATACCGCCACAGCGCCCCCTGGGGCCAGGGGTAGGACTGTTCCAGCGTCGTCGAAATATCGGCCGCCGCCCGGGCATCGTCACCCTGCAGGTATCGGACAATGCCGCGCAGCGCGATGCTCGACGGGTCATAGCGGACGGCGGCGATGGCCGTGTCGAAATCGGCAGCGGCTTCTTCCAGCCGGCCTGTAAACAGATGCGCGACGCCGCGGTTGCGCATGGCGATGGCGTATTGGGGGGACAGGCTCAGGGCGGCGTCGTAATCCCGCAATGCGGCTTCATTGTCGCCCGCCTTGTGCCGGGCGCGGCCCCGTTCAGTCAGCGCGAAGGCGGAGGCCGGGTTCAGTACGAGCGCCGCGTCGAAATCCGCGACGGCCGCATCCAGTGCGCCGGATTCCATATAGGCCCGGCCCCGCATCGCCCGCAGGCTGGCCCGGCTTGCATCCGCGAGCGCGGGATCGGCAAGGGCGATACTGCATTCCCGAATGTCGAGCCGGAAACTGCCGGTGCCCGTGAAACAGTTTCCGGCACTGTCCTGAAACTGTGCCGCCGCCGGCGCGGCAAGAACGGTTAGCAGCAATCCGGCGGCGATGATGCGCATTCCGGCTGCGCCTTACTTGTTCAGGTGATGCAGCGGCAATCCGGGCCGCGGCCATTCCATTGAAACAAGCTTGCCGGTTGTCGACAGGGTCATATAGGCGGTGCGCAGCTCCGGTCCGCCGAAGCAGATATTGGTGCACATCCGGTCCGGCATCGGGATGTGTTCGATATCCTTGCCGTCCGGCGAAATGACCGTGATGCCGCCATTGACCAGCGTGGCGACGCAGATGTTCCCGGCGCCGTCGAGCGCCAGACTGTCGAAGCGCTGGAAGCCTTCCACGCCCGCGATGCAGCGGCCCCCATTAACGCTGGGCCAGGGTTCCTTCTTGAGCTGGCCTTCGCCGATGATGTCCCATGCCCATAGCCGGCTGGTTTCGGTTTCCGCCGCGTACAGGATCTTGTCGTCGGGCGACAAGCCGATGCCGTTCGGTGTTACGGCCGGATAGGCCGCCTCGACGATCAGGCTGCCATCGGTGCGGGCGTAATAGATACCACCCATATCCATGTCACGGGGACGACGCTTGCCCAGGTCGGTGAACCAGAATCCTCCCTTGCCATCGAAGACAATGTCGTTCGGGCCGCGCAGGTTGTTGCCATTGCATTCCGTGTACAGGGTTTCGACCGCGCCGGTATCCAGGTCGATGCGTTCGATCCGCCCGGTGGCGTAATCGTCGGGTGTTCCGCCGGGGCGCAGCAACCCGTCTTCTTCCATCCAGGTGAACCCGCCATTGTTGCATATGTAGCATTTTCCGTCGGGTCCGATGGCGGCGCCATTCGGGCCGCCACCTGGTTTCGCGACAGTCTGTTTGGTGCCGTCGGGCAGCACCCGGGTCAATTGGCCTGCGGCGATTTCGACCAGGATAACGGACCCATCGGGCATGGCGATCGGGCCTTCAGGGAAGCGTAATCCCTTGGTAATTTCCCTGATTTCTGACATATATATTTCCTCCCATACGATTTTCTGGAGAAGAGGATGACAGGACATATGGACGACGTCGATAGAGGAAAATTTCCCGCGCCGGTTGATCACGGCGTGGTGGCGAATTCATGGGCCGAGCGGGGATATTCCTGCCACACCTTCACCGACCCGCCGGGGCAGGAATGGAACGATTTCGTCCATTCGACGAATGAGTTGCTTACGGTGCTGGAAGGGCGGCTGGAATTGACGCTGGATGGCGCGAAAGTCGATGTCGGGCCCGGCGATGAGGTGTTCATCCCGCGCGATATTTATCATTCCGTGAAAAACATAAACGGCGGTACGACCCGCTGGCTGTTCGGTTACGACTGACCTTCAGACAGGGTCTCGCCGATAGCCGCGACAACGCCCGACCAGTCACCGGTTTCCGTTTGCCGGAACAGCCGCATGGTCGGGTACCAGGGCGTATCGGCCCGGTCGCGCATCCAGCGCCAGTCGGCGGCGAAGGGCAGCATGGTCCAGACCGGTTTGCCCAATGCCCCGGCGACATGGGCCAGTGAGGTGTCGACGGTAATCACCAGGTCCAGATTGGCGATAATGGCGGCGGTTTCTGAAAAGTTTTCCGGGATACGGCTGAAGTCATCGGCCAGATGATTGCGCAACGTCGGGTCGAGCGGGAATTTTTCCATATTCTTCTGCAGGCTGAACAGTCGCAAGCCGTCGATACCGGTCAGCGGCAGCAGATGGCGGCTGTTCATGGAACGCTGCATGTCCTGCGGATGCGTCGCCCGCCCCGCCCAGCAGATACCGACCTTCCGGCCGTCGCCCGGCAATGCGTCGCGCCAGAATGCCATGCGGTCCGCCGGCGCGGCGATATAGGGGACCGCGTTCGGGATGTTGTCTTCCGCAATGCCAAGGGCGCCGGGCAGACTCATCAGGTGGATCTGGCAATCGAATGCGTCGGCCGGCGTCATGCCGTCTTCCGTTGCCCGCAAGGTAACGCCATCGGCATGTGGCGCCACGATTGGCAGCAATTCGGCGGGGGCTTCGAACAGGACCGGTCCGGTCCGGGCGGCCAGCGGCAGCAGGCGCAGAAACTGGATCATGTCACCATAGCCCTGTTCGGCAGTGACAAGCAGGCGGCGTCCGTTCAGGGCATCGCCGGTCCAGCATGGTGCGTCGTATCGGCGTAGCTTCAGCGACGGCATGGCGACACGGTGATCATATTCCGCCCAGCCTTCGGCGAAGCGACCCTGGGCCAGCAGCGCCATGCCGCGATGGTACAGGGGCTGCGCGGGGTCCGTCATCAGGTTGGCGGCGCTGCGGAAGGCATCGGCGGCCTTCGCCGGGTCACCCAGGTCAAAAAACGCCTTTCCCAGCCCGTCCCAGGCAGTGGAAAGGGTCGGGTCCTCGTTGATCGCACGGTTGAAAGAGCGCCGGGCCTCGGTCGCCTGATCCAGCGCCAGCAATGCCAGCCCGCGATTGATCAGTGCATAGGCATCAGATGGCCTGTCGGCCAATAGGGCATCGCACAGCGCCAGCGCACCCGCCGGGTCGCCTTCATCAAGGCGTTTCGCGGCGTGCTGCAGCGGAGTGAGCGTTGTTTTCGACGGTTCGCCTTGCATCATGCACCAAGTTTAGCAAACCGGACTCGGCCGTGTCGCGGTTTCCGCCGGATGTTCGGGCATTGACGAAAGCCAGTAACAGCGCCGCGGTATAGGGCAGGGCCATGACGGCAAGAGTCGCCAGCCAGAGCCAGTCATCGCGCACGAACGGACCACGCAGCAAAACGAAAGCCGTCATCGCGCTTGCCAGCATGGCTAGCATGGCGGCTTCCTCGCCCGCCATGGCGATCGCCTGCAACAGGCGCGGGCCTTGCCGCTTCTTCGGTGTCCGCTGATACGGTCGGCCCGAGGTGACCAATCCCTGCAACACGGCCTTGGCGACCGTGTGGTTCAGGGCCAGCCCCGCCAGGGCCGCGCCCCAGCGCTGCCGCACCGTGCAATTGACGGCGCGCCGGTACAGGTACAGCACGCGGGCCTGTCGGAAAACGAAAGCCGACAAAGCGGTGATCAGGAATACCGATGGCGGCGTGGTCTGATGGGGCAAGGCCAGCAGCGTGATGGTCCAGAACACGGCTGCAACGGTAAACACCAGCCCGGCGGCGTCGGTCAGCCAGGGATACCAGCCCGCGACGTAATGGAAGCGTTGCGGCAGGGTCAGCTTCGTGCCGCCGCCGGTCAGAAACCAGCGCCAGTGCCGCTTCAGGATCTGGATTGCGCCATAGGCCCAGCGCAACCGCTGCATTTTATATGCGCGCATAGTATCGGGCATTACGCCACGCCCGTAGCTGCGCGGGATATAGGCCGATTTCCAGCCCAGGCTGGACAGGCGCAGCCCGAGTTCGGCGTCTTCGGTGATGCACCATTCGGCCCAGCCGCCGGCGTCGAGCAGCGCGGTGCGCCGGACCATGGTCATGGTGCCGTGCTGGATGATGGCATCGGCTTCGTTCCGCCGGACCATGCCGATGCGGAAGAACCCGGCATATTCCCAGTAGCAGCAACTCTTGAACCCGTTCTCGCCAAGGTCGCTGTAATCCTGCGGCGCCTGCACCAGGCCCATTTTCGGGTCCTCGAAATGGGGCGCCAGGTCGGCAAGCCAGTTTGAATCGACGATATAGTCGCTGTCGATAACGGCGACGATATCCGCATCCGGCGCGGTTTCGCCAAGCGCAAGGTTCAGTGCCCCGGCCTTGAAGCCGGGCAGGCTGTCACGGTGAATGAAACGGAACTGTTCGCCTAGTTCGGCGCAGGTTGCGGCCACGGGCTGCCACAGGGCCGGGTCCGGTGTGTTGTTGTCGACGACGATGACCTCGTAATCAGGATAATCCAATGCGGCCAGCGCCTTGAGCGTCCGGGCCACCATTGCCGGCGGCTCCTTGCAGATCGCAACATGGATCGACACTTTATGCGGTTTTCCGAAAGGCCTCGCGGTGTCGAAGCGGCGACGCATACTGCCATTCCACAGCAGGTCGCTGGTCTCTATCCCGTCGATGAAGATGCCTGCCAGCAGGAACAGCGCCGCGCCGATCAGCGCGGTCCACACCATGGTTTGCAGTGGGGTGAGATACAGGCTCACCGTGGTCATGACGAGCAGCACGACCAATGTGGCCGATCCATGCGAGACGATGGCGGTCAGCACTGCGCCCGCGGGCTGCAGGCCGGGGCGCCGCGCGGCGTACATCAGGGTCGGCAGGGTGCCCAGAAACAGCGCCAGCAGCGCCCAGCCGATCCAGTCCGGGTTTTCCTGCACGGGGCCCTGCCACGCGAATTTCGGCTGACGTTCCGCGTCATAAAGACCCCAATACCCACCGGCCATGCCTTCCAGGCCGATCTTCCAGGGTTGGTCGAAGGCCTCGATGACGAAATAGTCGATGTCCTGCAGTGCCGCCATGTTGACGAATTCACGCAGGAACCGGGCCTGTGCGACCCGCCCGGCCGCCGCGCCGCCGATCCGGCGCCCGGCGCTTGGCCAGCCCGCTTCGGTTACGACAATCGACTTGTCGGGGTAGGCCGCGCGAAGCTGCGCCAGCCGGGACTGGATATAGGCAACCGCGGATTCAGCGGGAACGCCTTCCCAGTAGGGCAGGATTTGCACGCCGAGGAAGTCCACGGCAGCGGCGAGTTCCGGATTGGCAAGCCAGATGTCCCATGTTTCTGCGGTGCTGACCGGTTTGGATACATGCTGCCGGACCCGGGCGATTTCGGCGATCAGGGCGGCCGGGGTGATTTCCTGGCGCAGCAGGCTTTCATTGCCGACCAGCACGCGGTGCACATTGCTGTTGCGCCGGGAGATTTCGATCAGGGCGTCGGTTTCCCGCCGGTTGCGCGCCGTGTCCTGTCCGATCCAGGCGCCGGGCATGACGTCGAGGTCCCGCGCGAAGGCCATCAGCGGAATATCCCCTGAAACCCCGTCGACACTGTATGTCCGCACCGCTTTTACGGTCCCCTGAAGGGAAGCGAGATCGCGGTTGATCGCGGTCAGGCTCGGGATGTCGCCTTCGATCGGGTCCTGCGCCGCGCCATACGGGCTGTACGAAACGCCCGGAAGCGCGCCACCGTTCCAGTCCGGTGCGTCAGCGGGCCGGTTGACGATTGACCATGCGACAAGGCTGGTCACTGCGGCTGCCAGCAGGATGAGAACCGGGAATTTCTTCAACGGCGGGGCGCTCCGGCCAGCTGCGGCCCGGAATCAAGGCTGCGCAGCAGCAAATGGTTCAGGGCATCCATGCGCATCAGCGCCGGCGGTGCGGGCTGTAACCCGGGTTCGAAACCGGCGGTGGCGAAGGCATCAAGAATCGCGGCGTTCTTCGAAAACACATGGACAGGTACGGCCCGCGACGCATCCTTGCCGCTGACCGCCGCCGGCGGCTGATGGTCGCCCAGAACGATAATCAATGCATCGTCCGGCGCCCGGTTTTCCAGGAAGCCGCCCAGCGTGCGCAGACTGTAGCGGATGGCGCGCAGATAGGCCGGCGCAAGGTTGTTCCAGTCCGGTTCCAGCGCCAGGGCGGCTGCGGATTCCGTTGTGTCGAATGGCACCTTGCCGCCGATCCGCGCCCAGTCCGGCTGATAGGGCGGGGTTGGACCGAACGGCATATGCGACATGATCGACGCAAAGGTGAGGAACAGCGGCTTGCGTGCGCCGCCGGCGACCTCATTGCGGTGAAATGTTTCCAGGCTGGCCTGGTCGGGGATGGTCCACCATCCGAAAGCGGGACCGTCATAGGCCATATCCTTCGCCGTCATAACGGTATCGAAGCCCATTGCCGCGCCTTCCGGCCATTCCAGCTTGATGCCGGGAAATAATGCGACCGTCCGGTATCCCGCCGTGCGGAAGCGATCGACCAGCGATTCCGGTGGTGCGGTCAGGAACAGGCGGTAGTCGGACTGCTCCGCAATCCAGTTGCCGGACAGCAGGGTGGCATGGGCCAGCCATGAGGCGCCGCCGAAAGTGGGCGAATCGACGAACGCGGAAACCGCCTGCCAGCCGGTCGCGGACAAGGTGGTATTCAGCCGGTCATAGTCTTCCTGCAGGGCGGCGCGTATTTCCGGCCGGTCACGGGTGACCGCACCGTAGGATTCGATGAACAGGGCATAAACGTCGCCGTTTCCGGCCCGGGCCAGGTCGGATTCAGGCAGGGCCGTGACCGGGCCGGCATTGGCCTGACCGGCCCGCAACC
>Ga0222651_1000129_pt1 | contig 57961 bp, 47 predicted proteins | sample AntAcemetagen369_FD_179855 | JGI IMG/M metagenome (GOLD analysis project Ga0222651, IMG submission 179855) | Saline water microbial communities from Ace Lake, Antarctica - #369 | ecosystem: Environmental > Aquatic > Non-marine Saline and Alkaline > Saline | place: Antarctica: Ace Lake...
AAACACACGATCATCTGGAAGTCTTAAAGCTTGAAGGGGATGCCCCTGAAACCCCATAGATTCCCATTTATCAAATGTTTTACCACCATCTTTTGACCTGGCGATTACGGCCTGATCATCAAATCCAGCAGTACGGATAAAGGCAATAACATCGCCTTTTGGAGTCTCATATGCGGAGGCTTCGTTGAATACCACCTTATCGTCCAAGGCTACTGTGCTTAAGTGTTCCCAGGTATTCCCCTTATCATCTGAAACCAATAAATAATTGGATGTTTTTCGTTTGTCTTCCGTATCACTGGCTGCCACAATCCAGAATATCCTGCCACTTTTCCCTTCATACATCGCTCCTCGGTTATAAGCTGGTATAGGATTTCCAAGGGGCGAAAAGTTCACTTCAGGTTCGATATGTGGGGGGTAGATCGGTCCCTTCCAGGTTTCTCCCCCGTCAAGAGACTTGACAAGGTAGCCACCCAGAAATACAGACCCGTTACGATTGGCAAAATTAGGCTTCTTGATATTTTCCAGGCCTTCTTCATCCAAAACAGCCCAACCATAGCTCGAACAGAGCAGGGTGCCGTCTTTAAGCTGTAAAAGACAAGGATCTTGTGAGCCACCAAATGCATGCGCATAAATTAGCGCTGGCTCTTTGCTCCAGTTAATACCATCTTTAGAAGTCACACTAACCAAATAACTGTTAGGATCCACATGACTGTTTCCTTCTTCCTTGAAAACTATCCGTCTATCAGGTGCTCTTCTAAAAGCCACAAGATATTCTCCATTGCTTTTTTTAACAACAGAAGGGAAGGTAGCATAATAGCTATTGTCCTGGTAAATAATAAAATCTTTGACCTTGGTGGCTGGTTCAGCCGCTCTGGTGCTGTCCGAAGAGTTGCTAGCATTCACTGCAAAACTGTTTAAAATCAAGACAGCAATTATTAACAAGTGTTTTTTCATAAGTATTATTAATTTGTTGTAATCTTTTCCTTAGTTAATCAGGCATATTTAATAAAGATCTTTAATCGGAATTTTAGTCAGGTAAATACTGGTTTTCTCTTCATGACTGGAATAATAGACAAACCATAACTTCTTTTTGTAAATGACCATCCCAGGATAGCTAGTATCTCCCCCACTTGGCAATTCCATGGTTTCCCTAATATTACCTTCAAGGTCAGTCACATGAATAACTGTTTTATTACCCGTTTTTCGATAATCTCGGGTTCCCATGACAAGGGTATTTTTATCCAGGAAAAGAAAATTGGGTCCTCCCAGTTGCTTGGTTAATTTCTTGGTAGTCCAGTTTTTATAAGGAGAGTCACTTTTAGCGAGTACACCCATCTTATCTCCTGCCTCCCTTCTTACCAAAACAAACATCTTTCCATCTTTATCAAACCTAATGGTGGATTCATTGGGATTGCCTTCAATCGGTATTTGTGAAACATGTTTGAAGTTAATCCCATCTGTAGTTTTTAACAAGTGCACTTCCCATCCTCCCACTTTATTCTGGTACACTACCCCATAACCAACATCCTTGTGCCACGTCAGGCTCCATATCCAATCAAGGGAAGGTTCCATATCCATGGTAGCTTTTTGTAGGTTAGAAAAATTACCTCCTTTGGTATCAGAAAATGAAACCATGGGGTACAATACCTTGTACCCTTTGTCATAAACCCCTACGGCAGTCAATACCATTATCCGGCCTTCGGGAGTAATTGACAATCGAGCCTCTCTAACATCTCGGTCATCTTCTTCTAGTAAGGTAACACTTTGCCATTGGTCTCCATTTTTTGACTTTAAGATTCTAATGGCGCCACTTTTATCTGGCATATGGTTATTCCCCTCTCTAAGGGCAATATAAAACTCACCTTTAAACCTTATCATATCAGGAAAGGCATTGTGCGGGGCTTTGTCCCAGATTTTTTTTACTTCCAAAGAATCTTTTAATGATTCATTGGAAAAGCCTGGCGTCAACTGAAGGAAAATTACTATTAAAAGTAAAAAACTAGCTTTCATAATGGATGTTAGGTTATATTATCTAATTTAATTCACTGAAGAATTCCGGAATATAATTTTTTAATTGTTTTCTCTTATTCAAACTCCTTTGCGGATCAATACCCATATATGGCCATCGCAATCGGGTACCTATCGATGACCATTGGCCGATAGCGGCCAGGAATTTATCCACAGCCACATCCGAATATCCTTCCTCCAGTATCAGTGGTAAAATTTCTTTTTCGAAAAAAAGCAATAGCTGCTTTTCAATGAGCAGGGCTTGTTCCGGTGCTTCTCTCATCATTTGGTACCACCTTACTACTGCTTTTGGATGGAGACAGGCTACATTGGAATAGGAACCTTTCGCCCCCTGCTTAATGCCGGTAACCATAAAATGACCTGGAATAAAATAGGAAAATGGCTTGGAAAGGTCGTTCATTTTGGCGTACCAATTTGTATCACCTCCCGCCGTTTTGCATCCAACCACTGGTAAGCCTTCCTTTAAAATACCAGCATAGTCTTTCGGCAATAGTAAATTTTTGGCATGTGGTGGATTGTAGATCACCAAACCAATAGGATCCGAAGCTATGGCTATTTTTTCCAGATAATTCAGGGTTTCTTTACTATTGGTTTTGATCCAGTCCGGTAAAATTACCTGAAAAGCACATGGCGCAAATGACCTGGCTCTTTTTATACGCTCCAGCGAAAGCAATGGACTAGGATGGCCACAACCCAACTGAAAAGGAACTCCTGCCTCTTCTGCTGCAAAGGCTACTAACTCACTTAATTGATCAAATTCCTCTTCTGTTTGGTTATAAAACTCTCCTGCAGATCCATTGGTGTAGATCCCATTTAATCCTGCATCTATCATAAAATCCAACGCATGTGCTAATTCTTCCCAATCGATGGACTGATCCTTTAGAATGGGGAGCAATACGGTTCCCCAAACCCCAAAAATTTCATCTGCCGAAAAGGGCTTCATGGTTTTAAAGGGTTTTTCCACACTACTGTACCCATATGGTACCTTTGGTGAACCTCATTCCCATCGGAATAAAAGGCTGTCAAAATACTTCCATCTTCCAACTGCACACTTGAAGGATAACCACAATCCCTGCTTTTCAGGTCATCTACCAGTATATATTCCTGAGACCATGATTTACCTTTATCCCTGCTAAACTTAACAGCTACCCCAAATTGGCCTGCCTTTCTGTTACCATAGGTGAGCAACAAATCGCCATTGGCTAAGGCGGTAATATGGCCTGGATGCTGGTTTTCGTCGGTTAGTTGCTGCTCTAATTTCCAAGAAACGCCATCATCTTCACTCACAAACAAATCCATGGCTGCACCTGCTTTCCATCTTCTGGCAGCAGCAATCCAGCTTTCGGAACCTGTCTGAAAAAAGGCTGTTTCATTGTGTCCCCCAGAAAATAATGTGCTTCCCTCTCCTTCACTAAGATGAGAAATCCAGCTCCATGTCTTTCCCTGATCCTCACTTCTAAACATAGAGACTTTGTTGATACTTTTATTAAGTGATTGGGCATAGGCAAGTACCCTTAGACTTCCATCTGCTGCTTCCAAAACATCTCCAAAAGGAATAAATTCGGTCATCTCCTTTTCTGCTGGAGGAAAACCTTCTTTATGAATTTCCCATGTCTTTCCACCATCCCCTGAAATGGAAACCCAGGGCCGTAAAACGGCTACTAACTCCTTTGTCCCATCAGATGACTCACCATCTTTTAGCTCCCAACCAGAAGCCACTACCACCAAGTCGCCTGTCTGGTTTGTTCCGGCAGCTACATTCATTCGGTTTGTATTAGCTTCATGAAGTGCAGGCACACCTGATTTTTTCCAAAAGCGGCCATTGTCATCACTTGACCATACTTCCACACTTCCTTCTCTTCTGGCATGACTGGGCTGGTTAAAGATACTGGCATGGATACTCCCGTCCGCTAGTCGGGTCAGGTTGGGCCATGCGCACACATTATCAATCGCAATATAGCGTTGAAGAATTTCTACCTCAACACTTTTGATTGTTTTTACTGAGGATTTCTGTGGGTAGAAATTCAGCCAAAAGGCTGGCAAAAGGAAAAAAAAGGAACTAACCCATAAGGTTTTCATAATGACTAACGGTTAATTGTTTAGATAATCCAAGTACCCCCATTTAAATCCGGCAACCTTTCGGTAACTATGATCGGGGTAAAGGGTGTTTATTGAATCCATTTCAAAGGTGTATTTTCTTAGTTTCTCTGCTGTTAAAAACGGATCATTTGTATCCCTTCTCCAAGCTGAAAGTGCTTCCTTCATAGAATCCAGCACATCCGCCAATTCTGGTTTATCAGCTAAATTCTTAAATTCCCAGGGATCTTCAAGTAGATCATATAACTCCCATTCTGGAGGCTTTCTCCATATTTCATAGGCCTGGCGAACCTTTTCGTCAGAGGCTGCAATTTCTTCAATCGTAGCTCCAGACCCAAAATCAGGAGCAGCATAGGCGTTAAAAGCGGGGAATTCCCCTCTGCCAACGTCGATATTTTGGATAAGTTTATATCGCTCGCCCCTTATACTCCTTCTAGGGTAATAAAATACAGGTGAGGCACCTTCACCATCTGCCCCCAGGTAGGTCCTCCAACTTTTATCTTCCCCCTGCTTTGTAAATAAGTCCATTAAGGATCTTCCTGGTAAATTAAAATCTCCTGATATCCCTGTCAGATCTAAAACAGTAGGTAAAATATCAATCACAGAAATCAATTCCTCCCTGCTTGAACCATTTTCCTTAATTATATCAGGATAGGAAATTATAAACGGAACTTTCAGACCTCCTTCATAATTGGTAAGTTTCCCTCGACTAAATTGAGCCCCATGATCACTTAGATAAATGATACAGGTGTTGGATAAATCACCTAAACTATCCAATAACATCCCTATAGATTCGTCCAACCTATTCATGCAATTATAGTAGGCTTCTGTTTCGTCCAGCAAGCGTTCATTATTAACTCCTACGAAAGGAAGTGTTTCCTTAATCTTATTTCGGTCCACTTTATGAGTAGGTAAGCCTTCCACTTCATTCTGAAATGGCAGGTGGGCATCCGGGAAATTCACCATCAAAAAATAAGGGTTTTCTGATTGATTGACAAATTTTTTTGCCTGAGTAGCATAATCCCTCAAGCTCTCTTTTTGAAAATTGGAACCGGGCAAAGCTTCAAAATCAAAGTCAAATCTTTCAGCAGGGTTAACGTGAACCTTCCCAATGATTCCTGTTCTATAGCCCGTTTCCTTAAGGTAGTTGGGCAAAACTTTTATCCCGGAATAAAGCGCATAATGTTGGGTTGCCCATCCGATCTGACCATTTTGATGCGGGTATAAGCCTGTGAAAATACTGCTTCGGGACGGGCTGCACACTGAATAAGTAGTATACGCATTAAGGAATTTAACGCCATTTTGTGAAAGCTTGTCCAGATTTGGGGTGTGTACAAGAGAATTCCCGTAACATCCCAAATCTGAACTATTGTCCTCAGAAACAATCAGTAAGATATTTGGTCTGGCACTACTTTGAGTTTCTTCTGAACTACACCCAAAGGTAGCTCCACACAAAAGTGAAACCAACACCAGTCCGATTTTCAATTGTTTAATAATCATTTTCTTTCTGAGTTTTCAAGCCTTCATAAGGTGAATAAATTATAGTTAGGCTCATTATTAATTGAGCCCAATTTTATTTCTCCAATACCCCTATTATTAATATCCAGGGTTTTGAATGATTTTGTTTTCCAAACTCAATACACCTGTGGAGATAGGCCATAGGATTTTTTGTTCCGGATTATCTCTCTCACTTAGCGTAGGAAGCATTTCGATTGCTTTGTCAAAGCGCACTAAATCCCACCATCTTTTGCCTTCAAATGCCAATTCTCTTAGCCTTTCTTCAAGTATGATCTCATCGTTTTCTTCTACTGTACCAGGTGAAAAGGCATATTCACTATATTGATCGCCGTAGGCACGCATTCTGATTTGATTAATCTCAATTGATGGATCTTCACCTAAGGCATTCTTGGCCTCAGCAATCATCAATAAAACGTCAGCATACCGGTATAAAATAATGTCATCGATAAAATTTCTACTTCCACCTATTACCGTGCCACTTCCCTTTGTTACTATGGTCGTGTAATAAGTTAAGGCTTCATTCTCACCGATTGTGAATATTTCATAAAAGGAGGCATCCTTCCTTTGATCATCATTGGTATACAAGGACTTAACATATGCTGTAGGAACCGCAATATTATTGCTCCCTCCACCTATGGCACCTATTGTTTCCTTTGCTTCGTCGGATATGTTTGTGGGAATAGCACTCCCGATGAGATACATGGCGTTGAAATAATTATTACCAGCAGACTCGAGTTCAGCAAATCTTACAGCCATCAAAATTTCATCATTGCCTTTATTACCATAGTCAAATACATCTTTAAAATTGTCCAGCAAGGCCACATTCGTGTTTTTAATATCCTCTAATACAGTCAATGCAGTTTGAAGATCAGCGTTGCCTCCTCCCATTTGTTTGGCAGTCCAAAGATAGATCTCTCCTTTTAGTGCGCTAGTGGCTGGCTTGGACCAGAACATCTTGTTTTCTGCGTAACTATTGTCAGGAAACAACTGTAAAGCTTTATCAATATCTCCTTTAATAAATTGGGAAATTTCACTTTGTGCTGTTCTTTCAATTTGAGTTAACTCAGGATTTTCACTTTCCGTTGGATCCATGCGCAAAGGTAAATCACCCCAAGTTCTCGTCATTACAAAATAGGTGAATGCTCTCATGGCATATGCCTCCGCCAGGATGGTATTTTTCCTGTCTTCAGATGCAAAATCAATTCCTGGCACATACTTGAGGATCAGGTTGGCGCTATTTACCAGAGTAAACAAACTCTGCCAACTTGGCCCAGCATCATCAGGCTGCAAGCGGTTTGTGTAATACTTAGCCCATCCGCCATCGCCTACAGTTCCAAGGGCTACAACATCTGCCCGTGCTTCTCCCAGATAATACAAGGTAGAATTAGATATACTTCTTAGGTTGACATACATTCCTATCAAGGCACCTTCTGCATCCCCTTCTGTCTTCCAGAAAGACTCCGTGGTAATCACACTCGTAGGTGAAACATCCAGCAGATCGGAACACGAGCCGAATAGAAATATGCTTAATATAAAAGCTATACTTAAGTTTTTCATGATTCCTTAATTTAAAATTAAAAGGTAATATTTAAACCGAAAATAAAGTTTCTCGGTATAGGATAACGTCCATAATCTCGTCCACCAAATTCAGGATTAAGCCCCTGGTATTTTGTGAAATAATAAAGATTGTTCCCCGTCAGGCTAAGCCTTACATTTTCCAAATGGACTGGGATTAATAAGCTTTTTGGTAAGTTATAGCTTAAGCTTAGTTCTCTTATGGCAAGGTAGTCTCCTGATTCATAATATCCCTGACCGGTTCGATTTGGATGAATATTCAATTGTGCCCTAGTACTTTCCCAATCGTACCTTGGCAACTCAGCCACATCGCCTTGTTGCTGCCAGCCATTGTCAACCAAATTTTGGGTAAGGTTCATATTTAGCTTCCATTGACCTTCCATAAATGCGCGTGCATAGTTGTAAATGGTATGCCCAACAGTATAATCCATTCGTAGGGAAAGCATTAAGTTTTTGTAAGAAAAAGTATTGGTGAACCCACCAGTTAAGGTTGGGAATTCAGTCCCTACATATACCTTGTCCTTTTCGTCTATGACATCATTGTTATCTATATCGTCCCAGATAAAATCTCCGCCAAAAGCAACGTCAGGATATCTTTTGTAGCTATCACTTGGTGCATTTTCTGCATCCTGATCGGTTGGATATACACCTAATTCTCTGTGCTGATAATACTCTCCTAGGCTACCACCTTCCTGAAGGCCTCCTTTCCAGGCATAATCACCCAGCGCGCCATCCCAAACATAATACCCACCAACACGGTTTTTATCTGCTCCATTTTCTGGCAGTTTTAATATTTTATTTTGAAGGGTGGCAAAGTTGGCTGCCAAGTTCCATTGGAAATCAGAGGCAGAAGGTAAAACATTATAATTCACTTCCAGCTCTACTCCTTTGTTCTCTAAACTACCCAAATTGGTAAGGGTACTACCAAAACCAGTGGATGGTGGCAAGGCTAAATTCGTGATCAGGTTATCCGTAACCCTTCTATACACATCAAGCACAATCCCCAAACGGTCAAATAAGGTAAGATCTGCACCAAAATTCAAAGTTTTAGACCTTTCCCACTTCAATTCGGGATTCGGTATCAGGGTATTCTGAATGGCTGCGTATCCTCCATATCTTGAACCTACACCGTAGGCTCCTTGGGCAGAAAAATCTCCCAAATTCCCAATATTACCGTTGATACCATAACTGCTCCTTATTTTTAGTTTGCTAAAAATATTTTGTGGCAATGCTTCCCAAAAGTCTTCTTGGTGCATGTTCCAACCCAATGCTACCCCAGGAAAAAAGCCCCATTGATAGTTGGCTCCCAAATTAGAGGCCCCATCATACCTTGCGTTTATTGAAACCAAATATTTATAGTTATAGTCATAATTTACTCTGCCAAAATAGCCATGGATGACCTGATCAGAAATAGAACTGCTAACGCTGGTAGCCTCAGCGGAAGCATTTAGCGTTGGGATAAGGTCCGTAGAAGCTCCCTGCCCTGATGCATTAAGTGAAGATATATTTCTTCCAAAGTAGGCATAACCCGCAGTTGCATTCACATTATGGCCATCACCAATGGTTTTAACATAGTGAAAAACCGCATCCACTTGCGTTTGTCTCCATTTAGAAATCGACGCACTTGCAGATCTGTTGTCTACCAGATTATTAGGGCCATTTAAAACAGCAGGCTGAAAAACATAGGAATCATCAGTTGTATTATAAATGGATAGTTGCGGGTCAAAACTTAATTCCGGCGTTATTTGCCACCTGGAACCAACGGAGAAAGTCAAGTTTTCCGACCTGTTTTCTGCCACTCTGTTTCTCAATACATATTCAGGATTTCCTTCACTCAATGACTGTCCTGGTGCCAAAGTACCATCTTCAAATTTATATTTAGTTGTAGGTGGTAAGGTGATTGCCCTGGCAAAAATATGGGTAATATTATTTACCTGATTGTTTTTTGAATTGGCGTAGTTGACAATTCCATAAAAGCTGAAATTATCGCTTACTTTAAAATCTCCATTGACATTCATTGTATACCGCTTGTACCCTGTGGTAATTGCTATTCCCTGATTGTCCAAAAAACCTAAGCTCGCACTCACTTTCGCCTTTTCTGTACCTCCAGAAACCGAAACGTGGTGGTTCTGTATAGCAGCAGTTCTAAACAATACATCCTGCCAATCGGTGTCCTGAAAGATTAAGGTTTTGGAAGGGTCAAGTGGGTCCGGCATGCTTTCCCATCCTTCATTAAGCTTGTACTCGTTTTCCGAAGACAAATACTGCGTTGTATAAGCAGTATTATTGGTCAGGTCATTGCCTGTTCCAAATCCGATCGGGTTCGTATTTCTAAAAGAAGCATCAGGAAAGTTGTCCTGAACAATCATTGCCCTTCTGGCGAACGTTAAATAATCACGTGCAGAAGCAAGATCATATAAGCTACCAGGTTGAGACAAGGAATAACTTCCAGAATAAGTGGCAGAAACAAAACCAGCTTTAGCCGATTTGGTTGTAATAACCACTACACCATTTGATCCTCTGGCACCATATATAGAAGTTGATGCAGCATCCTTTAGCACCTGAAAAGTTTCAATATCTCCTGGAGCTATATTGTTAATGTCAGGTCTGATCACCCCATCAACCACATATAATGGAGAGGCTCCATCTGGATTGTTAATGGAAGTTCCTCCCCTGACAATTACCCTTGGTGCAGCCCCTGGTTGCCCAGACGTAGTCTGTACCCTGACCCCAGCTAGTGTTCCCTGCATGGCGGATGCAACATTGGAATAAGGGATATTTTCTAACACCCGCTCATCCAATTTGGATACGGAAGTAGTTAATAATTCTCGAGATTGCTCTCCAAAACCAATGACCACTACCTCATCCATGTCAGAAAGAGCTGAGGAAAGTTGTACATTAATGGTACTGCTGTTACCTATACCTAACTCCTTACTGGTAAACCCAATAAATGAAAACACCAGTATATTCTGGTTTTGTGGTACGGATATCCGATATCCTCCATCAATATCAGAAACTGTACCTACAGAGGTACCTTTAACCAGAATATTCACTCCTGGCAGAGACTCTCCTGACGCATCCGTGATGGCCCCTGTGATTTCTCTTGCACTTTGTGAATAACCCTCCGATCCGGCCATGATCATAAAAAGGATCATTAGCCCAAATAGCCGTAATTCTTGTATAAATTTTTTCATATAATAACGATTTAAATATTGCACAATCATGCACATACCAAAGATATTATATGAATTAACCGTTTTCTTATACTTTCTTTTACATTATTAATACAATATTGCAAAGTCTCAACCTTGATATAAGCGTGGGTTTTAAAAAAATTTAAAGCGAGTTTAGTTATTAAATTTCAGAACTATTGAATCAACCTTGTCAAATTCATTATGGATTGCTGGTATTGACCTTGGAGTTCAAAATATCGTTCCTAGTAACTTGTCTTTCTCGAGAAGTCCTTCTATCACGTAATAGAAAGATTATTTTCGATTTAACCCCGATTCGAAGAGGTGGATAATTAATCAGGCTATTTTTAGCTCAAAAAATATTTAACCTAGCTATTGCTGCAAAATATATTTAAAAATGATGTTTTATGCCTAATAGAAATCATTTAAGGTTTTTTCACCTATCGGCATTTTGCTTCCGAAATTTAAAAGAGAAAACAGCTGCATCTTTCAAATAAATCCTCATTTTAACGGGCTTTCCGACCAATTTGGACAGGTCGTTAGATTTATTCCAATAAACAGTTTTGGAGATTTCATTTCCTATGATGGGCTGACATTCCTCCATAGAATAACCTGGCAACTTATTTCCTTCTTCATCCAGTATTTCAACTAAAATCTCACCTGCTGCGGAGGTAGAATAATTCAGTTCCAGAACTTCCCCATCAAATACAAATGGTTTTGAGGTCATTTCGCCCCCATCATATCCTGCGGATAAAGAAGCAAAACCATCCAATCTCATGGAATACCTTCTCAAATGCGCAGTTGGCTGGGCATAATCTTGATTGACATAGATTGACATTTCCGTATCCCCAGTTTGCACGATATTTAATGCCGGATAATTGGATCTGGAAACCCAATTTTGCAAACCTATGCCAGGCTTGATAAAGGACTCCATAAATTGTCTTACATAAGAACTGCCACCTCTTGAGGACATTAAAACCGCATCTGAACAATCATTGTAATACTTTGGATTTACCCCCAACTTTTTAGCTTCTTCATCGTTAACCACTTTCCTATTGGGCATAAACCGAGCCCCTATGGCCAAATATATTTGAGGGGCACGATAGTAAGGACTCGTTTGCTGTGTATATAGGTGTTCAAATGGCGTATTCCCAAAACTCATTTGAACAGGTTCGGACCAATTGACAAAATCCTTGGATGTGGTTCTTCCAACAGAACGAAAGCCGCTGTAACCATCTCCAGTCCAAGTTCGGAAGTAACAAACATATTGTTTCTCGCTTATGGACCAGAACACCACATTTTGTGAATCGAACACACCTTTTGTGAATACTGGTTCTTCTTGCAATTTCCGCCATTCTTTACCGTCACTGGACACATAAGCTACCAATCCACTGTCTCTAGTTCCTCCCAGCGCTTTGTATCTCTCAGAATTTTTAGCCTGAGGGTTACTGTCCAGAAAAGGACTAAAATTATGGGTAACAGGTGCGGCATGTGCCAATATTACATTGTTATTTTTGGAACCTTCGATGGTATACTGTTTAAGGTCTGGCTTTATCCAATTAATCCCATCCTTTGATTCTGCATAACAGGTAACTTCTGCATCGTTGCCATCACTGCCCGCTTTTGGAACACCACGGTAATACGCTCTGTAAGTTCCACCGTCCTTGATGACAGTAAAGTAAGCGGAAAATGCACCTTCCCAGGGTTTTTCAAATTTTATGACTGCTCCCTGATCTACAGGTTCGTGCATTTTGAGCTTGGCACCTTTCAGCTCATCTATTAGGTACTCATCCACAAAAAGTTCTCTATTGCTCCCAATATTAGGGATTTGAGCAAAGACTGCTCCCTTAATTAAAAGCATTAGAATAAGCAATGTGTGTTTTTTGGATCCTTGCATTTTAATGAAATCTAAATGAATAAATAGCTGCATCTTTTAAATATATTTTCATCCTGACAGCTTTTCCTGAAAGCTTGGACACATTGGTTGATTTATTCCAATATACGGTTCTTTCCAGTTCATTTCCAATAATTGGCTGGCATTCTTCTTTAGAAAAACCTGGAATTTTAAGGCCATTTTCATCCAGCAATTCTATGAATATTTCTCCCGCAGCAGATGTGGAAAAATTTAGCTCCAAAGCTTTGCCATCGAACACAAATGGCTTTGTGATCATTTCACCGCCACCATATCCTGCAGATAAAGAAGAGAAGCCATCCAATCTAATCGAATACCTCCTCAAATGAGCGGTAGGTTGCGCATAATCCTGGTTAACATAAATGGACATTTCGTGTTCACTGGTCTGTACCACATTCAAAGCGGGATAATTATTGCGGGAAACCCAATTGTTTAAACCTTTCGATCCATTGATTTCATGAATTCCAAGGTTAGGCTTGTACCAGTTTAATCCGTCTTTGGATTCTGCATAGCAGGTCAACTCCCGATTATTCCCCTCTTCTACCCCAGGCATACCACGGTAATAGGCCCTGTAAATAGCTCCATCTTTTATGATGGTAGAATACAATGAAAACTTTCCTTCCCAAGGATTGTCTAAGTTAAACGCTATTCCCTCATCTTTTGGAGCATGCATCTCTAACATGGCTCCATCTAGAAGATCAATCAAAAAATCGTCTACAAAAAGCTCTCTATTGTTACCGATGTATTCACTTTGTGAATACCCCTCCGATCCAGCCACGATCATAAAAAGGATTAGCAACCCAAACAGAGGTAATACTTGTTTAAAATGTTTCATATTATGAATGACATAAGTATTGCATAAACATGCAAATACTAAAGATATTATCTGCAAGAATCGATTTCTTATACTTTTATATACATTATCAATACAATATTGCAAAGTCTCCATTTTCATCCAAGGGAGAGATTTTTGAAGGATTTAACGCAGATTCGAAGACATGGAAAAAGTACCGTTAGATTGATCACATAGGTCGGGATTTTGTCAGCATTGTTGAAGAAAAGGCAACAATGCTGATAAAATCGTATGTCTTTAATTAATTTGCTACAGGCTTCCACCCCTGGTTAGGATATTGTCGCCTACGAGGGCTCATCGCCAGAGAACAATTAAACGGTCAAAATAAACCTTTGAACACGTGAAAATTTTTAAAGTGTTAGATGGAATTCTAAGACTAGATAAAAGTATTCGCTTCTGGCTACCATGAGAAGACAGTTTCCATTCGTTTTTCCCGAAATAGGCAATAGTCATTCTATTACGTGATGCAATCACGTCAAAATCATGCAATCGTGGTTATTTTTAAAGTCAATCTGAGAATTCCACGATATCCCAAAACGATCAACTCTCTATATCCTCATGGATTTAAAAAAATAAAAAATGGGTTTCCTGCACTTTTATTCCATCTCTCTTCGAAGTATAAACTTCGCCTTCACCAACTGATTTTTTACTGTGTTTTTAGAAATCATCAATAAATCTGCAATTTCATTGTAAGATTTTTTCTCAAAATAATTCATTTCCAGAATCTGCCTCCTTTTGGGTGAAAGATTGCCAATGATGCTTTCCATTTTTGTCAGTTGTTCTTCTTTTACCTGTCCACAATCATCTTCTTGCTGATGAATTCTCTCCCAAAACTGTTCTTTCAAAGTCTTATTTTTATTCAAGGCTTTTAGGTAGTCAAAAATTTCATTTTTAACGGAGGTAAAAACATAAGAATTGAAATTCAATTCAGGCTTAATGTTTTTTCTTCTTTTAAGAATTTTCATGAATACTTCATGATAAATATTCTCTGCTTCCTGTTCATCCTTAATAATGGAAACACTGAAGCGAATTACAGGTATTCTGTAATATTGATAAATTTTTTCAAAAGCTTTTTTGTCGCCATTTCGAAAACCATCCATTACTTTTTTGTCAGGCTGCTCCATATTCCAAGTATTTATCGTTTTGGTAAATTATTTGGTAACCAAATAGAATATTTAATTCTTTATGCCCACCTAATTATTTATGAATATCAAGAAATAAATTGGTAAATTCTGCGCAAATCACGTATTTAAATCTTCAATTTGCGAAAACACATAAATCACTAATAATTGTAAATAAATGTCTTATGGAATATTTTATAAAAATTTAATGAATTGTTTAGTAAAACCATTGAAATATTACCATTAAATTAAAATTGTGTTGTATTTTGAAATAATATCTTTTCATTTTAAATCTTAAACTATTCACCAAACTAATTAAATGAATATCCATTTCATTAGTTTGGTGATGATTATTGGAGAATTTATTTTATACAGAATATTATTCTGTGCTCGCCAAATTACTTGGCCCGACCTTCAAAAATCTAGATATTATTTTATGAAATCAGAATTTTATTTAGATTTTAATTGGTCTCTCTAAGCTCCAAATTTTTTGGTGAAACTTTTATTGGTCTGCTTCCCTTGCCGGTTTCATCAAACACCTTAAGGTTGACCTCTCCACTGATCTCCACCGGTCCAGTATATTCTTTGGCATCTAAGGTAGGTTCACTGCCATCTGTGGTATACCTTATTTGTAACCCAGGGAAATTTACATTGGCATACAACATACCATCCACCACCTTGGCACCTGGAGGGGCTATTCGATAATTGTAACCGCCATTCCACCATTTTAGTCTTGGGAATGCTGTTTGTCCAACTCTATTGGCAAATTGGTTCCACTCTTTAGCAATGCTTTGATCCATTTTTACCATATCTGTCTCATTTTCCCAATCGCGCTCTGCAGCCCAAGCACTTTCTGCAAATCCAAGCATTTTAGGAAACATATAGTATTCTGCCATTTCTCTACCTTTCACTGTTTCAGTCCAAAGCTGTGCTTCCAACCCTATGATGTTTTCTTTGGCATCTGGGTTAATCCTTACCATGTCTTTAAATTCTTTCTCTCGATCAATTACACGGCCCATACTGGTCTTATAAGTAGTCTTGAACCAATCATACGGTGCAAATGCCCATGCATTCTTGGTATTGACAAATCCAGCCCAATACAATCCCGGTTCTTCTGGGTCGTTGCTATAGGCCAGGTCAAAGTAAAAATTGGACACATTACAAAGCACAACATCATAGCCCATGTTTGCCAACTGATATCCCAAATCAGGATAATCAAACATATTGTTCCATATATAAGGAACTACTTTTTTTCCAACGAATTCTGGATTTGGCCTATAAGCTCCAGATTCATCTTTTAATAGCACCATTTCTTCCCAAACATGCATTTCTAAATCCCTATCCGCCAACTTTTTCAATAAAGTGCTGAAAAAATAAGTTTGAAGGTTTTTAGGATCTTTGATTTCAGGTAGCTTCTCCAAAAGTTTTTTCGCCTGAGGAGAAGCGGTCCACGCACCTTCCGCTACCTCGTCTCCTCCAGAATGCATTTTTTTAAGTTCCAGCCCTGCCTCCCCGTACATTTTTATCAATTCGTCCACTACCTTGAGGTAAAAGTCATACGTTGAAGCACTGGCTACATTTACTACATTGTCTTTAAAAGATTGTGCAGACATGTATTTCGACTGATCTTCCGGATCCACAAGACGATAAGCTTCGGCATCCTTCGTATTACCCTCTTCCATTAACCTCAAATACCTTTTCTCCATAGACTTGATGGCAGCTCTGGCATGTCCAGGGAAATTCAATACCGGAATCACTGTAATATGCCTTTCTTTTGCATATTCCAGAATATCAATAAACTCTTCTCTTGTATAAAACCCACTTCCGTTTTTACCTTCCATGTAAGCAAATGGGCCAGAACCATATCCCGGATGGACTGAAGGCTCATGCATACTTTTGGCATGTTGTCTTTGTCCACCTACTTCTGTAAGCTCAGGTAAGCCTGGGATTTCCAATCTCCACCCTTCATCTTCAGTCGTATAAAACAGAAAATGATTCAGCTTGTAATGCGCCATGATGTCAAGCGTCTTTTTGATGGTCTCCTTGGTTTGAAAATTCCTTGCCACATCCATATGCAGACTCCTGAAGCCGAATCTTGGTGAATCGGCTATTGCTATAAAAGGTAAGGTTAGTGGCAATTGTTGGTTCAAATAGGCATCATTTCCCAAAAGTGCCAACAAACTTTGTACACCATAAAAAACTCCTGCAGGATCACTACCCGATATCGTCACCCCATTCTGATCGATATCCAATTGATAAGCCTCTTCTTTCTTCCCATTAACGTCAATATTTGCCAGCTTTAAAATTATCCCTTGATTGCTGGTGGCACCGGCTTGGCTAGAAAATTTGACACCAGTAAGGGCACTGAGCTTCTCCCCAAGGTATTGTGCCTCATTTGAAAGTCCTTCTTCAAATCCAATAGAAGTTTTTTCATCGATTGTAAACTTTCCATTCCCTTTTTTCACTTGATAAGGAGTTGGTATAATTGGGAATAAATCCTCCTTATCCAATTTCACTAAATTCTCATTGCTTTGATATTGGCTTTCTGCTGAATAAGGGGCCTCTTCATCCATAGTCCCTCTCAAGCGCTGTTGTTCTTCCAAAAAAGGCTTAACTTCTAGATTATTAACGGCGATAATTTCTTCAGACTCCCCATCTTCACTGTAAAAGACAAAATATAAGCCCATGGGAGCATCTGTTTCTTTGATGACCCCTTCGATCCCTACATAAGGAACCTCAATGCGGTCCCCAGGAGCCAATGAGAAACCATCTTTAGGGCTCAGCTTATACCAGTCTCCGTTAAGATGGGTAATGTTTGCGTTTTTGGTGGACACTATGCCTCGTGGAGACATACTAAAAAACAAAGCCCAACCATTTTCTCCAAGAGAATATTGGCTTCGGTTTTCAATGCCAAAACTAGCCTCAAATTGACCCTCTTCGGCCGTAAAGTTACTTTTCAATTCCCAATCAATATAAATGTTCTCAACAGCCTCATTCCAGTCTGTTGAGGATTGACAGGAATAAAAGCAGTTTATTAAAAGTAAAAAGGAAACGATCCGAGTGATTTTATTCATAATTAAAATGTTTAAGTAGCCTTATTATTACACCTCATGGTATTAAATTGACTATTAAATAAAAAAATATATTGTATGAAGCCTACAATTACTAGATTAATATCTCTGGATGCGCTCAGGGGTTTTACGATTGCCGCCATGATTCTGGTGAATTACCCAGGATCCTGGAGTCATGTATACCCTCCCTTATTGCATGCAGAATGGAATGGAATGACCATGACAGATTTCATTTTCCCATTTTTTATTTTCATAGTGGGTGTCTCGGTGGCCTTTGCCTACTCTAAAAGACTGGATGCAGGAATACCCAAAAGAGGAATGTATAATAAAATTATCATTCGAGCGCTAAAGCTGTTTGTCTTAGGGATATTTCTAAACCTTATTCCCGATTTTGATTTTTCAAACATGCGGATCGCCGGGGTTTTACAACGAATATCAATTGTCTTTCTAGCAAGTTCATTTATATTTTTAAATGTTGGCTGGAAAAAGCAAGCCTATCTTGGTGGGGGAATACTTGTTTTTTATTGGTTATGTATGACCTTGATCCCTACCCCAGATGAAGGGGTGGTTATGTTAGAGCCAGGACGAAACCTTGCGGCTTGGATTGACAGAATCTTTTTACCAGGAAAAATGTGGGAAGGCACTTGGGATCCTGAAGGTTTCTTCACTACTCTTCCAGCAATTGTTACAGGTATTCTTGGCCTTCTTGCCGGGAGAATTTTGTTATCCGATAAAAGTGAAAATTTAAAATCAAATTACCTGATGTCCATCGGATTGGTAATTGTATTGACTGGTTTACTTTGGGCACAGGTTTTCCCTATTAACAAACACCTATGGACCAGTTCTTTTACTTTGATCACAGGGGGAGCAGGATTTATTGCTTTGGGAGCATGTTATTTTGTGGTAGATATTCTCGGCAAAAAGACAGGCACCTCCGTTGGAATCATTTTTGGAGCCAATGCAATTACAGTATACGTTTTAGCTGATGTATTGTCATTGATTTTTTATACCCTTGAAATAGGTGGTCAATCACTTAATGTGCATTTTATAGCTCTATTTACTGGCATAGGACTTCCCATCAATCTGGTCAGTATGCTGTATGCCATCTTGTTTGTCATGACCAATTTTATTCCGGCTTATATCCTGTTTAAGAATAAGATCTTCATTAAACTATAACCCAATGATTTCCCGTAACCTTTGTTTCTATTTTAGCTTATTGTTATTGTTTGGCTTACCTCTAGCAGGATTTAGCCAAACGGGCAGTATCCATGAGCCAGTACGCTATATAGGTGGCAACAGTGTTGATCCAGACAGGCATGAGGGCAGACTGAGGTATGCTATCGGTGTAGATAACAGGCAAACGTTACGGGTCAATAGGACTAACTCTCAATTGGCTGATGATTATGGCTGGACTTACAATCACGCCTCCAACCTTGCCTACTGGGAAGGAAGATTTTATCAGCAGTACCTAAGCAATCCTGTAGATGAGCACATTGCTCCTGGACAAACTTTAATGACTACCTCCACAGACGGTAGAAATTGGTCCAAACCGGAAGTGATTTTCCCTCCCTATCAAGCCCCTAACGGAGTTAGTATCCCAGAAGGATATGATGGCTATATGATGCACCAGAGAATGGGGTTTTTCGCAAGCAAAAACGGAAAATTACTCACGCTAGCTTTTTATGGACATACAGAAGATCCATTTGAGAAAGGAGGCATTGGCAGGGTTGTAAGAGAGGTGAATAAGGATGGCAGTTATGGGCCGATTTATTTTATCAGGTACAATAGCCATACCGACTGGAATGCTTCCAATACCTCTTTCCCCTTTTACAAAACATCTGGTGACAAAACGTTCATTGCTGCTTGCGAGGAACTACTTGCCAATACACTAATCACCTTGCAATGGCGAGATGAAGACAATGGTTTGGATGGATTTTATTCAGGGGAACGGGGAGGTGCTGCATTTTCTTATTATTCCCGTAAGGATGGTAAAATAGTTGGCTTTTGGAAGCGATCTGTAACCGCTTTATCGGATGATGGCGGCAAACACTTTTCCACGTCCGTCAAAGCACCTACACTTACCATGGCAGGTGGAAAGGTTTGGGGACAGCAGACCGAAGACGATCGGTATGCGCTAACCTATAACCCTATAGATATTGACGAATACCGGTACCCACTTATTGTAATCAGTTCAGATGACGGAGTCATTTTTGATGACATGGTTTTGGTTCAGGGAGAAGTGCCACCCAGAAGGTTTTATGGGAGATGGAAGGATTTTGGCCCATGCTATGTCAGAGGTATCGTAAAAGGCAACGGAAACCCTCCAGGGGATGACATGTGGCTTACCTATAGCATGAATAAAGAAGACATGTGGGTAAGCAAGGTGCCTACGCCGATCAGATACACAGTCAATGGCCCTGTTGATGATGACTTTGACCAACTTGTCGAAAATGGAGAAATCCCAAACTGGAACATTTATTCACCCAAATGGGCTCCTGTTAACGTAGTGAATTCAACTAGGGAACATGGGCTGGCGTTGCAGCTCTCAGATGAAGACCCTTACGATTACGCAAGAGCGATCCGAGTATTTGAAACCAGTAAAAATGTGGAAATCGGATGGGATTTTATGGTACCAGATACCAATAAGGGCACGATGGAAATTGACATTACAGACCAGTTTGGCAATCGACCCATAAGGTTAAAATTAACAGCGTCTGGAAATTTGATCTATTTCGCAGGGCATAAGGAAGTTAATTTGGGAGAAGTCACCTACAATAAATGGAACAGTATTAAATTGGACATCCATGCCAGTATTTATGGTCAATATGACCTGTATTGGAATGGGCAACTAGTGGCCAAAAAACTACCCCTTACAGAAGCTGTAAAATCAGTCGAGCGGATTTCCTTCAGAACTGGGAACTATAGAGTCCTTCCCAATAGGAAAACACCCAATGAAGACATTGAACCTCCATTACCTGGAGCTGACAAAAAAGTGCCGTTGGGAATATTTTATGTGGACAATGTATCGGTCCATCCTAAAAAGTAATGGCTATCGTACCTCGTAATAAATTTATCGAAAGGGAAGCGTATAAGAATTCAAAGTCTTTACAATTGATTTTGATGGTACCAATCATTGTAAACAAATTCAACTTGGTCAAAAAGCTGTTGTCCGAATTTATGATTGCTAGGCCTAAGAAGTAGGGTCAGCCTCCTTCTTAGATCCAACGGATTGTCCAAGTCAATATCTTGAGAAAAGCCCTCCATATTTATAGTAGCTAGGGCTGACTTATGCAGATTTGCATAATGATTCCTCAGCTCCGTTAGTCCGCATCGTATTTTCTAAAAATCAACTGAAGTAGTTCCAGCACTTCCTCGGAATGGATGTCCCAATTCAGACTCAAAACGAAACTCTGATTAAGTAAATCAATGGCTTCAAAAAAACTATCTGTTGCATCCAACTCGATAATGGCCTGGTCCATCAAATCCGGATTACCTTGAAAAAGCCTTTTGGTAAACATTATCCGTTGATTGATCCCCATACCTTCCTTCAAATGGGTAATGCTTCCTTTCATGTAAGGATTCTCCCCAGCATCAAACTTGGTCCAGACAATTGACGGATCTATCGTTTCAATCCGCTTTTCATTTGGAGATTTATCTTGCTGAATTTCATTTGAGGATTCGACTTCTTGATTTTCGATAGTTACTTCTGTTGATTCAATAATATAATGCTTCGGGGCCTCTTCCATCTCTTTGGCCACATCAACAACCACGTTATCTTTGATTAGTTTATCAAAGTTCAAGGCTAATATTTCTTGTAAAGGTTCGAGCAATGCTAAAGGTTGGGATGAATCACTGGTTTCCTTCTCAAACCCTTCATATAGCTTTTGTTTCCAAAAAAGGTTTCCCGAATCGGCAGCCCAATCCTCTGCTGCAGGAACCCAAGACTCCCGGTACCATTTAATATATTTTTTCAATTCCTTTACATAGGAAGCAGGTTCTTTATGCCCTTCTTCTAATATTTGCTCTATAAAAGCAACCGGATCCACCGCCAGGTATATGGTTTTTGCCACTGCTCGTCCCAATAAGGGTTCGAAGTCTATCTGCTCAATTTTAATGGCTCTGGAAAGCACATTCATAAAAGAGGACAATGCTTCTTTTACAACATTGTCCTGGAAGTCAAAATAAGGGTTTTGAGCGAATGAGTCGGTCTGTTTTTGCCAATCCTCAAAAAGCTCTCTGATTACCATTAAATTAAGTTGAGTAGAATGGGTTAGCTCAATTATTTCTTGTCCACTAACGTATCTCTGGTGGGTAAAATGATTGTCGCAGATTATTTGAGAAAAATCTCTGGAATAACTGTCAATATAATCCTGATCTAAAATCATTTGTTTCGTCATATTACTTGAATTTCTCCATATTATACAGAGGTAAAGTTATGTAATTTATTCTTTAAATAAAGAAGCTGGTTAAAATGTAAGGAGATCGCTTATGTTATCCAGAAATTTTGGTCAGCTAACACTTGGTCTCAGTCCACAAATCCAACTAATTGATCAAGATTAGGCCTCTACTTACAAATCCTATCGTTTAATCTGAGATTAATTTTTATTAATAAATATAAATGAATTAATTTTGGTTGTTTAAACATTACTTAGATTTATGTTGGCCTTGATTCAATCGCTCTGTTTGATCAACTTCAATAATAAATATTTTTTACCATATCCAAAATTTATGTTTATTGAACCATCTTTAGGAAAAACCGAAAAACATGGCCCAAAGGGGCAATTAGAGGTAATATGCGGTTCAATGTTTTCGGGTAAAACGGAGGAATTGATCAGAAGGCTAAAAAGGGCATTAATTGCCAAACAAAAGGTGGAAATATTTAAACCTGCCATGGACAAAAGGTATGATGAGAACAATGTAGTATCACATGATGAAAATATAATCAGATCTACCCCTGTGCAATTGGCAGAAGATATTTTGCTTCTTGCGGGAAATTGTGATGTAGTAGGGATCGATGAAGTTCAATTTTTTGATGCTCAGATAGTACCTGTTGTAGAAAAACTAGCAAAGGCTGGCACAAGGGTAATCATTGCCGGGTTAGACATGGACTTTGAAGGCAAACCATTTGAGCCTATGCCTCAATTATTGGCCATTGCTGAATATGTCACTAAAGTACATGCTATATGCATGAAATGTGGTGATCTAGCTTCTTTTAGTTACAGGCTGTCCGCTGATAAAAATAAGGTAATGTTGGGAGAAAAAGAAAGCTATGAGGCCCGTTGTCGCAGGTGTTTTTATGACCTTTAAGAAATGGGCTAATGCTAAAAAAAACTACAGGAATTGTTATTGGCTATACGAAATACAGAGAAACTTCGATAATCACCAAAATATTTACCCGGGAGCTAGGGCTCAAGTCTTATGTAGTAAATGGGGTTAGGAGCACTAAATCTTCTTCTAAAATCGCCCTTTTCCAGCCATTAACACTCGTTGACCTAGTAGTTTACGATAAAGAAAATGCCAACATCAATAGAATATCAGAAATAAAATCAGACACCAGTTTTCAACGGATTCCTTTTGATTTTATTCGGTCGGGAATAAGTATGTTTGTAGCTGAAATACTTGGCAAGATAGTTTATGACAACTATCAGAACGAATTGCTCTTTGACCATCTACAAAAGCAAATTTTAGCCTTAGATGCTGAACAGTACCAGCCGGGATTATTCGCACTTTACTTTTTGATAAGTACCTCCCGTTATTTGGGTTTTGAGCCTGAAGATGCGGCAGATTTTTTCTTACAGCTCCCCATAGATCAATCCGGAAGGATCTACAACAATAAGGTCCAATTTCTAGACCAAGTTCTAGAAAGTACAGACCACACTCCACCAGTGATCCCGGGAAATGTAAAACGTCAATTATTGGATGATTGGATATTGTTCTATAAAATCCATATGGACGGATTTGGGGAAATAAAATCGTTAACCGTACTGCGCACCTTGCTTTCCTAAAGTGAATATTTTAACCTATTCTACCTGAATGTTTCGAGTTTCACTCGCAAAGACACCATTTACTTCTTGGTCATTGGCTGCATCGACCAAACTAATTTTCAATCTATGAGGCCCTTTTGAGAGTTTCGATAACCGCACAGGGGCTATCTCTTGCGTGAAATACTGTTGCCCATCAAGATCAATTTTCACTCTTACGCCATCACTTTCTGGCCCACCTCCCAAATAAAGAAAGTCCACAATCACAGGCTCCTCCACAGTATAAGTTTGTTGTTCATTGGGAAGGTGTAGTATTAGATAGGGTGCATCGACTTCAGGAAAAGGCCTGGATCCTCCTACTGTAAAATCTCTCGCAGAAAAATTACCATATTCCTTTAAGGCTAGGCCTTCTTCATTGAGTAAAAAAGCAACCGCTCTATAAGTTCCTTTGTTTAAATCCAATTGAAAATTAGGCAGACTATATGGTTTAGGCGTAGCACCATTTAATGATAGCATCAATGGGTTTTCTTTGCCTAATCCATGGTTACGAATATTGAAAGAAAAGGCAACTTTCCCCTCCTTGAAATTTTCATTTCCTAGAGGGTTATAAATATCCAACATTGCATCTGGATTCATTTCAGCTTGAAATTTTTCAAAAGTAATCTTTTCGACTATTTCTTCTCCTGAGGTAAGTGAATCTGTGATTTGTTGGTTGCTCAAGTTTTCTGATTTATTACTTGAGGAATCACAAGAAATCATGGCTACAACGACAAGTGCCACTCCTAAAAAATTATTGTCATACTTCATATTGGGTTGTTCATAAGAATCTAACGTGAAAGGTACATCAGCTATTTTATTACTTGGAGAAAACACTTCAAAACAGTCCTACTTTCCATTTACAGACTTCGCTCGCAGGACCTGTCCATTCGGTATTATCATTTCTTTCAATTTCAGTCACCAATTGAAAATCTATTGTGTAATCCGGCTTCAAAGGTATTTATTTTTAACAATAAAAAAATTACCTTGCATTAAACTTAAAAATCAAATGAGCGAAATTTTATTTGAAGAAGTTCCATGTCTGGACTTGGCAGATTTTGTTTCTGGTGACAGTAGTAAAAAAGCAGCCTTCGTAAAAAAACTAGGAGAAGCTTACGAAAACATTGGTTTTGTAGCTATAAAAAATCATGGCCTCGACCAAACCTTGCAAGACAACTTGTATGCGGCCATTAGAGATTTTTTCTTGCAACCTGACGAGATAAAATCCAAATATGAAAAGCCTGGAATAGGCTTTCAAAGGGGGTATGCTGGTAAAGGAAAAGAACATGCAAAAGGCAGAAATACTGGTGATTTGAAAGAATTCTACCATGTAGGTCAGCCGCTGGACCTGATTTCAAATGATGATACCGTAAAAGAAGCGTATCTTCCTAATATCTGGCCGATGGAAATCCCTGAATTTAAAGAAGTTTCTTTAAAGGCATTTCAAACTTTGGAAGCTGCTGGAAAAATCCTGCTCCAGGCCATTGCCTTAAATTTGGGACTTAAGGAAAATTACTTTGACAGCAAAATCGAAAATGGGAACTCCATCCTACGCTCGATTCACTACTTCCCTATAAAAGACACCGATTCGGTCCCCGATAATGCCGTACGAGCTGCAGAACATGGAGACATCAACTTTATCACCTTACTAATGGGAGCCAGTGCTGATGGTCTTCAAGTTTTGCGAAAAGATGGGAAATGGATCCCCATCACAGCACTTCCTGACCAATTGGTTGTAAATGTAGGAGACATGTTGGAAAGGTTGACGAATAAAAAGCTCAAATCAACCATTCACCGAGTGGTAAATCCACCACGGGAACTTATGCATACGAGTAGGTATTCAATTCCATTTTTCCTGCATCCCCGAACTGAAATGGACCTGAGTTGCCTTGACTCATGTGTAGATGAAACCCATCCAAAAACCTTTGAAGACTGCACAGCAGGTGAGTTTTTAGAGGAAAGATTGAAAGAGTTAGGGCTGAAAAAATAAAAAACTCCTATGACGAACATCAGGAAGGTACGGTATTATATATATCTGAAAGATGTGCTCGTACTTTCTCTGACAGCTTTTGGAGGACCGCAAGTTTTTTTGGCAATGGTCTTAGATATCATGGTCAAAAAAAGAGGCTTTATCACAGAGAAAGACTTGCTAGAATTAAATGCCCTTTGTTTGGTATTGCCAGGGCCTACATCTACACAGACCATATCTGCAATAGGCTTTAGAGTTGGCGGGCCGCTTTTGGCCTATCTTTCTTTATTGGTATGGGTACTCCCAGCTACCATTCTAATGATCGCCACAGCCTTTTTGATAGAGTACCTACAATCCAACACCAAAGGAGAGCTGGGCTTTGCAAAATTCATACAGCCCATGGCCATAGGGTACATTATCTACGCTTCCCAGATCACGATAAAAAAAATGATCCATACGGTAGAAGCCGCCGTTCTAATGATGATTGCAGCATTTATTGCCTTCTTTTACAACTCCCCTTTTATTTTCCCAATTATGCTGGTGGTAGGTGGGTTGATCACTACGCATAATTACAACAAACAACCTATAATTGAGGAAAAATCAGAAATAAATATCTCTTGGTCTAATTTTATTCTGTGGGCGGGTGTCTTAATTGTAGCGGCTGTTTTAGGGCATTACACAAGATTATTGCCGGTTAGATTATTTGAGAATTTTTACAGAAATGGGTCTCTTATTTTTGGAGGAGGACAGGTGCTGGTACCTTACCTCTACACAGAATTTGTGGAGTTTAAGCACTACCTAACCTCAGAAGAATTCTTGACTGGCTATGCCATTTCTCAGAGTATTCCGGGACCAACGTTTAGTATTAGCTCTTATATTGGGGCATTGTCTATGCGAGAATGGGGAGTCACAGGAATGATTACCGGAGGACTAGTAGCTGCCGCAGGCATCTTCTTACCCGGTACTTTCCTTATATTTTTTGTCATTCGGTTTTGGGATGCTTTAAAAAAATACCGCCCTGTAAGAGCAGCCCTCGAGGGTATTAATGCCGTCAGTTGCGGAATGTTAATTGCGGCAGCCTACCTTTTATTTGAACCAATGGAAAATAATTTTATTAATATTATAGTCATTATCGGTACTTATGTCTTATTGAGGTTTAGTAAAATACCTTCTCCCTTGATCATCGTATCAGGAGTAGGTATAGGATTGATTTATCAGTGGGTGATAAAAAACTTTATTGGTTTATAACTGTTTCTTCAACTTTTTGAAAGTTCGTAAAAACAGTAACCCTACGCATCAATTTTTTTTCCGTATCTCCATAACCTAAGGACCCGAAACAGGCCATAACTAATCTATCAGCTCTTAAACTACTGTCTTCCTTCTTAGCTTCAATACGTTAATTTTTTCCAAGTCCTAGAATTCGAATTAAACCATGACATTGAATTATAGTAATGTTATTGATTTTCAAAATTCGATATAAAACATTATAGGTCTTTATTTTGATAGAACCTCAGGGAAATCCAAAATGGGACAATGGCCCAAATGGACATTACCAGAAATATTACAGCCTTCCCCCAGGTTTCAGAAAATACCTTCTGAAATACCGCTCCACTATATCCCATTAGTGCAGCAGCCTCAGTTTGCATCAAAACCAGGATTCGGGCAAGATCTACAGGATTAAGAAAGCTTATATACAGCACAAATTTCTCAATAGGATAATCACTGAAATTATACATCAACAGCAATACCAATCCATCAAAAATCAAAACGAAATAAACCCAGATCAACAAGGAATAGCCCATTCCACGGGTCCTATCTGTAGCCCAGATAGCCATCAGCAAAGCCAAACCTGTAAATATCACATGCAGCAAACTGCCAGTAACCATAAGCAGCACACCTGAAGTACCTGTACCAGAAACCACAAATGGCAAACCAACTCCTAGAAGATAAACCACTACAAGTACCAGCGAAAGACTTGCATAAAAAGATTTTAATAATGTCGCCCTGGCAATGGGTTGAGCGTGAAGCATCAATAAAAATTCATACATATTATAAAAATAAATGGTAGAAAAAATCAAACTTACCATCGGAACCACCAAAAGGCTTACATTCAGCAGAGCTAACAGGGTTTTATCAGCCTGTCCTTGCATACTAATAAGACCAAACCCTACTACCCATAGGAATAATAGGTAAAATATGATGACCTTATTCTTATGGGCCAACTTCTCTATTTCAAAAGCTTCGTAAAGGGTCTGGTCATATTTCTTTATCTAGGGACGAATATTTTTCATTAGGGTAAAAAGTTCTTTTAACTCTCATTTGTTCCGGAAAGCGCGAGATTTGTGGCATAAAACCAATATGCTTTCGGTAATCACTCTGTTGGTATATATCCTTCCCATTAAAAATATTTTATCCTGAGAAATAGTATTAAGTCCAAGGATACTTTTGATCAAGGTGGTCTTCCCGGACCCATTTAGCCCTATCAAAGCAAGCATTAGGAAAGGTTTAGCTGCTGCGGTAAAATTGATTGGCGACCTGGTAGAGCACTCCACCACCACCTCCGCTTCCCATGATCACAGCTACTCCCCAAACACCAAAAGTGGACAGTAAAAGGAAGGTTAATGCGGTTTTTAATAAAAGGGAAATTTGCACATTTCCCTTAATGTGATCCTTCCATACCCGGAAAGCAAATAGATAACTCAAGACAATATGTAGGGAAGAAAAAAATTCAATAATGAAATCAAAACCCAGGATTTCCTCATTTGCGTGCTGTTTTAAGAAAAGCTCTTTTTTAAAGCCCATTAAATACAATTCTCAATTTTTACAACCTATGGAAAAGATGATTTAATGGGTTAATTTTAGGGATTTTGAGATTTTTACAAGCACCCATTTATTATAAATGAAAAAAAAGACGGTAAAGCTTTATGTTTTAAAAAATTTTCTACATTTGTAGAATACAATATATTAATGTAGAATGAAATTACCTAAATCCGAAGAAAAACTGATGGAGCTGATCTGGTCGAACCAGCCCATATTTATGAAAGAGCTATTAGAGGTCCTTCCAGAACCCAAACCTGCCCCTAGCACGGTGGCAACATTACTGAAACGCATGCAGCAAAAAGGATATGTGGGGTTTAAGTTGTTCGGAAACTCAAGGCAATACCATGCCCTCGTAGAGAAGCAGGACTATTTTTCTGGACAGGTGAAAACCATCATTAAAGATTTCTTCTCCGATTCCCCTCTTCAGTTTGCTTCTTTCTTCACCAAAAAAGCTGACCTGACCACTATAGAGTTGGAAGAAATTAAAAAACTTGTCGAAACGGAAATTGAACGAAGAAAATAATGATGGTAGACCTGATCAAATTTATCGCCTGTTCGGCAATCCTTATGCTGCTTTTCCATCTTTTACTGGCCAAAGAGAAAACCTTCCTGTTAAACCGTTGGGTGCTTATATTTTTGGTTCCTGCAGCCATGCTTGTTCCTTTCTTTAGTATACCAGTGTTTCTGCCGCAGGAAAGCTCAGTCCAGATAAGCTATCTTCAGCTAGTCCAGCACCAACCCGCTCAGATTATTCCTTCATCCCCTTCCCCAGAAGCCCTTTCTCCACTATTTTGGTTTCTGATGGTTTACTTGGCAGTTTTATTTATTCTACTCACAATAAAAATAAGTGCATTGATCAGGTTAATCAACTGGACGAAAAAGGACTCCTTGCAGCCCATGAAGGGGGCAAGGCTGGTTCTATCAGAAAAAGTCTTGTCTCCTTTTAGTTTTGGTAAATTCATTTTTATGCATCCCTCAACTTATAGGGAAGGCAACGAAAAAACCGAAATGATACTAAAACATGAACTCGTTCATATCTCTCAAAGACATTATATTGACTTGGCAATAATGGAATTCCTGACAGTGGTTTGCTGGTTCAACCCAGTTGTATTTATGGTGAAAAAAGCCATGGTTCTTAACCACGAATACCTTGCAGACCAGGAAGTGCAAAATATCGTCCATCCAATAAAATACAAAAAACTCCTGCTAAAACTTACTGTTCAAAACACCCCCATGGTTTGGACAAGCGCCATATCTTCTTCCACCTTAAAACGTCGATTAACCATGATAAACAAACCCTCAAAGAAAACGGCCATGCGTCTACGAATCGCCTATTTTAGCTTATCAACATTACTGATAGTTGCAGGATTTTCATTAAAGATCAATGCCCATCAGCCCAATCAGATTCCTCCGGCCACTCAAACACAATTGTATGGGTACCAAGATATCACGTTGGAGCAGCAACCCGAGTTTAAAGGGGGGATGGCAGCATTTTCAAGTTACGTCAAAAATGAAACGAAGTACCCATTACATGCCCGTATGAATGGTGTAGAGGGCCAGGTAGATGTCCAATTTGTTGTAGAGAAAGATGGTTCGCTATCCAACGTATCAGCCGTCAGAGGATTTGCAGATGGTTTTGAGTTTTTGGCAGAAAGGATAATAAAAAATGCGCCTGCTTTCCATCCAGGAATGCAAAGTGGTCGTCCGGTAAGGGTAGAAATGACAATACCTGTATTTTTTAATCTGAGCAAAATTATGTCTGCTTCTGACCAGCTACCCAAAGGAGAAATAAGCATTGGAGAAATCATTTTAAATAAAGATGGTTTAAATGTTGATGCTAAATATGCCAGTGGATTATGGAAAGGTTCCGTCCGAGATTCGGAAGAGAATCTACTTCCGGGCGCCATTATTGTAGTAGAGCAGCCTTCAACGATGACGGTAGTAGGGACTGTAACAAATGTTAATGGAAATTTCTCTTTAAAAGCAAGTTCATCCGCAACCCTTATTATTAGTTTCAAAGAATATAAAAGCGTAAAGTTAAAACAAAATCATTTATAATGATATTTTTATCTTTTTATTCCGATAATAATAGTCGGCTGTCAAAGCCATGAATCAGAAAAAAGATACACGCCAAAAAGTGTTGCTTATTATTCTAAAATAAAGGTATTTGGAGAAGAACATGCCACGGTTACGGCCCCACCAAACGTGCCACCTCTGGTAGGAAACAGACCTGCAAAGAAGCTATATGTGGAAATGGAAATCATCGAAAAGGAGGGTTAAATGGCAGATGGAGTCACTTATAAGTACTGGACATTCGGCGGCTCAGTACCGGGATCCTTCATCAGGACGAGAGTAGGTGATGTCGTAGAGTTCACTGTCAGAAATCATCCTGACAACAAACTGCCACATAATATAGATATGTATGCCTAACCGGACAAGGAGGTGGAGCGGAAGCTTCATTTGTCGCCCCTAATCAGGAAAAGGTTTTTTCCTTCAAAGTAATCAACCCAGGCTTGTTTGTATATCACTGCTGAACATATGTTTATCTATGGGCAATTTTGCGTGCAAGGGAAAGGGGCTCCCGTAGTAGGTTTGCTCCTTTAATAAAACCGTCTGCCAGAACATGTGAATTTTCTCAAGGTGTTTCTCCCATTTACCTTTGATTTTCTGCTCAAAAATAGCACCTATTAATGTGTCTTCCCTTACTTTTTCGTAAAAAATATCCACTAATTTCTTGATTTTCTCTATTGAATCTAAATCTTTTTTTCATTCTCCACCTTACAATTCAATTAAAAATTATACCAGGATAGTTGACAAAATAGCCTTTCCTGAAGTCACTTCCTTTGCAAGTCCTTTTATCGTTTTCTCAGAAAGCAATTTAGCCAAATTTTCTCTAATTTTTTTGTATTCATTATGAATAGGGCAAGGTTGGGATTCTGAGCACTGCTTTAGACCTAGTCCACATCCTTTGAAAAGTTTGTCGCCATCAATGGCTTCCACAAGGGCCAATAACCTCATATTTTCTTGGTCTTCACTTATATAAAATCCCCCATTTGGCCCCTTCGTAGAACTTACTAAATTTTGTTTGGCAAGAGATTGTAGGATTTTGGCAGTAAAAAATTCAGGAGCATCTATTTCTTTGCAAATGTCCTTGACTCCTATTTTGACGCCTTTTGTATTCTGGGACCAAATGTAGATAACTGCTCTGATTCCATATTCACATGCTTTTGAAAACATATTCTTTTATTTATTTAACCCAAAATTTATCCTCCCATTCTTCAATAGTAGGTTCGTGGATGGCCGCTACTCTTTCCTCCATTTCATCCAATTCTTGACTTTGCAATTCAACTTGCAAATATTGGAAAAGCTTCCTTTCTTCAAAACGAATATGGGCCTCTACCAGCAAACAGAGTTCCGTTAATTGCGCCGACAATTCATCTTCTTTTTGCAAATCGAGCTTCTTAAAAACCTTTCTTATCGCTTTATGCTGCCCTTCTACTTCCTTTCTAAGCAAGTCGTTTTTTGCCATGTACGAAAATATTACCTTTTCCTCCATAGAAAAATGCGGTTCCAGATGCGTTGAAAAGAAGTATTTTACGTAATTGAAAAGTCTTTCAGGTTTGATTTCTTTTTCTTGACCCTGCCGCACTTTCCATACCAACAACAACCCAAAATGATGATCTCTAGAAACAGGTACAAATGCCGGATGTCTCTTTAGTGGTTTTCCCATAACAGGCTTACTTTTTTATAGGCCTAAATCGGCCCAATTTTAATGAATCAATTCAAAGATAAAGAGTATGGAAGCAAATTAAAAGACATGTTTATCTTTAATTATTATTAAACCCCTTTTATGAAATAGGATTTGAAATAGCCTCTCCAGATTTTTTCTCAGGAAGTTTTGTAATCAAAAGAAAATCAGGCCATTTAAAGTCTGAGGCATAGCAACGATTTGCTAATTTTGAAGTGATCACATCACAGAATAGCTGTCACACCTAAATTCGGGTTAAACTTATTCACTTTACCTTATCCTTCCTTAAACTTATAAAAACCGACCCTAAAACCACAATAAGGAAAATTTACAGTGTTGAATGCCTAATATTAAATTGCGTATTGAAATAACTTCAAAATCAACCAATCTTAAAAATCCATTATCACTCTAACTCCTTTCTCAACTCATGAGAATTAACGTCCTAGAAAAGACCTTAATATCAAATCTGGACATACTACTCACTGACTAAATTAAAATGGGTGTCAAGCTTAATAAGTCAGGAACGATACTAAAATAACCGCTTTGGTTTGCTTTTAAGTTCCTGCCTTTTCAAAATAACCTGATAATTATCAGTGCCAGCATTACAAGAATTACCCAACCGAAAGCAACCACCTGATTTGTTATGTACTAACCCCAATAGAATAACTAGATACAGCCAACAGGTTTACCTATTGTTCGTATTCCGGCTTCCACTAATTGTCGTAATAACTTTCAAGTTGGTACTTTTTAATGCCTCTATAATTCTTTTAAACTATAGGGATTATTCTTTTGTCTTAAAATATTCAATAAGTTAATTTTTAGATTCCTTACATTTTCATTCAGCCTAAAACTAAAAAGCCCCTTTCCGGTTAATTAAAACCTAGAAAAGGGGCTAAAGTGTAAAAAATTGAGAATAGTCTAAAAAGCTTTATACCATCTGAAAATTTAATTTCAGCTCAGCCAATTGAGCTTTCACTCTTTCCATAATCAACTCATTTTCCTTGGACCAGGAAAACTTTAAATCTTCATAATATGCAATCCCCTCAGATAAATTCTTCTTAAATTTATTTATATATGCTTCCACTTTCTTTCCGTTTTCAGGCAAAGCATTTTCCATGTCAGACCTAAGGTGTTGAAAGTAAAGTTGCAATTCTTTCACAAACACATGGGGTCGTTCTGGGTCTAAAGTTATACTTACCTTTCCATAAATATGGTCTACCATTTCTTTCAAGCTAAAAGAACCTTTGAAATAAGCCAAGTTTGGACCTGGACAGATCGTTACTGCTTTGAGGTTCCTGCGTGGTGTTTCTCCTGCACTCAACAATGCAGGGGCACCCAACCCCTCACAAAGGCAATCCTTTTCTAAAACTTCGTCCAAAGTACCTTCAGATATTTCACCTGCCTCCCATTGTTTGACTTTTAGGTTTTGGTATTGCCTGGATGCTGTACATATTGGCTTGTCAGTAAACTCAACATTAGAAGAAAGAAGCTTTTTATAGCAAGGACTGCCGGGTTTTCCTTTGGCTATCCTTTCCTTACGCTGATCTTCACTACTGCTATTTCTTAAATTATGAAACGGCACTCCTAATGGAGAAGCCCTGCTCAGAAAGAAATCAGATTTTTTTGCTTGAAGTAATCTTTCAAAGGTTAATTCGTCCACACTTGTGGCCTCAGGAACCAATAAAAAAGGACTGCCCCAACCAGTGCCGTCCAACTCATATTTTTCCAGCAACATGCGGTTTTCATCCGAATCGCCAATACCACCCTGATAGGTGATTTTAGGTTTAATACTTGCAGGTAGTAATGGCTGGTTCTTTTTGGCCAGAGCCTCCTGGCAGATAGCCAATACTTCTTCTTTAAGGTTCTTCCTATTTAATTTAAAACTATCTAGTATCGGTCCTGCAAGAAACCCATCTGTGGCAAAAGCATGACCACCACAGTTCAACCCAGATTCTATTCGGTACTCATCCACCCACAACCCTTTTTTGGCAAGGAACTTTCCTTGAATCAAGGCAGATCGAAAATCTGAAACTTTCAATATAATTCGTTTTTTAATGACCCCGTTTTCATTGGGAAAGAAATCATTAAAATTCTCTGCATAACTGTAAAGCGCAGGATTCATCCCTGCGGAAAACACTACCCCGCCTCTCACATTGCTCTCTGCGAATCCTCTTAAAGCAGCCAATGCATCCGAAAACTCTCTTGGTAATAAAGTGCCATCTTTGGCATAATTAAGCTTGTCTATCTTGGTCATAATATTGACATCAATATTACCAGGCTCAATTGCCTCTCTTAATTCCCGTTGGAGAACAAGCTTTTCTTCACCACCAACAAGCCTCATCCTTGAATAAAGATGACTAAGAGGGTGATCGAAGGGTAATAAGTCAAAATATTTATCTATTTCCAGTCCCTCCCCAAAGGCTTGGTTTTTTATTTCTTTTATTTGATCATCGACAGTGCTCTGTAGAAAATCCAGGTAAGCCTTGATCCGTTTCGCTCTCGAATCATCAACTTTTTCATTTATAGATTCAAATTGCCTTGCACTGGAATAATGGCTACGCATGTCCTCCAACAATTGGTCGTCCATGATGGACACTACAGATGAGATACCAAAACGAGCAACCTTTATAGGGGTGTCTACGGTAAAACCCAGACCCATTACAGGAATGTGAAAATTATGAATTACAGCCATTTTGTTAACTTTAAATTATATGCTAAGCACCTTAAGAAGTGCTTGAGATTGAAAACAAAATTACCTGTATAACTCTCCAAAAAAGATTAGCTTTCTCAGCTTATAAACTGACTTTTGTCAGGTAATAAGCTGAGAAAGCAATACACAATAAAAAGCTAAACTTTCAAACTTCGGTATAGGGCACCCCAAGGTTCCCGCATTTTTCTGGTAAGCAATTGATTGGCTGCAAAGTTATCTTTAAACTGCTCCTTTTCTGGATCCCAGGTCAAATCTTGTTCCAGCATCATGGCGATATTCCCCAAATGTGCAAGTGTAATAGATCGGTGTCCAATCTCAGCAGGAGCTACTGTTTCTTCACCAGACAATATGCAATCTATAAAATTTTTAAAGTGGTTATCGCTTACATAAAGTTGTGTTTCATCCCGTCCAATTACCGTATCTTTCAAACTTTCAGGATTGATTTTATGGTCTCCCCTTGTGGCCCATGCCGAACCTTCGGTGCCCTGAAAGGTCACACCAAAATCTTTGTCACTCTGAATGATTAGCTTAACGTCATTTTCATAAATGCACTCAAAATAAAATCTGGTGGCCGTATTCCATACCGGATGATCCGACCAGACCGCCTGGGCATTTTGTATTTTCACGGGGCCTGTCAATTCCGTCCCCATACCCCACTGGGCAATATCCGGATGGTGCCCTCCCCAGTCGGTGACATTTCCACCCGAATAGTTCAAATTCCATCGAAAATTCACATGCGTACGACAAGGACTATATTCTGCCTCTGCTGCTGGTCCAAGCCACATGTCATAGTCAAAATCTTTGGGCACAGGGATGGTTTCAGTCAGGTGACCCGTCTTTCCAAAATCAGGCGTTCCTCCAGGTAGCCCGCAAGTAACTGTGTGAAGTTCTCCCAACCTCCCATTTCTTGCCAACTCACAAACCCGCCTGAAATGGTGACTGGATCTTTGTTGGCTACCTGTTTGAAAGGTAACACCATATTTTTTCACAGCATCACTCATGGCCCTGCCTTCGTCCACGGTCAGTGACAATGGCTTTTGGCAATAAATATGTTTACCCGCCGCTGCCGCCATCATCACGGGGATGGAATGCCAATGATCAGGGGTGACCACTTCCACTGCATCGATATCTTTGTTTTCTAATAATTCTCTAAAATCTGTATACCCAATAGCAGATTGATAGCTAGTATTGTTTTTTTCTGAATAGTAATCATCCACTACTTGCATGATATAATCTCGACCTGCCACTTTTCCATTCCAATAACCAGAACTTTTCTTATTGACATCACAAACAGCAGTAACTTGAACACGTTTATCTTGCAAAAAATCACGCACATCATTCCCTGCCTGATTACCAGCTCCGATAAACGCCAGATTAATCCTGTCAGAGGGAGCTACAAAGCCATTTTTACCCAGTGCAGATCCAGGGATGATGGTTGGGATGGTGAGAAGACTTCCAGCTGCTAAAGCCGATTTTTTTAAAAATTCACGTCTTAAGTTTTTCATGCCTCAAAATAAAGCCAATTCTGTATAGTGCCAAAATAAATTCTTAAAATATATTAGCCCACATTCAAAATACCGCGAATCCTACAATTTGGAAAAGATACTATTATTGCTATAATTAAAAGACGGTATACCATTTTTTGCTCCCTTTGGATCCACTTTTCAAATTTAAAGTACAAATAAAACAGGCAGGATGTTATAGGTTTTTCATTTGAAAAAATTAATGGCCATTATTTTGTTTACTCAAGTTACAACTACCCGCTTGCTGAGTACCGGGTTTCTAAAATAGATTTGGAAGGGAATACAATAGCAGGTTTTTTAAAGAATGATTATTCCGGGAAAATGGTGCCCATGATTGAAAGGAATTTTTTTGGGATGGGGGAAAAAGTATTTCTTGTTGAGTCTTTTAATAACCGCATATATGCGCTTGCACAGGGACAACTAAAATGCAAATACATTCTTGATTTTGGAAGCTATAATTTCGCTGAGGACCTATTAGAGAGAGACATTATGGTTACTTTTGAACAGTTAAATGCGGATGGTTTCTTTAGTATTCGACATCATTTTGAAAACAAAGCTATTTCCCTGACAGGTGTCCATTTCCAAAGAGAGAATAACAGCCAATCCTATCACTTGCTTATGGATAGGAATTCAAATAAACTAATAAAAACTAAACTGGAGGAAGGCTGGGGTGATATTTTTAAGAATCCTATTGCAATAACAGATTCGGACAAAGTCGTTTTTTCAGCCCATCCCCGAAATCTGATCCGGAATGCTGAAAATTTTGACGACAATAAAGTTGTAGGTAGGGTCTTAAATAAACTTGAAAATCAGGACAATCCTGTTTTAATTTATTCCGACTTACAATTCAGGGCTAAAACCAATACCCAATGAAAACCAACTACTTGATAAGATACCTCATTTGTTTTTGTTACCTACTGATCAGTACTACGTGTTGTAATTCCAACAAATCCGGTAAGGATGGAAAAGAAATGATTTTCCCAACTGATTTAAACGTAATAGAGGTAAGCGATTCCGTTAAATTTGATACAAGTTGGTTTGACAGTAAATATAAAGTAGCTGTATATATGAATAAAGTCGGCCGGTCCATAACGAACCTGGACTGGCAACCTGCGATATCAAACAACAAGGAGGTGGCCTTCCTCTTCTATATCTCAGAAAAAGACACTTCCAAATTGATCAGGCAATTGAAAGAAAACAATTTTTCCCACCCAGTCCTTCACGATCCAAATAAGGAGTTCTATAAATTGAATGTATCAGATGAGGTATCCTTTATTTCATTTTTAGTAAAGAATAATCAATTCGTAGAAATGAGTAATCCCTCTTTATCCAACTTTCAGAAGAGACTTGATGCATTGACTAAGGAATAATTTTTCGCTAAATGAATACGCCAATCAGCCTGATTCTATCCTGCATTTTCGCTTTGCTTTTTTCCTGTGGTAACCCAGAGAAGGAGTCTCAAGATCCCGATTATATTATCCGCACTTTTAATCCTGAAGATATTCCAGAACCGGATTCACTCAAGGGTAAAAAACTTAATTTAACTGGATTGATAAATCCCCATTTTATTTTATGGACAGGTAAATACCTGGTAGTGAGGGAACGTAAGGTGTTGGACTACCGCCTACATACATGTTGTCGATCCCGACAGTGAAACACTAATTAAAACCCTGGGTAAAGATGGCTTAGGGCCAGGGAAAATAACTACTGGGAAACAGCTTGTTAGAAGAATTCTTGACAATGAATGCTGGGTTTACGACAATACCCAAAAATTGATGGCTTTGTTTGACCTGGAATCACCTGATGAATTGTACCAAAAGTCATTTCGCCAACCAAACAATATGTACTTGGCTGTCGATATGCTTTGGGCCTCTGACAGCACCCTTATTTGCCAACAGGCAGATGGGGGCGATAAATTTGTGCTTTACAATACACTTGGAAATCAGCTATCCACTTATGGTACCTGGAGCCAAATGATGGAGGATCCTTCCCTCCCTCCCAATGTAATCAAATCCGTCCACCAGGGAAGACCCTCCATTAACCCAGTTCATAAATATATAAGCGATTCGGACAAACTAAACAGGATGTTTGTATTTGATTACCAGGGAAATATAGTGAGGAATTATACTTTAGATTATCCGCTGACAAGTTTTACCCTTGACGAAGAAAATGGAATAATTTATGGACTTACCATAGATCAGGAGTCCAATGTTGTTGCATTTAATTTACTGCAATAATAGCAATTTTTTAAATACTATGGGTTATTCTTTGTTCATCTTTGATTTGATGATATTGAAAAGTTACGTTATTAATTTTCTAACTGTCGTGGAGATTTTGGCTGTATTTCGTTACTTTTTCGACGTTCTAAAATCATATTTAACGAACGTATCAAATTTAAACTAAGCCAAAATCCCAATTAAAAAAGCCAAGGAAACGCCCACAACAGTGGTGAGAATTTTCCAGAACCGATGGGCTTTCTTTAATTCCATGAATTGAAAAGCGACCAAAAGAAATTTAATCGCTGCAATTCCCATGATGATCAAAGGTAGGAAGGCTGTTTTATCAGCGAAAAGATTAGCCGCCCCTGCAGTAAGCAAGGTTAATCCTATCAAAATAAACAAGGTGACTTGCTGGGTATTTTTCATTAGAATATCAAATAAAGTGAGGGAAATAACAAAAGCCAGATCAAATCGCACATGTGCCAGAATGCAGCTCCAGACTCCAAGTCCAAAGCATCGGTAGGCGATTTGACAGCATTTATTTTAAAGGACATATAGGCCAAAATAACCATCCCTACCACTACATGTACCAGGTGAAATCCGGTAAGCAACCAATAAAAAGTGTAAAACATATTGTCCCACATCTCCAGTCCCGAGCCAAGCTTTTCGTAGTACTCGTAACTTTTCAAGGCTAAAAACAAAGCGCCCCCAATTAGGGTGATTTTCATCAACCCTTTGGCTTTGGTGTTACTTCCGCTTCTGAAGGCTTCCACTGCACTAGCCATGGTATATCCGCTGATCAATAAAACCAAGGTGTTGATGGTTCCTAAAAGTGTATTCAAATGCAATCTGGCATCATGAAAAAGCGCTGGAGTCAAGGTACCGTAATAGGCCAATCCCACCAGCCCAAGTCCAAAGGTACCCAGTTCCAGAAAAATAATAATCCAGAGCATAATTCCTCCGGGAGGATAATAAATGTTTTTAAATGATATTTTTTCCTGCATTTGCTCCATTGCTTTATATTCTAGTTCTTTCAGTATTTATTGATGCTTGATCTTCTCATAAAGTTTTACGAGGGATTTCATCAGCTCCACCGGGGAGGTTAATATTTGATAGTGATTCTGTCCAAACATTTGAGGCAAATAATATTTAGCTTGAGCCTCTATCGCCAGCGCGTAAGAATTGATTTTTCTTTCATTCAATTCCCGCAGGGCTTGTTTGACATCCTGTATCCCATATTTCCCTTCGTATTTGTCATAATCGTTTGGTTTGCCATCAGAAATCAAAATAACCCATTTATTCCTGCTGTCCCGTTCATCCAATCGTGCGCCTGCATGTCGCAGTGCTGCGCCAATTCTGGTATACCCTTGTGGTTCCACGCTCCCTATCTTGTATTTTGCTTTCTCCCACGGCTCGTCAAAATCCTTCAAAGTAAGGTAGGTGGAAAAATTCCTAGTTTTGGAGTAGAAACTATCAATTGAAAAATCGATAGAAAACTCATGTAGAATCTCACCAAACAAGATGGATACTTCCTTTTCAACGTCTATAACGCGGCTATTGGCGGCATAGCCATCACTCGAAAGACTCACGTCCAGAAGCAATAAAATTGAAATGCTCTTCTCCTTTTTGCGATTGGAGACATATATGTTTTCAGAAGGAGTTTTTCGAGCATGAACATCCGTATAAAGGTCGGTCAATGCATCAATGTCAAATTCTTCTCCTTGGTTTCGCCTTTTTAATTGCAGCATTTTGTTATTGACAGAAGCAAGCATTTTCCTTAAGCCCATCAATGTGGAAGCATTTTTGGCAATAGTTTTCTTGTAATACTGGGTATCTGTATGCACTTGAAATCTCGGATAGACTTTGCAAAAGTCAACTTTGTATTGTTGCTTTTTAAAATCCCACTCATCGTATTTAAAGTAAAGCCCTTTCTCGTCACTTGAAGCACTTTCAGACAAGGTGGTATTCTCAGTAAACGCTGCCTGATAAACTGAATGGGCAGTATCATCTACCCGTACTGTAAACCGCATGTTTAATTCCTCTAGCGCTTCCTGATGGTCTTCCAATTCATCTTTGCCATCAAAATCTCTCCACACGCCATTGGCCTCTTCAGCGGTTTCAACTTTCTCAAAGTTATGCGTCAACACATAATCCTCCTGCTGCTTTTTGTCCAAACTCAGGTTTTTAACGGCTTCAACTGCTCGGGCACTTAGTGTGGTGGTGGGAGGCGTTGTTTTGGCTTTCTTTGTTTGGTCATCGAAGTTTTTTAAAGGATCCCCTTTTGTTGCATCAGGTTTGCTGCACATCCATTTGCCATAAAGCCAGGTATAATCCGTGGGACAATCTGATTTGGATTGTTTATCGAGAAAATCTTTTGCCATGTTGTGGAAAAGTAAAACCTCCGGATAATCTGCTTCCAACTTTTCCAGTACCTCAGGAGCTATCTGTTCAGCCATTTGCCGAGCAAGGGTGAGGTCATCTATTTCTTTGTCCCAGCAAGCCCCTAAATCCTGCTGAATACTAAGAAATAATATTCTATAGAAATAAAAGAACAAATTCTCCTCCCAGGTCGGGAGTTTGGAAAAAGAAACGGGGAGAAAATAACTTTCATTTTTATATCCCCCCTCACGCTCAGCAGGAAAAATAGTGATGGCCTTACCCGTAATGGCTCTGGCCAGAAAAGTAAGTCTCGGTTTGATACCTTCGAGGGTTACTTTATTTGCCAATTTCTCTTCAGCGGCTAGTCGGCTTTTTTTAAAATGCTTGACAAACCTGCCATAAATCCATTCGTCTAACTCAAATCCCATGGTAAAAATCTATTTTAGTATTTTCAGTTTGATATTCCCCTAAATGGGCAATAGCGCTTCTGTTACCTAAACTAATCAAATAAAGATTGCGGAAATTCTATGGCATAATCCGAGTTAAATCATCAAGCCCGCCAGATCATTTAAGGCTTGAACCGTATCTGCATCATCACTCAAGGGCTGCACGACAGCCACATTAACCGACAATCTTTTGGGAAGCCCACTTTCTATCAGTTTGGCCGCATCCACCAGAAGCCGTGTAGAGACTGTTTCTGCCAATCCCAACTCAGTAAGGTTTCGGATTTTCTGCCCTATGGCAACAAGTTTCTTCGCATCCTCCCTATTGATCCCCGTTTCATTAATTAAGATTTCAATTTCCTTTTTGGCATTCGGATATTCAAATGAAATGGCCAGAAAGCGTTGTCTGGTAGAAGGTTTCAATTCTTTAAACCCTTTCTGGTAACCAGGGTTGAATGAAGCCACCAACATAAAGTCATCATGGGCTTTTATTGTTATTCCTAGTTTGTCTATAAACAATTCTCGTCTATGGTCAGTAAGGGAGTGAATGGCCACGATTACATCCGGTCTAGCCTCTGCTACTTCATCGAGGTAAAGCAAGGTTCCCTCTTTCACCGCGGTGGTAAGGGGGCCATCCTGCCAAACAGTTTCTGCACCTTTGATGATAAAACGCCCGATAAGGTCCGTAGAAGAAGTCTCTTCATGGCAACTAATTGTTATCAGAGGTTTGCCAATTTCATGTGCCATATAGGCTACAAACCGTGACTTTCCGGTACCTGTAGGCCCCTTGATTAGTAAGGGTAATTTATTTTTAAAAGCATGTTGAAATACTTCTATTTCCTTATGTGTTTCCAGATAATACGGTGCTGTGGCAATCATAAATGCTGTTTTGAAAGTATTAGTAGACCAAACCGCTACTTAGAGCGATTTGGTCTAAATTTATTTTTAGAAAAAGGATGGCCAATAGAGGGCAAGCTGAATAAAAATCATCCTTTAATTGACCAATACCTGTTCTTCATCAAGCTCTTCTTCCAAAGCCTCATCTGTGGGCCTACCATATTTAATAAACTCATAAATGTAGAGGCCTATTCCGGTGGTAAATAGTGAGGCATTGATAAGCATCACTACAAAATGTATCTTTACCTCTTCCTGAGCTACCATAAAATCCATTCCCAATCGTCTTTCAAGGTAAACTTGTACCACTCCAGCCACTCCCATGGCTACCACCATTCCCAACATACCGATATTGGATAGCCAAAAAGCCAGGTGTCCATTGATGTGGTCGTATCGTTTTCTTCCAGTGATATTGGGCATGACATAACTTATAATGGCCAGCACAATCATGGCATACGCACCCCAGAAAGCGTAATGTGCGTGCATGGCGGTTACTAAAGTACCGTGGGTATATAGGTTGGTTTGGGGCAGGGTGTGCGCAAACCCCAACAATCCTGCGCCGATAAACGAAACAATGGCAGCACCTATGGTCCAAAACAACGCAATTTTATTGGGGTGATTTTTTTCCCCTTTTCTATACATGTACACAGCAAACAGGGCCATTGCAAGGAAAGCCAAAGGCTCCAGTGCAGAAAAAATCCCTCCTACCACTAGCCAGATTTTATTTACACCTATGTAATAGTAATGGTGTCCAGTACCTAAAACACCAGAAAGAAAAGTAAGTCCTACAATTACATACAGCCATTTCTCTATCACTTCTCTGTCCACACCAGTGAGTTTGATAAGCAGGAAGGCAAGGATACCACCCATAATCAATTCCCAAACACCTTCTACCCAAAGATGGACCACCCACCAACGGAAAAATGAATCTGTAACTTGGCTATCAAACCAAATCATCCCTGGAAGGTACAGTAAAGCGGCAAAGACCAAACCCATGGTCAATACCAGAGCTGTAGTGGTTTGTCGTTTCCCTTTAAAAAGAGTGGTTAAAATAATGCCAAGGAATAACAGCACATTTGCTACCACCAAATAATCAAGCTCTCTAGGGATTTCTAAGAATTTACGACCTTCCCAAATATTAAAATGATAACCAGTTATAGCCAAAACGCCTACTATTGCAAGAGATATCAATTGGATGTAGGCCCATTTTACACTTACCAGTTCCCGCTGTGCTTCCTCTGGAATAATATAATAGGCTGCGCCCATAAAACCAGTCAATAACCAAATCACCAGTAAATTGGTGTGAACCGCTCGGGCCGTATTGAAAGGTATCCATTCATGAAGTCCATCCATGCCTATCCTGGCAAATCCCATGATAAAGCCATAAACTATTTGCAAGGAAAAGAGCAGCATACATAAGGCAAAAAACCAATAAGCTACTTTTTGTGATTTATATTTCATAAGGCTATTGTTTATTTTTTATCTTTTGCTAATGGTGAAACAATCTTTTCAAATCCGTTAAGATCTATACCACCGATCCAGTTAAAGTAAGCGACCAATGCTTCAGCCTCTTCTTCTGACATCTCATAAGCCACCATTTTTCTACCATTGGGTGCCCATGGTACTGGTGATTGCAGGATCGCTTTGATCAATGGGGCACCTCGCCTTTCTACGACCTTGGTCAATTCCGGAGCATAATAGCCTCCCTCTCCTAAAATGGAATGGCAACCCATACAGTTGTTGGCCTCCCATAAATGCTTTCCTTTCACCACCTGATCTGTGATTAGTTCATGATTGGTTTGGTCATTTCCAGGGGCGAGTGAATAAATGGTCAATCCAATAAAGATTAGAAAAGTGACTGCTGTACCTCCAAAGAAAAATGCCCGTGCTTGTGATTTTGAGAGCATATATTAAATAGGTTTAAATGAATAATAAATGAACAAATCAGTAATTAATATTAAAATACCTTTTTATCTTTTTACAAATATACAATGTGACTTACTGATATATCAAATTTATTAAAGATTAATTTTCTTTTGATACCTTAACTTTCTGAACTATAAATGAAAAAAAACAAAACACATTGTAATTTGCAAATGTAGGGTTATACAAAAACAAATAAAAAACCTAAAGAAAACCCAGAAAAAGACAGTTACGGTAGGTATTTATGGAGTACAGCCAAAATTAAAGAAGATGACCCTATCTCACTCGTATCCCACAAAGGGTTTTTCGAATTTGATGCGGAAGGAAACCTCGTCAAACAGCAACCTTTTCAGGATGAAGTTCCTTTCTTTGCAGGACCTGCAGCTGCCGACTCAGAATTACTGGAACACGAAGGAATACTTCTTCAAAAAGGCCTGGTAGCTCGGGGCGAATACAACAAAACGCAAGACGAATATTACGATCAATTTCAACTAATAGTGAAATTTGATCCTGAAAAAGGTTCTGCAGAACGAATCATCAACCTTGAGGAAACCAGTCCATTTCGTACCTCTGGAAGAGCATATGAAATATCTGAAATGAACCCATGTTTCGCCATCCCGGATGATAATAGAAGAAGATATTGTACAAATTTATAAAGTTGAAATCATAAGAAAGTAGTAGACTGCTCAGAATTGAGTTGTTTTATTGACAAACCATAAAGATGGTTTGTCAATAAAACAAGGTTATACCCTTCAATAATAAACCTATTTTATGTAAAAAAATTCTCTGCCTCTTCTAAAGGGAGTGATCCCAAGGGTAATTGATTGTTTCAGATTACAAGGCCATGTCATAGCCACCAAATCTTCTGAGGTTGTAAGTAACCGTAAGCATAAAGAACTGCTTCAAGACCTGTGTCCTTACATCTTCTATGTAGACATCGGTTACATTTCTATTAATGCTCGCATTCTGATTGAACAAATCAAAAACGGTCAGTTTTAATTCCGTTTTATTGCTTGGTGGAATCCTATAACCGATATCCATGTTGGTTAAAAGTATACTTCTATCAAAATCTTCTCCTAGCCCGGTATATAGCTGGTGATTTACACTGGTGCCTACAAATACGCCTCCCAGAAAATTCCAAAACAGGTCAGCTCTGGTATTGTGGGTATAATAATTGTTCCTTAGACTTTCCTGTAAACTACTTCGTACCCAATTGAAACTTCCTCTTGAGGACAAGTTAAAATCAATACTTTCACTGATATTACTACTCAGGTTGATGCCTTGTCGGTAAGAAGTATTTTTGTTCGTATTCAATTGACCATTGATAATCCCAGGTCTGTTACGAGTTGTAAAGCTGGAATTAATGCTAAGGTTACTTTTCATGAATTTAAGCGGAAAACCATAACTTCCATAAAGACGAAACACGTAATAATTGTCAAGATTTACTGGTCTAGTATATTGCCCTCCCTGACGCAACAATACATCTTTTTGGATCAGGGTATCCTGAGAAGCAATGAATGTCTCGTTTCCGAGGTAATCCATTCTGACATTGCCATAGATGAAAAACATCAGAGAACGGTTGGTCTCGGGATTAATTTTTCTGTACCTCGTAAAAAGTCTGTGGCTGTATTCCTGCTTCAAGTTAGGGTTTCCATTAGATATCTGCAAGGGATTGGCATTGCTAATAACATCCTGCAATTGCCGGATAGATGGTGCATCTGTATCTGTATTGTAATCTATTCTGATATTACTGAACTCCCCCGATTGGTAATTGATCACCGCTCTGGGTAAGAAATTTGTAAATGACCTTTTGGTGTTTTCAAAACCAGGAAATATCCTGTCACTATCTATAGCCGCAGCCTCGTATTGGAAATTGCTATAAATTGAAAGTTTTTCTGATTGGTAACTATATCCTGCTCCTCCTCTGTGCGTGGTATAATTGTTTTCGAACTGATTGGTCAAAGCGCTGTCAATTCTGGTTAGGCCAGTTTCAGCTTCCTGAATTTCTACATCTTGGTTTGTATCTGAGCCATTATTTGACACCCGGTATCCAAAACGGAGACGGGACTTCTCACTCAAGGGCTCGTAAAAACTAATCCCCGAACTATAATAAAAACTATTGTAAATATTTTGCCTGAACTGCACCAGGGAATCAAGATTTGAATTTTGTACGTTGGTATTGACTGCTACTAAATCTGACCCGCTTTCACTACCGTAGGTACTGGTATAGATGTAGGTAGACAGTGCTCGGCCCTCTTTATCAAATTTATACCTGTAGTTCAGCGAATTTCTAAAACTCATCGACTCTCGGGTAGATATAGTTTTGTTTTGGTTCTGGCTGATTATTGTATTTTCGTTAAAAAGATTGCTAGCATCCCGAAGATTGACAGAATTCCTGAAATCAAGACCTATTCTGGGCCTTAAGATCAATGCATGTTTTTCATTGATTTTATAATCTATCCTTGCACTAAACCTGTGACTTTGTGTTCTGGTCTGACTATTTCGGTCTTCGTTATAGAGCTGCAGGCTATCATTTGGAAGGATGTATTCCCTCGATGAACTTCTATTGAGCACATTGTCCCTGTCATTGAATAGGTAATTACCGGTGACTTTTAATTTCTCATCAAGGTATTCATCGGAGAAATTAGCACCCAAAGCATTGGTGTTGGTAATGCCAGGCAACTCACCTACTGTAAGGCCATCATTTGAGCCTCCGCCATCACTTTCCAGGCTTCCGAGTTCGTCTCCTCCGAAGTTCTGTTGGTTAATATTATTACTTAATCCCAATATAGAAAGCCTCTTGGCTCCATTAAAAAAATTCATGTTTCCCCCGCCAATATAATTATTATCTGTCCCGTAGCCTCCATAAAACTTACCAAACTTACCCGCACGCATATCCGGTTTCGTAATGATATTAATCGTTTTAATGGTTTCTCCATCATCAAATCCCGTCAACCGGGATTCATCACTTTTCTGGTCCAAAAATTCAATTCTTAATACAACTTGAGCAGGCAGGTTCTTTAATGCGGCCGCAGGATTGTCTCCAAAGAAAGGCCTTCCATCTACCAATACTTCCTTTACTTCTTCTCCCTGGACTTCAATGACTCCATTCTGAATTACCACACCGGGCATTTTCCGGACGAGTTCGTCCGCATCAGCCTGTGGTCTGGTTTTAAAAGCATTCGCATTGAATGCCACCGTATCTCCCCTGACCTCTCCAGTAAGTGCATCTGCTGACAATTCAAAGGCTTCAAGTTCTTGGCCATCGCTTACAATCTCAAAAATACCCAAATCACTTCCTTCGGGAGCTATGATCTTCTTTTGAAATACCTGATAACCAATGAATGAGAGTTCTATTAGAAAGTCTTTCACTATAGGCCTGTCAATTTTAAATTTACCATCAAAATCAGTGTAAGTTGATTTCAGCGTTTCACCATCTTGGTTTTTCAAAAAAACATAAGCCCCGAACAAGGGCTCCTTGGTTTGGCTGTCAATGATGGTTCCAGTAAACTGCTGCTGTGCAAAAATACTGGAAGTAGTAATCAAGAAAAGAAGTGCACTAAATAAAGGTAATTTGATCGACATGAAAGAAATAATTATGGAAATAACAATTGGCTTGTTTTAAAATCGAAGGCAAATTGAGCATGAATCAATAACTTTCAAATGACAATTATGCCAAGGTGACCTTGACAGGTTTGTAAGGCAAATTACTTAGATAATTAAAAAGACCGTTCTATTTAAAAATAGCAAGAAATAGTGGTTTTAGCAGGTCAAAATCTCCATTTTGAAAATAAAACCAATTTTTATTTCAACAAATAGGTAAAATTTGTTTCTGACAATTAGGGTTTTAAAGCTTTTGGGAGAAAATTCTTCGAAATGGGATTTGCATTAAAAAAAAAGACCTGTTACATTTGTGTCATTAAAAAAGAGCAAGTCTTTTTTAATTTTATGATTGGCCGATGGTGTAACTGGCAACACGTCTGGTTTTGGTCCAGAAGAGTCCAGGTTCGAGCCCTGGTTGGCCAACAGTTTAAGCCCCAAGTTGATTGATTCAACTTGGGGCTTTTTTTTGTCTGGTATTTGTCTCATTCCTCCGTAGTTATAATAGATGCATCTCAATCCAAATGAGACACCACTTCCTTAAAGAAAAAAATCATAGTATTTAAACCCTCGTTTTAATGTATCCTTTTCTTAATTTAGGGCGATGTTTAAGAACAATAATTTCTTGTATTCCGAATTTAAATTGCTCAACAACACCTGGGAAAAGCTAGTACTAATTGCCTTTTGTACCATTTTTACAATCCTTTTCACCAACCTTTACACCCCATTTAGGATCGACCAATGGGAAGCTGATCGTGGAATGAGCCAGTTTTTACGCTTGTCAGGTTTTGGGATTATTGGAGGTGCTGTTTTGGCACTTTCGCAACTGTTGATTAAGTCTTTACTGATAAAAAGCAATGGTATGGTGGTCCATTTTATTTTATGGACCTTGGCAGAACTCACGGTCTTGTCATTTATTTTCTATGGACTATATGGCAACATCAGTTCGAAGTTCTTTCCTGAATACTTTATTAGCTTGAAATATACTTTTCTAGGACTTTTGATTCCCTATACGCTGGCACTATGTTTTATCTACATTTTCAAGAAACAACAAGAAGACCAAAGAAGGCATGCCATCTCCATTTTGACCAATAAAATAATAAGCTTAAAGGATGAGTATGGCAAAAGTCGGTTTTCACTAAAATCGTCAGATATCCTGTATATCGAAGCAGCTGATAATTATTCTATCATTTTTTATAAAGACAATGGAACAGTCAAAAAAGAAATGTTGCGAAATTCATTAAAAGGCCTGGCCGAGCAACTTAAAGACTGGCCCATAAAGAGATGCCACAGATCCTATCTGGTCAATGTACAAAAAGTGAAAATGGCCAGTCCATTTCAGGGAAAAATGTCGCTTTAAAGGATGGGAAATTATCATTCGATATTTATGTGGAAGGAAATGTCGTGAAAACAGTTCTGGAGCAAAAAGGAGAAAAAGTAACAGGCAAGGCGAATTCACCTGAAGGTGTAATGGATCTGGTGATTAAGAAGAAAGCGAAAGATTAAGGACAACGAAGAAGCCATTTTTAATAAGTAAAAAGCCCACAGTCTATAAACTGTGGGCTTTTCCAAATTTAACCTGACCCATGCAATGGGCAATCTATTACGTGATGAATCACTTCAAAATCAGTCAATCATTGCTGTTTTCGACTCTACCTGACGGATAGACAGGTTCACCATATCACTGCTATGATTCAGTCTCCAAACAGCCTGATTTTCTTGTGATTACGCCACTTCCCGATTGAAGTCGGGACAGGCATTACGAATCCTATTGCATAATTCCATCTAACTCTTTAAAGACTTAGGGTAATCATAGTAGAATAGGGGACATTGGTTCTATTTCACCAGCCCAGAAAGGGCGTAATATCACAGCCACGGGTGTAGCCCTTGGTTCAGTGAATGCACATTAAATGATTTTGGCGGTATTGTTGCCTTTTTTCTGCAACAATGCTGACAAAATCTCTCACGTTAGCTTCATTACGTTACATTTTTCCATGTCTTCAAATCCGGGTTAAAGAACCCATCTCCGGTTATGGGAACTATAACTATGCCGATTACCTTTCCTGGCAGTTAGATGAAATAATGGCGGAGTTGATCCGAGGAACTGTATTCAGGCAGGCAGCTGCGGCTCCCAGAAGGGTGCATCAGGAGATTTCTATGGTACTTTCAAATAAATTGTATGAATTCTTAAAAGGAAAGACCTGCAAAGTGTACGTGGCTCCCTTTGATGTGTGGCTTCCGGTTTCCTCAAGAAAGAATGAGGACATCGATACAGTGGTGCAGCCGAACCTTGGCGGAATGCCCTCCTGCTCATCATTTTCGTCCTCCTCGTGTATCCGCTCCATATCCAGTCGGCATGGTCATTGGTTCCACCTTCTGGTCTTTAAACACATCTTCAGGCAAGTTAAAGCTAACCGGAGGCTCATCGGTGCTGATCTGCGCCATCCCCGAAAGGCAAAAAAGACAAATAAACAACGAAGTAATTGTTCTTTTCATGATAGTTGGGATTAACATTTGAATTTATTGGTCTCTGCAACAATAATTCTAAAAAGGACTGAACAGCAGGTAGTTTTGTACATCTTGATAGATTATTAAACCTTTGGAAGAAATATGAAAATTGCTGGCATTCTTAAATGATTCGGTGTACATCGGGCTGTCATATATTTCTCCCGCATACGATGTCAATCCAAATTCTAGAATCTTCAATCTCCCGTCGATTTCAGAAGCTTCATATTTTCCAGCCATCCCGTTCATATAGGTAGTTCCTGAAAATTCACCATTTTTGAGAAATATGATTCTATAACTGTTTTCTTTGGTGGGTTCTGCTAATCTTAACCTGTCCCGTCTCCCATCTACAAAACCGATAAATTTCCACTGGGCACCTTCAAGGGAAAGAGATTTATAGTCAGGGATATCCGGGATTTCACTTAATCGGATCTCACCCTCCGGTAATCCCTCATCCTGTCATCCGCCAAGTATTGGTAGCAGAAAAACCATGCCCACTAAAACCATCCACTTTCTTTTAAAAACCACTACTTTCTTCATCTTAATCAAATTTTAATTGTCAACCATCTCCGCGTAAAAAAGAAAAGATTAAAAATATATCTAAACCTATAGTTAATTTTTTGATTCTCCAAATTTTTCAGCTGCTTTTATTCAGGACGTAACCGACCGTGAAAACGCTACAAAAGACTATGGTAAAGCATCTTATCTGTCCACCAGAATTACCTGAAAACGAACCACTGTTGGGAGTTGGGGAGTAATGAATAATTGTTAATTGTTAATTGTTAATTAAGGTACATACTTCAATAATCTATTACCGGAGTCTGAGATTTTTGGGATTTCGTACCGGTACCTGAGCTTGTCGAAACACCGGTGCCTGAATCTGTCGAACTACCGGTGCCTGAGTTTGTCGAAGGCAGGAGAATGTTTACGCGAGAGTCCCATTGTTCACCTATGGCACTGTGTATTTTTCAATTATTATGGGCAAAGATTTAGCCTGGATCTTAAAAAGCCATAAATTGTTTTATGCAAATCTTGCCCCCTAATTATTGCTAGTGGAGCACTAAATAGAAATGTCAAGACATCCTAAAGAGAACTGTAGAAACCTAAAGGGCTTCAACAATAATAACCACGGGTGAAAACCCGTGGACAGTGGAAACTAGGCACCTGATTTTGGCGGTATTGTTGCTTTTTTTTCTGCAACAATGCTGACAAAATCCTGACCGAAGCTTGCAAGCCTATGATAGTTTTTCGTTGCCTCGAAATCCTGATTAACAAGCTTGTTAAAGACTTTGAGCAGAGAAAGAAGAAAGAATCGAAATCCCTAACAAATCAGGACAGAACCTCCATTCCCCCCTAAAAGTCCACTTAAAATGGGTTCGTAATGACAATCAGTTTATTTTAAAACGGTCTTAACTCGAATTGAAGTTATTACCATGAACATGAAATGCCATGACTTATTAACACAGTTCAAGCAGGATTCGGTGCTAAAGACTGAGCTTAAAACCTCCATTGATTACAAAACCATCAACGGGTGCATAAATATCCCTGAACTGGGGATCGCTAATGTTGCCTGTGTAAATCGTATCAAACCTGGTCTGACGGGTATCAAACATGTTTTCAAAATTCAGAAAAAGGGAAAAATACTTTCCTATTTTCTTCTCAGACATTATCCCCATGATCCAATAAGATTTTCCGGTACTGCCATCTGAAAGCTTTTGGGGACTGAAATAGTAAGCTTCCAGTCCAATCCAGAAATTCCCATGTTTTTCATACATCAATACATTGTTCAGCCTGTGTTTGGCCACCAAAGGGTATTCGGTTTCTTCATTGTCATAATGTTCGTTTACATCAGCATAGGTATAGCCTAGGAACAGTTTGAAATCACGGTAACTCCACTTCATATTGGCTTCCAAACCTTGGGTATAGATATAACCATTCGGTTGCTTGAATGCATACATGCCGTTATTGTTTGACTGCAATAGCATCGGATCATTGATCTGTGTATAAAACAAGAGTGCATTTGTACTTAAGCTTAAATCACCTATCACCGGCCATTTGTAATTGACATCCAAATTAATCCCTGTAGAACGTTCGGCACTGGTTTCTGAAACGTCTATGGGTAGAATATTCCGGAAGTGCAGCCTTTCTGTATCTTCGGTAAATTGGGTGGGTGTTTTATAACCCAGTCCCCCTCCTGTCCTAATAGTAATCTTTTCATTGGGTTCAAACAACAATGAAAAGCGCGGCAGCAGATAAGACCCATATTGACTTTGGTAATCCCCTCGCAAGCCAGTTTCCAGGGTCCATTGCGTTGCCATGTTCCAGGTATTTTGAACAAAGGCTCCGGTAGTAGTATTGGAAAAACCCAGGTCATTGTCCGGGTCCCCCTGTCTTTGATCAAAGTTTTCGGTCCAAAGGTTAAGCCCTACAATCCATTCCATCTTTTCGCCGAAAGTGACATAATTCAGCTCTGAAAAGGAGGAAACCTGCTTTCCACTGAAGACATAGCTTGGTATAGCTATGGACCTGTCGAAAAAACCAATACTGTTTTTCACCTGAATGCGGGAATGGTCGGAGAAACGATGGGTAGCATCAAACTGTGTAGACAAGCGGTCAGTTTCGTTGGATTCAAAATATCCGGAGTCCGTATTGCCCTCTACATAATCCATATTGCCTCCTAGTCTATCTTCAGTCGTGAAGTTAAAGCCAAGGTTAATTTCCGTTTCTTCATCAAGGTACCAAAACATTCGGGGGTTGATGGTATAACGTTCAAATTCAGGAATAGCTGTCAAACCTATGCCTGCCGGGTCATAGGCAGTTCCTTTATTATAGGAAGCAAATACGGTGGCTCCAATTTCACCGTACCTCTCCGAATAGAAACCACTAACATCCAACCCAAGAGCCGAGGTCCCGTTAACCATAAAATTCAGCTCACGGTCTTCTCCAGGGGTTTTAGAAATTAGGTTTACCAATCCTGCTATTGCTCCTCCACCATAGAGTGTAGAAGAAGCACCTTTGATTACTTCTACTTGCTTGAGGTCTAGGGGTGCAATCTGCATCAGGCTTAAGCCACCTGAATAACCGGAATACAATGGAAGGCCATCTCTAAGTAATTGCGTATATTTTCCATCCAGCCCTTGAATCCTAATGCTCGAGTTATAACTGGTTGCAGAAGTCTGCTGGGTCTGGATCCCCGTACTTTCGTTCAAAAGCATTCGGATATCACCGGGTTTCATGTTTCCTTTTTCTGCAAGTTCCTCGCCTGCAATAACTTCCACCCTTGTAGGAATATCTTCTATGGTCCTGCTGCTCCTGGTGGATGAGATAACTATCTCTTCCATTTCCTCATGGGCGTGAGACATCAGTAGAGTCAGCTCTTCTTGCTGATTCATGGGGAAGGACTTTTCCAATTTTATTGATTCATATCCTAAGTGCGTTATTAAAATAGCATAAGTTCCATCTGGGATTTCATTAATGGCAACTTTTCCTTGAACATCGCTGGCTGCCCCTTTTTCTAATTGTGAAATAAAAACCGACACGCCAAATAAGGCTTCCTTCGATTCCTCATCCTTGATCGTGGCTGTAAATGTACTCTGTGCCAAAGCAGTGCCATAAAGGCATAGCAATAACAGTACTGTGACAATGTGTTTCACGGTAATTGATTAATAGTTGATTGATTGAAAAATTATAATTGATAATTAAACCCGAAATAAGCAATAGTTCTTCCATCTAGCTCTTTATAGCTTAACATTACTTTCTATGTTGATCTTAATCGTGAAATTTTTGTAGCCAGAGGTGCAAGCCCCTGGAAAAACAATAAGAACAAAACGATTTTGGTGGTAATGCTGCTTTTTTTTGCAACAATACTGACAAAATCTTTACTAAAGCCAGCTTCAAAATGTTACTTATCGATGTCTTAGAAGTCTGGTTTAAATTACCTCAGTGTAAACAGGAAGGTTAAGCCTTTGGTGGTTTGAAAAATAATTTAACCAGAGAAAAAGGTATAAATTCCGTTATATTACTAAAATTCTTTCGGCTTATTTCCCGAAAAGGTAAGTGAGGAAATTCAACTTGCTGAAGTATAAAACCTGGACAATGTCCGCAGGTATAGAAAGGAGAGCATAATCCCGAGCTGGGGAAAGTTCCCTGTGCAGGGCCATCAGCGCAACCATGACTAACTTCATCCGGACAGCTTTTCAAGGGCGGACAACAGGGTAGCATGGATAGGGACAGCACAATAGGTAGCATGATAGCTATGAATAACCTCATGATAAAAAAGTGCCTATTGTTCTTTTGTTCCATTTTCAGCTGCCTATTGTTCGGAAATGAAATTTCAGTTTTAGCTATTCCGCAAGGCAAAGTTATGGAATTCTCATTCTATTAAAAATCAAGCTGGAAACGAATGGTGTATTAACCGGATAAATGAAGTTTTAATTCGTGCTAAAGCATCATGAATCAGTTATTCCTATCCCAATTCAGCGCTTTAAACCAGCTTCGCTATGGTCCTTCTACGGCCTGCGAAATCCCTTCATAATCATTCACTCTTCTTCCGGGAAATAGAGAAATAAAAAATCACAACCTGATAAATAGTCCTTCAAAAACTTAAACTTTTAGGATCTCATAGATTTTATCGCTTTTACACACTGGTGGATTTGCCCAATCCATTTTATATTTAAAGATAGCTCCTGATTCGTAACGCAAAATATGGAAAAGCCACAAGATAAAGTTAAACCCGAAATATACAATAGACCTTCTACTACGTGAGGTAATCAGCACGAACTCTATTGAATAATACGGGTTTAATGCTATTATTGTAGTTAAAACGCATAAGAATTATACCAAAATGAACAAATACATTATTATTTTTGCCCTTCTCAGCAATTTAATCTTTACTAATTCCTGCTCAGAGAGCCAAAAGCATAATCAGACCTCTGAAGATGGTCCAAATAATTTTTTGCAGGATAAAAAGTTTTTAGAAAAATTTGATCCGCAACTTGTCGAGCTAAGTACGGAAGACAAACAGGCCAAAGTCTTGGTATCCCCCAAATACCAAGGAAAAGTTTTCACCTCAACAGCAGCAGGTGATAATGGCGAAAGCTTTGGCTGGATTAACTATGAGGCATTTGAAGGCCCTTTAGACAAGCACATGAATGCCTATGGAGGAGAAAGTCGCCTATGGCTTGGGCCTGAAGGAAACAGGTACTCCTTATACTTTGAACCAGAAAAAAAAATGGAGTTTGATAACTGGCATACCCCTGCGGCCATAGACCATGAACCCTGGGAAAAAATCGAGGCTGGCCCGAAAGAAGTTTCCATGGCAAAATCCACGTCGATCACCAACTATCAGGGAACGGAGTTATCCTTGAAAATACAACGGACCATTACACTTCTGGAAAAGGAGAAAATCTTAAAAAACACTGCTTTGACAGCCAATATCTCTGCTATCAAAATGGTTGGGTATTCAACCATCAATTCCATTCAAAACACAGGAGATTTTGAATGGACAGAAGAAACCGGAGCTCCCTGCCTCTGGGTTTTGGACATGTTCAGGCCAAGTGCGGAAACCACTATTGTGCTACCTCTCAAGCCAAATGAAACCAAGGAAGGGCTCACCACCAACTACTTTGGAGAGATTCCTGAGGAAAGAATTGCAATCACCAATAAATACTTATTCCTAAAGGCTGATGGCCAAAGCAGAGGAAAAGTGGGCGTATCTCCCGAAAGAGGGCTTCCTATGGCCGCCAGCTATGACCACCTCAACAAAGTATTGACCATCACTACCTTCAATATATCTTCTGAATTGTCCTACCTTAATCAGGAATGGAACACCGAGGCTGATCCTTTCAAAGGGGATGCTGTCAACGCATACAATGATGGCCCATTGGAGGATGGTAGCCAGATGGGGCCGTTTTACGAATTGGAGAGTGTTTCTCCTGGAGCATTTCTTTCCCCCGGCCAAAGCATGGAGCATTTCCACAATGTATACCACTTTACCGGAAACGAAAATGCTTTAGATGAGATCACCCAGCAATTATTGGGGATTTCCATCGCTGAGATAAATGAGGTTTTTTATAATGATTAATTGTTAATTGTTAATTGTTTTTTAAGGTACAAACTTCACTAATCTATTACCAGTGCCTGAAATTGTTCTACTTCCGTACCAGTGCCTGAGCTTGTCGAAGGCAAAGGTGTTTTTAAGTAGGATGAAATGAAAAATCTTATCGCTTTTTCCTTGCAAATGGAATAGAAAATGAAAATGTCCTGAAATTCATAATGAGAACTGAAGAAGCCTAGAGGGCTTCACCAACAATAACCACGGGTAAAAACCCGTGGACAGTGGAAACTAAGCAACTGATTTTGGTGGTATTGTTGCTTTTTATCTGCAACAATACTGACAAAATCTCAAGTTATGTTAGCTATCGAATGACACTTTTTGCCAATGCCTTAGAATCCGAGTTAAATCTATTATGTTTCCCTTTATAAAGCGAAGGTTTACTATTCACTGTGGAAAATGGAGGTTAATGTAAATTTTAGCTTCTATCCCTGATTACCTTCAGGTTGGCCGTATTCACAACCCAATCTGCATCTTGAAGCCTCAACCCCTTGACGAGTTTTTTGTCACCCGTCCAAATAGAGGCTCCCAAAGCCAGGCTCAAAGCAACAAACGGCGTATCAAACTCATCTATTGGAGTGGTCATTTTGATTGCCGCCTTCCAGAAGGGATCGCTTACCAATTCCAGTTCAATAAACTCAATTTTTTTTAAGACCACTCTTTTCATGAAAGAAAGTTCTTATTCCGAAAAGGCTGATAATTTTAAAAGTTTCTGATGGTGGTGCCCTAGTTCTTTCAGTAGAAAGGTTGGCGTGTAAAAATCAAAAATTCCAGTGGAATTTAGCAAAATATCACTGATTGCCCCGTTGGGGTCAACAGCGCACTAAAGACAATATTGGTGTCGACAACAACATTCACTTGATGACGCTGTCTTTATTTTTGTCCCACCAAGCTGATTTTGATCGAGTTGCTAGCGAATCGATTTGTTTTTGGCTGGCTTTACTTTTTGAAGCGATCTCCCGAAATTTGATGTAATCTAGGATGCGTTGAAGTCCCACTAGATCAGTTTCTGAGGGAACCCTGAAAACAATCTCGCTATTTGTTCTTTCTATTCGCATAGTCAAATATACTCAAAAGGATGCGATTAGGTTAACCTATTGCATCGAAAACCGGAAAAGACCGTGCTCGTGTGTTGGATATCCATCAAACAAACAAAAAAATCTCCCCAACCATCGGCTGGGGAGCAATTCTTTATCCGTTACCTAGTCGACCCTAAGCTGTCGGGTTACGGTGCCATTGCTGTGGTCAAGGTGGACGACGTATACGCCCGGGCTGAGGTGGCTGATGTCCACTTCATGGCGGTTGCCCTCCGGCACATTCTCCACGCAAAGTCGTTCGGCTCCTACGATATCAAATACTCGGATGCGGTGGGGCGGGCTGTTAAAACTGTACTCCTGGTATTCTCTACTTCCTTTGTTTTCGGATTGGAGAACCGATTTGGCCGCATCGTCCAGGGGTGTTTCGGTCAGTTCGATAGTGACCCGGTTGCTTGCCGGATTTGGATTGATTCCCACTGAAAAGTAGAAACAGTCGGATACGCTAAAATTGGCGTAACTCATTGCTCCCTGACCGCAGGAGTTGACCGCCCTTACGGCTACTGTCTGATTCATGCCAAACCCGGCCCCAGTCTGGAACCAGCAGGCGAGCACTTCGTTTTTGTTTCCAGCCGTAAAGCACGAGGCACCGGAAGGCGGAGTCCAGACATAGTTGGTAATATCAGCTTCCCCGTTGCC
>Ga0222651_1000130_pt1 | contig 57807 bp, 52 predicted proteins | sample AntAcemetagen369_FD_179855 | JGI IMG/M metagenome (GOLD analysis project Ga0222651, IMG submission 179855) | Saline water microbial communities from Ace Lake, Antarctica - #369 | ecosystem: Environmental > Aquatic > Non-marine Saline and Alkaline > Saline | place: Antarctica: Ace Lake...
TGCTGCGGGTAATGCTCCGGCGCCCGGAGACTACAGACTAATGCTTAAATATTTTCTCTGGAAATTCAGAGAATACAAAAGAGGGCACAGGCTAAGCTGGCTTCGGGTTTGTTGTATATTGCCACTAAAAATCACCCATTTTTACGTCGATCGCCTGAAAGCAAAATTCGCCTGAGCTTTCAGTAGTAACAACTATCGGAGTGGACATCTGCGAACCGACGCCATTGCGTTTGGCGGACAGTGCCAGAATATAAGACGATCGGTATGGCTTACGACCAAATAACCCGACCGACAGGAGCAGGCATCAAAGCGACCTCTAGCTATTGATCAGTTCGAGGCAGGTTTCCCATGTTGGACGGTTCGTTTCGACACGGACAAGTGTACCGGATTTCCGTCGCAAGAATTTTTCGCGATACTCTGAAAAGACGACAACCACTGCCTCATCCCGGAGCTCGTAGGTCCCCGTGAATTCCTCGGTTGAATATGCCGCCCTATCGTCTCTTTGATGAAGTTGGATGGTGACGGCGCCGTCAGGCTGAAAGTCGTATGAACCGGTTGTTACAATACTGAACCCTTCCAAAGTCGGCACCTGATCGGCCGCGTCAGTGGCAACAGACCATGTTCCCTCCAGGTTCCAGTCTTTGGATTCAGGTAAGGCAGGAATATTTCCAGACGGAATAGTGACCGTATCTGTACTGGCTTTATCTTCTTGGCCGAACGCCGGATCCGTGTAGGCAGCCAAGACGGTGTCGACATCACCTGTCATGCAGATTTTGCCACGGTGCAACAATACGGCTTTGTTACAGACATCTCGCAACATGTCCGGTGCATGCGAAGCCAAAAACAATACGTTGGCGCTTCCCACAAATTCCATTGCACGCTTGTGTGCCTTGGCAATGAAATGTGCATCCCCGGCACCGATCGCTTCGTCAATCAAAAGGACTTCCGGCTTGCGGCAAGTCGAAATGGCAAAGGCCAAGCGTACTTTCATACCGGCCGAGTAGGAGCGCATCGGCATGGAGAGATAATCACCGAGTTCTGTAAATGCGACGATTTCGGGGGTCGCACGATGAATTTCCGATGGAGACATCCCCATGAACAGGCAGCCATATTCTATTGCTTCATAGCCGCTAAGATCCTCATCAACACCAATACCACTGCCAAGCAATGTCGCGATTTCACCCGTAACAGAGACCGTGCCGGTGACGGGGGCATAAATCCCCGCGATGACTTTCAGAAGCGTTGATTTACCTGCACCGTTACGCCCAACAAGCGCCACCCGGTCTCCTCTTGTCGCGCTCAACGAGACATCGTCCAACGCCAAGGCGGTCACCCTGTGCCTGTTCTCGCGCTTCAAAACGCCACCACTGCCAAAGTACAAGAGATCAGACCGAAGCGACTTCATATCAGCGCTGAAAATCGGGAACTCGACTGTCACGTGTTCAAGTTCAACACTCGCCATTGCGATACCACACTCCTGTTACAGGTCAGCTGACGTACCTGTTTGTTACCTGGCTGCGCACATAGCAGCTGTATTGCAGTCGATAAACCGGAATAAACAAGCTCGATTGTCTCGTCCCTATATGAAATGACAGCGCTCTAGTTACCAGTAGAATGGAGCTCCACGCTGGCACCGCCCAGATATACCGTTGTTTTTCGGCTGATAGTTCCATGAATGGCAAGCCTAAGCCATAGCTCCAATGACACCGCATCCTTGCTGATCGGGGCTTCGATCACAAATTGCCGCCATTGATTATCGAGCTTCGTCAGCGAAACGCCTCGAACTTGACGTCCATCATACATGTAGACCTGCGCCGTATCGAAATTTACTTCGTCCTTAGCTGACAACGTCATTACGGCACGGACACGCCCCCCCCGAAATTCCGAGACATCCAGGGTATGGCCGATTCTCCAGTCTGTCCCTTCCAAAACGCCGCTTTGAAGTTTCAGGACTTCCATTGCGCATGGCTGCGCAGCGGACCCTTGAAAGGTAATTTCATCACTATTCGACACCGTAATTCTGGGGCCGCTATTATGAAAATCGCTAACGAAAATATTCCATTTTCCCAATCCGTTATCTTCACCTGGTGAAACGACATTGTCTTTCACGACGAGTACCGGACATTGCCGCATATTTCGCCAAGGTCCTGTCTCTTCGTCCGTTTTTGAAAGAAAAACAAGAACACCAAGCGCCGAAATCACAAGCGCCAGCGGTAAAACAAAAAATTTAACTGCAAGTTTCATTCAGGCCACACCTTCACAGTATAAGATAGCGAATTTCACTTGCCTTGAATCAGGCCTTCTTTTTCCAACATGCGCGTTATCGCATTCGCGTATAACTGCATCCCCCATGGAGATGGATGCTTGTTTGTCGGAGATGCATCCATCAGATAAGGGTCGTCCAATGGCTTGTCGATAAAATCGCTGACCGCCAATATTTTACGACCGGCAAGTACCTCGAGACTGTCCCACAAGCCTTGTTCATGCGTGTTCAAAATTGCCTTTTTGCCGCTGACTATTTCGTCTGAAATCGGCAAATGTACGATTATGTATGGGATCCCCAATCCATTCAGTGTCTTAACACTTTCGACGACGGTATCGGACTCCGCATAATCTTTCAGCGTGAGCCTTGGGATTGTAAACCGTTCTTCCGAGGTGAAATAGGCATTGCCGTGGATCAATTTTGAAAAGAGAAAGGAGTGTGTCAGAGAAAGAGGGTCGGGAAATGAATATCCTGACTCACGTGCCATTCGCCGGTACTTGTATTCAAGGGCCCTGACAACGTCATCAGCTTCGCCAGATGCACGCACACGTTCGCACCACTCGGCATGAGCCCGAGAATCCACGACAAAGGTATCTTGATACGTTCCTGCGGGAGGTGTCGCTTCTGGCACAATCGTCGTCAGTATTCTTTCTTCTCCGTTAATCTTGGTGGCGGTACGCCATATCGGCACACGCGTTAAATCATCCGTAGTAAAGGTGACGATTGCAAAGTCGGGTTTCCGCTCTGTCGTCCGAGCTGCGGCCATTTTGAAAATTTGAACAATTCCGGTGCCATCCCTGCCGTAATTCAGAATATGAACAGATTTTTTCAGCTTCTCCGTGAGGTCTTCTTGTAGACGAAACGGGAAGGTCATCGCGTTGATGCTGAATGCCGGAAATGAATCCCCAAACAGAGTGATTCTTATATCCGCGGTATCGTAGTCACCCTTAAGCTGTCCGATATTTCCCAATGCATTAATCGTATTGATTTCGGCACAGCCGTTCACTTTCCCGTCAGCAACCATCGTAAGGTTGATCTTGCGGCCTGGCGGGTAAGAAAATCCATGTTCTTTGTCAAATTCCCAATGAGAAACACTGTAAACACCGAATGAAGGATGGTCGCGATTCCAAGCGAATAGGAATTTGTCTGGGTTTTCGTTGTACAGAATGTATCTGTAACCAAATTCCGTAAACAATATACCGACGACCAAAGACGCGATGATTAGGATCGTGCTCAACCAAAAATTGCACCTCTCATTTGTATCACTCATTCTCAACTCGCACGCTCTCTGGTTCTGGCATTTGTCAAACCCATAGGCACGTCAACTGGCACCTTTGTCGGGATATACGGACACGTAGGGGGCATGTCTGAACGCTGTATGTTCGGCTATTAAACTTGGATAGCACCGAGGCGCGAGTGCCTCAACAGGAAAAATTTCATTGTCTGATCGCAAGTTGCAATTCAAATGAAACAGGTGTTTGAATGTCAGGGATCCTTGGAAATAACTGATATGGAAATTCTTCCATAAGTTACGCTTTTCCAGTTCACTACATTGAATTTATAGTCACTGTTAGATACGGTTTACGGATGCTTGCATAATGCCGTTGGGCAATGCGCGTTGACGGTGCGAATTGCTTACGATAAAAGGCGCGGCAAACCGATTAGGGTTCTTTTCATTGTTCGTATATTGCCCTGATTCGTGAGCTAGGTATCGACGCTAGACATAAATTGATTTGGCAGGGGTTTTCGTGCTTGGAATTTCAAATGCCCTGACGCAGGCCAAAGTGTTTCTGACAAATCTGAAAGACTGCCCCCGTGACGGGATGCTTGGGATTGTCGATTTTTCCTACCAGCACTACGCCTTGGGTGATGCCCTCACCACGCTCATGCAAATGGCGGTGTCAGCAACAGAATGTGGTCGTCCAGAATTAGATCTCGCGTTGGTTGTCGATCCGAATAAACCGTCGACAGATGTTCAGGGATTTATTACGGACCTGAATTACCAAACTTATCTCACCAATATTTTTCCAGCGTTTCTTTGTTGCCCATCAGTTCGGTCTATCCGTCTTTTTCGGGACAGAGAGAGCTTCAATTATATGCTCGCCGGCCGACTGCTAAATCGTGTCCCGACCTGGCCTGATTTTAAGAACCATGCCCATAAACGCTTTCCGTTTCCGTTAGGGCATGGCGCATTGAACAACTTTCATGCCCAGCATGGATATCTTCCATTGCAGCAAGGACCTCGCGGCTATCGTCGCTGGGCAAAGCAATTTTTGGCCGAACAATTTCCGGATCGCTTCGTTGTGACGATTAACCCTCGTCAAAGCGCACTGACCCCACAACCTGCGACAGTTTACCGTGATGCGCCGCTACCTGAATGGTACAGGTTTTTCGAACATGCTCAGCGTCACTATCCGGACGTGACCTTTGTGATGCTCGGCGGCTTTAACGAATGGGAACATTTTTTAGCAGAGCACCCGAATGTATATGTGATGCGCCGCCTAGGGTTCGGGCTGGCACACGAACTTGCAATACTTCACGAATCGGATCTGTTTTTAGGGACATCCAGTGGATTTGCTACAGCGGCAACCTTCAGTACAACCCCATATGCTATTTTGAATATTGAAAACTATTTTGCGGATCATGTCGGTGTAACTGTAGGGACTCCCTTTTATCCCTTTGCACTGGATCATCAGTACCTTTATTGGGAAAAGGAAAATTCTGACTTGCTTATTGGCGTTTTCGAACAAATTTACGCCAGTTTGCAGACCGTAGATCAGCAAGTAAAGTCGACTGCGGGGGCAGCAACGTGGTCAGGCTAATTGTACGAGTACTGATCAGAATTCAGAACTTTTGCCAGCGCCGGCAGTTTGGACCATTCCGTTGGCTGGGCCGAAATATTCAACGACTCTTATTTATTGGGCGGCTCATTGTACCAAACCACGCCATCCCCTGGACGCAGACTGAGCGCCAACGGTTGTTACAGTTTATTCGGGATCGCACTATAGCCCGTAAGGGACGCCTTTACTGTGCCATCAATATTATGGCATCCGCAGCTCTTTATCATCGGTCGCGCCATAATATCATTCGTCAAAATACCGATATCACCCTGCTATCTACATCCCGTCAGGCTGTGCTGCGTGACCTGGCTATCGTGGCGGATAATATCAACAAGTTACCAGAGGCTGCTGGAATAACTTTCGATGTGGTTATGACAGTCGACTCCGGTCGCAAAAATTCGCAACTGGATGCGGTATTCTCAGCCTTCCTAACAGCACCGGTGTTTCGGGGAGTATCAGTCCTTTGGAACAAGGAAACTGCTGAGGCACAATTGCAGCGAATGGCGACACGCAGTGAACTGCCCATGATTGAAAAGGGTACTATTTTCACCTGTCTTGGAAATCCCGGCAACGGCGACTTTTCGCCGATTGGCTATACGCCCCAAACTGGCCTGCTCATGCCGGGCACTGGCCCAAGACGAAATGCGATAATGTATATGAAGGTCGCAGCACCGTTACAGCGTGTTGTTGCTATTAGTCTGCCCGAAACCGAAAATGGCGGGCTAGGCAAGGTATTGGACGAATGGGGCCCCATTTTGAAGGATGCAAAATTATCGCATCCATGGGTGCATTTTTGTCTATTGAACGCGGGATCCGAAATACCGGCACAATGGGAGAAGACGTTATTCCCGATGAGCGTCGTTGGGTTTGATATTGCGGATTCGATCGCTCTGGCCCAAACCTGCCACGCGTACATCGGCCGGTTCGATTTATTCGGAATATCGGCCCTAAATCATCAAAGGCCGGGACTTTACTTCAGTACCGGTTCTGGAAAAACGTCACGCTGGCAAAGAGATAGAGAATCGCCAATCTGGCGTGCTGAAGGGAATATTACAGTGTGGGCATCTAAACGCGCGTTGAATGATGTTCTCGTCCAAATAGCGCCAAATCATTAAATTCCGTTTTGCTGAATCATGTACCCCACTAAAAATCACAGTAAAACCAATGGTTTTGTGCATAAACTGATTATACAACATGCTTGCACATGCTATTATGGGTTGATGTATATTTATAGCATAGAAAAAGAACCAGCCGCCTCCCCTAGTAACGTATTGTCACCAGATTATGAATGAAAAATCCCCATATATCGGCACTTGGATGGTACAGAACCCGGATTCCGGAGAAGCCTTGCCGGATCTGCAAAGTAGGATAATGACAGGAGGTGTCTATAGTTTCCTAGGGAATCGGTACGTTAATATCAGTCTTTCATTTCGACTGCAGGATGGCAGTCAAGCAGAGGAAGAGTGGGTCGGAAACTACCTGGACATGTCGGAAGGCAGGGTAAAGATAGATTTTATTGGTGGGCATGAAGAAATATTTGCATCCAAAGAAACCAGTAGATTGGAACGGGTTTCTACGACGCGGAATGTTATCGAATCTGAAGCTGTCCTGATTCGCGTTGTCGAATAATTACAGCGCATGAGTAAGAAACATATTGAACATACGCTTATCATTCCGACTTATAATCGTCCGGAAAAAATTAACAGGCTACTGAGATACCTGGATTGGCAGGATGTATCATTTCCGATCCTCGTTCTGGATTCAAGCACTGACGAAAATGCCGATGTTACGTCCGCACTAGCACAACAATATGAACTAGATATCAGGATAATTAAGTACGACCCTTCGATTCCTCCGTATGAAAAATTCATGTTGGGCCTGAATGAGGTTGAAACCCAAACGTGTTCTTTTTGCGCAGACGACGACCTCGTTTTCGCTGACGCAATTGAACATTGCGCTGAGTTCCTGAAGAATAATAGTGATTTCACCCTAGCGCATGGTTTCTATTTAAATTTCGCCGAACGGGGTGAGATAATTGATATCCAGTATATGGTGCAGGATTCAGTATCAATCACTGATGAGGAGCCGCTGGACCGTCTTTGGAAATATATTTCCAACTACGATGTCATGATCTATTCGGTTGTCAGAACAGAGGTCATGCAGCGGATATTTGCTGTCATGCAAGGCGCGAATACAATCCTGTCCGCCGAACTTTTATCTGGAGGCCTAGCGGCCCTTTCTGGAAAAATTGCAAGAATACCAATTGCTTATTGTGCCAGAAGTGTCGGTCCCTCGCATTTTTACTCTTCCTGGCACCCCCATCAGATATTGACTCAAGGTGTGGGTACGCTAATGGCGGAATATCACCATTATCGCAATATATTACTCGATCAGATTGAATTAACGCATTCCCTTAAACAGCACTCGAGGGATAATCTAGAGAATATTTGTGACCTGGTGCATCTCCGATATCTGTCACCATTTCTGGCTGAGGACATTCTCGAATTTATTCAAACAGAAATGGTAAAGGGGGAAGATTCCCAATCAATAACGAATGCAATTTGGAAACGCTGGGTCAGCAGTAACAGGGCTGTTCATCCAACAATGCTATATCGCCACGCGACCGAGGGCTGGTTAGAAAATCAGCTTGCCTCATCTTTGAGCAATAAAAAATCGAACCCTTATGGCGAATCAGTTCAAAAGGAACGCAGAGATTATCTAATAGAGTCACAAACGTCAGGTGGAAAGCCGCGCGTATATAAGCTTTATGATGAATTCGTATTTCCAACTTCAGACACCATAATTTCTGATAAATTGGTTCAGAAAATTGTGCGCCACTTTGATTCTTACCATTGATGATTTTCTCCCTGTTTCCACCAGGATATTGCGTTCCGCACACCAGATTCTAGAGATATACTTTGCTGCGATTTTACCTCGTTGATCAGCCGTGCAGTATTGGCTACAACGTAATTTGTTGCGTTTTGCGCAGATGTTGGCTCGCCGAAGACTAAAAGATTTTCTCGATCCATCAGACTAGCGATTAGGCGTGATACATCAGCAAGTGTAACTGTTTTACCCGATGCTATATTCACCGGCCCTTCTACAGGTGAATCAAGTAACATGGCCAATGCCTTTCCTACATCTCGGCTGTCGAGGAAATCTCGATAGGCATAAGGCGTGGATACTCTAAAGGGCCGCCTGATCATTAAAGAGCGAATGACGGAGGGAATAAACCTTTGCGGGTTTTCATGAGGTCCGTAGAGCATAAAAATCCGTCCTGTCGCCAAGCTGATTGGCGTATCCCCATAGGTGTTCCAAAGCGAATGCCATGCACGTAATTTTTCTGTGCCGTAAGGGCTCGATGGATTGAGTGGGCTCGTGCTTTCATCCAGTGGCGTTTTTGATGTCGCAGGCCATTCGTATTCCGCTGAAGTTCCCGCCAAGACCACCCGGGTAACACCGCTGTTCGCAGCACTCTGAGCGAATGCGATCGTTGCTTCTGACCATTCTTTGTTTTCCGGAGCCATCCAGAATTTTCCATGCTCGACATACCAGGCCAGATGCAGGATATGGCTGGGCTGTATGTCGTCCAGAAGTCGCTGCCTATGCGATCGATCAAGGAAATTAGCTTTGTGCCATATGACGTCCGTAATTGAGTCTATGGCATGCAGGTTAGATACCGCATGCACCTCGTAACCCAAACGAAGCAGCGGTGCCAACGTTTGCCGTCCGATAAATCCTGATGCGCCGGTTACCAGAACGCGTTTCACGTTAAAAATCGGGCCAGTCATTGTCTTTTGTCGCGATGATTGATGGCTTAAAGGGCCATTCGATACCGAAAGAAGGGTCATCCCAACGTGCACCACGAACCAATGATGAATCGTAAGGCGTCCCGATGTGGTAGAGAAGCGATGTATTATCCTCTAGCGTCAAAAACCCGTGCGCAAAGCCTTTCGGTATAAGAAGGCCAGCGCCACCGGCTTCGAGACACACAGATTTCCATGAATTTTTGGTCGGTGAATGAGCTCTGATATCAACGACGACATCAAATATTCGGCCCTGAATGACGTGAACGAGTTTTACTTCTTCGGCCGGGGAGGCCTGCCAATGCATCCCCCTCATCGTACCTTTCAGCCGGTTAAATGAGTGACTGGTCTGAGCTGCCGTCAAGTCAAACCCTTCGGCTTCAAATTCCTCAGCGCAATACAGTCGGGTAAAAAAACCACGCTCATCGTCATATCGGCTTGATTCAATCAGGCATACATTTCCTAAACCAAGCCGTTCGACTTTCATTGAAGTACCGTCAGTTTTGGTATGGCGATGACAAACTGGCCACCCCACTCCTTGATATATGACATCTGATTCACAATTTCAGTCTGCCAATTCCAGGGAAGTATCAGCAGATAATCCGGCTTTTGCTCACGAATGGCTTCAATATTTCTAACCGGAATCCCCGACCCTGGCAAAAAATGGCCAACTTTGTGAGGGCTTCGATCAACCGTAAACGGAATCATGTCCGGGCCTATGCCGCAGAAATTCAAGAATGTGTTGCCTTTTGCCGGCGCACCATACCCTGCAAAACGGCGCCCTTTGCTTTGTTCAAATTTTATGAAGTCGTACAATTCACCCCGGACGCGGTGTGCCTGGCCGGCAAACGCCTGATACGTCGTAAAATCGTCTAGACGGATGTCCGATTCCTGTTTTCGAACATTTGAGAGGTTTTTCGATTGGATAGCATGGGTGCCTGGAAAGCCTGCGAAGATACGTAAACTGCCGCCATGCGTCGAAAGTATTTCAACATCGAATATCTCCATGCCATGTGCGGTAAATATCTGTTCGATCGTCAGAAGAGAGAAATAGGAAAAATGTTCATGATAAATAGTATCGAACTGACATTCCGTAATCAGGTTCATCAAATGCGGACATTCAATCGATACGACGCCTTTGGGAGCCAGGAGTATTTTTAATCCCGCGACAAAGTCATTCAGGTCAGGAACATGCGCCAGTACATTGTTGGCAATGATCAGGTCAGCTGCGCCGGATCTCCCAAGAACTTCCCGGGCAGTCTCGGCACCAAAAAAGCGTACGAGCGTATCGATACCTTTTGCTTGGGCTTCTGATGCTACGTTGACTGCCGGATCAATTCCAAGGACAGGAACCCCTTCCCGCTGGAAATACTGCAGTAGATAGCCGTCATTGCTCGCCACTTCGACAACGAAGCTATTTTTCCCGAGCCCCAGACGATTGATAGATTCGGCTGAAAATGTTTCAGCGTGCCGCAACCAGCTTTCCGAAAACGACGAAAAATAAACGTAGTCCGAAAACAAGGTATCCGGCGATGCAAACTCCTGAAGCTGTACTAGATAACATTTACCGCAGACCATGACCCTCAAGGGATAACACTGCTCTGGCGTATCAGGGGTTTCCTTGCTTCGCAAAGCGTTGGCAAGCGGTTGCACGCCTAAATCGATAACTTCCTCCCTAAGGGGCTCTGCGCAAAATCGGCATAGCCCGGCATTATGAGACGTCGTCATTTCCATACGTTCCAAGGTGCAGCACCACTACGCCATACTTCATTCAAAAGCTGGTTCTCGCGGACCGTATCCATGCATTGCCAAAACCCTGTATGGGCATAGACGGCAAGTTGTTCTGATGACGCGAGCTTTTCCAGAACACCACTTTCTAACACCAGATCATCCTGGTTGGGTGTGTTGGAAAACGCAGATTTTTCGAATACGAAAAAACCACCATTGATCCAGCCTTCCTGTACCTGCGGCTTCTCGACGAATGAACGGGCCAACCCTTTGTTGATATCCAACTCTCCGAAGCGTGATGACGGATGTACCGCGGTGACCGTTGCCTGTTTTTCGTGTTCCATGTGCTGTTGCAGCAGCGCCGCGAGATCAACGTCAGCCACCCCATCCCCATAGGTCGCGAAGAACCTGTCATTTTCGATATAGGGAAGAATCTTCTTAATTCGGGCTCCGGTTTGCGAATCTTGCCCGGTTTCTGCAAGGATAACGTTCCAGTCATCACCGGTTGTCTGGCTGGGCGTCCCCTTTAAATCAATGGCACCATTGGATAAATCAATTTCTATATCAGAGTTATGATTCCGGTAATTCAGAAAATAATCCCTGATATCATTTCCTCGATAGCCCAGGCAGATAATGAAACGGCGTACGCCGAAGTGACGATAATATCGCATGATGTGCCAGAGGATCGGCTTACCACCAATTTCAACCATCGCTTTGGGCCTGTAGACGGTTTCCTCCTGCAATCGCGTACCTCTGCCACCGCAGAGGATAACCGCAGAAAGATCACTTGCGTCCTGGTACGCGCTCCGTCTCGTAGTAACCAGCTTTCAACCCTCCCCTGATTCCTGTCTCGCGAGCTTCGCGTTGATCGCCGGCAGGCTGGCCAGACTTCTCGGCCTTGTTGCTCAAAATGGACCTGTGAAACTTGAATCCGGTACGTCGAGAAAATCTTCGGGCCTGACTTCAGGTATCGGCAATGCTGGGTTTCCCGACAGCCTTCGCGCTTCAGCCATGATTTCAGGTATGCCGGGATAGTAGTAGTTGGAAAGTGCTCGAGTCGTCGGCGTTGGAAGATCCGGCAGCGTTATTCGGACGGGAGGGTTCTTGAGGTCGCCAAAAGCCTGTTCCACGACCCTGGAAACGATTTCAGCGGCAAACCCAACAGACCGCCACCCCGTGTCGGCAACAATCAAGTTTCCTGTCTTGCGAACCGATTCGAGGATTGGTGTGTCATTCAACGGATTAAGGGTATGAACATCAATGACTTCAACATCGATGCCTTCTTCAGCCAGCCGATCCGCCGCCTGCACGGCTTCGTATGTCATGTATGACGTTGAAGCAATGGTTACATCGCGCCCCTGCCGCAAAACCTTTGGCGTACCAATAGGCACAGTATAGGCTTCCTCAGGGACAGTTCCGCTGACGTTGTAAAGCCAGCGGTGCTCGATGCATACGACTGGGTTGTCATCCTGGATCGCTGAAATCAACAGGCCCTTAGCATCGTATGGCGTCGCCGGCATAATTACCTTCAGGCCGGGAACGTGGGCGAACCAGGACTGCAGGCTTTGTGAATGCTGTGGGCCCTGCCCCCAACCACGACCGACGACCATACGGATGACCATTGGTGCCTTGGCCTTGCCACCAAACATGTAGTGCCATTTGGCCGCCTGATTAACGATCTGGTCCATAGCGAGCATTGCGAATTCAAGCCGAATATGAGTCATGATCGGTCGGCTTCCGGTCAGCGCAGCACCAAGGACCACGCCAGTCATTGCATTTTCCGAAATTGGCATATCGACAACGCGTTTCGGTCCGAATTTATCGGCAAGCCCCTTCAACGATCCAAAGATCGCTGCTGCATCAGGTGCACCCAGCCCGAAAACAAAGACGTTTGGATCTGCATCCATGCAGGTATCCATCGCCTCATTCAGGGCCTCTACATACTTGATCTTTCTCTCAGTCATGCAGGTGCCCCAATTGCATATAGATGACGATCCAGTTCGTCCCGTGCCGGAAATGGGCTGGACTTGGCGAATGCAACCGCTTCATCAATTTCCGCCGCAATTTCCGACCGCATTATATTTGTATTTTCTGGATGGTCTTGTGTCCTCAACCTGTCCGTATAAAGCGCGACGGGGTCTCGTTTTTTCCAGGCCTCCATTTCACCCTCTGGCCGATAACCCAAATGGGTATCATCCAAAGGACCGCAATGCTCCAACCATCTGTAGGTTTTATATTCCAGGAGCACCGGCCCCGCCCCAGAACGGGCATGTTCTATTGCCTGACCTGCCAGGGCATAAACTTCATCGACATCATTTCCGTCGCCTTGAAGACCAAGGACATCGTGGGCTTCAGCCAATTGATAAATTTCGCGTCCCATGGGCCGCCGAACATCCAACGGCGACAAAACGGAATAGAGGTTGTTCTCGCAAACCAGAACAACCGGTAATTTATGGATCGACGCAAAATTCAGGCTCTCGTGAAACGCTCCCGTTTCGGTCGCCCCATCGCCGAAGAAGATAACAACAAGTTGCGAATCCCCCCTCAAATGCGCACCGAAGGACGCCCCGATACCAATCGGAATCGTACTTCCGACGACAGGTACCGCGCCAAGAAAACCGGCATCAAGGTCGATCAAATGCATTGATCCCCCCTTGCCAGCCGCACAACCTGTCGCCTTGCCATATAGCTCAGCGAGCATGGGCTTTAGATCTCCGCCTTTCGCAAGGTAGTGCGCATGGCTGCGATGGGCAGACATAATCAAGTCATTGGAATTTAAATGCTCACAGACACCGACAGCGACAGCTTCCTGTCCAATGCTAAAATGTGTCGGACAACGCATTTCCTGCTCGGCGTATAATTCCACGAGTCTCTCTTCGACCATTCGCACGCGCAGCAGCCCTCTAAGCATCGCATGCGACACGTCGCGGGAAACAGGTTTCGCCGTCGGTTGGTTCATTCCAAGCCCCAGTTCAAGCACGCAACGTGTAATCGAGTGGCCAGTCACGCAGTTGATCTACGTAGGTTTTCCCCCATTCGACCATTTCCGAGAGCCCCTCTTCGAGGCTGATTTCTGCTTTCCAACCGACATCCTTTTGTATTGCACTGGAATCAAGCCAATAACGTGAATCCTGACCAGGTCGATCAGATACCACTTCGCACAATTCATCAAACGGTATGCCCAGGGAAACAGCGACAGCTTCCATCAGCGCGCGGATTGAAATCGGTTTTTCCGGGCCGGCATTATAGATGGTTCCGAGTGGCGCCTTGTCTGCAACGAGATAAATCGCACGCGCCAGGTCACGAGCGTGAATGTAGGATTTTTCAGCCCTGCCACCGCCATGCAACGGCAGTTTTTGACCGGTCATGGAAGAAATGATTGCCTTCGGAATAACCCGGTGCAGTAGTTGACCCGGACAGTAGGCGTTTGATGGACGGATAATGTTCATCGGAAAATCGAGAACGTTATGCACCGATACCAGGTGCAGATCGAACGCGACCTTTGACGCGGCATACGGACTCGACGGCCGTATGGGAGAATCTTCCGTCGCGGCATGCTCAACCGCACCATAAAGTTCCGAGGTCCCAATCTGGATAAAGCGTTTCATCCAGTCGCGATCCGCGAGTTCTTCAGCCAACCGCGCCAGCGCCATCGAATTCGTTTCAAAGAAACGCCAGGAGTGTTTCCAGGAAACAGCCCCTTCCCCCTGCGCTGCGTAATTTACAATGATGTCCGGCTGCTCCCGGTCTAGCAACTCAAGCAACAGGTCCAGTTCATGGGTCACGTGATAGGCATGATATGAATACCGGGGATCGCCGTCACCGACACCCAGGGTGAATGGTTCCGGCTTGGCGGCGTTTCTACCGACAGAAACCACTCTCTCTGTATCGCCTTGTTCTAAAAGATACTTAGACGTATGGATTCCGAAGGAACCGCCCCCGCCCAGAATTGCGTATCGCTTGCCCATTACCGATTCCTGCCTCTCGTTAACATGCTTCCGATTCTAAATCGCTGAAGTCATTCCAATCCGGATCCGGGTCCAGAACGGTCCAGTGATAATCACCACCAAATCCCGCATCCCCGAACAATTTCACCCATTCGTCCGGCTTCAAGAATGTAAGCGCCGTCAAAACCCAACCCAGAAATATTTCGCGCTCGGATTCATTTCGATACGCATCAACCTGAATATAGCTTCGTCCAGGTGAAAGGCGTTCTATTTCTTTCAAAGCAGCAACCAGGCGAGGTTGTTCCAGATTATGCAAAGTGTTTATAGATAGCACGAGGTCGAAAGAATTGTCTGAATACGGTAATTGATCGGCTGTACCAACCATGACGCGGCCTGATACCGCTTCTTCCGAATGGCTCGTCGCGTAATGGGATATGTCGATACCGTACACTTCCAGTCCCGGACAGACCGCCATCAGATCCCGCATCAAGAAGCCCTTGGCGCAGCCAACATCAAGCACTCGATCCCCCGGCTTAAGACCAAAGTGCTGCACTATATCCTTGGCAATCGGAATCCATCGCCCGTCGTACCGATAGCCACCATAACCCTGTTCGCGTGGCCCATCGAAATAAGCTTCGCCAAACAGTCGTGCAATCCGACCGTTCTCGGGATCCAGTGACCGCGGCTTTTCCATCTTCCGTTTTGCACGGGGATAAGACCGCATGAGGTTGACTTCAGCCATCAGGCAGCGCCGCTGTCCATCATCTGCTGGTGTGCCTTCTGGACACCATCTTCAATCGACGTGAACACAAAATCCGGGAAGGCCTTGATCAGCGCGGTGATATCAAAGTGCCTATGGGTTATCGCGTTCTGTCGCGGTGTTCCCTCGATTGAAGGCTGTTGTTCAAATTGCGCAACAATCAGTTTCGCCAAATCCGCATAACTGACAGATTTTCCTGTCGCCAAATTCAACGAACCTTTGCTTCGGCGCGAAATAACGCGAGAGGCGAGCTCCACGGCATCATCGATATAGAGGTGATCTCTTGTTTCCTCGCCTTCGCCAAACAACGTAATTTTCGCATCCTGATGCGCCATCCGCCGCAATCGGTTCGGTCCGTAGGAATTATGGGTATCTGCGGCACCATAGATCAAAGTTGGTCGGAGAATGGCAACATCGGTGTTGTTACTCGCCTGCGCCATCAGCTCACGAATTCTGTGCATGCCGCCATACAGGTCATCGGCATCGGTTCTGGTGCCTTCATGAACCGGGTTTTCATCGATGGGATACACGGCATCGGTGCTGAAATAAATCAGATGCGCCGGCGGCGACGTTTCAATTGCTTTCGCCAGGTTCGACATCATGACAACATTTTTCGTCAATGCGTCTACCCCACGGCCCTTATCCGGCGTAATCGCAGCGAACATGATGATTGTATCGTCTGGTGAAATCATTTCCGTCAGGAAACTGACGGACGCATCCTCGCAAAGGTCAGCATCCTGACGCGTCAGCGCAGTCACGTTGACGCCTTTCTTCACAAGTGAGGCTACCAACGCAGATCCAATGAATCCGTTCGCCCCTAAAAGGAGGACACGTTCTGGCCAGGTCTCCACTGAATTGCCGTGTTCAAGCATCGCTAACTTTCCTTTTTGACTTCAGCTGTATGAAACACCCAGGGTCATCCGGGTTAACCCCGCTGCATGGCAAGGTTCTTTGTCCCACAGCGCGTATGGATCAATAACCAGGCTACCGGACATCGCATCCGCGATATCTCTTGGTACCAGGTCTCGAAATTCAGGCCATGGCGTCATAATGACCACGGCACCGGCATCTCGAACAGCCTCCAGCGCGGAATCATAGTGCTGAATGCCAGGATGGTAGGACGGTATTGCCGTCACAACAGGGTCATATGCGCGAACATTCAAAGACGACGGCAAATTTCCAAGCAAAGCCAGAGACGGCGAATTTTTAGTTGATGCCGTATTTTCTTTATACGCCATTCCAAGCACGGCAATACAAGCATCGGGCATCGAAAGAATGCCTGACTCATGCAGTCTGTTTAGTACCCAGTCGCGACGGTGCTGACTATTCTTTACCCAGGCGCGGACAACGCCCGAATCCGTGCCATGTTCCGACGCAAGCCTGACTATTGTGGCGAGATCGCGTTCCAGGTTCCCGCCGGCGATTCCGAGGCCAGGATTGAGATACGAGAATCTACCAATTCTACGATCAAGGCGTAACGCAGGCGTGATTTCCGACCAGTCGGCGCCTACTTTCTCGCAAATTTCGGCTAGCGTGTTCGCCGTCGATACCGATGCAACCAGACAAGCGTTAATGGATATTTTGCATAGCTCGGCACTCTCGTAACGCATTGGCAGTATCGGGCAATCAAAAGCCTCCAAAAAGGATTTATACGCAGGCGGCAACGGTGTGTTCGGACTGGAACACCCGACAATCAATCGCTCCGGATTCAAAGCGCGTTCAACCGCTTGTCCAAATACGAGGGTCTCGACCTGATAAATACACTGCGCATCATCACGCGGTATTGCTCGGGTAAATCCCGGTGGCACCTGACTGAGAATCACCAAGACACAATCGTCGTTCAAGGCATGTTCCACGGCCGAAATCATCTCAGTAATTGGCGTAAGGTCGCTACGACCACTGTCATCGGTCGGAACATCGACAGCAATATAAACGAGATCACAGTCGTGCAGCGTCGCCGGCTGTGACGTGAACGTCATACGTTCACTATTTTTAGCAAGCGTTTCAGGTAAGTCCGGCTCGACGACGTGCAATACTCTGGAATTCAGTGATGCCACGAGTTTGGCATCATGGTCATAGCAGACAACCCTGGCACCTCGTTCAGCCGCGGCAACCGCGGAATTGATGCCCAGATGGGTCATCCCGGCATATCCAACGACAGGCAAAATCATCGAGCAACGACCGGTGCTGTTGCAAGAGAATCCGCCGACAGTTGCGTCAATTGCGTATTGATCCAGATATCGTTTTCGATATTGCTGCGACCGTTTTCACATAACCCGAGAAAATGTTCGTATTCGAGTTGCCATGTGGGGTCGGGCTGAACGAGTGTCACCGTTTCCTCGTCAGGTCTTCCACTAGGTAGCTTCCGCCAGCGGCATGTGAACTCGCTTGGCCCCCATTTGCATAAAGAACTGATATGCGCGGAACCATTCTCGGCAAACAGGTCGCATGTGAAATGATTTCGCCAGCTCAGTAAGGTCATTTCCAATTCCAGAACGGGATCACCGTCTGACCCAATAACGACATGATCAAAAGCCGCATTTTCGAACCGGTCGCAAGAAATGACACTGAATTCCCGGCCCGTTGCACCAAACCAGAATGCAATGGCATCCAGCAAATGAGAACCGAGGTCAGGCAGGACGCCAGCCCCCTTGTCCCGCCAGGCAGAGGAGCGGACATCGCGCGCGGTCCCGTTTCCGTAAAACAGTCTGCAGCGGTAGATACGCCCCAGCTTTCCTGACTCGATCAGCTCTTTCAATCGAACGAAATGCGGTTCAAACCGATGATTATAGGCTGTGTAACATGTGACGCCGTTGGATTTTGCGACGAACGCCAATGCTGTCAAGGCCGAAGCATCTTCGGAAAACAGGGGTTTCTCGACAAGGACATGCTTCCCGTTTTTCAGAAGGTAGTCGAGGATATCAAGTTTTGCTTCATCCGGTGTGCAGACAAGAACGGCGTCGTAGCTGGCAAGCGGTACGTCCGACACAGTTGGGTAGTCCGCAGTACTATCATACGGGTCGACAGTCGCGACCGAATGGCTACCCGCAATAGCAAGACGCTTCTTGCCCTGTACGCCCAAGCCGGCGATTACGACCCGCATTACTATTTGGCCTCGTTCAAGCCGTAATGCACATCCCGTTCGACCTTATTGATTTTCTCGAGCATATGCTCTGGCGTAACCGGTATGTTTCCATCGAGTTCACATTCAATGCCCGCCGCAAATGCACCAAGGATTGCAGCCGTCGCCTCCCCTGCACCGGCAACCAACGATAATGTTGCGTATGCCAGCAGCGCATCCCCAGCGCCGACCGGGTCCGTCGCGTTATCCGCAAAACTATCCAGATGGAAGAAGCTCTGAGCATCGGTTGCCGGGCGATCACGAAACGTAATCATTCCGCGTTCACCGAGTTTCATCATAAGTGTCTTGCAATTTGCACGCTCGAACAATTCGACCCCCAGTGGCCGAACGACAGAATCCTGATCTGCAAGGGAAAAACGTGCTTCACGCTCGTTTGGAGTGATGAGATCGAACCCCTGGAATTCAAGTATATTGCCCCACCTGCTGGCAACCTGACTGTCTGCGACCCGGAAAATTCCTTCAGGAATTGCCGCCGTCGCTTCGGGGATCGTATTTCGATTGAATATTCCGTGCCGGAAATCGCTGAAGACCACGGCATCTGTCGGCGTGTTTTGGATTTGATCACACAATTGATGCAATATGCGCTCGGAAATCGAACGGTTATCCAATGTATCGATTTTCAGTAGCCGGTATCCACCGACGACAATGGCGTTTTTATTGGTAGTCGGTCTGGTCGAATCAATAATGGACTGACATTTGACGTCATGTGCCTCAAGGTCGGAAATAACCTGATCTTTCAGTTCATCTTCACCCAGCACCGTCGAAAACTGGACTGCCGCCCCTGTCGCCCGTAGATGTTTAGCAACCACAGCCGCGCCACCGGTGTAGTCCTGCTTTTCCTCATATCGAACGCTCATTGTCGGGGTTTTGGTCATGCCCCCGATCATGCTGCAATGTGTGTAACTATCGACGATGGTATCGCCGACAACATGGACGCGAAGCGATGAAAATTTTTGCAGCGTTTCCCGCAAATCGTTGAATGTCAGCTTTTCAGCCTCCATCAGGAACATCAGTTTGTCGCCAGCAATTTTCGGCGGCGCGAGCGTTATCAAATGAGAAGACGAATAAACGATATCGCCGGGCGTAAAGATGACTTCTCCGCCATACGCTTCCAGAACCCTGATTTCTTCCTGCGTCTTAAAGTTGACTTCGCCATCGACGTATTCATAGCCCTTGGCAAAATAGTCCGGCTGCATACGACTCAGGTTACTCAGGGGAGTCGGTTCCTTATCGATCAGTACAAAATCCACCATCTAAAAGGCCGCAAGGTTCAGCGCCCGGAGGTCTTCGGGCACATAGGGACGAACATTTCCCTTGGTGATGTGCTGGTCGGCTGTAATGGAAACAACGAGAATATCACCCTTGGATTTGGCGTAGCTCAGATGTCTGACATGGCCTGGATGCACCACGTCGAAGACGCCGTGACACATGATGACTTTCTTCTCACGCGGTCGGTCACCGAGGATTTCCTTAATGTCGTCCAACGACTTTATCTTGTGTCGGTATTGAAAGATGCTCTCGGAATCCATCATTCGGCCGTCTCCGAAAGTGTTGCAAACCATGTACGTGTTGCGGATTCAATGGAATTGGAATCCCAGAGCGGTGCATCTTTCCAGTAATCAATATTCTTCAAAATCAGAGCAACTCCGTCTTCGAATGATACCGACGGACTCCAGTTCAGCTCCCGCTGTATCTTGCCAATATCGGCCCATGTACATTTTGGTTCACCGGGACGTTCAGGGATATGAACAACCTCGCCTTTCAATAAATCGACCAATCGATTTACGGACTGTGGATTTCCGGCACCCACGTTCCAGAACTGACCGACAATCTTTGTGGTCGCGGCTTGAAAAAATGCATTCGCGACGTCGGTGACATAGATAAAGTCACGTGTCTGTTCGCCATCCCCTACGACCGTAAACGGCGCACCAGCCAGTTTCTGTTTCAGGAAAACACCGAATACCGCACCGTATGCGCCAGACGTCCGCGACCGGGTTCCATACGCATTAAAAATACGGATCGCATTGACCGGTAGACCATAGACGGAATGCCAATGGAATGCGGCGCATTCGCCCTGATACTTACTAAGAGCATATGGATATTTGGTGTCGATCGGGTGCTCTTCTGTTGTCGGCGTATCCGCGAGCCCGTAGCAGGACGAAGAAGCCGCGTAGACGAATTTTTCCACCCCAGCATGCCGGGCAGATTCCAGTACAGCCACCGTTCCCTGAACATTTACGGACATGTAATCGATCGGGTGTTCTATTGATGGAACGATGTCGCCGATGCCCGCGAAGTGAAGGACCAGTTTAGCGTCAGCAAATATGCTGTCGCCAGCCTGGACGCTCCTGATATCCCGTTCATCGACGACGACAGCGCCATCGTCTTTGTGGTCCAGCAGATTTTCCAGTCTGCCCCCCACGAGGTTGTCGATTACATTGACGCGATACCCGTTGCGAACGAGAAGATCGACAGCGTGGCTCCCGATAAAGCCAGCGCCGCCCGTGACAACCGCTATAGGTGATGAACTCATTCAGGCCGCCTGTTTGCCCTTCAACACCTTCACATTACTATAAGAATCGTCACTCATGCTGTCCGGCAAATTCCCCGCTTTGAAGGCCGTGCAGAGATCGCGTGCCGCATCTTCGATTCCACGCTTAGGATAAAAACCCAGCTTGTTGCCGATTTTATCTGAGTTGATGTGATAGGAGCGAATATCATTTGTCGGTGTTGTGGCGATTTCGATTTCTCCCTTATCGGGGAACTCGGCCTGCACAACCTTCTTCACCATTTCTGCGATATCCATAATCGAATGATTTTGATATCCAGCATTGAAGATTTCGCCAGCAATTTTACTGTCTTCAATTGTCAGCAGCAATTCATACAAATCGCACATGTCCTGAATATGCAAATTCGGGCGCTGCTGCTCACCGCCGAAGACTGTGATTTTACCATTGTTCACGGCGTGGTTGGTCAGGATATTTACGGTCAAATCCAACCGCATCCGATCACTGTAGCCACACAGGGTCGCCGGTCGAATGGTCACGCAGACGAAATCATCCGACTGATGCTTGAACAAAAGAGGTTCGCATAAGCCTTTGAACTTATTATAAAGTGTCAACGGAACCAAGGGGTGATCTTCCGTGACATCCGGTTGATCGGATACACCATAAACAGAACTGGACGATGCATATACGAACCGGCGAACGCCCTGCTCTTTGGCCGCAACGACCAAGGGTTCGAACGCATCGTAATTGATGGTTTCGCTAAGCCCTTCATCGAGCTCGAAACTCGGATCATTGGAGATGCAGGCCAGATGAATTACGGCATCGACTCCCCAACACGCATCGCGAAACCGATCGACGTCACGAATGTCCGCATCAATAATTTTCAATTTGGGGGATGGCTTCAACTCGCACCCAAAAAACATGCAGTCATATACGGATACGCTATATCCGGCCTTCAGCAACTGCGGCACAAGCATTGTGCCGACATAACCGGCACCACCAGTAACAAGAACGTTCTTTATCGGACTATTCGTCATCTTTTTCTCTTCTGTCTTTCAACCTTGTTTCATTCGCCGGCAACGACTGTATCGAGTCCAATCGCATACCCTGCTGCCGTTGCATCTTTATAAAACATCTCGACCGTCTCCAGAGAATATTGCTGAAGATCCTTACCAACCAGGCCCAACTTTTTTAGAATATCGTTGGTGGCCGTAATGATGTGGCACCCGACGTCATTCGCCTGAAATACATTCAACAATTCCCTTGGGCTCGCCCAGATCAACTCGGATTTCGGCTTCTCGGCCATGATCGAAACGGCATCGCGCATGACAGGCACAGGGTCAATCCCGGTATCCGCAATTCGGCCAGCAAATACTGAAATAATTGCCGGCACATCGGGCGACAGACAATCGGTGACGGCTTGAACCTGATCTAGAGTCATGAGAGCCGTGACATTTACGGCCACCCCAGACTTGGAAAGACGTTCGATAACCTGCCCCGAAAACTCACCGCGGGTGTTGGTGACAGGTATCTTGACGTTCACATTCTTGCCCCAGGACGCAATTTCCCGGCCCTGCCGTTCCATTTCATCATGATCATCGGCAAAAACCTCGAACGAAATCGGTCGATCAGGAATATTGGCGAGAACCGCAAGGGCAAATTTTCGATAATCCGTTACGCCAGCAAGGCGCATCAGCGTTGGATTTGTCGTAAACCCCTGAATGGCCGGATTACCATACATTGCCTTCATGCCGTCAAGGTCTGCACCGTCAGCAAACAATTTAACTTTCAGCTTGGCAATATCGCCCATAATCCCACCTTTCTAATCAGCTCGTTGGCCTTTAACGCCGAGCGCAACACTTTTTCCTCAAATGTGCGCGTGAGCGACGCAGAAACAATATAGAGCATCAGGAAATCTGGTGAAACAAACTGCCAAAAACCCCCGGATTAAATGGCACGTAACAAACGGATCATTGGGGACGCATCCGAAAAGCTTAATAAGATACTGTTTTTAAATGATTTTTCTGCTTCTTCTGCCACATAAAATTGGCATCGCCATTTCTCATTTAAAGGAAAAAACAAAATATAGCGATGCCCAAACAGACCTAATACGTATCAAATTACCACAAATACGTTTGAGGGTGTCTTCAGACGCGCCCAGCGATTCGCTTGATACTAAAAAATAACGGAATGGGAATTACTCAAATCACCATTTAGTAGCAAGGCTCTGCAAAGCGGGGTGTGACACGAGGCAATGCCAGACAACCGCTTGGAATGCCTCGGTATGAGGCGTCACGCGAGACGGGTCGACAGTTGGAATAACGAGCACCTCATCTCCAACTTTTTTGGCATACCCGCCATCGCGTCCAACAACCCCGAATATTTTCAGACCCTTTTCCTTAGCCGCCTTAAGCGCGACGACAAGATTGACGCTGACATTTCGCTCTTCGTTGCCCCCGCCTACCGAAAATACGAAGATTGCGTCATTCTCATTTGCTTTGCTCACGCTCATCCAGCCCGCAAAAACCGTTTCCCAACCTTCGTCGTTCGTCCGTGCTGTCAGTTCAGAAACATTGTCTGTTGGCGCATAGGCTTCGATACCGCACAGTTTACGGAAATCATTAACAGCGTGCCCCGCATTACCGGCGCCGCCTCCTACGCCTAATACGAATAGACGCCCCCCCCTTTCCCGCAAAGCCGCTAACGCCACAGCCATGCGTTCAACCATTCCACCGTCGATACTCGACGCGATATTTGCAGCTTCGGCGAAATAGGTATCCGCATGCCCCATCGAAGAATATTCCTTCCTAATTCGAACCGATTACAAGCGAATCGGACTCTGACAAGTTCCTCCAAGGCCTATAACAGGTAAAAAAAGGGACTGCAATGCGACGACATCCCTAGACCGACATAGCCAACATTAGAATAACCTGTGTCGCTTAAGCCTCGCCAATATTAATGGCGATTTTTATAATTACTGTAAAAAAAATATTATTTAAATAATTAAATTAAAAATACAACTAAACACAACGCATAAAAATACTTTTTTATTATATTTTGAGTGGTTACTACTGCGACTGTACGTAAACATGAATGCATAACACTCCTCTTCAGTCGCGATGATGGCATTCACATTCCAAATCACCCATCAATCAGGGAATATAGAAAACTGATTGTATGTTATAAATCCCAGACTCTATGATCCGATAGAACCGTATCAACTACCTCCATTGCACCTAACCGATTGGGTTAAACTCTCAACGATATCAAACACCTGTTTTTGGACTTCACAGCAAAAGAACCAAGATGTCTCTAATTAACAAAATCCGTAAGCGTCTGAACCGAGATCTGCTCGGAAAAATTGATGAATTGAATTCTGAAATTTCGGCACTGAAAACTGAGCTGTCAGCCGAAATGGCAACGCAAAAATCAATGAATCGGCAGAACGAATTAATCAAAGATGCGTTTCAGGGGCAGCGGGATAAATACAAACAGCAATCCATTGAATTATCTGATTTCCAAAGCAGATATACAAACTTAACTTTTGAAATAAACGAATTGAAGGAACATTTTTCCAGCACCAAGATGCGGAATGTATCGCTTGAGAACGCGATTAAGTTAGTTACAAAAGAATTACAACAATCTGTCGTAAAAAATCACGATTTTTCAATAGAGAACACAAAACTACTTAATGAAAATCAAGCTGCTAAAATTGAATTAGATTCGTTAAAGTTGGAAAATACCCAATTAAATGAAAAACACCAAAATGCGACCGATGAAATTAGGAATATCATTCAGCGTCATGATAACATTTCTAAAAGCCACGAAGCGTTAACTGAAACTGTATCCACTTTAGAAAAAAGTGTCGACGCACTTACAGCAGAATTAAAAAAGGCCAATATTGAGAACGACGAACTTGAAAACAAAATTTCACAGATTCGTATCCCCCCCCTTCTGATTACGACCATGCCTCGCTCAGGAACTTATTTTCTATCCGATTATCTCGCACAGGGACTATCTGTCGAAAAGCATATTGTCAGTAATCAGTATTTTCCGCATGACCTGATAAGGTATTTTGAAATAAAGAAACTTTATCAAAATGGTGGTGTTTCACAGGATCATTTTGATTCGAGCGATATTAATATTTCTTATGCGAAGACTTTCTTTGATAGAATGGTCGTACAAACACGCGACCCAAGACAAGCGATGCTTTCCTGGTTACATTTTGTTAGTGGATTCGATCGCCATAACCCAGATACTTTGAAGTTTATCTTTCCTCCTTTACCCGATAATTTTTTCGATCTTGAGCTACATAAGAAAATTGATTGGGGAATCGAGAATTGGCTACCATTACTTGTTCAGTGGACGGCACAATGGATTAAGGTATCGCAGAAACAGGATCCGAATTTTACAATAAAGATTACGAGATTTGAAGACCTTGTGGAAGATGAACGCAAATTTATGACTGATTTACTGGACTTCTTTAGCATTCCAGTCGGACGGTTTTTGTTTCAACATATTGATCGAGACGAAGCTCATCATTTTCGCAAAGGGGAAATTGATGAATGGATGCGCATATTCTCACCAGCGCAGATCGAAACAGCCGAGAGTAAGATTCCACAGTGGCTTGCCAAAAAATTAAAATGGCCCATGCAAAAGCGCATAAAAACGTAATCCCGACGAACGAACGGGAATCAGACTTACAATGGCCTGGAAGTATATGAGTATTCGATATGGCAAATAATTTTTCAGAGGTAATAAAGGATCTTAAGGCTGGCATAGGAATGCCGGAAATATGGTGGCGCTTTGGTTGTCTCGACATCCGCATGCGATACCGGCGAACATTTCTCGGCCCTTTCTGGATGACGATAAGCTATGCGATTTCAGTAGCTGCATTGGGGTTGGTTTTCTCGACATTATTCAAACTCGAAATCGTAAAGTTTCTACCTTATTTAGCTGCAGGACTTGCAGCCTGGACACTGATTTCGACCCTTATTACAGAAGGGTGCAGTACATTCATCAATGTAGAGCAACAGATCACGACAACCAGAACGCCGATGTCGGTTCACGCCATAAGGATGATCGTAAGGAACGTTTTGGTTTATTGTCATAATATTGTAGTTGCTATTGGTGTATCACTCTTTTTCGACATTCGGTACGGTTTCGAAATACTTCTTATTTTACCAGCGATCTTATTAGTGTGCCTGAATGCGACTTGGATCGCCTTTCTTTTAGGTATTGCAAGTGCAAGATATCGCGATCTTCCCCACGTTATAACTTTGATGGTTGGCGTAACATTTTTCGTTACACCGATTTTCTGGACATACGACATGTTGGGATGGCGCAGCTATATAGCGGACTACAACCCGTTGTACCATTTTGTCGAATTGTTGCGTGCCCCCTTGATCAGCACCTATGCGTCCGTACTTTCATGGAAAGCTGCGATCGGTTGCACAATAGTCGGGTGGCTTGTAACGCTTGTTTTTGCCATGCGCTTCTTACGCCGCGTTCCCTATTGGTTATAAGGTTGAAGAGAGAACTATAGAAACTCGAATGTCGGATGTCCTGTCGCCCAAAATTTCCATTATTCTTACCAATTACAATGATGGAGAACTGTTGCCGACGGCGCTGGAAGCAATCTGCGAGCAGTCACCGCATCCGGACGAAGTAATTGTTGTCGATGATGGCTCAAGTGATAACAGCGTTGAAGTTATCAACGGATTTTGTCGAAAACATACATTTGTATCGCTTGTTCAGCACACTAATAATATGGGAGTGCAGGCAGCCGGAAGTAGCGGGTTGGATCATTCAACCGGCGACTATATAGGATGGTTCGCTGCGGATGACCAAATTTTGCCTGGGTTTCTAAAAAACGTGCAAGCCGCCATTCTGAATAATCCAGGTGCGGGTGTGATCTTCGGCGATGTGGTCGTCATAGCGGGGGATGCGCCAAGTCAAAACATCAAACATCGACAATTTCAAGTAGATGAACTTACATATTTCGGCCCCCAGAGTTTGCGCCGGATTTTGCGAGAACGGTACATCTGGATTGCGCCTAATGCCGCCGTAATACGGCGCGACGCACTTGTTGCCTCAGGGGGATGGCACCATGACCTGGAATGGCTTTCAGATTGGTTTGCCGCATATACAGTCGCACTAAGATATGGCGTTGTTTATGTTCCATATCTATCCGGTAATATTTCCTATCGCCCTGATTCTTATTCAAAATCTGCCCAAAGCGATCTTGGACGACAGAGAGAAGTATTTAAGGCATTGTTTCGGATACTTTCCAGACCAGATTTCAAAGACATTCGCTATTTTATAAAATTGGCGCCGATACTGTTACTGCAACCATTGGGGCCAAGAATTTTATGGTCCCTCGCGCTTTCATGGTCTACTTGGGATATATTTATACCGACTCTTTTTGCGAAAATTTGTTTCAGTGTAAAGGGCCGGTGGAACCTTGTTATGTCTCGTTAGTTTCACGCAGCACTTACCTGATGATTCAATCTCGTGACATATTGTTCAATACAGGCCCTACTGGATGCTGACATTTCCTGGCCCGAGTGATGGGCTTTGTACCATTGGACCGTCCATTCCAGTGCCTCGCCTAAGTCCAGGATTGGCATCCACTCCAATTCCTTTTTTGAACGCGTAGAATCCAGCCGGAGAATTTGGCTTTCATAGGGATATAGTTTTTTATCCCCTTCCCAATGGGCATCACCTTGCCACAATTCCACGAGCCGGTTTGCTATAGCGGAAACGGGCCAGCTATCATCGATGCCAGACCCAAAGTTCCAAGCTTTGTTGAATTTATCTGGAGCATCATGAAGAGCTTCAGCAAGAAGCAAATACCCGCATAGCGGTTCCAGTACGTACTGCCAGGGACGAACCGCGTTCGGGTGTCTAATGGGTAAGGTGTCACCGGTTCGAAAAGCCCGTATCGCGTCTGGGACCAACCGGTCTGCGCACCAGTCGCCGCCACCCAATACGTTACCGGAACGGGCACTGGCTATTCCTATCGAGGGAATCGATTCGTCAAAATATGAATGTCGGTAGGATTCGACGACAAATTCACATGCGGCCTTGCTGGCGCCATAGGGCTCCAGGGCGCCCAAGCTGTCGCTTTCGACAAAACCACGGTTGTCTTCGCCCTGTTTGTAGACCTTGTCAGTCGTGACAATCACGCATGATTTGACGGACGGCACACTGCGCAACGCTTCCAGCAGATTGACGGTCCCCATGACGTTTGTATCAAAGGTCGCTACCGGATACTGATGTGCCCGCAAGACAAGCGATTCCGCCGCCAGATGAAAAACAATTTCCGGTTCAAATTCTTTCAAAAGCGTTGTGATTGCCGCACGGTCCCGAATATCCGCACGATGCGATACAAGGGTGCCATCGCGCTCAGATTCCCGAAAAAAGCAGTCATTTTCCGGCGGGTGTAAGGCGTAACCGATGATTTTTGCCCCCATCATGGATAGCCATAAGTTCAGCCAGCCGCCTTTAAAGCCTGTATGGCCAGTAATCAGCACTTTTCGTCCCTGCCAAAATTCAGGGCTGGGTGCTCGGGAGTTGCTGGGCGCTGCGGTTGCATTCGGCATTTGTGATCGTCGTCCCATAAAATTCAAAGCCACGCGAAAGGGTTTTTAATTTTTTCCGGTTCCAAGAACCTGAAGGATAACGTCGCAGGCCTTGGACATAGATGCCACTGTCGCATCAGCATCCGTCGGGGCCGGTTCCCTATAACCTCGATCGATGAAAATGGTAAAACATCCGACCGCATTTCCAGCACCGACATCGCTGGCGCGATCACCAATCATGAAGCTTTGCTCAAGGTCAATTTGCAACTCGCGTGCACTCGCCAATAGCATTCCGGGTTTTGGTTTGCGACAGCAACAATTATCCTCGTTCACATGAAAACACGCGCGGATATCGTCGATTGGCAATTCTTCACGCAGGATAGAATGCATTGCTGAAATGAGCTCCGGTGTCTGTTTGCCAGTTGCAACATCCGGTTGGTTCGTAACAACCGATAAAACCAGGCCGGCACTTTTTAAGCGTTTCAATGCAGGGCCAACATCCGGCAGGATGTCAAAATTTTCCAATCGACGAGGCGCGTAGGGTTTGCCGTCCACGACGTCGGACCGATTCAGTACTCCGTCCCGGTCTAGAAAAACCGCCTTCCGCAACATTTCAAATCTCCAAACAAGCTGAATTCAGGCAATGAAAACAGCCGGACCGTGCCGAACAAGAGTACCGGAGGCAAATACAAAGCTAAGTTTCGTTGCCGCAGCGGTGCGATGTTACGATAATAAGCTCAATCGAAATTTGTATCCGGGAGGTGGCGTTACATCATGATCCATGAACTTAGAATTTATACGTGTTTTCCAGGAAAGACAGCTGAATTCCTGAAGATGGTAGAGACCGTGGGGAAGCCTATCAGAGGCGACAATTATGGCAAAAACCTGGGGTATTGGACCAGCGAGTTTGGTGAGCTCAATCAGGTTTATCATATGTGGGAGTATGACGATCTGGCGCATCGCGCTAAGGTCCGGGGCGAATTAGGCGCAATGGAAGCATGGCGCAACGATTATGTCGCCAAGGTCCGTCCCCTTATCCAGCGACAGGATGTCAAATTGCTGCATCCGCAAGTTCCGGTAAAAGCACCTGCGGGAACGGGGCATATCTATGAGTTGCGTCAGTATCAGATCCAGACAGGGCACGCCGCCGAATGGCTCGGCCATTTCGGAGATATTATGCCTGTTCGGCAAAAGTATTCGCCGAATGTTTGTTTCTGGGCGTCAGAGGTCCCGCAACCCAACAACGTTCTGCATATGTGGGTATATAACAACCTGAATGAACGCGCCGAGGCCCGAGCGAAAGTGGATCAGGACGAGGACTGGGCAAAATTCCGCGCAAAATCCGCCCATCTCATTTTGAATATGAACTCTATCATTTTGATGCCGGCGACCGTATCCGCGATGCGCTGATCAGCTTTCAAAAAATTCACCGCTAACCGGGGTAATCCAAAGTACCCCGGTTAGCGGATGATTTTTTTCTGCCGTAAATTTGCGATCGACGCGCTGTCCATCTCAAGCAATTCCTTGAGAATATCGTCGGTATGCTGCCCAAGCATCGGCGGGGCCGTCGGGCTAACCACAGGTGTTTCCGAAAATCGCAGAGGAGATGCGATCAGGCGGACATCGCCGGCCGCCGGATGCGGTACCGAAACAACCATGTTCCGCGCCGCCGTTTCAGACGCTTCCAGGGCCTCAGAAACATTGCGTACCGCGCCTCCCGGCACCCCGGCCGCAACAAGCTTGTCCAGCCAGTTCTCCTTTGTGTCGGTAATAAATATTTCGCCTAGCGACGCGTATAGTTCGTCGCGGTTTTGCAACCGGCCTTCGCGTGTCGCATAGGGCGCATCAGTTGCCCATTCCGGTTTATCGATAACATTGTCACAGAACTTCTTCCATAACCGCGGGTTACCCAGCGCGATGTAGAATGGGCCCGTTGTACTGTGAAACAATCCATTGGGAATGGATGTCGGGTGCTCATTACCGCGCCGCACCGGGTCTTCACCTGAGATGAGGTAACCCTGTCCGACGCTCGTCAGTACCGCTATCGCGACATCGTACAAGGCCAGGTCAATAAATTGTCCGCGCCCAGTGCGCAGTTTCATCATGATCGCCCCCATGATGGCTTGCGTGGCATATAGTGAAGTGTAGGTATCGATGATCGATAGCGGGTGGCGCAGAGGGTCGCCGTCTTTCTCGCCACAAAAAGACATCAGCCCTGCTTCCGCTTGCAAAATGGGGTCAAACCCGGCGCGGTCCGCAAGCGGGCTTTCGCGGCCATAAGCTGAAATCGAGCAATAAACCAGATGTGGATGCCGCTCCTTCATCGACTCATATTCCAGTTCACGACGCGACATGACGCCTTTGCGGTAGTTCTCAATCAGCACATCGCATTTCGCCGCCAATTCGTGAACTAGCGCCGCCCCTTCGGGCTTTGTGAAATCTAGACCAATGCTGCGTTTGTTCCGGTTCGCGGCGAGAAAAAAGTTCGATTGACCGGCGATTTCAGGCGGTTTCATTCCTCGTGTGTCATCGCCGTGTTCGGGATGTTCAATCTTGATTATTTCGGCGCCCATATCTGACATTTGCTGCGTGCACAGGGGCCCCGCCAAAACTCTAGAAAAATCCAAAACACGAATGCCCGAAAGTGGCTTTTCCAATTCAATAGTCATGACCATCCTTAAGAGGGAAATAGTGACAATACTTTGCAACCAGGGCGCAATGTTGCATTGTTGGCTTTAGCGTAACGCTCTGTCTCTGTCTGGCAATAGGGTCTCTGAAAAGTGACCGATACGGATAAAAAGCCTCACTATCACGGTCACCGGGCACGCCTTCGCCAACGGTTTATGGCAACAGGCGGCGATGGCATGCCGGATTACGAATTGCTCGAATTGTTACTGGCACTGGCGATACCGCGCCGAGACGTGAAGCCAATCGCAAAGTCTTTGATAGACCGGTTCGGCAGTCTGGGCGAAGTCCTGAGCGCCTCACCCACGGCCCTGGTTGAAATAGCGGGAATCGGTGAAACCGTCGCCGTTTCTCTTAAAGTCGTTCAGGCTTCCGGCCTCAGGCTCTCGCAGCAGAACGTCACGGACCGGGATGTTATCGGGTCATGGGATCATTTGCTCGACTACTGCAAGGCTGCAATGGGATACGAGAAAATTGAACAGTTACGTATTCTGTTCCTCGATCGCAAAAATGCTCTCATAGCCGACGAAGTTCAGCAGCGTGGAACGGTGGATCATACGCCGCTGTATCCGCGCGAGGTCGTCAAACGTGCTCTGGAACTCGGAGCCTCGGCATTAATCCTGGTCCACAATCATCCGTCCGGGGACCCTACCCCTTCCAAGGCGGATATTGAGATGACCCGAAACGTCAAGGATGTGATCGAGAAACTTGGAATCGCCCTTCACGATCACCTGATCATTGGCAAAGGTAGCCATGTCAGCTTCCGGGCGCTCGGACTGATCTAGCGAAAAGTTACCGAATTCGGCAATTTTTCGGTCGCTCCATGCAATTAATGGCTGGTGCGCCTTTACTCAGTTGCTAAATACTGAATATGTTATGTGCGAATGGTCAGTCCGTCCGGACACCGAAAACGCCCACATATTCTACCCCGCATAGGAAGTCGCCTTGAGCACCCCTTCTCCCGACATCGATCTTAGTCCTGAAGTTTCTGACGAGGTCAAATACACCACCTGCTACATGTGCGCCTGTCGCTGCGGCATCCGCGTCCACATGAAGGATGGCTCGGTACGGTATATCGACGGTAATCCGAACCACCCGGTGAACAAGGGCGTGCTTTGCGCGAAGGGGTCCGCGGGGATCATGCAGCACAATTCGCCAGCGCGACTGACGAATCCGCTACGCCGGGTTGGTCCACGCGGCAGCGGACAGTTCGAGGAAATCGAATGGGACGAGGCATTGGATGTCGCTACGTCCTGGCTCGCACGCGTTCGAGGAAGCGATCCGCGCAAGCTCGCCTTCTTTACCGGACGCGATCAGAGCCAGTCTTTCACCAGCTGGTGGGCCCAACAGTACGGCACGCCAAATTACGCGGCACATGGCGGTTTTTGTTCGGTCAATATTGCCGCGGCAGGCCTCTATACAATGGGCAGCGCGTTCTGGGAATTCAGCGAACCCGACTGGGAAAACACTCGCTATTTCATGATGTTCGGTGTCGCCGAAGACCATGATAGCAACCCCATCAAAAAAGGATTGAGCAAGCTCAAGGGACACGGCGGCAAGTTCGTTTCGATCAATCCAGTCCGAACCGGCTACTCCGCCATTGCCGATGAATGGCTGGGCGTCACGCCGGGGACCGACGGTCTGTTCGTGCTTGCGCTTGTGCATGAATTGCTGCGGGCCGGCAAGGTCGATGCAGGATATCTGGCGCGCTACACGAATGCTTGTTGGCTGGTCATACAGAACCCTGGTGGCGCAGATGACGGACTGTTTGCCCGTGGCGAAGAAGGCAATGCCCTTTGCTGGGACCGCAAGGCAGGCGCCCCCGGGGATCCGCTCACAGGTGATGTCAGCCCCGAACTCAAAGGTGAGTTCACACTGCCGGATGGCCGCCGGGTAAAGCCGGCATTCCAGTTGATCGCGGAACGCTACCTCGGTTCCGAATACGCGCCCGCCGCGGTCGCCGACCGTACCGGTGTCGATGCCGAAACGATTCAACGGATCGCCTCCGAATTGGCGCAAGCGGCCTTCGAGGAAGAAGTGGTAATCGATGTTCCCTGGACCGACTGGACCGGGCGAAAACACGACAAAATGATCGGACGGCCGGTCACTATGCATGCGATGCGCGGCATCTCCGCGCATTCGAACGGATTCCATACGACGCGGGCGATACACCTGTTGCAACTGCTTCTGGGGAGCATCGATGTGCCGGGCGGGATGCGGTACAAGCCCCCCTACCCCAAGCCATTAAGTGCGCTGCCCAAACCGACGGGTAATGCTGCTGATATCCAGCCGAACACACCACTACCCGGCCCCCATCTGGGCTTCCCACGTGGTCCGGAAGACCTGCTCGTCGATGAGCACGGAACGCCACAGCGCATCGACAAGGCATTCAGCTGGGACACGCCGCTATCTGCACATGGCCTGATGCACATGGTTATCAGCAATGCATGGAAGGGGGATCCCTACCCCATCGACACGTTGTTCATGTACATGGCGAACATGGCGTGGAATTCGTCGATGAACACGGCGGAAACCATCAAGATGCTGACGGATGAGGATCCGGAAACCGGCGAGTACAAGATTCCCCGAATTATCTATTCAGATGCATTTTATTCTGAAACGGTTGCCTATGCAGACCTTATATTACCCGACACGACATATCTGGAGCGCTGGGACTGTATCTCCCTCCTGGACCGGCCCATCAGCGATGCCGACGGCGTCGCTGATTCTATTCGCCATCCGGTCGTGGCTCCTGATAGAAACGTCCGCCCGTTTCAGGATGTTCTGTTAGCACTGGGTGCAAGCCTAGGGCTGAATGGCATGGTCAATCCCGACGGTTCTCCGACGTACCCCGAAGGCTATAAAGATTATCTGACCAATCATGAGAGACGGCCCGGTGTTGGCCCCCTCGCCGGATGGCGGGGCGAAAATGGCGAAAAACACGGTCAGGGCGCCGTCAATCCCAATCAGCTTGACCGCTATATCGAAAACGAATCCTTCTGGCGGCAGGAAGTACCGGAATCGGGCAAATACTTTAAGAATGTGAACAAGGACTATCTTGAATTTGCCGTGGAACTGGGCCTGCTTGGCGATACCAAACCGATCATCCATCAAATTTATTCTGAAGAACTTCAGAAATTCCGACTTGCCGCCCAAGGACACGGCAATGTTCAGCCGCCTGACGACCGGCGTGAACGCATTGAAACATATTTCGATCCCTTACCGATCTGGTATGCCCCCTTCGAAGAACAGCAGGACGGGGTCGAAGAATTTCCAATGCATGCGATTACGCAGCGCCCCATGGCGATGTATCATTCCTGGGGTGGGCAGAACGCATGGCTGCGGCAAATTCACGGCAGTAACCGGCTTTACATGTCCAGAACCAAGGCAGCATCTCTAGATGTTGAAGATGACAGTTGGGTCTGGGTATCCAGCCGCAACGGCCGCATCAGAGTACAGGTCAAACTGATGGACGGGGTCAACGACGACACCGTCTGGACCTGGAACGCAATCGGCAAACGATCCGGCACATGGAACCTGGACAAGGATGCGCCGGAGGCAACGACGGGATTCCTGATGAATCACCTGATCGACGAATTACTGCCGGCCCAGGCAGGTGGTTATCGCTATACCAATTCCGATCCGGTAACCGGACAGGCCGCCTGGTACGACCTGCGCGTCAAAATCGAAAAAGCCGGTCCCGAAGAAGCGAAAGAATCGTCCCCTCATTTCCCCGAACTGAAACCGAACATACCGTTGGCCGAACGCGTATCACCACTTCGGTATGGTGCTGGGTTCCGCAAGAAAAAGGGGCAATAGCGATGACCAGTCTCCCTGCCCAAAAATCGAAAAAACGACTCGGTCTGGTCATTGACCTGGATATCTGCGTCGGTTGTCACGCATGTGCCGTTAACTGCAAGGAATGGAATACTGGCGGGTATCACGCCCCACTGACCGATACAAACCCCTATGGAGCCGATCCTCAAGGGGTATGGTTCAATCGAATTCACAGTTTCGAAGTGGCGAATGACACGGGCGGACGCACCGTCCATTTCCCCAAATCCTGTCTGCACTGCGACAATGCCCCCTGTGTGACGGTTTGTCCGACAGGTGCGTCATACAAGCGTGCCGAAGATGGCATTGTGCTGGTCGAGGAAGCCAAATGCATTGGCTGCAAATTGTGTTCCTGGGCCTGTCCATACGGCGCGCGCGAATTCGATGAAGACGTTGGCGTCATGAAGAAATGCACCTTGTGCATTGATCGCATTTACAATGAGAAGCTGGAGGAAGTCGACCGTGTACCAGCCTGCGTATCGACCTGCCCTGCAAATGCGCGCCACTATGGCGACTTTAATGATCCAAATTCAAAGGTGTCTCAAATCGTCGTGGAACGCGGCGGCTATGACCTGATGCCCGAAATGGATTGCGCGCCAACAAATAAATACCTGCCGCCACGAAAACCACAGTCCGGCGTCAAGGGGGCTTCCCTGCCTGATGCGGACAATTCAGGCGGATTTCTCGGCTGGCTCGACCGGCTTCTATCGGATTAGGCCAGTAACATGCATCCAGCAGGATCTATCATTCTCTTCACGACCGCATCCGGCCTCGGGTATGGTTTGTTGTTTATCACAGGAATTTACGCGGCTTTGGTACCGAACAGCCCGTCACCGACATTCGGCCTGGCGGCACTCGGTATCGCATTGGGCACGGTTACACTAGGCCTGCTTTCCTCTACGTTCCATCTCGGGCACCCCGAGCGCGCCTGGCGTGCTGTCAGCCAGTGGCGGTCTTCATGGCTGTCTCGGGAAGGCGTTCTGGCGCTGGTCACCTATGTCCCAGCAGCATATTTCGCCATCGGCTGGGTATTTCTCGATACAGATATCGGTGCATGGCGGACAAGCGGCATTCTGAGCGCCCTTCTAGCCGTATTGACGGTAATCAGCACTTCAATGATCTACGCATCCATCAAGTCTATTCCACGCTGGCACAATTGCTGGGTGCCGGCGACCTATCTACTGTTCGCACTTTTGTCCGGTCTACTCTGGTTCGACGCTTTGTTACGATTGTTCGGTCACACTCAGCAAAACATTACATTGCTAGCCACCGGCTGTGTTGTCGTAGCATTGCTCGCGAAATGGGCCTATTGGCGCAAGACCGATAATGATGCCCCGGTAGCGACGATTGGAACCGCAACGGGATTAGGTGCCAAGGTCACCATGCTGGAGCCCCCTCATACAGGCGAAAACTATCTGTTGAAGGAGATGGGATTCCAAATTGCGCGCAAGCACGCCGTCAAATTGCGTCGAGCAGCCATCTTTTTGACCTTCTTGATCCCGTTTTGCCTATGTGTCTTGACGTTGTTGACTTCGGGTACGACGGCAACGTTTTCGGCAATACTGGCAGCGATTATTGCTCAGACCGGAATTGTCGTTGAACGTTGGCTCTTTTTTGCGGAAGCGCAGCATGTAATGTCGTTGTATTACGGCCGCGAGCTGGGCAACGAGGCTTCATAAGTCAGGTTGGGACGCGCCGCTAGGATGTGTTCCTGACGTTCCGTACAGGGGGAAAGCTATGGCACCGACGATCAGACGCGTTGTCACCGGACATGACGCCGACGGCAAAGCGATCATTATCAGCGACAGTGTAGCGACCCAGATTCTGCAACGCCCGTCGCGGCCTGGTGTCACACTGACCAACCTTTGGCAAACGGACCAAACGCCCGCGGACTTCAACGGTGCGGTGGAATCACTGACGGAACCGTTTGTTCTACACCCGCCGGAAAACGGATCGATATTCCGCATCATCGAATTCCTGCCGGAGGACCCCGAGGTCATTAGGTCACTCGATGGCAAAACCGCGTTCGCCGAAATGGGCGCGAGCCATAACATTGTTGAAAATGCACGCCATCCCTTTATGCATCGTACGGATTCCGTCGATTACGCCGTTGTTCTTTCCGGATCCATCACCATGGTGATGGATGAAGAGGAGGAGGATGTACTTTTGCATACAGGCGATGTCGTCGTGCAGCGCGGGACCAACCATGCCTGGTCCAATCGTGGCAGCGAACCCTGCAGAATTATGTTCGTCTTGATTGATGGGCTGGACGGCAAGGCATCCTAGAGCGGGAAAGAGGCAGGCAGCCCTGGCCACCCGCCTCTCTTATCAACGCTATCAGTCGTCGTCTTCGAAGATTTCGGCGGCAACCCGGCCTGCATTCACTGCCGTCGGCCAGCCGGCATAAAAGGCCAGATGGGTAATCAACCCAAACAGCTCTTCCTTCTCCACGCCATTATCCAGCGCCCGGCGCATATGTCCCTTTAGTTCATCAGTACGGTATAGCGCCGTCAGAACTGCCACAGTGATCAGGCTACGGTCACGCTTGGACAGATCTTTCCCTTCCCAGACATCCCCAAAGAGAACGTCATCGCGCAGCTGTCCGAGTTTCGGGATAAGCTCATACGGAGTCTTCCTTGCCATTCTTACTTTCCTTTCGCCAATTCCAGAATTTGTTTTGGGTGCCGATCGTAACGACCGGCTCACAGGTCTCGTCACACCGCGTAGAATTGCAGCGTAAGCGTATCTATAAACTGGCGAGATACTGACGTCGATGGGACCCGATTTGGTGCAACAGGCAACACATTCACACGTGAATGGCCGCCCTTGTAGGGAAGTAAAGTCCCGTTACCGCCAAGCCCAGACAGGTTGTTCCAGGTGTTCAACGCGTGTTTCGCGCCCTAAAAGCGCAACTTCCCGGAACTGATAGACGACGGCGGCCGTAGGCGCATGCACTTTGGCATTCGCAATGTTCAAGCGAATGATCGGACGATCGCTTTCCGGAATGGATCCAAATTCCGGTGTGTCTTCATGGGCAAGTTGTGACAGTGGGATATAATGAATCTTGGCTACCTCACCCGGGTCGGCTTTCACAGTGATATCACCCCCCGCCCACATCACCACAGGCGTGATCCGATAGCCTGAACGGGTTGGATAATCATCCAGCAGGCCCAGCACCGTTTCATCGCCAATATCCACGCCCACTTCTTCATGCAGTTCACGAAGCGCCGCCTGTATGGAAGTTTCCCCGGGTTCAACGCGGCCTCCGGGCAGCGCAAATTGTCCCGCATGCGCATTCAGTCTATTCGCTCTGCGCGTGAGCAAAAAAGCCGCCCCTGTCGGGGTATCAACAACGGTTATTGCGACAGCGGCGTGGATAAGCCCCTCGGGCTCGGCGCGGCGATCCGCAAAGCCTGAGACATTCGCTTTCAGGCGTTGCCGCAAATCATCGGTGAAAGGATACGACACAGGTCAGATGACCCGACCAGTAATCAACGCCATCATTTCCGGTCCAATGCCGCCTGCATCAATTCCAGCCGGTCATTCCCAAAATACATATCGTCCCCGTTTACAAAAAATGTCGGCGAACCATAACCACCGCGGCGGATCAATTCATCCGTCGTTGAAAACAGGCGCTTTTTGATCTCATCGGTCACGATCTGAGAAAAGAAATCATCAGGGTCCAAGCCAACGGCGTCGACAATTTCCCGCAAGACACTTTCCTGCGAAATATCCCGGTCATCGCGCCAATAGGCCTCGAAGCAGGCCGTTGCGTAATCGGATATCTTACCCTGATCGATCGCAACAAAGGCACCGCGCAACGCCTTGACACTGTTAACCGGAAAAACGCTCGGTTTAACCATCTTCAGCCCAAGATGGCGTGCCCAGTCCGCCATATCCTTCTTATAGTAGGCGTCCTTCGCTTCGATCGGGTTTTCTCGGCGCTGATAAACGCTCGGGTTGATCTTGTTGAAAACCGCCCCGACAAGAAATGGCTTCCACACAAGCTCTACTTTATTGCGCGCACAGAAGCCTTCAATGCGATGACAGGCGTAGTAGGTCCAAGGGCTGGATACGTCGAAGAAAAACTCGATTGTCGCCATACTTGTCTATTCCTTGGGTTGTAAACTGTTGAAAAATGCACCGCGTGCCCGAGCGCCGGCAAGAATGAACGACATGTCAGCCCCGCCAAGGAAGAAACGCATACCGCGTTCAACAAATCCCGGCAAAATTGCTTCATCGTAAACACCACCAAGGCCCGGCCATTTGCCGGCGCCTTGCGCACCGTCGATCACCTTTTCAATGGCTGCAACGAATTCGGGATTCTGGAACTGCCCTGGCATCCCCATCGTCGCGGACAGGTCCGAACCGCCGACCAACAGAATATCCACGCCATCCACTGCAGCGATTGCCGCTGCATTTTCGACTGCTTTCGGTGTTTCGATCATCATCACAATCAACGTTTCGTCATTGATTCCCTGCATAGCCTCTTCCGGCGGAATGGTCTCATACTCTAGTTGCGGCCCTCCATAGGTTAGCGACCGGGTGCCGAGTGGCGGAAAACGGCACGCCGCGACGAACGCTTTCGCCTCTTCAGGCGTGTCAACGTGAGGGAACACGACCCCTTGTGCGCCCGCATCCAGGATGCGAGCAGCCCGGTTCACGTCACCCTCGGGAACGCGCACGATCGGTGTAATACCAACTGGCAGTGATGCCGCGGCAATCTGGCCTGCGGTATCCAGATCCATCGTTGAATGCTCGAGATCAATAAAAACCCAATGAAACCCAGCAGCCTTGGCAATCTGGGGGATTTCAACCGTCCGCAGTCGACTGACATTGAAACTTGCCGCCACCTTGCCTTCCTTTAGGCGCTTTTTTGCGCTGTTTACGACGACAGCCATGCACTTTCCTTTCATGAGTTCGATAAACATTCTGCGTTGTGCATGCCGATATATCAAACGAGGATCGCAAATTTTCTATAATTGCGTCAGAGAAGACGTTAGAAGCGGTGTCCGACGGCTCGAAACGGCAAAGAAGAATCGAACCATGTATATCGGCATTGCGATGTTCTGCACTGACTACGCCATCCAGCCTGTAGAATTGGCACGGGCACTGGAAGAACGCGGCTTCGAGTCTCTATGGCTTCCAGAGCACAGCCATATCCCCCTGACACGAAATTCCGCGTGGCCACAGGGCGGCGACCTTCCCAAGAAATATTACGACGTGATGGACCCGTTTGTCGCCCTAGGTGCCGCTGCCGCAAGCACGACTACGTTGAAACTGGCGACCGGAATTTGTCTGGTACCACAGCGCGATACCATTCAGACGGCGAAACAGATTGCCACCCTTGACCAGATTTCGAATGGTCGCTTTCTTTTTGGCATAGGGGCTGGCTGGAACGCTGATGAAATGGCGAACCACGGCACCGTATTCAAAACCCGCTACAAGGCAATGCGGGAAAAAGTAGAGGCAATGCGGCTGATCTGGACAGAAGCCAAACCGGAATATCATGGAGAATTCGTCGATTTCGACCCCATGATGACCTGGCCAAAGCCTGTTCAGCAACCGCATCCGCCTGTCCTTGTCGGTGGGGAATTTCCGCATGGCGCCCGGCGTGCACTGCGGTATGGAGATGGCTGGGTACCCCATGCACTGCGCCCCGATTATACGCTGCTCGAAATGCTGCCGCAGTTTCGGGAAATGGAAGATGAGGCAAACCGAACGATTCCGATAACCGCTTTCGGCGTGCCTGGTGATGCAGATCAATGGCGTGCGTATGAAGACGCCGGTATAGAACGGATCGTTCTTTCCATCGACTCGGAGCCGTCGGATGTGGTACTGCCTATGCTGGATTCCTGGGCGATGAGAATCTAGATGTTCTGAATTCGGAATTAGGCAACGCCCACCGGGATTTATCAGGTCTTTTGGATGTCAGACCGCAATACACGCGCTATAATTGAGCGCGCCGTTGCAACGGGAATTCTGCGGCGTAAATTACTCTTTTGTGTGTCACTGATGAACCTGATAAGTTCCGCGCCGCGCTGCGGAGGAGAATGTTGATCGCCGCAATAATAAAAGGCGACGCAAGGTGTTAGGGAGTAGAATACAGATGGGATTGAACCGATATATCGCACCGCCGGGTTTTCCGGAGAATCAGGGCCTGTACGATAGCCGGAACGAACACGATGCCTGCGGCATTGGTTTCGTGGCCAATATCAAGGGCCGTAAAAGCCACGCGATAGTAGAGCAAGGCTTGCAGGTTCTGGTCAATTTGACCCATCGCGGTGCTGTCGGTGCGGATCCTAAGTCTGGCGATGGTGCCGGCATTCTGATTCAGATTCCCGATACTTTCTATCGCGAGGAATGCGCGAAGCTTGGCTTTGATCTGCCCGATGCGGGCGATTACGGCGTCGGCATGATCTTCCTGCCACAGGATCCCGCTCGGCGGAAAGCCTGTGAAGACGCCATCGCCATGTATACAGCAGAAGAAGGACAAAGCCTTTTAGGATGGCGTGACGTTCCGCTCGACGTCAGCGACCTGGGGGAATCCGTAAAGGAAAATACGCCGGTCATTCGGCAGGTATTCATCGGTCGTGGCTCGAATTGCGCGGATACAGATGCGCTGGAGCGGAAACTGTTTGTTATCCGCAAGCAGGCAACACGTGAAAATGACGAAACATCCAACAGTCTGGGCGATTTCTACGTCGTATCGCTGTCTGCCCGCACCGTCGTGTACAAGGGGCTGGTGCTGGCTGATCAAGTGGCCGCATTTTATCCCGAAATTCAGGACGAACGAGTTGTTTCGGCTCTGGCCCTGGTGCATCAGCGGTTTTCAACGAATACCTTCCCTGCATGGCGGCTTGCGCACCCGTTCCGGATGATTTGTCACAATGGTGAAATCAACACCATGCGTGGCAATCTGAACTGGATGAATGCCCGCCGTTTTTCGATGAAGTCGAAGCTGTTTGGCGATGATCTGGATAAGGTCTGGCCGCTCATTCCAGAAGGACAGTCGGATTCCGCAGGTTTCGATAACGCGCTGGAATTGCTTGTGCGCGGTGGTTATCCCATTTCGCATGCGATGATGATGCTGATTCCGGAAGCGTGGGACAGTAATCCACTGATGGATAAGCAAAGGCGCGCTTTTTACGAATACCATGCCGCCTTGATGGAACCATGGGATGGTCCTGCTGCTGTGGCCTTTACAGATGGCCGTCAGATTGGCGCGACCCTGGACCGAAATGGACTCCGGCCTGCGCGTTACTTCGTTACTGATGATGACATGTTGCTCTTGGCGTCCGAAATGGGCGTGCTGCCGATTCCCGAAGAGCGGATTGTCCAGAAATGGCGCCTGCAACCAGGCAAAATGTTACTGATCGACCTGGAAGAAGGCCGGATCATTGACGACGATGAAATCAAGGCGGATTTGGCCGGAAAGTACCCCTACCAGGAATGGCTGGATCGCACCCAGATCGTTTTGGAAGACCTGCCGGAAACAGGCACCAGTGTTGCGACCTCAAACACGCCCAGTCTGCTTGACCGGCAACAGGCCTTCGGCTACTCGCAGGAAGATATAAAGCGACTATTGGCACCAATGGCCGCGACGGGTCAGGAAGCCATTGGGTCAATGGGCACGGATATTCCAATTGCCGTGCTCTCTGATCGCCCAAAGCTTCTCTATTCGTATTTCAAACAGTTATTCGCGCAGGTGACCAATCCGCCGATCGATCCGATCCGCGAGGAATTGGTTATGTCTCTCCTGTCTTTGATCGGCCCCCGTCCCAATCTGCTTGGTCTGGATGAAACCGGTACCCACAAGCGGCTTGAAGTACGTCAGCCTATCCTCACAAACGAAGACCTCGAAAAGATCCGGTCTATCGGGGACATTGCCGACAATGCCTTCCGTACGATCACTCTGGACCTGACCTATCCCGCCGAGAATGGTGCCGCAGGCATGGAAGCCGCGCTTGATGCGCTGTGTGCCGAATCCGTGGCAGCATGCAAACAGGGCTACAACATCATTATTTTGAGTGATCGGGCGATCAGCGAGGACCGCATTGCCATCCCTGCCCTTCTGGGAACATCCAGTGTCCATCATCACCTGATACGCGCCGGATTACGGACGGGGTCTGGCTTGGTAGTCGAGACGGGTGAAGCACGCGAAGTGCATCATTTCTGCCTTCTGGCCGGATATGGCGCGGAAGCGATAAATCCGTACCTCGCGTTCGAAACGCTCGTGAATATGCCCAATGAACTGCCAAGTGATTTGAGCGAGCACGAACTGAAGAAACGCTACATCAAGGCCGTTGATAAAGGCATTCTCAAAGTTATGTCGAAGATGGGTATCTCGACGTATCAGTCTTATTGCGGCGCGCAGATTTTCGATGTTATCGGGTTATCCAGCGAATTTGTGCAGCGCTATTTCTTCGGCACCCATACGGCCATCGAAGGCGTTGGTATGGAACAGATCGCCGCAGAAACAGTTGAACGGCATCGTCAGGCATTCGGCGGTGACCAGATTTACAAGAAGTTCCTCGATGTCGGTGGCGAATACGCATACCGAATTCGCGGTGAAGAGCACTACTGGACACCGGACACGATTTCCAACCTGCAACACGCAGTGCGTGGCAACGCGCCACAAAAATACAAAGAATTCGCAAAATTTGTGAATGACCAGAGCGCGAAGCTGAAGACTATCCGTGGCCTGTTTGAATTGAAAACCGATGCAACACCGGTTCCCCTGCATGAGGTTGAACCAGCCAGCGAGATCGTTAAACGCTTCGCGACCGGCGCGATGTCGTTTGGGTCTATCTCGCGGGAAGCCCATACAACACTTGCAATTGCTATGAACCGGATCGGCGGCAAGTCGAATACCGGCGAAGGTGGCGAAGAACCAGACCGTTTCACGCCAATGCCGAATGGGGATTCACAGCGGTCGGCGATCAAGCAGGTTGCATCCGGCCGTTTCGGTGTTACAGCGGAATACCTCGCGAATTCCGACATGATGCAAATCAAGATGGCGCAGGGCGCAAAGCCAGGCGAAGGCGGGCAATTACCGGGGCACAAAGTCGATGCCGTCATCGCAAAAGTGCGTCACTCCACGCCCGGTGTAGGACTTATTTCGCCACCACCGCATCATGACATCTATTCTATCGAGGATCTGGCTCAGCTTATTTACGACTTGAAAAACGTAAATCCTGCTGGCGATGTCAGCGTCAAACTGGTTTCGGAAATTGGCGTCGGGACGGTTGCTGCCGGTGTATCCAAAGCGATGTCTGATCATGTAACGATTTCCGGTTACGAAGGCGGCACGGGCGCGAGCCCCCTCACCTCCATTATGCATGCGGGATCTCCCTGGGAAATTGGTCTTGCCGAGACACACCAGACATTGGTGTTGAACCGGCTAAGGGGAAGAATTGCAGTTCAGGTCGACGGTGGACTGCGTACCGGACGGGATGTCGTTATCGGCGCATTGCTGGGAGCAGACGAATTCGGTTTTGCATCTGCACCGCTGATTTCCGCTGGCTGCATCATGATGCGCAAATGTCACCTCAACACCTGTCCGGTCGGGATCGCGACACAGGATCCCGAATTGCGCAAGCGTTTCACGGGCACTCCGGAACAGGTCATTAATTACTTCTTCTACGTCGCTGAGGAGGTCAGAGAATTAATGGCTGAGCTCGGTTACCGCCATTTCGATGAAATGATCGGTCAATCCGATCGGCTGGATCAAAGCAAGGCCATTGCCCATTTCAAAGCCAAAGGACTGGACCTGAGTCGACTGCTCCATAAACCCGAACCGAAGAACGATACACCGATCTTTAATAGCGAACGTCAGCAACATAAGCTCGACAATGTTAAAGATCGCTGGTTGATCGAACAGGCGCTCCCCGCATTGGAACAGCGCAAACACGTTCATATCGAAGGCGAAATACAAAACACGGACAGAACGACTGGTGCCATGCTGTCGGGCGAAGTGGCCAAACGTCACGGCCATGCGGGCCTCCCGGAGGATACGATAAGCATCAAGTTCACCGGAACGGCAGGGCAGAGTTTTGGCGCATTCCTGGCAAAGGGTGTCTCAATGGAACTCTCTGGAGACGCAAACGACTATGTCGGAAAGGGCCTCAGCGGCGGGCGGATCGTCATTGCACCGTCCCCTGACAGCAGAATTGATCCTGAAAACAGCATAATCGTTGGCAATACCGTGCTGTACGGTGCTGTAGAAGGTGAATGCTATTTCCGTGGTGTGGCGGGAGAACGTTTCGCCGTGCGTAATTCAGGCGCCATTGCCGTTGTCGAAGGTGTTGGTGACCACGGTTGCGAGTACATGACTGGTGGCATCGTCGTGGTGCTTGGACATACCGGTCGAAACTTTGCTGCGGGAATGAGTGGCGGCATTGCCTATGTCCTCGACGAAGTCGGTAATTTCGAACAACGCTGTAACCTTGCGATGGTTGAGCTTGAACCTATCGCGGAAGAAGACGAAACGCTGGAACGGATTGGCCATCAGGGCGGAGACCTGGAAACCCATGGCAGGGTTGATGTAATGCGCGATATGACCCGGCATGACTCCGAACGCCTGCAGCAATTGATCGAGTCTCATGCCCGATACACAAATTCGGCACGAGCCAAGACCATTCTCGAAAATTGGGACCACTACTTGCCCCATTTCGTAAAAGTAATGCCGGTCGATTACCGTCGGGCATTGCAGGAAATGCAGGCTGTTCAGGATACGGCGTCAGGTGCCGATCTGACAGCGGGAGGAGCATAAAATGGGGAAGATAACAGGCTTTTTAGAGATTGATCGTCAAGACCGTAAATACGCCCCGGCCAGTGACAGAATTCGTCATTTCCACGAATTTGTTATCCCGCTCGACCCTGCCCAGCTCGCCCAGCAAGGGGCGCGTTGCATGGATTGCGGCATACCGTTCTGTCATCAGGGTTGCCCGGTAAACAATATTATTCCGGACTGGAATGACCTTGTTTACAAAGGCGAGTGGAGTGAGGCGTTGGATGTTCTTCATTCAACCAATAATTTTCCGGAATTCACGGGGCGTATATGTCCGGCGCCGTGTGAAGAATCCTGCACGCTAAACATCGATGACAATCCCGTAACGATCAAAACTATCGAATGTGCGATTGCTGACCGCGGCTGGGAAGACGGCATCATTACGCCGGTTATCGCTGAAATAAAGACCGGCAAACGAATTGCCGTCATCGGGTCAGGCCCAGCGGGAATGGCATGTGCACAGCAGCTTGCGCGGGCCGGGCACGATGTCGTCGTCCATGAAAAGCACGCAAAAGCCGGTGGCCTCTTAAGATACGGCATTCCGGACTTTAAAATGGAAAAACACCTTATCGACCGCCGGATCACGCAAATGGAATCAGAGGGTATCGAGTTTCGATACAACTGCAATGTTGGTGTCGATGTGAAAGCCAATGACCTGTTGTCCGAATTCGACGCCGTCATTCTGGCTGGGGGCAGTGAAACGCCGCGTGATCTTCCCGTTCCCGGACGCGATCTGGATGGCGTAGAATTCGCCATGGACTTCCTGCCTCAGCAGAATCGCCGAGTCGGTGGCGAACCCCAGGGCGATGTAAAGGAAATATCCGCCAAGGGTAAAAACGTCGTGGTTATCGGCGGCGGCGACACGGGATCTGACTGTATCGGCACCTCGTTCCGACAAGGCGCGATATCCGTAACCCAGTACGAAATCATGCCAATGCCACCGGAACACCCCGAAAAGGGAACGGTTTGGCCGCTATGGCCTCGCAAGATGCGAACGTCGTCCTCCCAGGCGGAAGGGGCTATTCGAGACTGGTGTGTATCCACAGCGAAGCTGACCGGTAAGGACGGAGCGGTTGATACGCTGCATGCCATTCGACTGGATGAAAAACTCAAGGAAATCCCGGGTACCGGCTTTACCGTCAAGGCCGACCTCGTCTTGCTCGCGATGGGCTTTGTACATCCCATACACGAAGGGCTGCTCACCGAGCTTGGGGTGGAACTGAATCAATTTGGGAACGTTCAGGCTGATACCGACCAGTATCAAACGTCACAACCGAAGGTCTTTGCGACTGGAGATATGCGCCGTGGGCAGTCTCTGGTTGTCTGGGCTATTCGGGAGGGTCGACAATGCGCTCGCGCCGTAGACGAGTTCCTCATGGGAACAACCACATTACCGCGTTGAACCATTCAAGGCGCGTAACATGACAAGAATTTCCCTGATCCACGCCACACCACTGGCAATCGAACCAGTTGTTTCGGCTTTCCGAAGCAACTGGCCAGATGCCGAGGTTTTCAATTGCCTCGAGGATTCCCTGACGACGGACCTGAAGGCAGCCGGAACCGTCGACAGCGCAATAATTGAACGTTTCAAAATTTTAGGACGCTACGCTGCCAATACCGGTGCGGACGGTATCCTTTTTACGTGCTCTGCATTTGGTGAGGCCATCGAGGAAGTTGCCAGCGACTTGGGCCCACTACCCGTCCTCAAACCGAATGAAGCGATGTTTGAGGAAGCGCTCTCATCCGGCAAGCGTATCGCGATGATCGCCACATTTGAACCAAGCGTCCCGTCCATGCAGCGGGAATTCGAACTCATGGCAGACAAACTCAATCCCGATGCCACATTGCAAACGGCCTGTGTGCCCGAGGCGATGGCAGCGCTTGGCAATGGGGATGTCCAGTCACACAACCGGATGATTGCTGAAGCCGCCGGACAATTCTCGGATCAGGATGTATTGATGCTTGCGCAATTTTCCATGGCGTCCGCACTTGATGACGTACAAAAGCAGGTTTCGATACCTGTTTTGACAAGCCCGATGAGTGCCATTCGCAAGTTACGAATCTCGCTCGGGAAAGCCTGAACCGCAGAGCGGCAATAATAACAAGGAGATATCCCGTGGATATGCAAAACGAGCTTGAAGGTAAAGTAGCGATCGTCACGGGCAGCGCGCGGAATATTGGTCGCGCGACCGCCGAAGAACTGGCACATGCCGGTGCGGCACTGGTGATCAATTCCGTTCAGGCCAAAGACCTGTGCGAAGAAGTCGCCGAAGGAATTCGTGCCAAAGGTGGCAAGGCAATTCCTTTTATGGCGGATGTTCGCGATCCCGATGCTGTAAACGCCATGGCGGCCGCTGCAATCAAGGAATTTGGCGGCATCGACATCATGATTCATAACGCTGCCGTTCGCAGCAACATTTCATTCGAAGATATGAGCTGGGAAACGTTCCGCGATAGCGTTGAAATATCAATCAATGGCTGTTTTCACCTTGCGAAATCCGTTGTGCCGTCCATGAAACAGCGCGGTGGCGGCTGCATCATTGGTGTCGGCGGCATGTCGTCTTTACGCGGCTCTGCCGGCCGGTCACATGTAATGGCCGGGAAAATGGGATTGAACGCCTTCATACGAGGCCTGGCACTGGATCTGGCAAAACACAACATTCGTGCGAATCAGGTTGTCGTCGGCAGTTTCGATACCGTCCGGGAAGGTAATCCGTCTTCCGCATCGACACAGGATGTCCAGTCAATGCGCCGGGATGATACAATTCCGCTTGGACGTCTTGGCCATCCTCAAGATATGGCGAACCTCATTCGCTTCGTCGCCGGGCCGGCCGCATCGTACATGACTGGGCAGACTATCCATTCAAATGGTGGCGCATATATGAATCTGTAATTGCGTATTGTTTCAATTACTAAAAGGCGGATCGCGATCCGCCTTTTTTTATGTAATGCACGCCTCCAGAATGTTGACAGTTGAGTGTGAATAGGCAAGCATCCACCCGTTGTACGTGAGTATGGTTTCTATTGAGATGCATTGGCGTGCGTTGTCATAACGGGCGGTTTTTCTCACGAACAATGATGCAGACCAAAGCATAAGGTCAAACAGACTGGGAGGAATATCAATGAATCCGAAGAAACCAAATTCAGACTGGTACGCGAGCCGATGGGTAACAGGCGCTGCCGCACTGGCCGCCGTTATCGGCATGACGGCCCAAGCACAGCCCGCACAGGCGCAAAAAATTGTAACGGTCGTGCTATCCGAAGAACCAGAAGGCTTGGATGGTTGTAACTCGAACCGTTCTACCGTTGGCCGTGTCGCAAAGCAGAACATTGTCGAGACACTCACGGAAATTGATCCGAAGGATGGCAGTATTACGCCTCGCCTCGCGACATCCTGGAGCAAGGTCAATGATACGACCTGGCAGTTCAAGCTTCGCCAGGGCGTTAAATTTCACGATGGCGCCGCTTTCAATGCCGCGAATGCCGCGAAGGCAATTTCGCGCACCATGGATAGCAAACTCGATTGCGAAACTCGTACGAAATCATTCGGTGACCTGAAACTGACTTCCAAGGTTATCGACGATTACACCCTGGAAATAAGCGCCAACAAGCCAGTACCAATTCTGCCGACACGTATGGGCGTCGTTTCCTTGTCTTCGCCAAATACGCCGACGGATAAACTTGTGCTGAATCCAATCGGAACCGGCCCCTATGCGTTCGACAAATGGACGCCGGGACAGGAAATTTCGTTGAAGCGGTTCGACGGCTATTGGGGCAAGAAGCCTGTAGTCGAAGGCGCCAAATTCATCTGGCGTTCAGAATCGACTGTCCGCGCGGCAATGGTGAAAGTTGGCGAAGCGGATATTGCCCCGAATATTGCGGTTCAGGATGCGACGGATCCCTCAATGGATTTCAGCTATCCGAACTCAGAGACCACACGCCTTCGTCTGGACGTCACCCGCGCGCCCTTGAATGACAAGAGAATTCGTCTTGCATTGAACTATGCCTTCGATCGTGACGCATTGCGTGGCAGCATCCTTTCAAAGGATGTGGAGCATGCGACACAAATTGTCGTGCCCAGCATCAATGGCCATAACCCGGCCCTGAAGCCGCGGAAATACGATCCGGAAATGGCGATGAAACTGATTGCCGAAGCGAAGGCAGCAGGCACCGATGTCAGCAAGGAAATCGAAATCGTCGGGCGGACCAATATTTATCCGAACGGTACCGAAGCAATGGAAGCAATGATGGCCATGTTCCAGGCTGTCGGGCTCAACGTGAAGCTTCGGATGATGGAAGTTGGCAGTTGGCTCAAATACCTGACCAAGCCGTATGATGAAAATCGTGGTCCGATCATGCTGCAGGCACAGCATGACAACAATAATGGTGATGCCGTCTTCTCCGTATTCAACAAATTCGCGTGCGGCGGCGCACAGTCATCAATATGTGACAAACATCTTGATGAACTGATTTCCAAGGCGTCCACACTCTCTGGTGACGAACGTCGCAAGACCTGGCAGGAAGTAAACCGGATCATATATGAAGACGTCGTCTCGGATGTCTGGATGTACCATATGGTTGGGTATTCCCGCGTCGGAAGCCGGATCAATTTCACCCCGAGCATTTCGACGAACAGCGAACTGCACCTGGAAGACTTTACGTTCAAATAGGACGTTCTGTCTTAAAGGCCGGACATTGGCTACCTGACCATTTGGGTCAGGTAGCTTCCGGCCCTTGTTGATATTGAGCCTAGCTCGCATCGGTACAATTCAATGCCGATAAACACCTGCCAATTTCAGGAAAATTAATGGGGCAGTTTCTCGGAAGGCGAGCGCTTCATAGCGGTATCGCGTTAATAGGGCTGATACTGGCCGTGTTCTTCCTCGTCCGGCTGACAGGGGACCCAACGGACCTGTATTTGCCGATTGACGCTTCTCTGGAAACCCGCAAAGAATTCGCTGAAAAGCATGGGTTCGACAGGCCCGCGACGGAACAATTCGTCGTGTTCCTCAAAGACGTATCCGAAGGCGACCTCGGGTATTCCCTCCGCAAACAGCGACCGGCGATGGAACTCGTACTCGAGGCCTACCCGACGACACTTGCACTCGCTGGCGTCGCGATGTCCTTGTCCATTATTCTCGCCGTACTGGTTGGCGCAATTGGCGCTTATAGACCTGGCGGTGTCTTTGACCGTATTAGCAGTATCGCGTCCTTAGCCGGCGCCAGCGCCCCCGATTTCTGGGTCGCAATAACCGGCATTCTGTTATTTGCCGTCACGTTCCGATGGTTGCCAACCTCGGGTACGGGTGATTGGCCATACTGGGTATTGCCAATTGTTGTTTTGATGCTCCGTCCTTTCGGACTAATGGTCCAGGTCGTGCGCGCATCTATGCTGGGGGCCCTTGCCTCAGCTTATGTCAAAACCGCGCGCGCCAAAGGCGTCCGCGAAACCTCCGTCATTTTTGTACATGCCCTGCGTAATGCCTGTCTTTCAATTGTCACAGTAGCCGGCGATTTGGCTGTTGGCCTGATAAATGGGGCGGTTATCGTTGAAACCGTTTTCGGGTGGCCCGGTGTCGGAAAACTGATGATTGATGCCGTCATCCAGCGAGACTTCCCAACGGTTCAAGCGACGATCATGGTGACAGCGACGGCCATATTTTTAATGAACATCGTGATCGATCTGCTTTATGTCGCGCTCGATCCAAGAATTCGCCACCAGTAACGCCGGGAGCATGAACAAATGACAACGGCGGAACAGGAAGCACTCATCATACGGCGCAAAACGCCATGGTGGAGCCTGCTTGCCCGGGACAAATTTGCCCTCGCCGCAGCTTTGTGGCTAACACTGATGTTCGCCTGTTTCCTATTGGGGCCAGAGCTCTTCGGCAAGGCAGCCACGACGTTGAATCTGCGCGCACGCAACCTCCCACCCGGTTCAACCGAACACGGTTGGCTTATGTTTCTGGGCGGCGATGCCCTCGGCCGCAGCATGCTCGCGCGTCTCGTCGTCGCATCCCGAAACACGCTTACTATTGCGCTGACAGCAGTATTTTTTGCAATGATTGCCGGCGGGTTTCTTGGCATGATTGCGGGATATGTAGGACGCGGTATCGGCCATGTCATCATGCGCTTCGCCGATGTCCTACAGAGTTTTCCATCGCTCCTGCTCGCTGTCGTCGTCCTCTACGTTCTGGAACCAAGCGTCACCAATCTAATTATTGTCCTCGCCATAACCAGACTTCCGATTTATCTGCGCGTCACTCGTGCCGAAGTCCTGGAAATACGAGAACGTGTTTTTGTCGATGCCGCAAATGCGCTGGGTGGCAGCCGATATCATATCCTTCGTCGCCATATAACGCCGGTTGTCGCGCCCACCTTGCTGACAATTCTGACAGTCGATTTTTCGATTATCATGCTGGCCGAATCCAGCCTCAGTTTCCTTGGTATCGGTATCCAGCCTCCGGAAATCACGTGGGGATTAATGGTCGCTCAGGGACGCAACTATCTCAGCCAGGCCTGGTGGCTCGCGTTTTTCCCGGGGCTTGCCATTATGTTGGCAACGCTGTCCGGCAATATCCTGTCCAACTGGTTGCGGGTTGTCAGCGATCCGGAACAGCGGTGGCGGTTAGAAAAGCCGAGGACTGGTGATGAGTAGCGCACCCATACTGGAGGTTGAAAACCTCCAGATCGAATTTCGTACCGGCCGGGACACCGTGCACGCGGTGAATGGTGTATCGTTCCAGGTTGAATCCGGTGAAACAGCCGCGATACTGGGAGAAAGCGGTTCGGGAAAAAGCGTTACGGCATCGGCAATCATGCGCCTTTTGCAAAGTCCACCGGCATTCGTCGCCGGCGGATCGATCCGCTTCAAAGGCCAGGATATCCTGTCCCTGCCGATCTCACAGTGGCGAGATTATTGCGGTCGAGAAATCGCCATGGTTTTCCAGGACGCGCTGACATCTCTCAACCCTGTATTCAGTGTTGGTTGGCAAATTGCCGAACTTTTCAAAGCTCACGGCATAGCCAAAGGACGCGAAGCGGATAATCGCGCCATAGAGTTACTGGAACGCGTGGGAATTCCCGACCCGGCATCACGGGCCAAGGACTATACGCACCAGTTTTCAGGCGGCATGCGCCAGCGGGTCATGATTGCGATGGCAATTGCATTGGGTCCTGACCTTCTGATCGCTGACGAACCTACGACCGCACTCGACGTAACGGTACAGGCTCAGATCATGGAACTCCTGGAATCTTTGCGCCAGGATTCCAATATGGCCATGATCCTGATTACCCACGACCTTAGTGTCGTTGCCGACGTGGCCGACAATGTCGCCGTCATGTATGCCGGTAGGGTCGTCGAGCGTGGCCCCGTTGCCGATGTGCTGGGCCGCCCCGCACATGCCTATACTTTGGCGCTACTGGATTCTGTGCCTCAAGCCCGTGGCAAAGGTAGCAAGTTGCGACCGATCGTCGGCTCCCCTCCCGACCTGGCCCGAATACCGAAGGGCTGCGCCTTTAATCCTCGATGTCGTTTCGCATCTGATTTATGCCGAAACGAAACCCCACCGATTGTCGAAGTTACACCCGGACGAACTGCCGAATGTCACCATGCCGAACAGGTCTTCAATGATGGTTGAGAATTCTTCGATCTCCCCGACTGACGACCAACCCATCCTCGAAGTTCGGGAACTGGCAAAGCATTTTGAAATAGGAAGCGGGCTTTCCTTCAAACGAAAAACCGGCGTTGTAAAGGCGGTGGACGGCGTAAGCTTCTCCTTACGCCCCGGAGAAACGCTTGGTCTTGTCGGGGAAAGCGGATGCGGTAAATCGACCGTCGCACGAACCTTGCTACGTCTCGAAGAAGCGACATCCGGTTCGGCATTGTTTCATGGCGAGGACATATTCAAGGCCACACCGCAGGAACTGAAATCAATACGCCGCCGGCTTCAGGTGATCTTCCAGGACCCATATGCGTCATTGAATCCAAGAATGACGGTTGAAGAGATTATCAGTGAGCCCTGGGTTATTCATCCCGACGCGCTTCCGGCCTCCGAACGTCCCGACAAGGTTCGCGCTTTACTCGAAAATGTTGGCCTGCGACGCGAACACGCTGAGCGCTACCCACATGAATTTTCAGGTGGTCAACGACAACGGATCGGCATTGCACGGGCAATCGCGCTGGATCCGGAAGTCCTGATCTGTGACGAACCCGTCTCCGCCCTTGATGTTTCTGTACAGGCACAGGTCATTAACCTGCTGATGGAAATACAGGAACGCCTGGGAATTGCCTATGTCTTCATTGCACATGACCTGTCCGTCGTACGACACATGTCGCACCGCGTAGCCGTCATGTATTTGGGGCGAATCGTCGAGATTGGGACTGAGGAACAGGTCTATAACCATCCGCGCCATCCGTATACAAAAGCCCTGCTATCAGCAGAGGCCCCGCTGGATTTTTCTAAAGATAGAAAGAAACATCAACGCATAATCCTGGAGGGCGAAGTTCCAAGTCCATCCAATCCCCCTTCCGGCTGTCGCTTCAGAAGCCGCTGCTGGAAGGCGCAGGAGGTTTGTGCCGGTGAGGCTCCGCCGCTCGAATATGTCAACAATCACGCCGTCGCTTGCTATTTTCCGGAAGACAGTCCGGCGGGATGACGTTAGGTCAAAACTAGCTAGCCGATACCAGCGCTTCATACCCAATAGTTTTCATGAAGCGGGATTCCTCCGGTAAATAGAAATCCATCTTGTTCGGGCCGTTAAACTGGCTGCGCGGATCGTCCAGCCACAACCGCAACAAATGGCGTGGCTGACCAGGACGGTCTAAAAATTCGGTACGCGAATGCAATGCGGTAAAATTATTCACCAGTTGCAAGTCGCCTTTTCGCAGTTGCATCCTCACCTGCAGATCAGGGCGCTGTAACTGCGCATCCAGAAAATCCAGCGCCTCCTCCTCAGCAGCAGAAAAAACGAGCCCTTCGTCTTTGCTGGAGTCGATTGAAATTCGGGAATAGCAGCAATGAAACACGCCACCAATCCGGCAAAACACGGGGGTCCGGTATGGCATTATCGGCGCATCTTCGGGCGCGCGCTGGTTTCGGCGATGATGAAAAAAACCGTTCATCAGAGGTTTCAGCAAGTCGGGGCGTAATTTTAGAATTTCGTTGTAGACGGTCGGTGCGCTCACCAGCAGCGACTCGCCGCCTTCCGCCGCAGTCTCCATGCACAGCAGGGCCACCGTATTGGCACCGTCATTGTGGAAGTCCAGAAACGCGTTACTGTGATAGCCGCGGTTCTGCGTACCATGGCTCACATCCTTGTTGATAACGTCTAGAAGGAAATCCCCTTCCCTGTTCTGCTTCGTAATCAAGCCAAACCGGGTTCCAATTATACACTGCACCGTGCGTGATATTTCCACACCCCAATCGTCAACGGGCAATCCGGACAGCAAGGAAAAACCACATCCCTTTTCGACATCCGAATAGGATTCCGTTAGAAGGCGATCCGTTGTCGGAAGATCAAAGTCTTCAGCAGTGATGTCCTTTAATGGCGCGCCGGACGCCAGCAATGCGCGGGCGGCATTCTCCAGCTCCAGCAGCATCTCCCGCTCGAAAGGCCGTACCCAGGACCTGTCGTCCGGAAAATCCACACTCCGCCATGCGAGCGCGCCCGCAATAGGTTCCAGATCAACTGACATTCAAAACATCCTCCGCAACACATTCAGGGCACGGTAGATAGTAACGCTCGCCATACCAAACGTAGTTTTTATATCACGCCTTCACTCGATAGGGATTCGACCTCGCTTTCGGTCATATCCAGCCAATCGGAAAATACGCTTTCATTATCCCGACCGACTTCCGGGAAAAACTCGATTTCACTCGTCTCAAATTCGGAAAGATGAATTGGCGAACTCGGCAGTACAATATCGCCGAGTTCCGGATGATTGCGCCTGACAAGCATGCCGCGCGCATGCATATGCGGGTCTTCCTGAACATCAGCAATATTACGAATTGGAGCCACCGGCACTTTTGCTTCACGCATTTTTGCAAAGGCGTCATCCCGTGACTGTGTCTGGCTCCACGCTCCGATCATCTGATTGATTTCAGTTTCACGCTCGTGTCGCTTGAAGTTTCCCTCGTAATCCGGATTACCGATAAGGTCGCTTCGCCCGATAACCTGCAAAACCCGCTCCCAGTGTGTTTCAGCGACGCACATCAAGGCAATCCATCCGTCCGCGCATTGATAACGACCATACGGAGTCGTAATTGACGGCGTCTTGTCGCCACGTCGCGGTGAAAGCTCACCTGAGCGTTGGTAGGCTGTGAACTCGCTGCTGAGCGTAAAGTACATCGCCTCAATCATTGCCGTTTCGACAAGCGTTCCCTTACCCGTCGCCTGCCGACCTAGCAAGGCCTGCAAGACACCCGCGTACATATGAATACCACCCATAATATCGCAAGGTGTGCCCCCGGCCCGTGCCGGCGGGCCGCCAGCTTCTCCCGTAATGCTCATCAGTCCGCAAGCGGCCTGGATAGTATGATCCATCGCCAGTTGATCACGATCGGGCCCGGATAGCCCATAACCTGTCGCGGACGCGTAAATCAGACTCGGGTTGATTTCACGCATGACCGACCAGCCCAGCCCCAACCGGTCCATTGTGCCCGGCGCAAAATTTTCCATCAGCACATCGGCCTTCTTGGCCATGGCTTTGAGAATTTCCTTTCCCCGCTGGGTCTTCAGATCAATTGTCACGCTCTTCTTGTTGGAATTGAGCATGGCAAATGCCATTGGAGTCTGCTCGCTCTGGCGACGAATTCTGTCACCATCATGAGGCTCAACCTTGACCACCTCGGCACCGGCCATAGCCATCAGAAATGCAGCGTAAGGTCCCTGATAAATCTGCGTAAGGTCCAGGACCCGAATACCATTCAAAACCTGCATGAGACGACTATTCCTTCCTGGTTAGGATAAATCCGGCGCATTGATGACACTGCAATCCGGTGCAAACGACAATGGCGCGGCCGTTCTGCTCTGAAGCAGTTCGCGCGACACCCCTTCAGCAATTTCCTTGACCAGTAAACCTTCCTGCGTCACCTCGATGACGGCATGATCGGTATAAACCCTGTCGACAACGCCGACTCCGGTCACCGGATACAGGCATTTTTCAACCAAACGTGGCTCACCATCCCGTGTCAGATGCGCCATCACCACCCAGACCGATTTGGCCCCGGCAGCAAGATCCATGGCGCCACCAACCAGTGGCCCTTTATTGGGGATCATCGCATCCCAGTTGGCCAGATCACCATTGGACGCCACCTGAAAACCGCCCAGCATGGTCACATCTATATGGCCACCACGGATCATCGCGAATGCCATTGCAGAATCGACCAGTGCCGCGCCTTCGCGCAGCGTAATCTTCTGGCTACCGGCATCTACGTAATCAAGATCTTCTTCTCCCGGCGCAGCGACCGGCCCAACACCGACAATTCCATTTTCCGACTGGAACATAATGTCGGCATCTTTCGGCGCGTAATTCGCAGCCAGGACAGGCATTCCCATGCCCAGATTCACATACCAGCCCTCGACAAGGTCCTGCGCCGCACGCCAGGCGATCTGGTTTCTGCTTAACGGTGTCATTTGCTTCTCTCCGGGTTTCTTATCGTTCATCGGGCAACTGAATTATGCGGTTGGTGAAAATGCCGGGAATATGACTACCGTTCGGTGGCAGCGCCTCTTCCTGCAACTCCGTTACCTCGACAATCGTTGTCCGGGCCGCCATTGCCATCGCAGGCCCAAAATTTGCCTGAAGGCCCCGAAACGCGACATTCCCCCAACGGTCGGCCGTTTGGCCACGAAGAATCGCAAAATCTGCTGTTAACCCGGTCTCCATCACACATGTCTGACCGTTAAATTCTCGGGT
>Ga0222651_1000133_pt1 | contig 57284 bp, 50 predicted proteins | sample AntAcemetagen369_FD_179855 | JGI IMG/M metagenome (GOLD analysis project Ga0222651, IMG submission 179855) | Saline water microbial communities from Ace Lake, Antarctica - #369 | ecosystem: Environmental > Aquatic > Non-marine Saline and Alkaline > Saline | place: Antarctica: Ace Lake...
CTTGCAATCTAAATCTGACTGGAACCTTCTACTAAACTCTATAACCTCTTGACCTTTAAAAATATCCATTCTATGCATTTTGTTAGGACAAATATATGTATTTATATGGATACCTCTATAGGTTTATTTTCATCGGAAAGAAGTGAATCTTTAGAAAAATAAAGTGGCTCACTATCAATATTTTTAACGCACCATCTAGAAATATTCTGATTAAAACAAGAGTTATGAAACATTTCATCCATACTTAGAACAGACCTTACATTCCATCTATTAATTGGCTGATTGAATTTAGTTTTTTCAAACATCCCATTCATATGTGAAACAGAACTCATATCCCAATTACAAATACTTTGATTAAATTCTGAATCAGAAAACATCCAACTCATATATGTGACATTACAAACATTCCATTTGCCAATAGGGTGATTAAATGGAGAATTTACAAACATACTAGGCATCATTTTTACCTTTCCTACATTCCATTTACCTATTGGTTTATTGAATAAGGATGAGCAAAACATTGAACTCATATCTTCAACTTGGGATACATCCCAAAACTCAATAGATTGATTAAATGGACTATTGAAAAACATATAAGCCATATCCTTTACATTGCTTACATCCCAGTTTTTAATTGAATTATTGAATATGGAATCACCAAACATCCCTCTCATATTATTGACATTCTTTACATTCCATTTGTCAATTGGTTGATTAAACAATGACCCTTGAAACATTCCGTTCATATTTGTGACTCTTGAAACATTCCAATTTTCAATAGAACAATTAAATGGGTTTATAATTTGTTTTTCTACAAAATTAGTTAACGATGTACCACTAAACATATTACTCATATCTGTTACATTACTAACATCCCAATCGCCAATTGCTTGATTGAAATTTGAGTATGCAAACATGCTTGACATAGTTTTAACATTTTTCACATTCCAATCTCCAATTGATTGATTAAAATCTGAAAAAAGGAACATAGAACTCATATTTTCTACCTTACTACTATCCCAATCTCCTATGGGTTGATTAAATGTAGAAAATCCAAATAATCCACTCATATCTTCGACATTACTTACATCCCAATCACTAATTCGTTGGTTAAAATGACATTTGAAAAACATTCTTTTCATACTTGTGACATTAGATATATCCCAATTACCAATGGGTTGATTAAAAACACCATAGCACTTCTCAAAAAGACGAGAAAGATCTGTCACCTTAGTGGTACAAAGTTTTTGGAAATCGATATTTATTTTATTCCTTTTTAAAAATAAATCATTTCTTTTCTGCCATAACATCTTATTATCCACAACCTCGTATTCAATACCGTTAACAATCTGTTTAAATCCTACAGGGCAATTTGGAGTGCATTTTATTGTTATACCGTTTGAATCAAGGTAGATTTTAGGTTCATTTATTTTAATATTGTAATTCATTGCTTTCTTGTGTTTTACTACATTAAATTATTTTTCCACACCCATCATATCTCAAAGACAAATAACCCTTTTTCCCATTTGAATTTTTCTCCAAGAAAATCTCCAATATATCTTTTTTCAGCGGACGCTAAAGCCGGTAAAGAAAGAAATACAGGTATTCCGTTTTCTCTGATAAACTTATTAATCTTAACTAAACTTTCAATTACAAATTTGTTACTGAAATAATGTGATTCGAGTAAAAATTGGAAGTCATCAATGATCAAGTAAGAGACCTTGGACTGGAGAGCATTAGATAAAATGTCATCAAGACTAATCGGATCATACTCAATTTGAACTCTTCTCAAGATTGTTTTTTTTATTTCCATGAGTCTTTCAAAAATCAACTCATCACCCAAGTTTTCAACGTCAGCACCCTCAATAATCGACAATAAACGTCTAATCAAAGGCTTAGAACTTGTTTTTGGAACAATCAACATGCCTTTGAACTGTTGGTAATGAGAAAAATTTGCTACAAAATTTAGAAGAATAGTTGATTTACCGTGGTTATGCCTACCTGAAAAGATCACCAACTCAGGAAGAAACCCTCCATGAATAAATTTATCTAAAGAATTGATGCCAGTAGGTAGAAAGACATTTTTTTTATCAGTATCAAAAAGCTGATCGAAGAATTTATCAAAATTCATAAGAACTATAAGTGCTGTGAATTTTAAATTTATGTAAATAAAATTAAAAAGGGGAATATCAAAGAAAACCTGACAAGTTTCTATATAGCAGGTAGCACTTATCCCGTTTCAGTAGGCAGATAGAACACGGGAGGCTGCACGAATACTAGAAAACGATCCGATCCGCCTTTAATCATGCTGAAGGGTAAGCCGAATCAGGAGGAATTATCTTTTTTTAATGCCCTGGTTACCTCCTTTTTCTTCCGAAAATGGTACCTTGGGATGCGCATGGTAATTTCCAGGTAGGAATAGTTTCAGCGCGTTGTTTTTGTAACCAAACCAAAACGTAACTAGCAAAGTGAAAATGGAGTTCAAATCAGTTTTATTCACATTGTTTGTAGGTGTTTGCTTTCAATCAATGGCTCAAGAAATAGAGATTAAACCCTACCTGCAAGATGTAGAACCAAATGCTGCAATTGTAATGTGGCAAACATCAAAAGGAGAAGAAAGTATTGTAGAATGGGGTACAAGTCCCAAACTAAGCAATAAAGCCAAAGGTACTTCTGAAGCAATCAATTTTGACGATGTACAAGTTCATACCGTTAAAATCACAGGTTTAGAACGTTTTACTGAATATTATTACCGGGTACGTACTGGAAATGCTCGGTCAGATATTTTTCAATTTAAAACACCACCTTTTTCTAATGACGGGGAAGATTTTAAGATAGTGGCAATGAGTGATATGCAATATGACCATAATCAGCCTGATAAATTTAGTGAAGTGGTAAATGAAGGGGTTATCGGCTATCTTGAAAAAGAGTTTGGTGGATCTTTGCCTGATAATCTTGCAATGGTGCTTATACCGGGAGACTTGGTTGAAAGGGGATCTAAATTCTACCAATGGAAAGATCAATTTTTTAACCCGGCAGAGAAATTATTTTCTGAAGTACCAGTATATCCTGTACCCGGAAACCATGAGCGTAATTCAGTTTATTACTTTAAGTATTTTAGTTTGCCTGAGAATGGAACTCCAGCCTATGCAGAACATTGGTGGTACAAAGATTATGGCAACACACGTGTTATTGGTTTGGACTCAAATGATGGTTACAGGGATTTGTCAGAACAACTTGATTGGTTAAAAGAACTACTTTCAGACACAGAGAAAGAGGATAAAATCGATTTCGTTTTTGCACAATTACATCATCCGTATAAATCAGAGCTTTGGATTCCTGGTGAAGAAGATTTTACAGGAAAAATTGTTAAAGAATTAGAACAATTTTCAACCAAAACAGGAAAGCCTAGTATTCACTTTTTTGGGCATACGCACGGATATTCCAGAGGACAATCTAGAGACCATAAACACCTTTGGATCAATGTTGCTTCAGCAGGTGGTGCAATAGATAATTGGGGTGAATTTGAAGGTAGAGATTACGATGAGTTTACCGTAACGCAAGATGAGTACGGATTTGTTATGGTGTCAATTGATGGTGATAGAAATGACCCAAAATTCACCATAAAACGGATCAGCCGTGGAAATACAATTGAACATCGGGAAAATGAATTGAGAGATAGTATTACAGTATGGAGAAAAGAACGCAAACCAAGTAGGCCTGAAGCCATTTCACCCACTGGATCAGAGGCTTCTATAACCGGTACCGTTTTGAAAGCCGGACAATTTAAGAGTGATTATTCAGGAACCGTTCACGCAGCTTCACATTGGCAGGTGTCAGAATCAAGTGGTTTTGAAAAACTAGAATTTGAGAGCTGGCAACAGTTTGAAAACTGGTATTATAAAGAAAATCGACAAAAAGACGATGACTTAACCGATGAAAAAACGCAACGATTAAAGCCCAATACTACTTTTTATTGGCGGGTACGCTATCGCGATCAAAACCTGAATTGGAGTGAATGGTCAAACGTTATGACTTTTAAAACAGAGTAAAATCATATCAACATTTGAGTGTAAGCAATCTGGGAGAAATAAATCTACTAAAGGTGGGTTTGTTCTTCCAAGATTTATTTGGAGTGCTACTTGTATTTTAGTGGAGATTCATCGTGTTTTTATTACCCTAATAGAATTATTAAAATTTAGAAACATGGCCTATTCACTGTAATTCATAGTATGCAGTAGAGGTCAAAATATTTTCATCTACCCAAAATACGATAATTCATGAGAAAGATTATAGGGACAGCTTGCTGTCTATTTTTTATTTTCGCAAATACCATTGCCCAGGAGTCACTCATAGAGAAAAAGTTCTTGGTGCAAAAGAAATTAATATTATTCCCGATAAACAGCGATGGCCAAAAGTATAACCTGGACTTTAGCGCGGGCGATTTCAAAACTTATTTTGATTTGAGGCTTGCTTCTTATGCAGATAGCACGGACTATTGGGTATTTATGGATGTAAGTAAGTTCCATGGTCAACAAGTAAATTTTAGTAGCGAAAAAAACACCGAGCTAAAAGAAGCCTTCAAGCTGATCCATCAAAGTGATGAGATAAAAACCGATGTCCCCATTTATAGTGAAAAGCTACGGCCACAAATCCATTTTTCCAGCAAGAGGGGATGGATCAACGATCCAAACGGGTTGGTGTACTACGATGGGGTGTATCATTTATATTACCAGCACAATCCGTATGACTGGGCATGGGGAAATATGCATTGGGGCCATGCTGTCAGCAAGGATTTGGTGCATTGGGAGGAGCTGCCTATCGTATTGTACCCAGATGAAATGGGAACCATGTTTTCTGGTTCAGCAGTTGTGGACAAAAACAATACCTCGGGTTTCAAAACAGGTAGTGAAGATGTTATTGTTTATGCCTATTCAACAAATAAGGATAAAGTTGGCCAGACGCAGAGCTTAGCATATAGCAATGACGGGGGAAGAACGCTCCAGAAATATAAGCACAATCCAGTGCTTCCGGCAATTAAGCGGTTTGGAACAAATGACGAACGCGATCCAAAAGTATTTTGGTATGAGCCGAACAATAATTGGGTCATGGTTTTGTTTGAAGGCCTTGGACAATCCATCTATACATCCAATGATTTGAAAAAATGGAATTATGAAAGCCATGTAAAAGGATTTTGGGAGTGTCCAGAACTATTTGAATTACCAATCGATGGCGATGAAGACAACAAAAAATGGGTGTTAACTGGTGCTTCAGGGACGTATAAGCTTGGATCGTTTGACGGAAAAGAATTCAAACCGGAAACCGATAAGTTGAATTATCTAAAAGGAAAAATGTATGCAGCACAAACTTATAATAACACCCCTGACGGAAGGCGCATCCAAATAGGATGGGGAACTGTTGATTACCCCGGAATGCCATTTAACAAGATGATGGCTTTCCCAACTGAAATGAAGTTGAAATCGACAAAGCAAGGTCCGCGTTTGCACCTGAACCCTGTGGAAGAGATAGCTACTTTGTATAAAAGCTCGAAGTCATACGACAATTTGATATTTGGCGACAAGGATATCAATAAAGAAATCGATGCGGTGAGCACGCCACTGCTCCATATAAAAACAAGCATACAGCCTGTTTCGAATAGGAAATTTACAATTGTGATAAATGGCTATGAATTTAATTACAACATCAATGACAATTTGTTCAATGATGTTTTTGTGCCGCTTATCGACTACACACTCGATTTAGAATTTATTGTTGATACCAACTCAATAGAAGTGTTTATAAATGGCGGTCAGCAAGTGATGGTTATCCCGCACGATTCCAATCAACAAAAACCGGGAATAGTGTTTTCAGGCTTAAATGAAACACTAATAAAACACTTGGAAATCCATGAATTAAACGCTATCTGGTAATAGGGTGTAAGAAATAAAAAAAAGACCGGACCTTTGAAGTCCGGTCTTTTTTTGATCAATTGAAATCGGAATTAAATCAAAATGGGAAATATTACTGATAAAAGCCAGCAGGTAATAAATAGGAATATGAGCGCTCTGCAAGACCCAGCGATTAGTCCATGTTGAACTACATCTCGTGCAGATTGCTATGCACTTATTGACGCTTTTCGTGTTATGAGAGGTGTATAAGTTTGGGTTAGTCTAATTATAAAAAGACCACGATATAATATTTAAAGTACCCAAAATCACATTTCTATTTCCAATTGATACTTAATAACCAACCAGCTATTCTTAAGTTCATCAGCGACTATTTCATTTTGATCGAATTGAAGCCCCCAGAAACCATTTAAATCTTCCTCCTGATCAGTAACTATATACTGTTGTAGTTGTCCCATGGCAGCGCCTAATGAGAGATCAGCTGCAAATGTTGCGCTCTCGGTATCCAGAGTGTCTAGTTCAGCTGATTTTAAAACAGTAATCGTAAGCTCTTGAGCAGCGGTAAAAAGCATTATGCTATGGACACCAAGATTATTTACTTTCTGGCTTATCCCAAAAAAAGTTGTGATATTATCACCTGAGGTAACCTTCCAATAAACCCTATTATTTTCTTCTTGAGTAATTCGTTCAATACGTGCAAAACCTCCTTCAATTCTGGGACGATATTGATGAATTATCAATCCATTTTCTTCAATTTCTATAGGTTGTAACGTTTCTTCATTAAGGTAGGGGACAAGGTCTTCTGCTCCAGAAAATATAAAGATATCCTTTTCTGAAGCATCACGATATCTAGGTAATTTTTTATCAGTTTTTCGCTGAATCATCGGGAAATCTACCGACCATCCCAATCCATACATACTGTTACCACTCCCAGAATTATAGCTAAGTGATAAGGATGGAGTAAAACCATTACGTCCCTGTGAAAGCGGAAGGGGAATGTTAAAACTAGCGGTTCCGTTGGCAGAATTGATTTTAAATTTCTCATCAATCCCTTTTAATGCACCGCCTCCTTTTGGTAATGAAATGGAAGGAACTTCTATAGCATTGGGTTTTGTTACCTGCTCTTGGTTTAAGGTATTTAGCTCTGATTTGCCTGTATTATTAATGGCAACTTAAAACGCATTGATCCAAGAGAATTTTTCATTTATTATATGCTCTTTTTCTTTATTCAAAAATTCTATGTAGGCCAAAGCTGCAGGAGATAATTTTTTTGATTTTAGCCAAATTAAATTCCACTCAGTACTAATGGGCAAACCCTTCATGGGAATGATTTGTAAGTCCTTATTATTTAATTCATTTCTGATACCTATAAGAGGCATTATTGAGCATCCCAAGCCTGATATAACTGCTTGTTTAACGGCTTCGTTTGAGGTCAATTCCATTTTTTTCCGTGCTGAATAGTTGTGTTTTGCGATGAAGGTTTCCATGGCATTACGTGTTGCCGAGCCATGTTCCCGATATATTAAGGGAGTTTCTTCAAATAGTTTTTTCTTCGACAGACTTTTCTTTAATCCCAATTTACCACTAGATACAAAGAAGAGTTTATTCTTCATCAAGGGTATTTTATTGACTTTTAATTTCTTTGGCATTACTGAGACCAATGCAAAATCAACCTCGTTCAGATCTAAACTTTCGACCACTCCAGACTTATTGGTGACATCCATAGTCAAATCGACGCCATCGTTTTGTTTTATAAAAGCCGACAAAAAGTAGGGCATGACATATTTTCCGGTGGAAACAATTGATATTTTTAGTCTACCTGAAAGTTGCCCTTTGTATGCGAGGGTTTTATAATTAATTGCATAAACCTCGTTAAGAATCTTCTCCGCAGCACCTGCGATTTCCATCCCAAAATCTGTGATATATAGTTGCCTTCCTACCACTTCCGTAAGGGGGATGGGAAATTGATCCTGAAAATTTTTAAGCTGTATTGACACTGCTGGCTGTGACAAATGCAGTGCCTCGGAAGCTTTTGTAATGCTTTGCAATTCTGAGATCTTAAGAAAAATATGTAGTTGATGCAGCGTGTAATTCATAAATATTTTTTATGTATGTGATAACAAATATAAATAAAAATTAATGAATAATATACATAATATTTGTGGATTAAAAATAATATTTAATCATTAGAAGACCATAAAAATCACATAAAATGGAACCAAAGGAATTAACAGAAATTGAAACAACAACTCAAAAGATCCAATTAGTGAAAGGTGAATTTACACCTTCAGAAGCTTCTCACATCATTATGAATTTGATTGATGAGAAGATCAACTTTCACAAATTACAAAGACTTCAAATGTGGGAAGGCAATCACAAATCCAAAACAGATCAACTAGATGGGAGAATTGAAGAATTGGAAAAAGAAAAAGGAATAGCCAAGAAATTCATCAACAGTATAAGAGGTCTTGGACTAAACCTTTCGATTAATGGGGTCCTAGATATTTCTGTTTCGAAATAATGTCCAACAGCATCTAAAAAATTAGCAAATGCAATTTTCAAAATTCTCAATTATAGGACCTACGGTTCTAGTATTCTTAATCGCAATGTCCTATTACAATTATCAGATTCTCTTAGACCAGATTTTAGCCTGTAGTTTTATCTTAGGATTGGTTTATATCCATAAAATGCTAGCAGAAAGTCTTGGCAGCACTTCAAATACCGATAACACGAAACATAAATAGGTCAAGAGAAATCTAATTACACCTATTTAGAAATACGAATGAAACTGAAAATCCGCAAAAACTTGAAAATGTCACCTGAAACTAATTTAGATTTAACCACCTCTCACAGCGCCTTAAGTAAAACCTTTGATACAAAGAAGCCATTGGTTGTCCGGCTTGTGACCTTATTATTATGGTTTATGTTTCTTGGAAACGCTGTATTTCTGCTTTTTAACTTCTTCAGCATGCCAGAGTGGAGCTGGGGAAACCTTTTCAGGATCAATGGATTTACCATTTTAATCTGGACGACCGTCACCTTTTTTAGTGCCATCGTAAGTAGTTATGCTGGCAACTATCTAACTGGATTTAAATTTCATTCTCGATTTATGAGGCTTTGTTTAGTCTTCACTTTGGCGGTGATGCTCTTGGTGATGTCCAATCATGTTTTGCTTTTAATTTTTAGTTGGTTAATCATGGGAATCTTAATGTCTCAATTGATTGGGATCGACAAAACTTGGGGTGAAGCTCGAGAGGCCTCAAAATTTACGCTGATTTACTTTTTGACTGGCTCGGCCTTCCTAACCACTGGACTACTTCTGTTGGCTTTCTACAGCGGACAATTTACCATTAGTGGGCTGTCGGAAATTGTCACCGATTTGCCACCTTATATACTAATACCTTCTGCATTGTGTGTTATTGCAGCAGCCATTGTACAATCAGCAATGTATCCATTTCATCGCTGGTTACTTTCTGCCATGACAGCCCCGACACCTGCTTCTGCACTGATGCATGCGGGTTTCGTTAATGGAGCAGGTATTTTGTTGGCGCTCTTTGCCACCTTACTGTTTGCCTCCAATACCTTATCCATTCTATTTATCATCGGAGGGTTTACGGCCATTGTAGCACAATTCACAAAACTTCTCCAAGTCAATGTGAAACAAAAATTGGGTTGCTCTACTATTGCTCAAATGGGTTTTATGATTATGCAATGTGGTTTAGGGTTTTTTAGTGCGGCAGTGGTTCATTTAATTCTACATGGATTTTACAAAGCTTACTTATTCCTGTCTTCTGGAGAGGAAATCGCCCAGACAACACCAGAAAAACAAAGACAAATAAAGGTCAAGCCTTTTCAGGCGGTAGTTGTATTGTTATTTGCTTGCCTAGGAGCTTATATGTTTGCATCCTGGACAGGTAAAGGGCTCTTGATGGATAGTGGCGTGTTTTTAACGCTAATCGTGTCCATCACTGTTGGACAGGCAACCTACAATATAATGAAGGAACAAAACCTTTCCTTATTTCAGAAAATGATTGTGCCACTGATACTTTTCATTTCAGGGATCGGCATTTATGCCCTGATGTATAATGGCGTTGCTGTTCTCATGTCGGACATGCCCATGATTTCACAACCAATGCCTTTAACATCTGCACAAATCATATTTGGTATCATATTTCTAATTGGGTTTTTCGCTATGAAATTAGGCCTTTATAAAAAAATACCTTGGCTCTATGTTAAATTATTGAACTTATCCCAACCCTATAAGAAAACAGTATTAATGTATAACTCTAAATCAATATGAACCAGTCTATACAAAGCAGCATTAAACAAGCTTCAGAAGTCATTGGCAAAACATGGCCTTTGTACACCTTTGTCGCTTCCAATCCTTTGTCAGGATATGAAAATGTACCGTTTCTGGAAGCTGTAAGTTTAGCTCAAAAGCATTTCAATGCAAATGCCTTTCCGGCAGCAAAACGCTATCGTCAGGCTTGGGAAAAGGGAGTTATTGATACGGATATTTTGGAATATCTTTTAAAAGAGAATAATTTTTCCGAATCCCCGGAACGCTACTTAAAACTTATAGAGTCACAAGAACATCTCGAAGAATTAAATAGTAACCATGTTGTGGACAAAATAATGGTAAAATGGGTGTCTGCTTTTATGGATGAAGGTCTTGCTGAATGGGATATTCCCTTTAAAAGTGAAGGATTTTATACAGCTTGGAGATTTTTGGTCATCTACGATTCTGAAACAGGAAAGACTTCTTTAGAAGATATTCCAAAAACAAGCATGGAAGCGTTGGGAGAGCTGCTCAAAGACCATTCGGAAAGTGACTATGTCAAGATATTTACCCATCATTTGTCAGCACTTCCTGGATGGACAGGATACATCAACCATCGTACCCAATCCAATTCAGACTGGCATCAAGATTTCCCGATAGACTTGATGGATTATTTAGCGGCCCGTCTTTGGACAGCTAGAAAATTAAATTTCCCGATATTTCCCGAGAAAAAAATAGAAAATTCCGACGGGTTTCTTTTAAGGTTGCAATACATTTGGTTACAAGCATGGGAACAAAGTTGGCAAAACCAATTGGTGAACACTTTGAAAAGCGAGTCCATCAGCATACAATCCTTTGCTGAAGCAACTTTGCCAGAAGCTCAGATGGTTTTTTGTATCGATACGCGGTCTGAATTAATCCGTAGACATGTAGAATTAAAAGGAAACTACGAAACCTATGGTTATGCAGGTTTTTTTGGAATTGCGATGGATTATCAAAGTCTAGATGATGGTATCTCTCGAAAATCTTGCCCACCAATTGTTTCTTCGGCATACACGGTTTCAGAGTCCCCACAATTTGACAAAAAAGAGCAGTTTATAGCATATGAAAAGAAAAATGAGCTTATGAAGTTCGGGGATTATTTTCTTAAACGAATGAAGAACATGCTACCATCGGCCTTTGGTTATGTCGAAGGATCAGGGTTTTATTACGGTTTATCGTTAATGGCAAGAACATTAATGCCAGGGTTAATCTATAGAAAAAATCAACGAAGCGCTTCCAAAATGGAATCGACCTGCCAACCTGATATCAACAAAGTAACCCAAGCCGAAAATGGGTTGTTTGGCGTTTCATTGGGAGAAAAAGTAGGCATAGTAAAATCGGCTTTTGACTTGATGGGCTGGAAACAATTTGCGCCATTGGTACTTTTTGTAGGACACGGGAGTCACTCCGCCAACAATCCATTTGGATCGAGTTTGGATTGCGGCGCTTGTGCAGCAAGTCCAGGTCGCCATAATGCGCGAATGCTAGCAAAGCTCGCTAACTTACGAGAAGTCAGAAAGTCTTTGGCGGAAACTCATGGAGTTATTATTCCGGAACACACCCTCTTTTTAGGAGCAGAACACAACACTACGACAGATGACATAGTCCTGTTTGATTCGGAAGCACCAGATTCCCATAAAATGCTTATTGAAAGTTTAAAATTAAACCTTTCGAAAGCACAACAAACCGCGACTCAAAATAGACTTGGCACCAATGGCAACAGCGTGTCAAAGGCACAAGAGAAAGCAAACAATTGGGGAGAAACGCGTCCAGAATGGGGGCTTGCCAAGAATGCAGCCTTCATCGTAGGACCAAGACATCTAACCAAAAACACTGATCTTGACAGTCGCTGCTTTCTTCATTCTTACGATTGGGAATTGGATACTTCAGGGGATGCTTTGGAGGGCATTATGCAAGGGCCGATGGTGGTGACGCAGTGGATCAACAACCACTATTACTTTTCTACGGTGGATAATAGCATTTACGGAGGCGGTTCTAAAATTACCCATAACATTACAGGTAAATTTGGCGTCGTACAAGGGAATGGTGGCGACCTTAAAATGGGACTTCCACTACAATCTTTGTATAGTTCCGATGATTCTATGCACCATGAACCCTTGCGATTGTCGGTAATGATTCAAGCTCCCATCACTCGTGTGTCGGAGATTTTGACGAAAAACAGTCACTTGAAAACACTTCTCGACAATGAATGGATATACTTGATGGTGATGGAACCCAACCAAAATAATGAAATATTTAAATACAATAAAGGATTGCAATGGGAGCAACTTTCAGGCAAGAAATCAAGTGCTACCATTAGAACAATTGACTCCTCAGTATTAACAGAACTTGCAGTTTAAATGCTAGGAAAATATAACATTACGGCCATCATTTGCGTGATGGCCGTACTTTTTCCATTAAGTAATTGATAACTAAATCCTGAAATTCTTCAGGTGTAGCAAAAGCCCCTTGAGTTTATTTCTATGAAGTATGTTTTACTCTAAATGACTCAATAAATTAATGGTTACCCCATTTGGGTCTTTGATGAAAAAGCGTCTTACACCCCAATCTTCATTAGTAATTGGATAAACGATATCGATTTTTTGTCTTTTTGCTTTTTCATACCAAAGGTCTACCGCTGAAACTTCAATCGATAAAAATATTGCCGAATTATTTAACGGTTCATTGTTGTTGTTTTTGAAGATTGATATTTGTGCCGTAGCATTTTCTTTGGATACGAAAGTTAAAACCCAACCCATATCCATGGCTAATTCCATATCTAAAAAGTCAACGTAGAAACGCTTACTTTTTTCCAAGTCGTCTGAACAAATATTGGGGACAATTCTTCTCATGGCTAAATTGAAATTTTATCAGCTTGTTGGCAATGTGGGATTTTAAATACTAACCTAAATTCGAGTTAAGATCGTTATTAAACAAATCAATCGTCGCGGCGAACCCTTTTGGGGGGCTGTTGAAGCGGGAAAGGGTGTGGCAGTCCCGCTTTGCTGAGGATAACAATGACTTCCTCCGCTCAAAGTCCTTCCTAAGCCTACCGATGACGATTTTATTATGAAATTGGGTCGACCCTAGGTTAATACTAAATTATGGCGCTCAATTAGAATATGTCAAATCCCCTGCTATAGAAGGTGGCTTTCTTGCTGCCCGATTAAATAGAGTTCAAGCGCTTTTACAAGCTATACCCAACAGCTTTTGGACCAATCAATATGGGAATCCCAATAATCCAATGGCGCATCATAAAACCATTGATGAAATTATTAGAGACCTGGGGGGAGACGTAGATTATCTCTTTGTATCCACCAGCACTTGTGGTACTTTGATGGGGTATGCAGACTATATCCATCATCATAACCTTCCGACCAAATTGATTGCGGTCGATGCGGTAGGTAGTGTATTATTCGGCGGGACTGAAGCGAAACGGCTTATTCCAGGACATGGAGCAGGTGTGCCTTCACAGTTTCTAGACACCGATAAAATAGCAGGCAATCTGGCTGTAAGTGATATAGAATGTATAGTAGGATGTTGGTCCCTTCTCAAAAGTGAAGGGATTCTCTGTGGAGGATCAACAGGAGGAGTCATTGCTGCCATAAATCGGTACATTATTTGTATTCCTGAATCGAGCGATTGTGTTTTTCTTTTGGCAGATAGAGGAGAGCGGTATCTGGATACCATTTATAATCTAGATTGGATAAAGACTAATTTTCCCGAAAGTGAGGCTTTGCTAAAATCGAAGGTTGGATGGTGAGACGCAAGGGTAATAAAATGCAAGCTACTTCAACTTTTAATATCGCCATAATTGGTGTCGGTCCTAAAGGTTTCTATGGATTTGAACGCCTATTGGCGCAGATCAGAGAGAGAAAATTGAAACAACCCATTGCCATACACTTGTTCAACCAAAACAAATTCTTTGGAGCCGGAAATGTTTACCACAATGATCAAGCAGATTTTTTAATCATGAATTATGCGAATAAAAACATCAATATTTGGTCAGAAGCGCAACCCAAAGCCATAAATGAAGAAACGCCTAATTTTATAAGCTGTCTTTCAAAAGAGAACGAATCATCAATAGATCAATTGGCAGAGGGGTTTGCCTCACGAGCTGTGGTGGGTTCCTATTTAATAGATGGGTTTACCCGATTGTGCGAAAAATTACCTAAGAACATTAAGCTGTTTGCCCATATTGCTACAGTGACCGATATTGAAAAATGCGGGAATAGATTCCGTCTTCATACCCAGGATCAAGCGGAAGGCGAATTTGTAGCCTTTGATAAATTATTGTTGACGACCGGGCATTTAGGATGTGGTGCAGGTTTCTTAAAAGCGCATCATTCTGGCCAATATATCGATTTTGTCTACCCAACCAGCTTGGCCTTGGGGCATATCAAAGCTTGGTCACTCGTGGCGATCAAAGGATTTGGCTTGACTTGTATTGATGCCATTTTAGCACTTACCGAAGGTAGAGGAGGGCATTTTGAAACATTTGGTTCAGGTAAATTGACTTATACTTCTTCGGGAAAGGAACCCGACCGAATATTTTCATTTTCCAGAACGGGTCTCCCAATGGTACCGCGTACTGGAAAGGCAGACGATAAAATGCCATTGCATTTCTTGAGGGAAGATGTGCTTGCTTCCTTTAAAAAAGCTAAGTCTGTCTCCTTTAAGCAAACGCTCCTTCCGCTTATTAGAGGAAAAGCAGAGAAAACAAGTTGTTGATTACCTTATCAAAGCCCAGATACCTAGAAACAATGAGGGTCAACGCCCAAGCCTACTGTATCATAATATTTTACAAAATGTTCTTGGAAGAAAGTATATCAATACCAAAGATGAAGACTATTCCACCGGCTGCCTTGAAATTGATAATGAATCCACATTATACCAAAGGTAATCCCGATGGAGGCATTTATTTTGGATAATTTCGGGAAAGGAAGCATTTTTAAGAACCTTTCAATTCAAGGGCTTCATTTTCACTTGGATGGTTATTCGACGCTAGAGGGTGGGAAAGCCCTTTCCGATTGTATTCACCTGGCCAGACAGGGCAATGCTAGAGGTTTTCAAATTGCTTTTATCGATATGGGGGGAGGGATTTTAATGAACTACCTGGAAAGTGAAGCCCAATAGAAAAATTTTGATAATGCGCTGCAATCGGGCGTTAAGAGCAAGCACAATACCCTTATCTTTAACGGACATGGTCTCGGTTATGAATTAATAGAGAATAGCTTGTCAGGCAAACTGAAAACCTATCCATTCTTCAACATAAAAAATGGTGCTGAATTCTTTAAAGAAGTTTTGGATTATGAAGATTCGGAAACAGGGAAGCCCAATGCATAAAGACTTAAGGAGCTATGCCTTGAAATCCGTATAGAACTGGGCCGTTCCTTGCTCAATCAGGTAGGAATGACCACTGCCAAAGTAGCCCATAGAAAACAGGATTCTAAAGGTCAATGGCTTGTAGGCTTGGAGATGAATACGAGCCAGATGATGAGTTCAAGTGAAGATTTTCTCTTGGATCCCTATGTGATGTTTTCAGAGGAGGCTGATACCAAGCAGCCTGTAGATGTATTTTTCACGGGTGCCTATTGTTTGGAAAAAGATGTGCTGCTCAAGCGCAAAATCTCCCTGCCCCAACTGCCAGGCATAGGTGATTTTGTGGCATTTGTCAATACAGCGGGCTATATGATGCACTTTTTCGAAACCGAAGCTCACCTGTTTGAACTGTCCCAGAACCTAAGCTTCAGTAGTGAGGGGGGATTTATCACTTCCTGATTTTGCGGAGGATGATTTGATTCAATAAACTTTTTATAGGGAGTTTGATCTATATTGTATCGATCGATATTATTTTTTGATTTTACTATAAGATGCTTCTGTTTTGTGCTTTATCTTCATGATTTTCTGGTGTTATAGGTGTATAAGTACATTTATTTCCAAAGATATTCCCGCCGTTTAAATAATAATGTATTGGCCATGATTGAATCCTTGTCCTAAACCCTTAATTTGACGAAGTTAAATAAAGTGAAGGGTAGGGTAGATAGTCCGTATATACGCAACTCCAAGGTTAATACATGAATATATACAAGTGTTGGCGGTCATTCAAAAACCAGGGCTAAAACGAATAATTTTAATAGATTTGTAGAAACATCAGTAAAGAATGGATAATCAACAAAGAGAACAGATATTAGAAAATGCCAAACAATTTTTCAGAGATGAAATTGTTCAAAGTCACATAAATGGTGCTTGTAAAAGAGCAGGTAAACTTTCGGAACATAATGTTAATCCATTTTTATTTAAATACTTAGCTAATTTTTTAACAGGAAATGACGACCCTGAAAGTATTGCAAGGGCATTGGTTTTGCCACGAATTCTAGGCTCATCTATCACAACCTCATTTGGAATGAAAATCCAGAGTCTAATAAGCACACTGTTTCAAGGACTTGGTTCAACAACACAAGGAATAGATATCGAGTTTATTGATGCAATTGACGGCAGAAAAAAGTATTGTCAATTGAAAGCTGGCCCAAACACGATAAACCACGATGATGTTACAACAATTATGAATCACTTTAATGGTGTAAGGAATCTTGCAAGAACTAACAATTTAAATGTTGGAATAAACGATATGATTGTAGGAGTTGTATATGGAGAACCAGCTGAATTAAGTTCCCACTATAAACGAATTGGACAAAACTATCCTGTTTCTATAGGTCAAGATTTTTGGCATCGATTAACAGGAAAAAATGATTTTTATTTTGAGCTAATTGATGCTATTGGTGACGTTTCATTAGAGGTGGATGCAAGTAAAGTTGTAGAAAATACAATACAAAACCTTGCGAAAGAAATTGCTGAGAAATACAAGTAAAAAATCCTTTTACTTTTTAACATAATATTCGTTTAAGACCTTGATTATAGAATAACCAATCTCTTTCGCCAGATTTACAGGAACAGCATTCCCAATTTGTTTATATTGTTGAGAAATTGAACCAGCAAATTTCCAATCATCAGGAAATGTCTGAATCCTTGCGTATTCTCTAACTCTAAACGGACGGGTTTCATCAGGATGACACCTTTCTGTTTGTTTCTGCGCAGGACTACAAGTTAAAGTTAAGCTAGGTTCATCCCATCCAATTCTTCTAGCCATTCCTGTCTTTCCTCCTCCTAAATAATAACTTTTACCCATATATTCCTTTTGAATATCAAGAGGCAAATCTCTCCAATACCCTTTTGGCGGTACTAAATCTAACGCTTCCTTTTTGTGTTCAGGATACTTAGAGCCTTCTGATTTAGGGACATCACAATTGTAAAGCTCACCCTTTTTAAGAGCATCCTTTAAATTATATATTTTTCTATGCGGTTTTGGATACTCAAAATCAATATCAATATCTTTTCGAATCCCTACAAGTATTAATCTTTCTCTCTTCTGCGGAACTCTAAAATTAATCGCTTTTAAAACCTGTACAGGAGCAACTTTATATCCAATTTCATCGAGTATAGAAATCATTCCTTGAAGCGTTTTACCATTCTCGTGACTTAATAAACCACGAACATTTTCGCCAATACAAATAGCAGGATTAACTTCCTGTACTGCTCTCGCAAATTCATAAAAAAGTGTTCCTCTAGCATCATTGAGTCCTAACTTTTTACCTGCATAACTGAACGCCTGACAGGGAAAACCACCAGTAACAACATCTACACTATTTTTAAACCTAGAAAAATCAAAATCTTTAATATCACCTTCTAAAACATTCCAATTAGGTCTATTATTTCTTAGAGTTTGACAAGCCCATTTGTCTATCTCATTTAGAGCAACGCATTTCAATCCTGCTTTTTCTAAGCCTATTGCTAAGCCACCTGCTCCTGCAAATAATTCTAAAATCGAATATTCGTTTTCAGGTTCGACATAATTTGAAACATCATCTTCAATGACTTCATCAAAAAGACTACCCAATAAGTTTTGAACATCTGATTTTCTGTAAACTCTATAGTTGGAGACAGGCTCTCGAACAGCATTTAGAATACCTTCTTTATCCCATCTTCGTAAAGTTTCCTTACTTTTACCTATAATTTCTGATGTTTCTGCTAATGTTAAATAATCTTTCATAATAACCAAGTTGGTAAACCTTACACAATGGTTATAAATATAAGAAGAGTTTTGAACTTAGCAAACAAAGAAATAAAAAAGAACGAACCGCCAACATTTTATAAGCGTAATGTGGGATTCATTGTTAAATTGAACATTTCGCCACGTAATAAAGTTTTGGATAAAATGAAAATCTCGTCTTCGAAAATCCGCACTACACTTTTGTGTGCCGAGAGTTACGACCGGCTTAAAGTCGTTACGCAACTGTTTATAAGATGGTGGAACCGCCCCATCGGTGTTGTCCTACAGGGGAGAGCATTAATGCACCATATGGTACTTAGGCAAGGAGCCAAGGTATTGATCGTTAGGGGAAAGGCTGCGCCACGAGCGTGGTCAGGTATGGATAAACCTGCATATGTTGGCAGGCAGGTGAAAATGAACCCCGTAGGATGCTTACGGTGTTATTTATTGTGCAAAGGGTTTAGGATCGAATTTTAGGTGATGGCTTCCTTTTCATTTCAACCGCTCGTAATATTTTATGAAATCAATACCCCATGGAATTCTCCAAACGTAGACCATTGGGAAAGGTATATTTAATAAAACCCTTTTGTTCTCTAATTTTTGGCTAAAGCCAGATTATACGATTTTACCCATTAAATGGGCTGAAGCCCATTCCTATTGATTTGTTTTCTTTGATCTATTGGCTCTGGCTAAAATCCAGGAAAATGAAACGATTTTTCTTTTTCAATAGCCTCCTGCTTTAGCTGGAGGATAAATAGGTACATACCATTTTCTTTTTTGGCACCGATGACTGAGCGGAGTCGAAGTCAACCCGAGGTGCTTTTCATCTATTTAAGCGATGCTGGTATCTTGGGTGGTGTTTAATGAAAGTTGAAAACTTTCGTCCTGATGGGTCTAAGTTACGCTTTGCTAAACTTAGACCAGATAGGGGACAAAGGAAATACGGGATTGGTACGTAATCCGTAAATGCGCTGCTCCTTTGCTAAAGAATGGGTATATACAATTGTTAGCAAAAATTGAAGTATTAAATATTTGCTTCCAGTTTTTAATGATTTCCTCATCCAGTTAGATGCTGGATTTATTAGAAATTCGAGAATCAAAAGAGTTTGTTTACAACTTTCACATATCAAAACATTTTGATTACAGGATTATTGAAAATTCAAGAGTCAAAATAGTTTGTTTACAGCTTTCAGGTATCAAAACGTGTTGATTACAGTTTTATTAGAAATCCGAGAATCAAAAGAGTTTGTTTCTCGAATTTACGTATATTGGTCAATCAAAACACGAAGAAATGGATTTTAATATTACCGATGCTGTCAATTATCATTATGATAAGTTTCCGCCTCAAAACATAAATTATAGTGGCCTTATTAAGGAAATAATTAATGCAACTGATGCTTTAGCTAGGTTTGACCAAATGCTAAAAAATCTACACAATAATGAAATTTTATTAGCTCCATTGAGAAACCAAGAAGCGGTGATTTCGTCAAGAATAGAGGGTACCATCAGTACAATGGATGAAATCCTTCAATACGAAGCAGATGATAATGGTGACAATTCAAAAGTAAGGTCAGATGTAATTGAAACAATACTATATCAAAGAGCATTAAAAAATGCACAAAGTGCGCTAGAAGATGGTTATTCGCTATCAACTAGTTTTATAAAGCAAATGCATCAACAACTTTTGTCTTTAGGACGAGGTGCAACTAAAGCTCCTGGAGCGTTTAAAACTGAACAGAACTACTTAGCAGATAAAATCAAAAAGAAAATTCAGTTTGTCCCAATTAGCCCAGAAAAGCTCAATGATGGTTTAGAAAAATTATTTCAATATTTATCAGAGAGCAATGATCCAGCATTGATTAAAACTGCATTAATGCATCTGGAATTTGAAGCTTTACATCCTTTTCAAGACGGAAATGGAAGAATTGGGAGAATGCTCATTACTTTATTCCTCTGGAAAGAAGGTGTATTGTCACAACCTCATTTCTATATAAGTGGTTTTTTGGAGGAGAACAAGGACTTGTACATAGATACAATGAGACAAGTTTCTGAAAAAGACAATTGGGAAGATTGGATTCGATTCTTTTTGACAGCTGTCGAAAACCAAGCCATTAAAAATTTGGAAATTGCAGAAAATATAAAAACTTTATATGAACAAATGAAAAATGAGTTTTCAGAACTCTTATCATCCAAATGGGGTCTGACCACACTTGACTTTGTTTTTACCAATCCCATATTCAGAAATAATAAATTTACATCAACATCAGGAATACCTCCTGCTACGGCAGCCAGCATAACCAAGAAGTTATTAGAGGCTGAATACTTGGTTCAAAAACAAGAGCCTTCAGGCAGACGTCCCGCATTGTATTCATTTGAACCACTTATGAGAATTGTCCGAGTGTGACATTTTACTAATAATGGATAAGCGGCATTAAAACCACTGCTTATATTAAACATTGGCATGCCACGCAACATTAATATTCCAGTAAGCACCCCACCAAATGCTATCCAACGATACCCTTGAATACATTGCCGTCTTGGAGCAGGAGTTTATGAGAAATTCCGATAGTGATCTTGCATTACAAAAAAAAGCCTACTTGCGCAATCAATTCCAATTTTTTGGAATTTCTACACAGCAAAGAAGAGCCATCCAATGCCCCTTTTTACATAAAACAATGCTTCCACCCAAGACAGAGTATCATGAATTGGTAAAGGTCTTATGGTCTAAAAAGGAAAGAGAGTTTAATTATTTTGCCCAGGAACTATCATTGAAATACCTGAAATGCACAGAGAAAGAAGACATCAATCTTTATGCGCACCTGGTGGTACATCAATCTTGGTGGGATACGGTAGATTTGATTGCAAAGGAGTACGCTGCTATTTCAGTTAAAGTACAAGGATAAAATGGATCTTGCCTTTTTAAAGAAATGCATTCACCATTTATCAGGATCGGATGAATTTTTTATCAAAAAAGCCATTGGATGGATATTGCGGGAATACAGTCGCACAAACCCCAAATGGCTGAAGGAATTTGTAAAGGAAACAGCATTAAGTCCTTTAAGCAAAAGAGAAGCGTTGAGGTTGATTTCCTGAAGGAGATAAGGACATAAGGCTTAGTCCGTTAATCGTTAGGTTTTTATTATTACTTTTAATGGGATTAAAAGGGGTGAGCTATCCCACCTTGTGCTATTCAACCAGTTATTAAACATCATGAAAACGCTAATGCCCTTTGTTACCTCGGCTTTTCTAATGCTATTAGGATTATCAGGAAATTCGGAACAAATTAAATTTCTTGAATGCTTGGATGAACAGCAGGCTGAATTTGTAGAAGTTATAGTAGAAAAATTTAACGATCAACTCAGGCAGCAATATGGAGAATTAGATTACGAAAAGTTTTTGAACGATATGAGTAACATGGCTTTGCCGCTTGACTTTTTTGTTACATCAGATTTAGCAGAATTTCTGAACAAAAGCAGAAATAAGCCTTCTTTTAAGGATATATGGGTGCAAAATAATGGAGCTTTTGAACTGAACCCTGACGGTAAATATTTTAACTGTTTAAAATCAGTATGTAACTCCGAAACGCTTTGTGAGGTCTTGTCAACCATGGATCAGTTTAGAATGATTAGCCGTGGACTTATAGCCGGAGCACTTGCATCCGAACTTCCTGACGAGCAATATAATGCTAAGGATATACGCATTTTCATTGCCATCAATCTTTATGCTGAATTATCCATCAACCTTTACAACCGATTTAAAAATCAAGTCATAATTTGATAAGATCTACATTCCAAAACAGTGAGGCTTTGAATCGGGTGTTTTTGGGGGCATTTAAAACAAAAAACTACATAACTAATCAATATTAGGAGTGGGAGTAATGTAACTGCCTAAATCACGTAAAATCAGGTACAGTTCATTGCACTCAAGCATTGGAAGTAGCAAGGACAATATAAAATGGAACCTGGACTAATTAAAACTTTTTACTTATCTTTGGCGTTAGTAATGTGATGTGTCACTATGATAAAATCATTTGGAGATAAGGCAACTGAAAAAATTTGGAATGGAATATATTCAAAAAAGCTTCCTACCGAAATTCAACAAATTGCTCGTAGAAAATTGAGAATGATAAATAATGCTCAAGACCTACCTGACTTAAAAGTTACTCCTGGAAATAGATTAGAAAAATTCAAAGGTCACTTGAAAGAATTGATCAGCATTAGGGTTAACAATCAATGGAAAATAATTTTTAAGTGGATTGGAAGTGATGCTTACGAAGTTCAAATAATTGATTATCACTAAAGAAGTAAAAGATGAAAAAGATACCCATTATACATCCTGGTGAAATTTTGTTAGAAGAATTTCTCATACCTATGGAAATTACCCAATACAGACTTTCTAAAGATTTAAATATTCCTCAAACCAGGGTAAGTCAAATTATCAAAGGAAACAGGAGAATCACTGCCGATACAGCTTTGAGATTAAGCAAGTATTTTGGTAATTCCCCAAAATTTTGGCTGGGTTTACAAGATGATTATGATCTTGAGCAGTTCAATAACAAATTAGTTGATGAACTAAGCCAAATCCCAAAAGCGGAAAAAATTGCTTCATGACATTCATTACCTGAACAGTTTCTCTATCACACATCTACTGGTTTAACCGGATTAGGTGTTATAGAATAAAAACGTGGAAACAGAAAAGAAATACATAGATGGCTATTCCGGAGCATGTTGACCCTTGGATTTAGGTTATAATAATTAGTATTTATGATGGGCTCCCTTTTTTCCATTTTTAAGCAATTGCTTAACTAAGAGCCTGTTGGCAGGGCCGAAATTACGAGCTGGGGCTGGGTCTTGCCGGGGTAGTTTTCTTTTGGCTAAAGCCAGATTATACGCTATTGCCTTATAAATGGGCTGAAGCCCATTCCTATTGAATTGTTTTCATTAATAGGTTGGTTCAAACTAAAATTCAGGAAAATGAAACGACTCTTCCTTTTCAATAGCCTCCTGCTTTAGCTGGAGGTTGTCAGAGGTTTACACATCTCTGAGACTTTAGCCAAATCATTTACCCGAGAAGTTCTCCACCTATTAAAGCGTTGGCGGCAACTTGGACGTTATTTAATAGAAAGTTGAAAACTTTCGTTCTGATGGGTCTAAGTTACGCTTTGCTAAACTTAGACCAGATAGGGGGCATTATTACCACCTATCCGCCCGTCTACCAACTAGGCATGTCCATGGATTCGTCATTTCAAATAAAAATAAGCTTTCTTAACTTGATTCCTTGTCCCAAATCCTTAATTTGACAAAGGGAAATTAGACGTAAGGCTTGGCACATAGACCGTTTATTGGTAATTCTGGGGTTAAAATGGGTGTTGTGGTAAATTGCGATTGAATAGAAAAATGGACTTCACAATACTGTGTAAAAATCAATTTTACACGGTATCGTTGACTTTCCTTAAAACAAACAATAAATGAAAAATCATATTGGAGATAAAATTGGATAGGTTCATCTAATTGCATCTTGCTTGGCGCTATTGTTTGGAACCCTTGTGTTGGTTTTAAAAAGGGAACAAAACAACATATCAGAATAAGATATTTATATGTAGTGAATATGGGTATTCTATAATGAATGGGTAAAATTACCAGAACGATTTAAAAATTTTGAATTGGATGTTTTTCAAATAATGCAAAATCATATGCACGGGATTATTATTTTGAATTCCGTTGGGCGGGGTTCACCCCCGGCCAAATGGATAATAACGTTGATGAAATTGGGCAACCGCAAGGGTTGCCCCTACCAATATCCGATGATATTAATGATATTCCCATCCGTACGAATGCATCCATTGGTGATATTGTTGGGGCATATAAATCACTGGCTGCAAATAAATGTTTGGAAATTTGCAAATCAAAAAATAAAATGATCGGCAAATTTTGGCAAAGCAATTACCATGAATACATTATCCGAAATGAACAATCCTATCAGACCATTTCAGAATACATTATTAATAATCCGAAAAAATGGGAAGATGATAAATCTTATTACCGATGAACGAACCAGAACCCCACCCCAATAAAAAAAAGCCGTTCCTTATCGGAGCGGCTTTTAGACTATAACTATTCTTAAAAACTTTATTTAATTAATGTCCCACCACAAATAGGTGGCACCGTCATCCCCTCCAATGGCTTGTCCAGCCGCTGTGCGGTTTGTGCCATTTAAGGTTTGCTCATTTATAGGGTAAATCACCCTTTTTGGAATTATTAGTTCACTAGCACCTTCGATAGCCGGAGGTTGTAAATCCGGCGCATCCAGTCTTCTCCATTCCAACCAGGCATCATACCCACGGTTATACAAGGAAATCCATTTTTGGTTGCCGATTTTTTGGCGCCAATCTCCTGAAGCTGATGAATAATTAACTTCCGGTTGTGCAAGATAGGCTGTAGTCTCATCAGCTATTCCTCCCCAGTAGGCAATAGAAGCAGTAATCCCATTGTTATAATGTTCTTCTGCAGATCCTGCCACATTAAAACCCCTTTCTATTGCTTCAGCAAGGAGAAATTCAATTTCTGAATAATCCAACAACAATGCCTCGAAGGTTGGGTCGGTGACCGTTGGGTTAATGGTGGAGAAATCCGAATAGGAATTTGAAAAACCATACATTCCTCCTTTAAATTCTCCGCCTACCTGAGTAAAATAATAGGGTCTTCTGGGATCGTTCAGTTCATTCATCGCATCGACTAAAGTATTGGCTACAATATAATCCTGCCTGGAAGTAAATAATGGGTTGATCTCTTCAGAAACAGGGTTATTATTGGGAGGGGCATTCAGGTAGGGAAATGCGCCATTATCCATATTACCGGTGAACACATTTGGCGCAGCGGCTTCCACTAAACCTTGTGCTAGACTTGGGTTTACATCTGCAATAACCATCGCCAATTTTAATTTCAGGGAATTGCCAAATTTTACCCAATTATCCATTTGACCTTCATACATAATATCCGCTCCCTCAAACCCATTAAAACCGATGTCTATCCTGTTCAAGGCCGCATCAAGTCGTGTAAGAATTGCATTGTAAACTGTTTCTGCGTCGTCATAGGAGGGAAGGGAATTTTCTGGATCCAAAGCCTCCGTATAAGGAACATCACCGAAAGTATTCACCAGTACCGACCAGGAATACACTTCCATAATTTCTATCTGTGCCAATTGGTTGCTTCTGACCTCTTCTGTGACCGAAATATCTAATTCCACCAATCTTTTGGACTCTTTTAAATCCGCCAAAACATCCCGGTATAGGGTTTGCCATACGTTCTGTGGAATAAGACGGGTGGTCATATTGTACCTTGGCTCATCCAAATATTGAGTAGTGGTCCAGTGCTGTACATAAAACCTATAATTATTGATGTTAACATCTGGAGTGGTAATCACATCCGTGAGTTCTTTAACTGCCCCTGTAAATAAGGTCGCAGGCGGAACCTCCGTTGCACGCTTCTGATCTACATTGTAATCGTCCAAACTATCTACGCAAGATGCCATCAGCACCATGGAGATTATACTTATAAAAATCTTTTTCATTTTCTCTGGTTTAGAAATTTAACCGAACATTAAAACCATAATTTTTCAAAGCAGGATAGGCACCTCCCTGATAACCTCTCCCGGCATTTCCGGAACTCAAACCTTCCTCTGGATCGGAAAATTCCATGTTCTTATGGATTATCCATAAGTTACGGCCTATCAGTTGCAGGTCGACGCTCTGAAAAACCCCTATTTTTTGGATCAATGAAGGAGGCAGGGAGTAAGTCAATGCCACCTCTCTTAATTTCACAAAACTCCCATCAAAAGTATATAGGGAACGTGGGGTCTCACCATAGTTGTTGGCCGCATAGCCAAAGGGGGTTATCCCATCACCATTTAGGTTTTCGGCATATATATCATTGAGACTACCGTCTTCTTTTACTCCTGGCAGCAATACCCCACCACCATCTTCAACAGGAAGGCGTGAAGGATTTCCCTTCTGATTCAAAGCTGCGGTTACAGGATATAGTCCTGTTCCTTCGCCATAATATTGATCTAGAGAGAAAATGTCACCTCCGCTACGGATATCAATTAGAAAACCTAAGGAAATACCTTTATAAGTTAGGGTGTTGTTGATTCCACCAATCCAATCTGGATTGGGATCACCAATGATTTCATCTGAATTGTCTGAAACCAAATAATAACCATCTTCATTGACGGTCCTTTGCCCATTGGTATAAACAAAGTCTCTGCCCCTGATAACACCATAAGGCTGACCTACGGCTGCATTGACCGATACTCCACCTGGGAAAGAAGCTATGGGAACATTTAAAACTTTATTTTCTCCTTCTCCAAATAGACTAATTACTTCATTTCTGTTGCGCGCAAAATTAATGTTCATTGTCCAAGTAAAATCCTGCGTCTGGATGGGTGTTACAAAAGCCGAAACCTCTATTCCCTGGTTTTGAACCTCTCCAGCATTGACAAACCTCTTGGTATAACCACTTGCCGCAGACGTATTCACAGGCAAAATCTGATTGATGGTGTTTGATTTGTAATAGGTCACGTCAAATCCAAAGAGTCTGTCAAAAAAGTCAGCTTCCACACCCGCCTCAAAACTTTTTTGTCTTTCAGGCAATAGGGAGTTATTGTTCCTGGTATGGGGAAGGGAAAATATGGGTATGGATCCATAACCTGTCTGTGAATCATATACATCGTACAAACTCAAGGCTGGGGCATCATTCCCTACTTCTGCATAATTGGCCCTGATTTTCCCATGCGACAACCAAGAAATATCCAACAACTTGGAAAAAACCAAATTGGCTGCTGCGGCAGGATAAAAATAAGAATTATTATCCTCCGGCAAAGTGGTGGATTTATCCTGGCGGGCAGATACTTCAACAAACAACGTTTCTTTATACCCGAAGTTGGCATTGGCAAATATTCCATCAACTCCAATCTGCTCAACTTCTTCATAGGGGGGTTGGATAGGATTCCGTGAATTTGAAAGGCCATACAATCCCGGAACTACCAGACCACCATTGGTACTCGCCCTTATGGAGCTCATTCTGCTTCTACGTAAATTAGATCCTGCCAAGCCTGTAAAGCTGATGTCTTCAGATATATCCTTATTGAAGTTTAACAGCAGATCAAAGTTGGACTCATTAAAATCCCTGTTGAATCTGGTGTATTGGCTTACATCCGCACTACCGATTGCTACACGTTCTTCCTGAATATCAGTGGTACTGTTGAACGATGCTCGCCCCATAACACTGAACCAATCAGCAATCTTATAGTTGACTGCTGCATATCCATAATAGTTGTCCCTACTGTCATTGGAATAATTCTGGTACCTGGTCCAGTAGAGGTTATCTGAATAAATGGGGCCTGTATTAGCACTATTCCAGTTCCAGGTCACATTTTGTTCATTTCTCCAATAGGCTTCTTCCTGATCCCTGATATCTACGTTGGTTTGCCACCATTGCCTAAATTGTTGATTGGGGTTCCGGCCGTTATATCCCGTTCCGTACCTTCCCATACCCACAGTACGGGAATAGTTTCCGGAGGCAGTGACAGTCAAACGATCCGTTGCATCATAGGAAGCGGTAAAGTTAAACTGATCTTTATCTATAGTACTGTTAGGTAAATTGCCCTTAGTATCATTTCGAGTATATCCTAGACTAAAAGTGGCTTCATCTCCACCTCCACTTATCATGATGCTCTGATTGGAATTCAAGCCTGTTTCATAATAAGTACTGGGATCGTTTTCTGCAGCAACCCAAGGAGTCATTTTTCCATAGTTTGGTGAAAAAGGGTCAATGGCATCCCACTGATAGACCATAAGGGTAGGATCAAATGCAGGCCCATAAGAAGCATCATCCTGGAACCTTACCACAGGTCCCACTCCACTTCCCAGATCTTTGGGAGTTCGGAAAGCAGCTGTATATCCCCCTCCGTACTCTTTCTGGTACCTTACAAAGGTGCTTTTATCAATCTGGCTCCATACCACACCAGTATTTATAGTGATATCCATACTGTTTTCCTTTCCTTTTTTGGTGGTAATCATGATCACCCCATTTGCAGCACGTGATCCATATAAAGCCGTGGCCGCTGCACCTTTCAGGACATTGACCGATTCTATATTGTCTGGATTTAAATCTGCCGCAGCATTTCCAAAGTCAGTACCAACCCGACCTTCCTGCTGATTTCCAAAACTTGAATTCGCCTGAGACGATCTGCTACTTGTGTTGTTGTTGGCATTACTTATCGGTACACCGTCTATTACAAATAGGGCCTGATTATTCCCTGTAATAGAGGAATACCCCCTTATGATGACATTGGTAGACCCACCCATGGTGTTGTTGCTCCTAATGTCTAGACCAGCGACTTTTCCCGAAAGAGAGTTCACAAAATCTGGGCTCCTGGTACGGGTGATTAAATCCCCATCTACTTCCTGTGCAGAATAGGCCAATTCATTTCTGTTCCTCTCCACCCCCAAAGCAGTAACCACCACTTCAGAGAGTTCCCTCACGTCCTGCCGTAAAACCACATCGATTATATTGCGGTTCCCAATATTCACTTCTTGTGCTTCAAATCCCACAAAACTAAAAACCAGGAGACTGGATCCTTGTGGAACGCCCAAAGAGTAGGTACCGTCAATATCCGTTACTGATCCCACCATCGTTCCTTTAACTTGAACATTCACGCCCGGTATCCCTGCCGGTTCATCATCAGAGGTTACCCTCCCTGTTATGGTCCTACTTTGAGCAACCGCAGAAAATACTGTGCCTATTACCAGCACAAAGCAGAGTAAAATATTCTTCATAATTTAATTATTTAAGTTAAAAATATAAACTAAATACCAACTTGAATGTTTATTTAAAATCAAACAGGGTTCACCAAAGTAATACACACAAAAACAGTTCCTAAAACCATTAATTATAGAATTAATTATAATATTATTATAAAAGACTGTTGATTTAAGTTTCAATTTGTTATTAAACCCCTAATAGGACATTTCAGTAGGGTTTTGATTTTTTCGATACAGCATTTGGTTCACCGCCTATTAGGGCTAGGGGAATAAAGGCCAGACCAATAGTAAAAGTCTTAATGGATTGAGTTGAGTCTATCTATTGCAGCCCCTTGATTAGGCCTTGGTTAGAAATAAAAAATATTTACTTACTTCGAGAATTAGAGTTGAATCAAAATTCTACAGCTTTTCTCTTTTCCTGCCGCTCTAGTTTTTTGAAGTACCTGTGGAAAAGAAAGTTGTGCTTTAGGGCTTCCATATTTTCGTTCAATTTTTCTGCAGCCTCTTTTATGTTAACCATTGTAGTATCAATATTATTAACCAAAGTTTTATCCTGAGTAAAATAGTTTAAAGATCCTTCTCCAGATTTCATTTCAGTTAGGTACTCCTCAAGGTTTTTCGTAACACTGTTAATGTCTTTACTGGATTTCTCAAGATTAAAGAATACCATTTTTATTTGGTTGGCTGAAATCGTGTCACTTAACAAAACAGCAGCTGTACTTTCATCATAATTCACTTTCTCAATAATAGCGTTTACTCGTGTGACCAATGCCGAAGTGCCCTGGGTAGCTTTTTTGAGCGCTACCAAAGAATGCCGAATGTCTCGTGCCAATAGGGTATCGCTTAACAGTGTACCTAAGGTGCCTTTACCTTCCAAAATTTTATTGGTTATTTGTAATAAATCTGAGGTTAGCAATGCCGCATTTTCATTGGTTGTACTTAGCGTAGAAAGCATATCATCGGTCCCAATTTTGCTATAAGATTGGATGGTGTCGCCAGAGATGACAGTGATTGCGTTTTGATCCTTGCTAGGTACAATGTTGACGACCATACTTCCTACCAAACCATCGGAGCCAATAAAGGCAATGGCATCTTTTTTGATAAATCTAGAAATTTCATCTTCCACCATCATTTGAATAGTAATGCTACCACTGTCGGGTTGTATTAAGCCTTCCAAACATTGTAGTAGCCATAATTCGCGTAACAACCAGGTATTTAAAGGGGTTGTTTCCAGAAACCTCCATCGCGTCTATTTGTTCGGTTACGCGCATAGAACCGAGTTCTGCACCAATCCCCGAACCTATTCGTCCGGCACAGATAAGAGCAATTATCACGGGACCGATTTCGCGTACTATAGAAATGCCTACCATAGAAGGCATCCATGACTCAGCCCCAAACTCCATTAAGGTGGGTCGAGACTGTAGTGTGAAAACAAGTCCAAGAATAAAACCGGTAACCCCTACTAAAAGCAAAGAACGGTTCCCTATGTTATAGCATTGGCGAAGAAGTTCTTTAAACTCAAAAGGCAGGCTGAAAACTTCCTTGAAAAAGTGTCCTGCAAATAGGGTCATGTCTCCGATTTCGACAAAAAATGATTGCGAGCGTGACAATATGGTAGTAGGTTTAGCCATTTAAGAAAGTAGGAAAATCAAATTTAGGGATGAATCCGACGAATAGTAATGATATAGGTCATTCCTTAAGATGATCCGGTTACCGATATTTTTTCGATAGTCGAAACATTGATGGGTTAAAAGAGAAAAATGCAAACTTAAATAATGAGCATAGCCGTTGCTATTTAAGCCTAAATAAGCAATAGACAATCTATTACATTATCAGGGTTAAAGATTTTTGCCTGAATAACAGCTTAAATGGACAAGTTTCATTTCAATTATTTGAGCAAAGAGTTAACCATCTTGACTTTAAATCATTAAGAAAGTTTTAGAGAATATTGTATTATTACGCATCAGGAGAATGGAAATATGGTACAACCCTAAAATACCTAATTTTGGGCTAAAAATTGTTTCTTTTTCTCCTCGATATTGAACACTTGTAATAATCCATTCCTGAAAATTTGTAATCCCATGCAACGAATTCTATTTTATTTGTCAGTTGTACTGATTTTTGTCTTCTGTAGTACCCAGCAAGAAACGAAAACTTTCAAAGCTATGGCCTGGAATATTTTGCATGGTGGCAATGACATCGAAAATGGGGCACAGAATGTCATTCAAATCATTAAGGGAATACACAATGGGTTGATAGTCCCCTGGTACAGTACCAAAGTTTTGGAAGACCTTGGGTTGATAGATACTGATAGAACATTGCACCCAGAACCTATAGCACATCCCGGAATCACATGGGATACGAAAGGGGAAAAAGATGAGCACAGGTTAGACTATATCTATTATAAAGGTGCCAGGTTAAAAGCGGTAGCATCAAAATCGTACAAGGCGTTTTTAAACGAGCCCTTTTCCATCAATGGCAAGACCTTTAACTATCCTTCAGATCATGGCTTTGTGGTGACTACTTTTTCGTTTTAAATGAATTTCTGGACTGCTATCAAAGGAGGTAAGAAATTTGGACTGACACCTTGAATTAACCATGGTTTATCACTTATTTTTAGAAGCATAATGTGATTCGAAAATCCGGTATTTAAATAGTGCTACTACGATGGCTCCACCAATTCCATTCCCGAATAACGTAAGGATAAGAAACATTAAGTAGTCCCCTAGGGAAATTGTTTCCGTATACAAAAATGCGCCGAAAACCTCTATATTTCCAACGATACTATGGTGAAATCCAATAAAGCCTATGGTGCCGGTTATCAGTACGATTAAAAGAATACGGGTTTGGGATTCTGTGGTGCTGTTCAATATCCAGGTTAAAAGGCCCATTAACCAACCCGCAAATACTGAACTTAACAATAAAACCCAGTAACTGTGATCCAATATATGGCTACCAATTTTAACCATTGTATCCTTTTCAAAAAGATTTAGCTGTGAAGCCAGATCTCCTACACAGAAAACGAATAAAATCCCCCCCAAGATGTTTCCAATAATAACTACTCCCCAAATACTCAATAGTTCCAGTACGGTTCTTTGTCCATTTAAAACAGGCAATGCCAGAACAGAAGTTTGTTCCGTAAACAGCACAGATTTGCCAAGGATCACCATTATAAATCCCAATGGGTAAACTAACCCAAACAATTTAAATATTATGTTTTCTTCCACCTTTCCAACTAACAAGAAATACAAGGTGCAAATCAATAGGTAGCTAAAGCCAATTTCAAGTCCGGCAATACAAGCACTTAAAAAAATGGCTCTTTTCTTAATTTTGAAAATCTCCTCTCCTTCGTGAATGACACGGCTTAGGATTTCAGTGTATTTTCCCGACTCTTCTACTTCATTGGATTTTTTCTCCAGATCCTGCTGGTGTTCTTTTTGGTCTTTTTTCTCAGCCTTCATAAATTCAGAGATGGAGTGATAAAATGGCTATACTATCCTTACAACCAACCAATGTAAGCAGATTATATTTGTATAGGAAAATTCATTAACTAATGGGCGTTAAGGGTTTAACCCGATTTATGCAATAAGATTCGTAGTAGCCTGTCCTGGCCTTTCTCAGGAAGTGGTTTCATCTCGCAAAAGAAGATCTGTTGCATATTTCGGGTTCAATTCACCAGGTTTTCCACATTTTCTTTATAAGACTTCCCAACCGAAAACTCCATCTCTCCTAAAAACAAACTGTTTTTACGAACGCAGGTAATTTCACTGATTGCCACCGCATATGATTTATGAATTCTGATAAATCGATCCAGAGGCAAAATTGATTCCACCTCTTTAAAACTCATGCGGACTACCAATGGCTGAGGGCTGCTTTTTAAATAAAACTTGATATAATCGCCATAACCCTTGAGCCATAGAATATCCTCATATTTTAATTTTACCTGACTGTAATCTACGTTTACAAAAATATGATCCATCACTTTTATTGAAGGAGAAGATGTTTTTCTAGCTTGTAATTCATACCGATCCTTTGCCCTGTTGCAAGCTTTAATAAAACGATCCAAGGGTACTGGCTTTACCAGGTAGTCGACAACATCAAGGTCAAAGCTTTCTAAGGCAAACTCCTTATAGGCACTGATAATTATTGCCAAAGGTTTTTTTTCAAGACTTGAGATAAATTGAAGTCCTGTTAGTTCAGGCATCTGGATGTCTATAAATAGGAGGTCTATTGCTTGTTTTTGCATTTCCTCCATGGCATCAAAAGCATTGTCACAGGGGGCTACCAAATTTAGATATGATATCTTACTTATATAGTTTTTAAGCAACTCAAGGGGAAGTGGCTCATCATCTATGGCAATGCAGTTTATCATAAATTGATGTTTTACGTTGGTACTTTGTCTCTGCTTTATAGCTTACTAGTGGCGGGTTTTCGTTCCAGGGTTTCCATTTTCACCATTTAGCTTTTGTCATGCTGGCTATTCCTTACCGTGGGACTTGGCGCTTCAATATATTCGTTTTTGCTTTAAAAAGAAACTTTTGTCCTGTTGGTTTTGACGGATTGCCTACTCCATATGGACTGAGATCTTCAAATAGAAATAAACCCAGCCCCTTTTATTTGGGCTGGGTTCTGCAGGCTTTGTTTAGTAAGGAGTAAATAAAGAAGAAACCCCTGCACAGTACTAAATTGTAAAGACAGGGGCGTCTCCATTATGAAAATTCTTAATCCACGCTCACATTTTGGTAATAAACTTTCTTACCATCTTTTACGCTAATGATATAGTTTCCTTTGATGGCCTTTTCAAAATTAAATGTTTTAGCAATGCTTGCTTGGCTAAATATGGTTTCTCCAAAGACTTTGGCATCGTCCTCATTTAAGATTTTAATGTCTACCTTGTTCAGATCGCTGTTTTCCAGGTTTAAACGAACTTTATTACCTTCTTTTCCGAATACAGATGGAGTAAATTTCTCTTCTTTATCGATAATAGTAACTTTATTTTTCTCAATCTCTACGGTATAGACAACAGATTTGGCAGCGTCGTTTACTTTTAGATAAAAGGTACCAGGATATAGGTTTTTAAGGTTAAACAATTTTGAATAATCTGTACTCATCACATCATCATAAAATAGGGTGTTACCTTCTTTATCGCTCATAGAGACGGTAGATGCTTTGTTAATAACTGATTGTTTGTTATTGAATTACATGTCAAACATACGCAGGTTACCCGTGCCTTTTTTTAAATTACGATGAAACCAGAAAAGACTGCGATGAAGCTAGAAAGTATTGCGATGAAATATTTTACGTGTTAAGAATAGAGGGTATAAATGATCTTGATAAAAAATATTTCGACCCTATTTTGTATTAAAAAAACTGTTGGAAGCAAAAAAGTCTCTGCAATAATTGCAGAGACTTTTATACTATTTCGAATTATTGGTTATCTGCGCAGATAGTAGAAATGTCCATCTTCGGCTCCTGCCAAAACATCCAGGGTTCCATTTTTATCCCAATCAACAAAAGTAGGACTTGTGGTATGCCCTGCTAGTATTATTTCTGAAATTGGGCCTTTATGATTAAAGACTACTTTTTCAGGGCTTTCGCTAATGTTCTCAAATAAAGAAACATTCACACTGTTGATCAATAGGTCCAAGTCTCCATCATTGTCCCAATCCATAAAACTGATTTTCCGGCGTCCACTACTGCCGGCTTCTCCAGTGTTCAACCTCAATACTCCAGGAGTTGTGTCTTCTACTATATCCTTATTGGTAAAAGTGGATCCATTGTCTCCGTAAAAGATTCGTTTTCCAGGCTGAAGAATCGGTTCACCATTATTTTTCTTTCCTTCAAAGAATGCGAGGTACCCTTCATGATCCAGCATCACCAAATCCATAACCCCGTCTTTGTTCCAGTCTATGGCATAAGGAGTAGTTCTCCATTGTGTGGCCAATTCATTTTTAGAAGGTTTCCACCAATTCCACTGCGGATAGGGAGGTGTTTCTTTCCCCCAATCTATTTTTACTGGCTGGGGAGCCATTAGCCCATCACCTGTGTTTTTAATCCATTCCACTCTTCCCCATATGGAGTTAAAAATAATGTCTTTATTGTCGTCTCCATCCCAGTCAGCAACAGTCAATGTGGTGTAACCCCATTTTGCTTCTGCAGGTCCTTGGATTGATCCGCTGTTACCAGCCTGAACTCTTATCGGTTCTCCATCGATTTCCAAAAGTTTTGGCTCAGCCCATTTTGGTTTTGCAGCACCGTCCAAATTTTCTATAAATGCAAAGTGACCTGCAGAATTACCCGCAATGATGTCTTCATCTCCATCATCGTCCCAGTCAACACTTACAGGTGTTACCAGTGCGCCAAATTTAAGGTTGTCTGCTTGTTGTCTGAAGTACTTTGGGGAATCAAAAAGTGGAAGTCCGTTTTTGGTATCTCCAGTGTTTTTTATCAACGCTACGCGGCCATCTTCATCACCTACTACCAGATCCACATGTCCGTCCTTGTCCCAATCCAGTGCTACTGGAATGATCATTTCAAGATTCATGGTGATTACTCCCTCATTGTTTTCTAAAAATTGGCCTTCTTTATATACTGGTTTTTCTCTGGTACCTGTATTCTCAAAATAGGTCATCTTATCCAAAAATTCCCCACAAACAAGGTCAAGGTCCCCATCTCCATCAAAGTCAGCAAAATTGGGTGAAGGAGCTCCATATACATTTATTTCTTCCCCCCCAGCTTTGATTCTGCCACGGTTTTCGTAGGTGCCGCCTTTGTTCTCTAATAAGTATACATAGCCATAAAGCGGCCCATTGGTCCAGACACCTTCATCATTGAATGCATCGTCCCAGCCGTATGCTGACCAATCATCCATTCCGACAATAATGTCGAGGTCTCCGTCTCCTTCATAATCAATCATTTTCCATTGATTAAATCTTGGCTTTTTGCCTAACTCTTTGGTAAGTTCTTCAGGCGGGAAAAGGTCTTGCGGTGTAGCATTTAGATCTGTGGTGAAGTTCATTAATTCTGCACCAGGAATTAAAATCCGTACCCCCTGATCTGTATGAGAAATCTGCACCTTGGATATGGCATCTCCTAATCTGACAGGAGGAGCAAAATCCGGAAAATCTTCACCACTCGTATTTTCAAAAAAGTACAGCCCATTAAATGGTTTATCAGGACAAGAAACAAGCATGTCCATGTCCCCGTCACCATCATAATCCATAGGTAGGGGCCAGGCCCACAATCCTACACCTAAGAAAGAACTGGCTCCGGGGTTGTTGTATTTTACGATTTCGAAGTCACTAGGTGTTTCATCTACCTCCGTAGCTTTGGGGCTTGAGCAAGCTACTGCAAAAGCCACCAAGCCCAGAATTAAAAAGTGTTTACAAAAGGACTTCTTTAATGGCTTCATTTTAATAATTTGGGGTTCTTGTTTCATAATTAATTCTTTCCGGTCCTACTTTTCCTTTGTCTTTAATAAATATCTGAAATATAATTTTATTCACATAATCATATATTGTTTTTGGTAGGTTCAAAGTGATAAGACCTCTAAATAAATCATTTACGTAAAAGGTAGTCGTGTTCATCGAGCTTTTTAGGATGCATAATTTAAAATCCTTGCATGTGCATTCTATAAAGATAAATAATTTTTAGGTTCTTGTTATTTTTATTTGGAATTAATCCAAATAGAAGTATATTTGTTTTTCAATATTTTATTAATAATTAATCTAAATAAATGATAAGATTATTGCTTGGATGCTTTTTAACAGTCATCACGTTAGCCTGCTCCTCTGGTGAAAAGAAAACTATCGATACAAAGGAAGTAGCCAGTTCGAATATTATTACAGCAGGAGGGACCATTACTGAAATAGTCTATACCCTTGGATTTGGAGACCGGATCATTGCAACGGACCGTACTTCTACTTATCCAGTAGAAATGCAGTCTCTACCTAGTGTAGGATATAGAAATCAAATTAAGGCCGAAGGAATCTTGTCTCTTGTTCCTAATATGATTCTGGCTGAAGAAGACTATTTATCGGAAGATGTAGTAAATCAGCTGAAATTGATGGACTTGGAGGTTCATTTTTTCAAAAAGCCGGAAAATCCCGAAGAAACCAAAGCGCTTGTTACTGAATTGGCAACTTTATTTGAGGTACCAGAGATTGGAAAAGAGATAAATGATGGAATAGCCAATGATTTAAAAGTATTGGATGATTACTTGAGTCAGCATGCTAAAAGGCCCAGTGCTGCCTTTGTCATGGCACGAGGACCAGAAACGCTGTTTGTAGCAGGCGAGAAGACTTTTGCCGAAACCATTTTCAATTTGGCCGGCATCAGTATGGCCGCTCAAGGTTTCAAAGACTTTGTACCCTTGACTCCTGAGTCCTTGGTAACAATGTCACCGGAATACCTTGTATTGTTTGACTCGGGTCTTGAAAGTTTAGGGGGATTAGTGGGCTTGGCTAATATTCAAGGAATAAAAGAAAGCAAAGCCTTTCAAGAAGACCAAGTACTTGGTTTTGACGGACATTATTTGTCAGGAATGGGGCCAAGGGTGGGGCAAGTAGCATTGGAGTTAGCTAAAGCAGTAAGAAACAAATGATAGCTCCTACTTTGACTTTCTCAAAGCAACGATTAAGTCAATGGGTACTTGTATCATTGGGGGCGATACTTGTTGGTGTGTTATTGTTATCCCTCACTAAAGGGGCTTATCCAATAAGCCTATCACAAGTGATTGCGGCTTTAGTTGAACCCTTGGGCTATCATTTAGAGGCTTTTGAAGTCATGTCTGCCAATGTATTGTTGCAGATCAGGCTTCCCAGAATATTGCTTGCGGTATTGGTTGGTGGAGGCTTAGGAATTGCCGGAGCAGCAATGCAGGGTTTGTTCAGAAATCCTCTTGTAGAACCAGGTTTAATAGGGGTGAGTAGCGGTAGTGCATTGTTCGCCGTTGTCTTTCTGGTCGTATTTCCAGGAATAGCAAGCTCTTTCCCAATATTGGAGCGTGTAAGCTTGCCATTGTTTTCTTTTTTGGGAGGCTTGATAAGCGTATTTGCGGTGTATCATCTCGGAGCAAATAAGGAAAGCGAAAATACAGCCACTATTATTCTGGCGGGAGTGGCTATTAATGCCCTGGCAGGTGCATTGATCGGACTCACTTTGTTTTATGCTGATGATACCGCATTGCGGAGCTTCACTTTCTGGAGTTTGGGTGATTTGAGTGGGGCTTCCTGGAATAAGCTTCCGATTGCAGCCGGACTAATTTGTATTCCTTCTATTGTCTTATTGCGAGGATCAAAGAATTTGAACGCCTTGGCCTTGGGAGAGAAAGAGGCATTTTATATGGGAGTAAATGTAAACCGTACTAAGGTGATTTTACTTGTTTCCACTGCCCTGATTGTTGGAGTAGCTGTTTCCTTGACTGGAATGATAGGTTTTGTGGGTTTGATTGTACCTCATTTGATGAGAATAAGTTTTGGTGCTGACCACAGGTTGGTTCTACCAGGCTCTTTTTTACTAGGAGCAATCTTATTGAATTTCTCTGACCTTCTGGCTAGAACCATTGCCATACCAGCAGAGATGCCAATAGGTGTAATAACATCCTTATTGGGAGCACCTTTCTTTATGGGATTGATTTATAATTTGAAAAAATAAAATACCAATGCTAACTGCTTCAAACATTCAATTTCGAACGAGAAACCGGACCATTCTGGATTCCACCAATTTAGAAGTTGCTTCTGGGCAGATTATTGCCATTTTAGGTCCAAATGGTGCTGGAAAAACAACCCTATTTAAATTGCTTTCAGGTGAGTCTGCCTGTTCATGTGGAGTAGTGAGCTATAATGGTATGAATATTTCCAAATTAAAGGCCAAGGAATTGGCAGAAGTGCGTGCAGTAATGTCTCAGCATTCTTCCGTTAACTTTCCATTTACTGTCCGTGAAGTTGTTGAATTGGGTCTTATTTCAATTCAACCTGCAAATTCAAAAAAGATAATCGACGAAGTCATGGCTTTGGCTCAAATCGAACACTTACAGGGCCAGGAATATTACCAATTGTCAGGAGGAGAAAAACAACGTGTTCAACTTTCAAGGGTTTTGGCTCAGGTTTGGGAAAGAAAGCCTTATTCCCGATATGTATTGCTGGATGAGCCCACTTCTAGTCTGGACATAGCCCAGCAACATGCGGTTTTGGAGATCTTACTCCAACTAAAAAGTAGAAATATAGGTGTGCTGGTAATTCTGCATGATCTAAATCTTGCCGCACAATATGCAGACAATATCCTACTCTTAAAATCCGGTAAGATTTGCTATTGCGGCCCCATGAAAGGAGGAATGGATGAATGTCTGCTAGAGACAGTATTTGACCATCCTATACGACTCATTCATTGTGCAATTACCAATCAACTGATTGTGCACAGTTCCAATAAATCAAAAATGTATTTTTCAACTCGGATGATGCAATAAAATTGGTTTTGCAGATTTCGGGTTCAATTCAAACTTTATAATTTAAAAATAAAATGGAAGCAATACCTACTTCATTGATTACTTTAAAAGCTTCTTGGGAAGCGCTAAAAAAGCAAAACCCTAAACTTAGAATTAGGGATGCTGCAAAGCATTTGAATGTTTCAGAAGCCGAATTAATTGCCACAGGACTAGGGCAAAACGTAGTCCTATTGTCTACAGATTTCATAGATCAGATCAAGAAATTCCCTGAATTGGGCAAGGTCATGGCCCTGACCAGGAGTGAAGGTTGTGTATTGGAACATAAAGGTAGGTTTCAGAAAATAGAAATTCATGGAGCAGCTCCTCACCAAGTAGCAACAGTGATAGGCCCCATAGAGCAGCGTATATTTTTTAGTGCATGGAAGTATGGCTTTGCAGTAAATAGCGATACTCCACGCGGGCCGATGTTTAGCTTTCAGTACTTTGATGGGCAGGGGGATGCCGTGATGAAAGTTTACCTACAGGAAGAATCGGATAAAGACTTTGCCAAGGGCTTGGTTGCAGACCATACCAATAAGGATCAGGTTTCGGCTTTGGGCCCTGTAGCCTATGCGCTTCCAGAATATATCCGCCAAGATGAGTTGGATGTAGCGAGCTTTTCTTCCGACTGGGAAAATATGAAAGACACCCATGATTTCTTTGGGATGTTGAGAAAGTACAAATTGAATCGGTTAAATGCTGTGGAATGGATAGGTGACAAATGGGCTCATCAGGTAGATAGATTGTCTGCAAGACAAGTGGTGAATATTGCTTCTGAGACAGGACTTCCCATCATGATTTTCGCTGGAAATAAAGGGAACATTCAAATTCACCAAGGTAAAGTCAAAAACATCAAACAGCTTGGCGATTGGCTTAATGTAATGGATCCAGATTTCAATATGCACCTCAATGAGGAGGTTATCGACAAGGCTTTTGTCGTTCATAAAAATACAGTAGATGGCTTAGTCACAGCGCTGGAATTATTCGATATGAAAGGTGAAATGGTTTGCCAGATTTTTGGATTGAGAAAACCTGGAATCCCACAAAAAGAAGCATGGAAAAACTTGCTGGATAACCTAAAATAAAAATAGTGCGGGGGTTTCAATCTCCTGTGCTAAAAAATTTTAACTAATGTTTAGAATTAATCTTATTAAACTTAATTTAGGGATCTTTTTCTTTCTCTTTACTATGGTAGCACATGGCAAAGAGGGGGGCAAAGTCATTGTGGACAATCATGGAAACCCCTTACCACAGGCGGTGGTTCAAGTTGACCGACTTCCCCCAATCGTTGCGGGACCTTCGGGCGAGGTAAGCATGGATCGGATGGTTTCCGGTGATTCGGTTTTAGTTTTTGCATTGGGGCATGAAAGCAAGCGTTTTGGCTGGGCTGATTGGGTAATGTCGGATGTAATCGTATTGAAAGAAAAAGTAGGGGAGCTAAACGAAGTCGTGGTTTCGGCTACGCGAACTGATCGAACAGTGGAGGATTTGCCCATGCCGGTGAGTGTTATTGGTAAGAAAGCGATTCAAGAGACCGGTGGTATTAGGCTTTCAGAAGTGCTAAGCGAGCAGACTGGTCTGCAGATTGTGTCCAATCATGGTACAGGTTTGCAAATGCAGGGATTGGATACGGATTATATCCTCATCTTATTGGACGGCGAACCCTTGATTGGCAGGACTGCCGGAACATTTGATTTAAACCGTATCTCTGTTTCCAATATTGAACGAATAGAGATACTCAAAGGGCCCGCAAGTGCCATTTATGGGAGTGAAGCCATGGCCGGAGTTGTGAATATCATCACAAAATCCGGAGGCCAGGGTAAAAAAGTGGACATAGGGCTGAGACAGCGATCATTTAATACTTGGAACCCTTACCTGGATTTTGGAATTAGAAAGAAAAAGTGGAATGTAGATGTCCTCTATGATTACTATGGGACAGATGGCTATGACCTGACACCAGAAGTGGTCGGTAACACGCAAAACCCTTACCAGTCACATAGTGCACAGGTGAAATTTGGTGCTAACCTGGGCTCTGGCTGGAATTTTAATGTTTTCATGCGGGGATATACTGACCGTGCCACTGGAGTATTGGAAGTGGAAGAAAGTTCAGGGCAAGAGTTACTGGACGTGGAGAATAAGCGGAATGAGATCAATATCAACCCTACCTTAAGGTACAAGCCAAACAATGACTGGTTGATTACCCTCAGAAATATGAGCACTGTATTTAGTACAGCCTCAGACAGCAGGTATCGGAAGGAGGGGAATCTTTTTGATAGCCAGGATTTCAAACAGTTGTTTCGGCGAACGGAGTTACAAACAGATTATCAAGTGAATCAAAAGCAGCTGATAACCTTGGGTTTGGGGTTTTCAGGAGAAACGGTGGAGGCCACACGGTATGACGATAGGAATCATTTTGATGCTACCTACTTTTACCTACAGCACCAATGGGATGCTTCTGATAAAATTAATATTGTCAGCGGTGTCCGCGGTGATTTTCACAGTGTATATGGAAGTAGGTTGAGTCCAAAACTTTCCGGACAATACAAGTTTTCAGATACTTTTAGTTGGCAGTTATCGATTGGTTCTGGATTTAAAGCCCCAGATTTCAGACAGCTACTCCTTAACTTCAATAATGCTTCTGCTGGATATCATGTGTTTGGTTCCAGGTTGGCAAATGAAGCGTTAGAAAGACTGGAAGACAAAGGTCTGGTTGCAAAACGGCTCATTCAGCCAGAAAATCTTGGAGCGCTTAAAGCGGAACATTCCTGGGCCATTAATACAGGTTTCCGATGGAAACCCACGGATCTTGTATTGGTACAAGTGAATGCCTTTAGAAATGCCTTGCAAAACATGATCGAAACGGCTCCTATTGCACAGCTGGTTTCCGGCCAAAATGCTTTTTCCTATTTCAACATTAGTCGGGTAATCACCCAGGGTTTGGATATTGATTTGCATTACAAGTACAATGAAAACCTAAGTTTTAGTGCTGGCTATGCCTTTCTGGACACCCGTGATCTGGATGTAGTGGCGCAAATAGAGAATGGCGAGATTTTTAAGAGAAATGCCAGTAATCAGACTGTTCGTGTGACTAGTGCCGATTACGGTGGGCTATTTAACAGAAGTGCACACAGCGGCAATTTTAAGGTGAATTATTTAGAAAAGCATACTGGCATTAACTGGGCACTAAGGGTCCTTTATCGAGGTGAGTTTGGATTTTCTGACTTGAATGGAAATCTGATATTAGACGATAAGACAGAATTTGCCCCAGCCTGGTTTAATGTCAATTTGACCACAACTAAAAGCTTTACCAATGGGATCCTTCTGGAAGCTGGAATTAATAATTTACTTAATACTACCAATTTATACCAGCCAAATATGCCGGGAAGATTACTGTTTGTCGGCGTAAAAATACCACTATTAAATTTATAACTATAACATAACACTTCAAATGAAAAATTTATCAATGCTTCTGTCTCTTTTCCTAAGTCTCTTCGTTTGTGTTTCTTGTGATTCTAAGGAAGATGAAGAACCTCAATTGCCTTTAGAGGCAGAAATGGTCGTAGACCTTGCTGCTCCAAATGATATTATTGATCGCACCTCAGGACAGGTAGTGGAAGAGAAGCCATTCCAATTCTACAGCTTTTCTGAAAACAAGCTAATGACGGAAGGGGAAGACTGGGATGTAGCCTTCAAAGGCACTACTATCCGTACGAATAGGGATAAAAATGTCCGGGCAGCCCTTGTCAATGGTATTTTCCAAGAGATTAAGGAGGTACCTGAAACAGCAACTTTCACTATGGATACGGATGAAGATCTAGCGATCCCTACTGGTAGTGGAAACGGCTGGTACAGTTATAATTCCAGCACACACGCCATTAAACCTATTCCTGGTAAAGTGATTTTGCTCCAAACTTCATCTGGAAATTATGCCAAGGTAGAAATCCTAAGTTACTACAAAGGAAGTCCTTCTGACGAAGAATTGGACCCTTTCACTGATGTAGGGGCTACCTATACCTTCCAGTTTGTATTACAGCCAAACGGTACTACCACCTTCGAATAATTTTTAATTTATTTACGAGTATTAGTATTCTGGGTCTTGTCGAAAAATCTATTTTTTTTCGGCAGGGTCTCATTTACTTCATCCAAGTTGTCTGGATAAGTACCATCTATGTCCTTAAAACACGTCCTTTACGATTATTCCTATGAGGAAGCTTCTAAAGCAGGAGCAATTAATCTGCAGCAGGATACCAGGCTTCTAGATAAGGTGATCAAAACAGGTGTTGGGCATTACTTTGAGCTAATATATTAGGGGAAAGTTAATGCTTCTCAAATAGATTGGTTGTGTTGTCATTATTCATCAGAGGTTTTCAAAGACACGATCAAAGAGCTGATGGAAAAAGGAGGAGGAGCCATAGCCGAAGAGAAGTGGTTTAGCAATCTCACTTCCAAAGGAAATACCTGGGCAGCTTCTATTTTTATAATATTTGGAAGAATTGGGGACTTAAGCGGTTTGTAAGCCCGGGTGCCAATTTGCTAATCTTTAGGTATTTCCATATTAGAACAGAGATTTTACAGCTTATCGCAGACAATATTCCCAAGGTGGTAATTGTAGGAAATCCCCTTAAACCCAAGAATTTTGAAGATGTAAAAGATGACTTATTTTTAAAGCATAACTTGAACTTGTACAATTTTGTGATTCGCTTAAACAGCCAGTTGAGGGAAAAGAACATAACGATCGGGCCACCTGATCAATTAGATCTAAGCATGATTACTGAAGATCAATTTGATCATATTGATTTCCCCGACCGATGGACTAATTTTCTGGACCTGCGATCAGCCATAGAGCTTTTTAACAGTTTTTTCTAACCTCCAATGACTTTATTCGGGTCTCTAATTCCTTGCAGCTGGATGAAACAATTGTCATTTATGCTTCTCAAATTCTAGGCACTCCGGGCCACCTTGGCTTGGTGAATAATAAACATCCCATGGTACCCGTTACTGCTTATAGTGCTGCTTATAGGCTGGTATTGCATGGGCTTGCCGCTGAAACACTACATGAAGTATTGGTCAAAATGAAATTGAATAAAAGTTCTGATGGGGTGCTGATGCTCAAGAGGTGAAAATTGCTTTCAGCTTATCATTCAACCTGGGTTTGAATACAAGGAAAAGCCACGTTTCGTAGTTACTTGGGAAGAGATTTTTAGGATGGCTTCAATATAGAAAACTTACAAATCTTTGTAAATTGAAAATCAGCCTTTAAATCAGGGTTTTTATGGATTTAGAGACTGTTTTACCTTACTCGCACTGTTCATTTTTTCCTTGATGAAAAAACGAACCAAAAAAATCAAGGCTGTCAAATCTTATTTCAAATGATGGGTAGTGTTCAGAGAATAGATCTCTTTTATATAGCCATCATTTGATTTTTGAAGCAGGATTCCAGGCTAAAAAAGAGTGGATCTCCTTGGGGAGCTAACTCTTTTTTTTAACGCCCTCCATCCTACTCCAAAAACCATAATCTTTGAAGGCCGGAAAAAGCCTAATATAAAATGCTATCCGGAATTACTCCGAATATCGATATTAGAATTTCCATTCATTAATGGGTAGTAGCCCTATCACGTTAAAGGTTTAACCATTTTAAGGATCTTAAAAAGATAAAGATGGTATCCTTTACGAATCTGTTTCATTTGTACAGTATTTAGGGTCTGCTGATAAAGCATAAAATTGCAAAAATTATGGGTATTTAGGAGATTTTTTCCGATTTTAAAGGTTTCAAGTGTAGGGGATTATGAAAAAGAACTCCAAAAGGCGTGCACCACGCAGCGAATATTTAAGCCCCACCCAGCTTTCGTTTTCCGGGTTTGAGACTCCTTTTTACAACCAGCTTAATCCGAATAACCGTTGGGTTGTGCTTAGCACGCAGATACCTTGGGATGATCTTGTAGGCATATTCAAAAAACGTAATCCCCCAAAACAGACAGGACGACCTGCTCTTAACCCACGTGTACTGATTGGTGCGGTAATCATCAAGCATATTCTCAATCTTGACGACCGTGAAACGGTATTCCAGATTACCGAAAACATGTATCTCCAGTATTTTCTTGGCTACAGTTCCTATATCAAAGAACCGCCTTTTGATCCTTCATTATTTGTGGATACCAGAAAGCGGTTAGGTCAGCAACTCCTTGGCGAGATGAATGAAAAGATCCATGAGTTTTCCATGGAAAGGTCAGCCAAAAAAGAGGAAAAGAATAACAGAAAGAATAAAAGCGGTGATGATCCTCCCGAAGGAGAACCCGAAAACAGAGGCAATGTCATCTATGATGCGACAGTCTGTCCCCAAGATATCGCTTATCCTACCGATCACCACCTTCTGAGCAAAGCCCGTGAGATCACAGAAGAGATCATAGATGTACTTCACCACAGGAAGAAGGAGGGAAAGAAACCAAGAACCTACCGGCAAAATGCCCGCAAAGCCTATCTGAAGGTAGCCCAGAATAAAAATCCATCAAACAAGACAATCAGGAAAGGGATAAAACTCGCAGCCAAACCATTGGGAAGATGCCAACTCAAGTTTGCTACTTAACGTTACTTTTTCAACGTCATGGAATTCGGGTTTAACAGAGAAAATATCCGTAGGAATTGGATGGATTAGGCTTAAAAAATTGCTTTATTGATGCTTTAACATCGCTACTGTTGCCTTCTGCCTACTTAGCCAATCCTAATGGGGCAGTAAGGGTTGGCCTATTATTGTTAATTCATACGCCACCTTTGTAGGGCCAAATTTTTCTTCCCCAGCCCTTCCAGTAGCAATAGCGCTCTAATAACTTTTTCAACCAGAATCTTGTCTGCCTTTCTATTTGCAGATGATACTTTTGTAATCCAGTCTAAATGAAGCGAATCTTTACTTATCATTTCTTCAAATTAATGGCAGCAAATTAGATTTGCTGCCGATATATAGTAGGTATAAGATCTTTTTTCAATGGCTTGGAAAAAAAATGTATTTGAAATTATAAAATAAAGGATGATAATTGGCCATTCATCAATAATATTAATGATTTTACCCCCTCCCAATATAAGGCATCCCATTGGCCATGATGGTCATAAAGGGGATATTGGCAGTAGGAGGCAAGCTGGCCATGTAGACAATGGCTCTTCCTATTTCATTGACGTCCATGGTGGGCTCTACTTTTCGGGAGCCATCTGCTTGTAGGGTGCCTTCTTCCATTTTTTTGGTCATGTCACTTTTGGCATTGCCAATGTCTATCTGACTGCAGGTAATGTTTTGATCTCTTCCATCAAGAATAGTGGATTGGGTTAGACCGGTGACGGCATGTTTACTTGCAGTGTAGGCCACGGACAATGGCCGGGGAGCATGGGCTGAGATAGAGCCATTGTTTATGATACGGCCACCATTAGGCTCTTGGGCCTTCATTAATTTAAAGGCTTGTTGCGTACAGAGAAACGCTCCTGTAAGATTGGTGTCTATTACCCTTTTCCAATCTTCATAACTCAAGTCTTCCAATGGAACAGCAGGCGCATTAATTCCGGCATTGTTAAAAAGTAGGTCCAAGCGACCGAACTTTTCCTTGATTTTATCAAACAAAGCTTTCACACTTTTAGGGGAAGTGATGTCAGTAGGGAAAATCAAAATATCATCTTTTTCACAGATTTTGGCGGTTTCCTCCAGCGGTTTTTTCCTTCTCCCAGTCAATACCAGTGTCCAATTGTCCTTGGCCAGGGCTTGTGCCACGGCTCTTCCTATACCTGAACCTGCTCCAGTGATTAGCGCAGTTTTTACTGTAGTCGTCATAAATTGGGCTTATTTTTCGGGTACCTGTATGTGCTCTTCCTGAATATAATTGGTAATGATTTCTGTAGTGTTTTTATCGGCAGTGAAACCAAGCGCATCTGCCTTTTTGGTATCAAAATGCGGAGGCCAGGTCAGGACAATGCTTTGTAGAAAGGCATCCGGTTCGTAGGAGATAAGGTCGGTTATGCCTTTATGTGTGACGAGCTCCAGACAATCGATCATTTCCTGTACGCTTACAGTTATGCCAGGGAGATTGATCGTACGGTCATCCCCAATAGCTTTGGCTGGTAAATTGGCGGCATGAATAAAATTCTTCACCACTTGTTTGGGCGACAAGATCCAGAAAGGTGAAGCCGGAGCTACGGGGTAACTCGTTGCTTTCCCATTCAAAGGTTCTCGAATAATGCTGCTTAAAAAGGAAGAGGTGGCCGCATTTGGTTTCCCTGGCCTAACGGTTATGGTTGGAAGTCTCAAGCACCTGGCATCAACAAATCCTCGGCGGCTGAAATCATTCATCAGTAAATCTACCATGGCTTTTTGAGTGCCATAGGAGCTTTTGGGTTTAGGCGCGGTTTCCTCAGTGAGTACTTGGTTCACATCACCACCAAAGATTCCACAGGAACTTGCAAATACTACCTTTGGGCAGTAAGCCAGTTCCCTGCATTTTTCTAGAAGGTGCAGGGAGCCATATAAGTTTACCCGCATTCCCAAGTCAAAGTTTTTTTCTGCTTCACCACTGACCACCGCTGCCAGGTGAAATATCAGTTCAGGTTTCTTCTCTAAGAGAGGATCAATTAGCGAGGGATCGCTAAAATCCCCTGCAATACATTCAAATCCCGGATTGTTTTTGATGTTGTCAGAAAACGCTTGGTCAACCAACGTTATTTTCCCTTTGGATTTGGGGTGTTGAAGGAGCCATTCCGTAGCCAGTCGGCTACCGATAAATCCTCCTCCTCCTATGATCAGTACATTCATTTATTTGAGTTTTTGGTTATACAAAAGGGAATATCCAAGACAGCAACCATACCTGCGCCATTCCTACCAGGGAAATTACAGCCAGCAGGTAGGTCCAGGTTTTTAGGGCTTCTTTTTCTGTGAGGCCACTCATTCTTGCCACTACCCAAAAAGCACTGTCATTCATCCAGGAAATGAATAGGGAGCCAAAGCCCATGGCCATTAGCAGGTATACAGGATGAAAACCCAGGGTTTGTCCGTCCCCGATAAGTGCAGACATAATTGCAACGCTGGATATCATAGCTACAGTCCCTGATCCTTGGGCGGTTTTTAATACGGCGGCTATCAGCCAGGCCAGGGGAATGTAGTGCAGGTGGAAATTTTCTGTGGCTATCTTGATGGCCTGTCCAATGCCACTATTATTGATCATGGCGCCATAAGCACCGCCAGCGCTGGTAATAAGGATAATCACACCACCTATTTCTAATGGCTTGCCTACTTTAAACCACAGTTCCTTGGACGCCAGTTTTTTAGATTTGGCCCACAAATACAAGGCTGCACCTGCTCCTGTAGCCATTGCTAAATTTTTGTTGCCGATAAAAACCAACCATTCAGGAACATGCCCGGTAATTGCTTGCACCATGGTCCCTGAGCCTATCATTACAATGGGTAAAACGATAGGAGCCAGCGCCCAGGTCAAAGATATCTCCGAGGCACCCCCAGCATTGACTGGTAAGGGTATTCTGATGGGTACCTTCATTCTTTTATTGATTCTTTTACCAACGACTAAAACCAAAATGGCGGGTACAATACCCAAAATTATCCCGGATAAAATCACTGTACCCAGCTCTATTCCCAGGCTTTCTGCCATGATTAGTGGGCCAGGAGTAGGAGGGACGATACTATGGGTGATGGCAGCACCACCGCCAATGGCCATTACATAAAGGATATAATTTTTACCTGTTTTGAGGGCCAGGCTAATACCCAAAGGTATAAGGAGGAAAAAAACGGTGTCTAAGAAAACAGGGATAGAGAGCAGAAATGCAGCAATAAGGAGAGCCAGAGCAGCCTGTTTTTCTCCCAGTTTATTAAGCAACTGGGTAACGATTTTCTCTGCTGCACCACTTTCCAGCATGGCAGTGCCTATAATGGCCGCCAAGGCAATCACCCAGGCTATTTTCCCTGCCATTACACCAAAAGCAATCATGGGTTCATCGAGAGCAGCATTGATGCCTTCGCTTTCCATTAGGTCTGGTGTCAAAAGGCCAACATAGACAGCAGCAATTACCAAGGCGATAAAAGGGTGAAACTTCAACCTGGAAATCAAAGCTACAACCAGCGCAATACTTGTCAATAGAATGGCAAATGGCCAAAAGTCAGCATGATAAATTGATTCCATGCCTTAAATAAGGGAAAATATTCCTAAATCTAATGGCGGGGCATTTTAAAATTGTTGTTTTAATGAAAAGATTTTCATTTTTTGTATAAAAGTCGTTTGTTTGCTCTATTTGGATCGTTTACATTAGGAAAAAATTATTAGTTTTATTTTAGTTGTAATGTTTTTGATAGGTTAAAAATGGACGAAGGTAAAGAGGAGGATAAAATAAGAAGGGCTTTTAAGGAAAAAGACTGGGCGGAGATTAAGAGTGCAGATTCCTGGGTAATATTTAAAGTCATTGGTGAATTTGTCGAGGGGTTTGAAAAGCTTGCTAAAATAGGGCCATGTGTCTCCATTTTCGGATCTGCCAGAACAAATTCAGATCACCATAATTATCATAAAGCTGAGGCCATTGCTGCCAAGCTTGTTAGACATGGCTATGGGGTGATTACAGGAGGTGGTCCTGGGATCATGGAAGCAGGAAATAAAGGGGCTCATTCAGAAAAAGGAAAGTCTGTAGGTTTGAATATCGTCTTGCCTTTTGAGCAATTCAATAATATTTATATAGACCCTGACAAACTGATTACCTTTGATTACTTTTTTGTCCGTAAGGTAATGTTTACCAAATATTCTCAGGGTTTTATCGTTTTGCCAGGAGGTTTTGGGACGATGGATGAATTGTTTGAAGCTTTGACCCTTATCCAAACCAAAAAGATCGGGCGTTTTCCGATTGTCCTTGTAGGAAAGGCTTACTGGGAAGGATTGATCGACTGGATCAAGACGACCATGTTGGAATCCTTTGCCAATATCAATAAAGAAGACCTCGAGCTTTTTGTCCTTGTAGACTCTGCAGATGATGCAGTAGGCGCCATAGACGATTTTTATAAAAAGTATCTTTTGTCCCCAAATTATTAAGTCATTGAAAAAAAAGCATACCTATAACCTGTATTTCCTTGTTGCGTTGCAGTTCGTAATCATCGGCTATTTGCTTTTTCAAAGCAAGGAGGAAAAGCCAGAGTTAAAAGCAAAGGAGGGAGCAGTTGCCGAATTGCGAGCAGGGAAGACGAGAACTAATCCTCGGGTACGCATTTTTGACCTTCCCGATAAGCCCGAGTTTGCAGGTGAAAAAGCACCTATTGATCAGCCTGATGTATTCGAAAGGTATGAGAGGGAAATTTATGTCAATGCCTATTGGGAGTCAAATGCCTTGCTGATGCTCAAGAGAGCAGGTAAGTATTTTCCTTTTATCGAACAGACCTTAAAAGAAAATGGTATTCCTGACGATTTTAAGTACGTGGCCGTCATTGAGTCAGGCTTATTAAATGTCACTTCTCCAGCTGGGGCAAAAGGTTTCTGGCAATTTATGAGGGGAACTGCTGGAGATTTTAGTTTGCAGGTTAATCGGGATGTGGATGAAAGATACCATTTTGAAAAATCTACGTTAGCTGCCTGTAAATATATTCGTGCTGCCTATGGTAAATTTGGAAATTGGACCAGTGTAGCTGCCAGCTATAATATGGGAATGGCAGGCATCGCAAGGAGGAAAAACCAGCAACTCAGTCCTGATTATTATAACCTATATCTTAATGAAGAAACCAGTAGGTACATTTTTAGAATCCTTGCGATGAAGGAAATATTTGAAAATCAAAGTAAATATGGTTTTGAACTTCAAAATGAAGACTTGTACTCTTTACCGCCACTTAGGGAAATAAAAGTCAGTGAAAGCATTAACAATCTTGCGAAATGGGCCATTAAACAAAAGAGCAATTATAAGGAGGTTAAAATTTATAACCCCTGGTTAATCAATACTAAACTTAATGTACGAAAAGGTAGTTCCTATATCATAAAATTGCCCTTGTAAATTTTTTTTGTTAAGGAATTGGCTTTTATGATTATCTTGATTGGTAAAAAAATCCCTTCTTATGAAAAGACCTGTCATTATTACCTTTATCATTGGGCTAGTTTTGCTTGGTTTTTTTTACTTGTTACCAGTGTTGGTTAATAACTATCTCAATAATAACGCCGAGCGTATTGTTAGTAATATGATCGTCCGTACCAGTGAATTTGCAGGGCATGAGGTCAATTTTGGTAAAATTAGACTGGATTATAATTACCAGGGTACATTTTTAAAAATGGACTCGGTAAATATTTATCCTGGCAAGGAATTGATGGAAGAGGATAAAATCAAATTTAACCTGTCTTTCAAGGAAGCCAGCCTGACAGGTTTTCGGTGGGTAGATTTTTTGTTTTACAATAGCATTCAACTAGACTCTGCCTATATCGCGGATGTGGTATTGGAGACCATAACCCCAGATCTGGAGGAAATTGCCGATAAGATGGGGCAGGACAATGGAAATCAAGGAGAAAACTACAAGATGATTGGACTCAATCATTTCCGAATCAATAAAGCTTCTTTTATAAATAGAGACAGTGAAACAGATTCCACCAGGTTATTGATAAATGACCTGTTTATTTTTGCAGATGGGTTTACCCTTAGTAATCAGGACCTTGAGAGTAAGGAGGCCCTATTTTCAGTCAATAATATTGAGGGTTATTTGGGGGAGGTTCAGCTTCATGTCAATGACTATATAAATGTAGTGGAAGCCAATGATTTATCCTTTAATACATTGGAGCAGAATTTAAGCATTGAAAAGGCAGCTTTTAAAAACAAACTGCGAAAATATTCTTACATCAATCGGTTTGAAAAGGCAACCAATTGGATGGAATTTACCAATGCAAGGCTGGAAATTTCCGGGATGGATTTTCAATCCTATTTTAGGCAGGGCAAAATTGCAGCAGACAATGTGAAATTGGAACATTTGGAACTGGAGGTTTTCAGGGACAAAAGGAAAGTGGAGGACACCTCAAAAAGACCTAAAATGATCCATGACATTATTAATGGATTGCCAAAAAGTGTATGGTTGAAGGCCATTAACTTTGAGAACACCACTATTACCTATCAGGAGCGGCCAGACACCAAAGCCCTTTCCTCGGGAAAGATATTTTTCGACCAAGTCAATGGTGAGATCTTGGGATTCACCAACTATGCGGAAAAGCTTTCACAAAATGATACCCTAAGAATTACTGCTAAAGGAAGGTTAATGGGCGAGGGGCAGATTGATATGCAGGCGGATTATCTGATCAATGACAAGGATGGGAAATTTCTACTAGAGGGAAATTTAGGCCAAATGGATCTGACAAGTCTTAACAACATGATCATGCCGGCTACAAGGGTGGCACTAAAGCAAGGGAAATTAAACAACCTTTACTTTAATATCGTGGCAAATGACCTTGATGGTACTGGGGACGTTGTCGCAAGATATAACGATTTGAAAATAGAAATTCTAGATAAAAATTATAAGAGAAACAGCAATGTTATTAGAAATATTGGGGCCTTTGTGGCCAATAGGCTTATTATCAGGACGAATAATCCACAAAAATCAGGAGACCTTCGGAAAGGAGAGGTGTATTTTCTGAGAGAGAAACACAAGTTTATTTTCCATTATTGGTGGAACTTGATATTGAGTGGACTGAAATCAACAATTACAGGCGATAAGGAGCAAGACCTACGCGAGAAGGCAACCAAGTAGATCCTTTGCTGAAAAATGAACCATTTGTCTTGTTTTTGGTTTACCCTATTTATGTTCTTTTTAGTCGAGCTTATTGTGTGATTGAATTAAAACCAGAAGATGCAACGGGATTATAATAAGTTATGGAGTCTTGTGATTTATAGACTACCATTCGGCGTTTTCAAAGTCGAAAAACGCAAGAAATGTCCTGTGCTATCCCAATAAATTTAGCACTAATTAGAATAGTAATCACCTAATTCAGGTTAAACCAATACAAGCGAAAATCTATCCAATGTCAGCAGAAAATCAACCTTCTCAAGAGCATATTGAAATATATGGGGCCAGAGAGCATAACCTTAAGAACCTCGATCTTACCTTACCCAGGAATAAATTGGTGGTCATAACGGGATTGAGTGGCAGTGGCAAAAGTTCCCTGGCATTTGATACCATTTATGCTGAAGGCCAAAGGCGTTATATGGAAAGCTTTTCTGCTTATGCACGGTCCTTTTTGGGTGGTATGGAAAGACCTGATGTAGACAAAATCAATGGGCTTTCTCCAGTAATATCTATCGAGCAAAAAACCACCTCAAAGAATCCCCGATCCACGGTAGGGACAGTTACTGAAATTTATGATTTTATGCGCCTTTTATTTGCCAGATCAGGTGAGGCTTACTCTTACCTTTCTGGGGAAAAGATGGTTCGGCAGACAGAAGACCAGATTGTGGGTCAGATTTTCAATATTTTTCTAGACAAGAAGCTATCCATTCTGGCACCAGTAGTAAAAAGCAGGAAAGGCCATTACCGGGAATTGTTTGAGCAGGTTCGTAAAATGGGGTACTCAAAAGTCAGGATAGATGGAGAGATAGTTCAGGTGGAGCCTAAAATGCAAGTGGACCGTTACAAGATCCATGACATAGAAATTGTGGTCGACAGGGTACTTGCAGAGGAAGGGGATCGGTATAGGATTTCTCAGTCTCTAAAAACAGCACTGCAACATGGAAAAGGGGTAATGATGTTGCTTGATGAGGAAGATAAAATTCATCATTTTTCAAAATACCTGATGGATCCGCTTACTGGCCTAAGCTATGATGAGCCGGCACCAAACTCTTTTTCCTTCAACAGTCCTTATGGGGCCTGTCCTTCCTGTAATGGTCTGGGAGTGATCGAAGAAATCACTCGTGAAAGTGTTATTCCAGATCCATCTTTAAGTATTAGCCGGGGAGGGATAGCTCCTTTGGGTGAATACAGGGATATTTGGATTTTCAAAAAAATTGAAGCCATACTTAAGCGCTATAAAGGTAGCTTGGCAACACCCATAGAAAAACTGGATGAAAAGGTAATCCAGATCTTATTGTACGGGGATAAAATGGACGTGGCCGTAGACTCCGTGAAATACCCAGGGACAAAATGGAACACCACCTTTGAGGGAATTCTTAATTTTCTCCAAAAACAAAAAGAGGGAGGGTCTGATAAAATTCAGAAATGGATCTCTGATTTCACAAGCACCCGCCAATGTCCCGAATGTGAAGGCTATCGGCTAAAGAAAGAATCACTGCATTTTAAAATAGCAGAAAAGCATATTGGTGAACTGGCCCATATGGATATCACTACGCTGGGCGAATGGTTCGCAAATGTAGAGGAGCGGATGACGGAACGTCAGAAGATCATTGGCGCAGAGGTATTGAAAGAGATCAGGAAAAGAATCGGTTTTTTGCTGGACATAGGCTTGAATTATCTATCACTTAATCGCCCTTTGCGTACTTTGTCTGGAGGGGAGGCCCAAAGGATTCGACTGGCTACCCAAATAGGAACGCAACTCGTGGGCGTGCTTTATATTTTGGATGAGCCAAGTATAGGTTTGCACCAGAAAGACAATGTAAAGCTGACACACGCCCTCAAAGACTTACGGGACCTGGGGAATTCAGTGATCGTAGTAGAACATGACAAGGACATGATGATGGCGGCTGATTATGTGCTGGACATAGGTCCCGGAGCAGGTCGTCATGGTGGTCATATTGTAGCAAGTGGTACTCCCATGGAGATTTTGGCATCCAATAGCCTTACAGCCAACTATCTAAATGGCGTACTAAGCATACCTATCCCTGAGAAAAGAAGAAAAGGATCAGGCAAAAAGCTCAAATTAAAGGGTGCAAGTGGGAATAATCTGAAGGATGTAAATCTGGAAATCCCATTGGGAACCATGGTTTGTGTTACAGGTGTATCAGGTTCTGGAAAAAGTTCTCTTATCCATGAAACCCTATATCCACTACTTAACAGGCAGTTCTACAACTCCAAAAAAGAACCTTTGCCCTATAAAGACATAAGTGGCCTGGAGCATTTGGATAAAGTAATAGAAGTTGACCAATCTCCTATAGGCCGGACGCCACGATCCAATCCGGCGACCTATACAGGCGTTTTTACAGATATCAGGGCCTTGTACACAGATTTGCCGGAATCCAAAATTAGAGGCTACAAGCCGGGAAGGTTTTCCTTTAACGTTAAAGGTGGTCGTTGCGAGGATTGTGAAGGTGGAGGAATGAAGTTGATCGAAATGGATTTTCTTCCCGACGTTCATATTCCCTGTGAAACCTGTAAAGGGAAGCGTTATAATCGGGAAACTTTGGAAGTGAGATTCAAGGGCAAGTCTATTTCTGATATACTAGACATGACTGTGGAGCAGGCGGTAGCATTTTTTGAATACATACCAAAGATTTTAAGGAAGATACAAACCCTGCATGATGTAGGGCTGGATTATATAACCTTAGGCCAACATGCCACCACATTGTCTGGAGGAGAAGCGCAGCGGGTAAAACTAGCCACAGAGCTCTCCAAGAAAGACACTGGAAAAACCTTTTATATCCTGGATGAACCCACAACAGGATTACATTTCCAAGATATCGGTTTGCTTTTGGGCGTACTTCAACAATTGGTAGACAAGGGAAATACTGTGCTAATCATTGAGCACAATATGGATGTCATTAAAGTGGTGGACTATGTCATAGACCTTGGGCCCGAAGGTGGTGAGAAAGGTGGAGAAATTCTTTTTAGCGGCAGTCCTGAAAAATTGGCGCTACATCCTACAAGCTATACCGCCAAATTTTTGAAAGATGAGTTGAAAAAGAAGGAAGTTGTGGCTGTGTAAGAACTCCCAAGGAATTCACTCGGATTATTCATGCGAAAAAAGAAAACTGTTTATAGAAATGGAAACTAATAGCCAATGCAAATGGCTTTATGGCTAAACAAAAAAACTCCACCGAAAAGGCATCAGACAATTTTTTGTTTTTAATACCATGGTGCAATTCATTTTAATAAGGCCGAAGAAAAAATAAACAGTTACTAAATATTTCCCCATTTTAGGTACTTAAGGTTACTTTTCCTACGTCTTTGAATCCGAGTTATATCGCAAATTGATTTCCGTACAAAATAGGATTCATATTGCCTGTAACGGGTTAAACAATTAAAAGCTATCAATCCAATAGGTCAGAGGCAACAACATTCGGTTCCTGGACAATTGTTAGTCCATGGGTTTTTCCATTCATTTCATCAATAGTAAATCATTCCCACCCTACTGTAAATAACCACGGTTTTCTTTCGTGGTTATGGTATCTCACCCTTACAGGGCTCAAATTAGAAAGTAATTATTTTACGTAACCAATAAAATGGTCTCAAAAAAACAGACTAAACCGTCACTGCGAACCCTTTTCTTGGAGGGTGCTGGCGTAGGCAAGGGTGTGGCAGTCTCGCCGTGTTGGAGATTCCTTCGACTTTCTCTACGCAAAGCGCTCGCTAAGCCTACCGATGACAGATGTTAACCCACCTTGCAGGTTTTGGGGACCAAACGAGAAATTTCTATTTAATTTCGGACCTAAAGCCATCTTTTGTGTGTACCTCCCTACAGGTAAATGGATTTTTCGCTCTCTATTTGGCTTTAAAT